>Ga0209056_10005091_pt1 | contig 13726 bp, 12 predicted proteins | sample GraSoiAngelo_114_FD_185876 | JGI IMG/M metagenome (GOLD analysis project Ga0209056, IMG submission 185876) | Grasslands soil microbial communities from the Angelo Coastal Reserve, California, USA - 14_0903_13_40cm (SPAdes) (version 2) | ecosystem: Environmental > Terrestrial > Soil > Grasslands... | reverse complement strand
CCGGGGTGATCCGCACGCAGCTCCTCCGCTCCCAGGCCGAGGCGCGCAACGGTGCCGGGCGTGAAGCTCTCGACGAACACGTCGGCCGTGCGGATGAGCGCTCGCGCGAGAGCCACACCCTTGGAATGCTTCAGGTTGAGCGTCGCGCTTCGCTTCCCGTCGTTGTAGAAGGCGAACATGCCCGCGCGATCGGGCTCGACGATGCCGTCCTTAAATGGCGGGTACGTCGTGCGGAACACGTCGGCGGCAAGTCGGCTCTCGAGACGGATGACCTCGGCGCCGAAATTCGCGAGGTACTTTCCGACGAGCGGTCCCGCCGCCGCGAAGCCGACCTCCACGACGCGGATACCGCCGAGCGCTCCGCGACGGGCCGGCGCGGCGGGTCGGGTCGCGATCTCGGTCATATGACACCCGCCTCGCGGAGCCGCGCGAGCTCGCGCGCTCCGACGCCCACCTCGCCGTAGATCTCCGCGTTGTGCTCGCCGACGCGCGGCGCGGGGCGGCGCACCTCCGGCCGTTTTCCGTCGAACAGCGCGAACCCGCCGGGAAACGGGAGCGGTGGCAAACCTCGCGCCGGCGAGATGTGGCGCCAGAAATCGCGGGCGCGCAGCTGCGGGTCGGCGAGCGAATCCGACGCGTCGCCCACCGGGTAGCCCAGCATCTTGCGCTTCACGACGCCATCGAAGAACTCAGCCTTGGTCAGCGAACGGAGGAACGGCGCGATCGCTGCCTCGAGCTCATCCACCTCGGGCTGCGAGAGCGTCGTGTTGTCGAAGACGGTCCAGTCGATCGCGGCGATGGCCGCGGGGACCGTTCCGCGCTCGGCCATCCACTCGGCGAGCATCCGTCCGGTGTGGCGGCCGATGGGGCCGCCCTGGATCGCGAAGCTCACGAACCCGTCGGCGCACGCCCAGAGATTCCGGAAACGCGATCCCACGTTGCTTCGCCCCAGCAGGAACGGGCCGGTGCGCGCGTGCTCCTCGCGCGCGATGTCCCACCAGACGGGCGCCGGCGGGTGGACCGTCGTCATCGCGGCCTGCGCGGAGACGTCGACGCGCTGCGCGACCGGTGACTGCAATGCGACGAGCGCGCCGAGCGCACCGTACATTCCGCTCCAGTAGGGCGACTGCGGCTGGGCGGTGCGCACCGGGGGCCGGCCTTCTTCGCCGGCGAGCCAGAGGCTTCCGCTCGCGGCGGTCACCTCGAGATCGGACCCCGGCACGCGGGCGAGCGGCCCGTCCTGGCCGTACGGCGTGACGGACACGACGATCGCGTCGCGCAGAACCGAGTCGAGGCCGAGCTCGCCGAGCCTTCCCGGCGGGAATGACTCGACGACGATGCGCGCCTTCGCGGCGAGCCGTGCGAAGAGCGCGCGGCCGTCGACCGACCCGAGATCGCAAGTGACGCCGCGCTTGTTCACGTTCGCGGCGAGCCACGGGATCGACCGGTCGCGGTTTTCGATGTCGCCGACGAAGGGCGGCTGCAGCCGGTCGGCTTCGCCGCCGGGCGGCTCGACCTTTACGACGTCGGCGCCGAGGTCCGCGAGGATACGTCCGCACACGGCGCCACTCTGGTCCGCGAGATCCAGGACCCGGCAGCCGCCGAGGAGCGACGCGTCGTCCTGCGTGGCGTCGGTCCTAGCGGCCGTACCGAGAGAGTGTCTCGACCCAGCCGTGCATGATCGCCTTCGCGCGTGTGATCTCGGAGTCGTCGAACCACTTCTTCGGGTCCACCCGATCGATCGGGTAGACCGGCCGCATGAAGTCGTTCTCGTACCCGTACGGCATGGTCGCGTCGATCGCCATGCCGCCCTCGAAGCGCGTGTTCATGCCGGTCCACTGCTTGTCGCCGGCGGTGAGACGCTCCTCCGGGATGAAGGTCTGGCCGACTCCGCCGAAGAGGGGGTTGAGGATGTCGGTGCGCGGATTCACGCGGGTTGTGAGGCACCAGATGATCTCGTCCATGTTGTAGATGTCGATATCGCTATCGACGGCGATCGCCAGGCGCATGCCCTGGCTGCAGGACATCGCCGCGACGAGGAAGTTGCGGGCCCAGCCGTCCTCCCATTTGTTGCGCTTCTTCAGCTGGATGATGCAGCCGCCCCAGTCGGTCATCGGGAATGGAATGTTCACGTCTTGCACGATGCCCGGCTGCAGCCGTTCGCAGAGCTCGTAGATCGCGGACTCGCGGACGGTCGTGTCGATGTTGTGACAGTCGAGCATGTGCACGCCGAGCGGGAAGATGATCGGCTTTGACGCGCGCTTGCGCATCGTGATCGCCTTCACGTGGAAGGTTGGCGCGCGGTAGGCCTTGCCCATGTATCCCGCCCACTCCGGATGAAAGTGGAAACGGCCCTGCGTGTCGGCCTTCTCCGCCTCCGCGGTCTCGTAGCGCTTGTCCTGCGGATAGAACTCCCCTTCGAGCACGTACTCGGCGTCGGCGAGCGTGTAGGCGTCGATGGTCCGGCACTTCACGTACCGCATCGGGAAGCCCTGGACCGCGCCGGCGGCACCGATCTCGTCGCCGCCGCGCGGGAGCACCGCGTAATCGAAGCCTCCGCCTGCGAGAAGCGTCGCCGCGACCGGCACTCCGAACGCCATCGTGAACGGCACCGGCTTCGGATCCTTGTAGTGCTCGGTCATGATCTGCCACATGTGGCCGCCCGGCGCCGGCTGGAATGTCCCGATGTTGCCCCAGCGAAAGTTCATGCGGTTGTAGCCGATGTGGCTTCCGCCGTGGAAGTAGTCACCGATGACGACGCTGTTCCCCGATCCGATCGTGATCTCCGACTCGAGGACGGTGTGGCGGATCGCCATGAGCCACTTGTTCACCTCGAGGTCGTCGGTGATCACCTCTTCCTGCACCGGCGCCTCGTTCTGCGCCACGATCTCGGCGGGGATCGGATGCGTGAGCGCGTGCGCGAGCTTCTTGGTGCGCTCTTTGCCGTCCTTCCACCCGAAGTAGCGGTTGACGATGTCCATGTTCGCGAAGAGGTTGGTGATCGCGCGCGCATGCGGATATCCCTTGACATTGTTGAAGAGGACCGGATAGCTCCCGTCGAAATGCTTCTGCACACCGGTGAGCTCGAGATCACCGTCGACCTCGACGTCGGTCTCGAGGAGAAGACCTTCGCGGCGGAGCCACTCGACGGTCGCGGGGAGCGAGCGGATGTCATTCTTGCCCGCGGGCGGTCCCAAGATATCGGCCGAGATGCGATTCTTGGGGCGAGGGGGCTTCGTCTCGACGGCCATGGAAGTCCTCCTATGGGTCCGGATCGCGCCTGTTCGAGGAATATAATGGTTAGACCATTCGCGCGCTACGCTGGACAGCCGTGAGCAGACGCGGCCGCAGGCCGCGGTAAGGACCGGTCACATGCAGTACCGCGACCTGCGCGAGTGGATCGAACGCGTGCGCGATCTCGGCGAGCTGCGCGACGTGCGCGCCGCCACGTGGGAAGAGGACATCGGGCGCATCACCGAGATGCTCCACCACACCGATGACTCGCCCGCGGTCCTCTTCGATGACATCCCTGGGTACCCCTCCGGCTTCCGCATCCTCGCGAATGCGAACGCGACGCGGAAGCGCCTCGCGCTCACGCTCGGCCTGGACGTCGACATCGAGCGACGCCCGCTCATGGACCGGTTCCTCGAGCTGACCGAGCAGGGCCGAGCTCTCCCGCCCCGCATCGTGAACGACGGCCCGGTGATGGAGAACGTGATGCGCGGCGACGACGTCGACGTGCTCAAGTTCCCATCGCCGCAGTGGCACCCGCTCGACGGAGGCCGGTATCTCGGCACCGGGGTCGTCGACGTCCTCAAGGATCCCGACTCCGACTGGGTGAACCTCGGGACGTACCGGGTCATGGTCCACGACGCCAAGCGCGTGGGCGTCTACATCTCTCCGGGAAAGCATGGCCGCCAGTTCCGAGATGCGTACTTCAAGCGCAAGGAGCCGTGCCCGATCCTCGTGGTCTGCGGAGTCGACCCGCTTCTGTTCATCGCGTCGACGCTCGAGGTCCCGCAGGGCGTCAGCGAATACGACTGGGCCGGGGGCATCCGCGGCGAGCCGTACGACGTCATCACCGAGCCGATCACGCACCTGCCGATGCCGGCCTCGGCCGAGATCGTCCTCGCAGGCTTCCTCCATCACGACAAGAAGGCGCCGGAGGGTCCGTTCGGCGAATGGACCGGCTACTACGCCTCAGGCGAGCGCGCCGAGCCGGTCCTCGAGGTCGAGGCCATCTATCACCGCGACGACCCGATCATCCTGGGCGTCCCACCGAACAAGCCGCCGTACGAGCCGCACCGCTATCGCGAATATTTGAGAAGCGCCCTCTTGCTGCGCGAGCTCAAGGCGGCCGGCGTGCCCGGCGTGGTTGACGCGCACTGCTTCGGGGTCGGCGGGTGCAGATTGCTGAACGCGGTCTCGATCGAGCAGCGCTACGCGGGCCACTCCCGGCAGGCCGGACATGTCGCGGCGATGTGCCGCGTCGGGGCGTACCTCGGCCGCATCGTCATCGTGGTGGACGAGGACATCGATGTGACGGACATCAACGACGTTATGTGGGCCGTGGTGACGCGCTCGGATCCCGAGCGCTCGCTCGACATCATCAATCGCGCTTGGTCGGGCCCGCTCGACCCCGCGATCGCGCCGGACGTCAAAGGCCACAACTCGCGGATGATCATCGACGCGACGCGGCCCTGGGAATGGCGCGACAAGTTCCCGATCGCGATCGGCCCCGACGCAGAGACCAAGCGCGAGACCAGAAAGAAGTGGGGCCATCTCCTCGCGCCGGAGCCCGCGCGAGAGAAGGTCGCACGATGAACGAGCCGCGCTTCCTCATCGATCCATATAAGGACTGGGTCGCGAAGGAAGGGATCCCGGTCCACGAGGGATTCGGTCTGGACCTGCTCGATCTTGACGTCGCGCCCTGGCCGCGCCTCGAGGCAAACGGCGCGTTCGCGCACCTCACCGGGCGAGGCGATTTCATCGACATGCAGATCGTCGAGATCCCGCCGGGCGGCAAGACCGCGCCGCAGCGGCATCTCTACGAGGAAGTCGTCTACGTCCTCGCCGGACGGGGCAGCACGAGCGTCGAATCTCCGTCGGGCGAGCGGCACTCCTTTGAGTGGCATACCGGCAGCCTCTTCGCGATCCCGCTGAATGGCTCGTACCGTCACTACAACGGGAGCGGGACGGAGCCCGCCCGCATCGTCGCGGTCACTGACCTCCCGCTCATCCTCAACGTGTTCCGCGACGAGGCGTTCATCTGGGACAACCCGCGAGCATTTCCTGACCGCTTCGGCGATTCACAGCGCTTCCGCGGCGACGGCACATTCCTTCCGGTGCGGCCCGGACGGCACATGTGGGAAACGAACTTCGTTCCGGACCTCCGCACCTTCGAATTGAAGGAGTGGAAGGCCCGCGGTGCGGGCGGCAGCAACATCATGTTCGTGCTCGCGGACGGGACGATGCACGCACACATGTCCGAGATGCCCGTCGGCACGTATAAGAAAGGACACCGCCACGGCGCCGACTTCCACGTCTTCGCCGTCACCGGCGAGGGTTACAGCCTCTATTGGTGGGAGGGCGAGACCGAGCTTCGACGCTTCGACTGGAAGCACGGGTGCGTGTTCGCCCCGGCCGATCGGCTTTTCCACCAGCACTTCAACGTGTCGGCGGAGCCGGCGCGCTACCTCGCGATCGCGTTCGGCGGGCTCCGCTACCCCACGCTCGCCGACAAGCGCGCGACTTTCATGGGCATGGACGTGAGCGTCAAAGAGGGCGGGCGCCAGATCGAATACGAGGACGAGGATCCGCGCATCCGCCGGATCTACGAGGACGAGCTGCGGAAGCGCGGCATCCCGTCGCGGATGGACGCGGTCTTCCAACCCGCCTGACTCACGCCCACCGCCACGACGACGAGGCCATCGATCCCGCGGCGCTCGCGGGGGAGCTGGAAGAGGGTCAGCCCGATGACGTCGTTCTCCGCACGGTCGGGATCGACATCGGGTCGACGACGAGCCACGCGATGTTCGCGCGCCTGCGCCTGCAGCGCCTCGCCGATTCCCTCTCGAGCCGCTACGTCGTCGTCGAACGTGAGGTGTTGCATCGCTCGCCCATCGTGCTGACGCCGTACTCAGCCGGGAACACGATCGACGCGGCCGCGCTCGAGGCGCACATCGCCGGCTGGTACGCAACAGCTGGTCTCGCGCGCGAAGACGTCGACACGGGCGCGGTCATCCTCACGGGTGCCGCACTCGAGCGCGAGAACGCACGCGGGCTCGCCGATCTCTTCGCGGGCGAGGGCGGCAAGTTCGTCTGCGCGACCGCGGGTCATGCCCTCGAGGCGACCCTCGCGGCGCACGGCTCGGGCAGCGTCGCCCGCTCGCGCCGCGACCACGAGACCATCCTCCACGTCGACGTCGGTGGCGGCACGACGAAGCTCGCGCGGATCGAGGACGGGGTCATTGTCGCGACGACCGCGATCGGCGTCGGCGCGCGTTCCCGCGCCGCCGGCCGCGATCCCGCGGAGCGGAAGCGCATCGCGGGCGAGCTCGCCGACGCGATCGTCGCCGCGACGCGCGGCGCCACGGTGCCCGGGACTCTCCAGCTCCTCGCGACGCTCCCGCGCGCCGCCGCGCCCGGGCGAATCACCGTCTCGGGAGGGGTGTCGGAGTACCTCGCGGGCCGTGAGCGCGCCGATTACGACGACCTCGGGCGCGAGCTCGCCGAGGCGATCGAGGCGCGGCGCGGCGAACTGCAGGCGCCACTCGAGGTCGTGGCGGAAGGTATCCGGGCGACGGTGATCGGCGCGTCGCAGTTCACGGTGCAGGTCTCCGGCAGCACGATCGGAGTCGGCGCGGCGCTTCCGCTCCGCAACGTGCCGGTCGTACAGCTCGGCGCCGCGGTGCACGGATCCGGACCGATCGCTCTCGCGGTCAAGTGGAACGGCGAGCCCGATCACGCGAGAATTCGCGCGCTCGCCGAGCGGATCGCCGCTGCGACGGATCGGCGCCCGCTCATCGTCGCGACCGACGGCGACATCGCCGCGACGCTCGGTGCCATTCTGCGCGACGAGCTGCGTTTCAAAGGTGACCTCGTCACGCTCGACGGTCTCGAGCTTGGCGACCTCGACTACATTGATGTTGGCACGCCGGTCGCGCCGAGCGGGGTGGTACCAGTCATAGTGAAATCGCTCGTGTTCGCGGAGGGAGGCTCTTGGACGTCCTCGGTCCCCTGATCGTGCTCGCCATCTTCATCGCGCTCATCGCATTCAGCATGGCCTCGCGCACTCGACCGGACGATTACGGTCCTCGCGATATGAAGCCTCCAGGAGAGCCGGGCGACGGCGATCCCTTGCAAGGCCGTTTCGATGTCTAGCGGTCGGCCGGGATCTTCGAACGGAACGTCGGTCACGCCTTCTTCGGGCCACTCCAGCGCGGGAAGAGGTCGTGCTTGACGCCGAGCTGGTCGAGCGCCTTACCCACGCTGTGGTCGACGAGATCGTCGATCGTCTTCGGCAGGATGTAGAACCCGGGCACCGGCGGAAGGATCGTCGCGCCGTAGAGCGCGAGCTCGTGCATCGACTTCAGATGACCGGCATGCAGCGGCGTTTCGCGGACCATGAGCACGAGTGGCCGGCGTTCCTTGAGGTGCACGTCCGCGGCGCGGACGATTAGGTTGTCGCTCAGCGAGTGGGCGATCGCACTCATCGTGCGGATGCTGCACGGGGCGACGAGCATGCCCGCGGTCAGGAAGCTGCCGCTGGCGATCGCGGCGGCCAGATCGTTTTCCTCGTACTGCACGTGGGCCAGGGCGAGCACCTCGGAAACCTTCCACTCGGTCTCGTACTCGATCGTCGCGCGTGCCCCTTTGGAGACGATCGCGTGGATCTCGACGGATGGATCGGCGCGCAGCGCCTTTAGGGACCGGATGCCGTAGATCGCGCCCGATGCGCCGGAGAGCGCGACGACGATCCGCCGGGTGGCGGTCACGCCGGCGTCAGCCGGTGCGCCGGTGGCGCGCCCGGGCCATGATCGCGGCCTGCTCTTGTGTCGCGAGCCAGCGTCGGAGCCGCTTCTCGAAATCCTGCAGGTGCTCAAGCATCAGCTTGCGCGCGGCCTCCGGGTCGTGCGACTTGATGGCGTCGAGGATCTCCTCGTGCGCCTTCTGCGTCGTCTTCGCGGAGCGCACGTCGCGCATGTCGTGGAGCGTCTGGACGAGCAGGTCGCGGTACGCGGCGACGGTCGCCGCGAGAAGCTCGTTCTTCGCCGCGTCGGCCACCGCGACGTGGAAGTCCATGCTCGCCTCGGTGTGTGGCGCCTGCTCGCGTACGACGGACCGGCCCTTCTCGACGGTCTGCTCGATCCTCAGGATGGCCGCCGGGTCCGCGCGTTCGGCGGCGAGCTCGGAGGTCGCGGTCTCGACGACCGTGCGCGCCTCGGCGACGCCGGAGAGGGTCATGCGGCGGAGCTGGATCATCGTCGAGATCGACTCCGCCACCTGATCGACGTTCGTATCGCTCACGAACGCGCCGCCGCTCGCTCCGACCTTCACGTGAACGAGGCCACGCGCCTCGAGCACGCGAAGCGCATCGCGAACGGTGATGCGCGACACACCGAACCGCTCGGCGAGCTCGCGCTCCGACTCCAGGCGATCGCCGGTCTGGAGCTCGCCATCGAAGATCGCGCGCTCGATCTGCGAGACGATCTCGCCGGACGCGCGGGCCTGCCGGATCGGCGTGAAGGAGACGCCGCTCATGCCGTGGCCGCGGCCTTCTGCTTCGGTGCCGACGCATCCTCGAGATAGACGACGTTGTCGTAGCCGAGCTGTTTGAACAGGCGGTTCTGCGCCGAGAGGAAGAGCAGCGGCTCATCGCCGTCATTCACGTGCTGATGAACGGTGTTCTGCGGGATGTAGACGAGATCGCCAGGGCTGAAGTTCCACCGGGACGGCTTCTCGGCGACCCGCGCGTAGTACTTCTCCGCGATCTCGGCCTCGACGTCCCAGTGGAGGCTGTGGCCCTTGCCGGACATCACGTACACGGCCTCGTCGGCCATGTGCCAGTGCTTCGCGCTTTTGCCGCCCGAAGGGATCTCCTGCTGGTACACGTCGACGCTATTTGTGCGCACGTCGGTCTTCTCGGGGGACGAGATGATGCGGACCCGCCCGTCGCGGGTGTTCTCCCACCGCGTGTCGCTCTTCCTGACGACCTTCTTCTTCTGGGCCGCGCCCGGTGTCCAGAGCTTCGACCAATCCTCGCGCGGACCGAAGCCCTTCGCCTCGAAGGGTCCGCTCCGGCCTTGCTGCCACAGGCCCATCGCCATCCAGTTCGTCTTCGCCTTCATCACCAGAGCGAGAGCGCGCACGTCTTCATTGGCGTTGTAGTGCTTGTGCACGCAGTCCGTGTGCACGATCGCGAAGTCGTCCTTCTCCCAGTCGTATCGGACGCCGTCGTGGATCTCGTAGCCCTTGCCCTCGAGGATGTAGAAGCACGCCTCGTTTTGGTGGCCGTGGCCGTGATTGGCGCCACCCGGGAGAAGCTCGACGAAATGCACCTGCAGCGTCTGCGTCAGGAAGGGATCGTCGCCCGGGCCCAGCATCCACGAGGTCCGCGACTGGTCGGAGTCGCCCGAGTGGCCGACGCTCGCGTCGTCGACGACGGTGCCGGCACGGCGCACGCGGTCCGCGGCGCGCTGGCGGCGGCGGAACTCGCCGAGGCCGTAGGTCTCGGAGGAGAGCCCGCGAAGGAAGATCCGACCCTCGCCCTCAGCCATCGCAAAACCTCCGCAAGCCGCGTCTCTTCGGTGAAAGGTATAACAATCAGACGATTCGGGCGGGAGGATGCTTTTGGCCGCGCGCTACGGCTCCGATGTCATCGTCGACCTCCTCAAAGGTTTCGGGATCCAGTACGCCGCGCTCAATCCCGGTGCGACCTATCGCGGCCTGCACGACTCGATCGTCAACTACGGGGGCAACTGTCCAGAGATCGTGACCTGCACGCACGAGGAGATCGCCGTCGCGATCGCGCATGGCTACACGAAGGTGACGGGCAAGCCGATGGCCGCGATCGTCCACGACGTCGTCGGTCTCCTGCACTCCTCGATGGCGATCTACTACGCGCATATCGATCGCGTGCCGGTGCTCGTCCTCGGCGCGACCGGCCCGCTCGATCGGAGCAAGCGCCGGCCGTACATCGACTGGATCCACAGCGCGCTTGTGCAGGGCAACGCGGTGCGCGACTTCGTGAAGTGGGACGACCAGCCCGCGAGCGTGGCCGACTTCGCTCCGTCCTTCGCGCGCGGCTACCGCATCGCGACGACCGAGCCCGCTGGCCCGGTCTACCTCTGCTACGACGCCGGGCTGCAGGAGGACGAGCTCGAACGTCCGGTGAGCGTGAAGGCGGAGGTCGAAGCGGCGCTGCCGACCGCGCCGCAGGCCGACCCTGCGGCACTCGCCGATGCAGCCGATCGGATCGCGAAGGCCGAGCGCCCGGTCATCGTCGCCGAATACACCGGACGCGATGCTGACGCATTCCGCGAGGTAGCCGCGCTCGCCGAGCTCATTGGTGCGCCGGTCATCGATCTCCAGGCTCGCTTGAACATCGCGACGCGCCATCCGCTGAACTTCACCGGCTCTGAAGCAATGCTCAACGTCGCCGATCTCATCCTCGCTCTTGATGTGGGTGACCTGTTCCGCGCGCTCAACCGTCTGGACCGAACGACGCACGAAAAGCAGAGCCGTATCCGCGCCGGCTGCGCGATCGTCCAGATCGGGCTCATGGAGCTGCGCTCGAGCAAGTGGTCGGAGGACATCGGACAGTTCCAGCCTGTGGATCTTTCGATCGTCGCGGACACTCGCCTCGCGCTGCCGGCGCTGCGCGCGCTTCTCTCCAAGCTCCAATCGCCGAAGTGGGCCGAGCGCCGTGCCCGCCTCGAGAAGGACAACGCCGCGCTCCGCACCGACGTGGAAAAGCAGAGCCGGCTTCACTGGGACGACTCACCGATCTGGCCCGCGCGTCTTGCCAGCGAGATTTGGGACGCGATCAAAAGCGAGGACTGGGTGCTCACTGGCGCCGACCTCGAGGACTGGGCGCCGAAGCTCTGGGACATCGACTCGCCGGTGCGCTGGCCGGGCCGCAGCCTGGGTACGGCGACGCAGATCGGGATCTCGCTCGGCGTCGCGCTCGCGCATCGCGGCGACGGAAAGCTCATCGTGAACATCCAGCCCGACGGCGACCTGCTGTTCGATCCGGGCGCGCTTTGGACCGCAGCAAATTTGGAGCTGCCGATGCTCGCGGTCATGTACAACAACCGCGCCTACTACAACGACTGGGAGCACCAGCTCCGCGTCGCCGAGAAGCGCGGCACCGACAAGACGAGGGCCAACATCGGCATGGATCTGTCCGACCCCGCTCCCGACTTCGCCATGCTGGCGAAATCGTTCGGCTGGTACGGCGAGGGACCGATCGACGATCCGAAGGACGTCGGCCCGGCGCTCCGGCGCGCGATCGAGGTGATCCACAAAGAGGGTCGGCCCGCATTACTGGACACGATCGTGAGGAAGCGGGAGCTCACCCGCTTCAGATAGGGGATCGCCATGCGCCATCTCGTAGGACTGATCGCCGCCCTCGCGCTCGTCTCGGCGTGCACGGCACCCGCCGCGGCGCCGTCGGCGAGCCCGTCTCAGACGACCGCGGCGCCGAGCCCCACGCCCACCGCCTCGGCGGCGCCGACGTCGCCGATCCCCAAGATTCCCGACCCGGTCGCGGTCGAGGTTCCGGTGAAGGGCGCGGCTCTGCTTGTTCTGGACATCACTTCAGTGATCTGCCCGCCGCGTCCGACATGCGTGGCCTCCGTACCGAAGATCGCGGCGCTCGTGAAGAAGGCCCGCGACGCGAAGGTGCCGGTCATCTACAGCCAGACCGCGACGGCGGGCTCGACGTACATCGCGGACATCGCGCCGCAACCCGGCGACGCCACGGTGACCGGCCGCGCTGACAAGTTCTATGGGACGAACCTGGAGCAGATCCTGAAGGACAAGGCGGTCGAGACCGCCGTGGTCGTCGGCTCGGCCGCGAACGGCGCGGTCCTCTACACGGCGTTCGGGCTTGGTCTGCGTGGGATCACGGTCGTCGTCGCGCAGGACGGCATCTCCGGCGATCCCGAGTTCACCGAAACGCTCACGCGCTGGCAGCTCCTCAACGAGCCGGGGTTCGCGAACGCGAACAACACCCCGCTCGATAAGGGGCATGTCACGCTGAGCACGACCGACAAGATCACGTTCAAGTAAGCGCGGCACCTCGCACCGAGCTCGTCGCTAGGGATCCAATCGGTTGCGCGGCATTCGCGGCTGCGCCGCGAGAGCAGTGAGCTGCCAGTCTGAAGGTCCGACTCTGCGCAAACTCCGACTGCTCGAGAACTGTCGGACCATGCTCTCTTCGGCCGGCTCGGTGATCTAACCAGGGGGTCGGACTGACGATCTCCGCCCAGAGAAAATGTCTCGTATCGCGTCATCCGCGACGCCCGCTGCGACAGCCTTACGACCGCTCGCCGTCAGCAGGATGAACACCTCAGTGAAGTCCACGTCGACGGGGTATGGTCCGGCCGACCAGTTTCCGGAGTTTTCAAGCTCCAGGAGGGCAAACTCTGACGGCAGATCGGTCCATGTGCCGGTCCGCTTTCCGGCTTCCCCGCGCTCCGCGGCAACAGTGACCCATCCCGCATCCATGCCCCATTCGATCGCTGCCGCGACTTCTTCTCGCGGGGCAAAGCGCAGTTCCCACAATGAACTCCTCTCGGCCGCCGAGAGGAGAAGGCTCTGCCGTACAGACGAGAGGCTACTTCGGCCAAGTGGGCCGGATCGGAAATCCAGGCCCGGCATCAGAGCCACCTGAAGTGACGGCTCCGTTGGGTGCCGCACTCGTTGCGAACCCACAATGCGCCCCGGCTCGACTATCCAATTTGCCTTCGCCCAAGCGAGCAACGCTTCAGCCTGGTCCGGCGAAGCGCGAGCGAACATGGATCTGAGTTCGTCTGGCGTGGCCTCAGGCCACGTCCCCGGATCGTCAGCGGCTGGCTTCGCCATCCAATCGAGATCGTAGAAAACTTTCAGTCCAGTCCAAGGTCGCCCATCCACTAATCCTGGTTCCTACTCGGTAGCACTTGAGGCGCTTACTGAACACGACTTTGGTTCACGAGTGCTTAGCCGGGCTGATAGCGTCGCCACATGGCCGACCCCGTCGTAATCGTGGCATTCAACGTCCTTGCAACTTTGTTCGCAGCCTTCAGCGTTGCCTACCTCACGGAGGACCTAGTGGGCCTGCTGGCTGAGAAACGCATTGTCGCGTTTGCCACCGGACCCGTGACTCGTCCAGTGCTTCGCGCGGCTGCCGTCCTTTTCGAGGGGTCTGGAATCGCCATGCTTGTGTGGCTTACCTTTGCGGTCGCCCTCGAACCGCAGACGCCATCTCCAGTGAACATTGTGACGAATTGGGCAGCACTCGGGTTCGAAGTCTTTGCGATCCTCAGGGGCCTGGCGCGTATGTACCGCGCCATGCGGATCCACTAACCAGCCCAACAATTCGCGACCCTGCGCGACGCATTCGGATATCCCACGCCGCAGTTCCGCCCGCGGAATCAAAGGTCGCCTTTCCAGCTTCATCGCGGAGGGTCAGCGTGTCCTCTACTTGCGACAGTCCACCCACAGCATCCGGTAGTCCCCG
>Ga0209056_10005089_pt1 | contig 13728 bp, 7 predicted proteins | sample GraSoiAngelo_114_FD_185876 | JGI IMG/M metagenome (GOLD analysis project Ga0209056, IMG submission 185876) | Grasslands soil microbial communities from the Angelo Coastal Reserve, California, USA - 14_0903_13_40cm (SPAdes) (version 2) | ecosystem: Environmental > Terrestrial > Soil > Grasslands ... | reverse complement strand
CGTGAGCCGCTCGTCCATCCAGAAGCGCCGCACCAGGATCGCGACGATCGGGTATGCGGTCGTCAAGGGGACGACGATCGCGATCGGCCCGAGTCCAATCGCCAGGAAGATCGTGATCCCGGCGATGCTGAAGAGGAACAGAGACGGAATCGCCTCGCGGATCCCGGCTCGATCCCAGGAGCCGCTCCCGCGAATGCCTCGGGAGGCAACGGCCAAGTAGATGGGCGTCGAAATGAGCACGTAGATCCCGGCGTTCCCCGCGAAGCCGAGCGAGTCGATCGACATGCGCTCGAGGATTCCCCACGCGCCCCAGAGTACGATCGCGAGGAGCATCGGGGCGAGCCAGGCCCTCCCGACCGCGGCGTCGCCGGGGTGGTCGTGGAGCCCGAGGACGACCGCTCCGATCAACAGGAACGCGATCGCGACGATCTGGACGGGGACGAGGGAGACGCCGAGGATGACGACGGCCGCGGCGACCGTGATGACCGGGTACGCCGCCGTGAATCCGCTGACGACGCTGGCCGTGCCGGATTCCATCGCCCGGAACCAAAAGATGGTCCCGAAGCACCCGCAGACCGCGCTCGCGGTCGCCAACCCCATGCCGATCGCCGTCAGGCGCTCCCAGCCGGATCCGACGAAAAACCACAGAGCGTAAATCGGGGCGCTACCCAACGCGTACAGGACGAGCATTCGAGCTGACCCGAGCCGGACTGTCGGCTCTTTGGACAGGCCCTCGCCCACGCCGTAGCAGACGACCGTGAGCAGGGCGCAAACGAGCCATAGCTCCATCTCGCCTCGCCTCATTTCGATTATCGGGGTCGCGATCGTTCATTCGCGGTAGACCTCTCGCGAGGCGTTGGCCTCGCGCGATCTATGCGCACCTCTAAGCCGAGGTTTTCTTAAAGGTTCCGGGGAAAATGATTCGAGTTGGCCACGAAGACGAGAGAAAATCTTCGATTCGGAACGAAATGTTGGGAACCAAACTACGATGAATCGCGCGAAGATCCGAATCGCGACACCACGTGTCTTACGTCCGGGCCGGTTTCTGCCGTGAGAGGACAGTTATCGAACCGTCGACGGAAATGATGGCTCCTTTCTGCACCCGACGCCTTGATTCACAGGGTTAGCTCTGGGGAATCTATTTAACGCATCCTTCCAATCTCTCCGGTGCGTCGATGGCCCACAAGGCGCCCCGGCGTGGTCGGGAGGGGTTCGGACGAATCCGCGTCGCGTTGCGTTTGTTGGTTGTCTGGTCGTGACAATGGTCTTGACGAGCTTCGGGCCGCTCGTCTCCCCCGCGCTCTATGGTGTCGCGAGCGCCGCCCCGCCGATCCCGGCCGACCTTCGTATCGGATTCCTGGAGTCCATCGACTATCTGAATCCGTTCCGTGGTCTGAACGATCCATCGTATCTCTTGTATGGAGCCGTTTACGATTACCTGTTCTCCTTCGACCAAGACGGCAAGTTCGTTCCCAACCTCGCGACGAACGCGGTCTGTTCCGACGCGAGCTGTCAGAACTGGACCTATTGGATCCGCCAAAATGTGAAGTGGCACGATAACACGCCCTTCACGGCGGAAGATGTCAACTTCTCGGTGAACTACAACATCAAGGACATCTTCCACCTCTGGGCGTTCGAGCCGTACATCAATCGCATTGTGCAGTGCGATTCGAAGTTGAACAATCTCAACCATTGCGGGGCGATCGTGACCTCTCCCTGGAACGTCACGGTCTTCTTCGATCGGCCGTTCGCCCCCGGGAAGTCCCTCTTCATTCCCATCATCCAGAAGGCCCAGTGGCAAGGCATCCGGCCGAACGCGGCCCAAAAAACGTTCGACAACCCGAACCCGATCGGAACGGGACCGTTTGTGGCGGACTCGAACATCTACTCCGAATGGCAGAATCACCAACCGATCCACCTGTTGAAGAACGCGAACTACCATCCCGTCGGCAATCATACCGGTCCTCCGTCCGTCGACAACATTTACCTGCAGCAGTTCCCGGACGAGCCCTCCCTGATCCTCGCGCTGAAGGCGGGGGCGATCGACCTCGCGAAACTCGCCACCGGCTACGACTCCCTCGCGAACACGCCCAACGTGGGCCGCCAGGAAGGCCTCCTCTCCACGCAGTACTGGAACGAGATCGGAATCAGCCAGTACGATAACAATAGTGTGCACCTGAACCCGACCCGTTTCGACGTCAACGTGCGCCGCGCCGTGGCAAAAGCGACAAACAAGGATTTCATCATTCAGACGATCTACAACAACAAGGGGGTGCGGGGCGACACCCTGATGTCTCCGATCACCCCGCAGTGGTGGTACAACGCCTCCGCGGACCCGAGCCTCAACCTGACATATGACATCGCCGCGGCGAATGCGATGCTCGATGCGGCAGGATACACGGCTCGGGTGCCGGGGATCCCCGGCTGTGGTGCGGTCACCGGCGGTGTGCGGGCCTTGGCCACCCCCGGCGGAATCACCGTCGTCTCGGACAACAACAAGGGACAGAACCTCTCGTATCCGATCGCGGCGGGGACGACGCTCACGTGGACGATGGCCGCCCGCCTCGAGTTCAAGCAGGAGCAGAACACGGCGAGCCTCGTGGCCAGCATGTGGGCCCAGATCGGCGTGTGCCTCCAGACGAAGTTCGAATTGGAATCCGCCCTTTCCAACGACGTGTACGGGGGCGGGGTCGAGAGCTACATCTGGTACTGGTCCGGCGATCCGGATCCGAACTATCTCCTGTCCATCGAATCGGGGTACACGCTGGATGGATGGAACGACAACTACTGGAACAACGGATTGTACAACTCGCTCTACGTCGAACATCTCGCGGCGCTGGACCCCGCGAAGCGCCAGGACCTCGTCTTCCGGGCGGAGAAGCTGCACTACTCGTCCGCGGTCTACATCATCTACATCTATCCGTTCGGACAGTGGGGCTATCGAACCGACAAGTGGTCCAACTGGGGCGACTGGAACGCCCACCCGTACCGACAGATGGATGCGTTCTGGGGCGCGAACCCGTTGTTCTTCGACATCCACTACATCGGCGCGAGCGCGGACAATCCGCCGACGAAGCCCGCGATTACGGGACCGAGCGCCGTGTACGCGGGCCAAGCCGTTGCGTGGACGGCGAACTCGACGGATCCGGATCCGGGTCAGACCCTCAACTGGACCTGGAGTTGGGACGACGGAAGCGCGAGCGCTGCATCTCATCCGACGAGCGTGACGGAGGATACGCAACAACACACTTACGCAATCCCCGGTCGGTACAACATCACGGTGATCACGAGCGACGGGACGTTGTCCGCGACATCGGACCGGTTCCTCGTGGTCGTCAGCAACGCGCCGGCGGTGCACGGCTGGATCAACGGGACGGTCAAGGACCCCTCGGGCGCCCCGATCCACCCGGCGGTCGTCGCGGCCGCCTTCGCATCGAACCTCACGCTTGCGACGGAGAGTTCGGCCGACACCACCGGACACTACAGCTTGCTCCTGGGGCCGGACACGTATGACCTGGTGGCGGTGGCCCCTCTCTTCCTTCCAAGCACGAAGATGAACATCGCCGTCGCCGCCGACGCGACCCAGTACGCCAACTTCACCCTGACGCCGAGCCAAGGTTGGGTCATTGGCAAAGTCACGAACGCGGCGGACGGGAGTGCCGTCAGTGGGGCCGCGATCTATGCGACCCCGGCGATCGGATCGGCGTACGCGGGACTGTCGAACGCGAACGGCGACTTCAATATCACCGTCGCGCCGGGAACGTACACGGTGAACGCCTCGGCGACCGGATTCTACCCGGCGAGCATGTCCGGGATTGTCGTCACCTCGGGCGTCCCCAAGACGGTGAACATCGCGTTGACGCCGGTCCCGGGCCCGGGCATCTCTCCCTTGCTGATCGGAGGAATTTCGATCGCGGTCGTCATCGCGGCGATCGCGATTGCGGCGATCTTCCTATCCCGACGCCGCAAGAAGAAGGAAGAGAAGGAGATGGAGGTCCAGCTGCCGCCGAAATGATGGAGGAAGGGCAACGGAGGCGCTGACGCGGCCTGAGGCGGAGAGGACGCCGTGAACCTTCGCCGTTATCTGCTTCGGAAGGTCGCGTACGTCATCCTGACCGTCTTCCTCATCTCGACGCTGAACTTCTTTCTCTTCCAGATTCTCCCCGGCGATCCGACCCGTGTGCTGCTCCCGCGCGGGGGACAATCGAACGCCACGGGCGGGGCCTCGCTTCGAGAGGAACTGATCCATGAATGGGGACTGGACCAGCCGGTCTACGTCCGATTCCTCGTCTACATGAACAACCTCCTCCACGGGAACCTCGGGACATCGATCATCTACCGATCCGGGACGCCGGTGATGACGGTCATCACGCCTCGGCTGACGACGACGCTGCTCCTGATCGGCGGGGCGACCGCCGTCACCATGTGGGCCGGTGTGATCCTCGGACGGATCTCGGGGTGGCGTCGGGGGCGGCCGTCCGACATCGTGATCACCCTCACGAGCTTGTTCGGCTACTCGATGCCCTCGTTCTGGGTCTCCCTGATCTTCCTCTTCTACCTCGCCTATGTCTTCCCGATCTTTCCCCCGATCGGCGAGCACTCGCTCGGCTACGAGTCGATGGACCCCGTGTCGCAGGCCCTCGACGAGTTGTGGCACTTCGCCCTGCCCGTCCTCACATTCGTCGTCACGAACGTCGCGTGGTTCTCGCTGACCCTGCGCAACTCCCTGACCGATGTGCTGCCGGAGGACTACATGCTCACGGCCGCGGCGAAAGGCCTGACCGAGCGGATGCGACTTCGGGTCCATGCGCTGCCGAACGCCCGGCTTCCCCTCGTCACGGCCTCGGCCCTCTACTTCGGATGGGTCGTCAGCGGGGCGATCGTCGTGGAGAACGTGTTCGGCATCAACGGCCTCGGCGCGCTGACGTGGGACGCGACGACGTCCCTCGACTTCCCCCTCATGTCCGCGATCTTCCTGATCGCAACCCTCGGTGTGGTGATCGCGAACGCCGTCTCGGACGTCCTCTATGTCTTCCTCGATCCGAGAGTCCGGGAGGCGTAGTGCGTGAGCGTGGCGACCCCGATGTCCGCGCAGGCGTCCGTGCTTCGCGAACGCATCCTGACCGACCTGATTCGCTTCCGGAAGTTCTTCGCGGCGATCGTCCACAACAAGCTCTCCCTGGCCGGCCTCGTCATGATCCTCATTTTCGTGTTCATGTCCGTCGGCGCGCCGATCCTCGTGGGCCCGTATCCCAGTCAGTTCGATCGGTCGACCCCGTTCCAATCCCCGACGAGCGCGCATCCACTCGGCACCGACTGGCAAGGCTTTGACATCTTGAAGCTCGTGATGTACGGAGGTCAGATTTCCCTGCTGATCGGCTTCGTGTCGTCGTTCGTCGCGATGGTGATCGGGACCTCGGTGGGCCTCGTCGCCGGCTACTACGGGCGGGTCACCGATCAGGTCCTCTCGCGGGCGACGGACTTCTTCCTGGTCATCCCGTGGCTGCCGTTCGTCCTCGTCCTCAGCGCGGTGCTAGGCCCGAGCCTCGAAACGACGATCGTCGCCATCGCCGTGGTCAGCTGGCCGACGACGGCGCGCGTGATCCGATCGCAAGTCCTGACCCTGAAGGAACGTAAGTTCGTCGAACGGGCCCGGGCCATCGGCGCGAACGATTTCCAGATTCTCCGAAAGCACATCCTGCCCAACGTGATGCCGCTCGTCTGGGCGGAGGCCGTCCTGACCATCTCCTCCGCGGTCTTCACCGAGTCCTTTCTTTCGTTCTTCGGCTTGGGGCCGAGAGGGCCGAACGTCATCGAGAGCTGGGGCACGATCGTGAATGAGGCCTATCAGTATCTCGCGCTGATCAACGGCCAGTGGTGGTACTTCCTGCCGCCGGGCCTCTTCATCACCCTCGTCGTATTGGCGTTCGCGATGCTCGGATACGGACTCGAGGAAGTGTTCAATCCGAGCTTGCGTCGGCGCTGAGCCCCTGCATTCCTCGCCCATTCAAGTCAGCCGCGAACGGACGAAATCGACATAGGGAAAGAGCCCGTCCCCGACGCGCAAGATTGTCATGGCGGAGCGCGACGCGGTTGTGATCGGCGCGGGCCACAACGGCCTCGTCGCCGCGAACTATCTCGCCAAAGCAGGGCTTCGCGTCCTCGTCGTCGAGCGATCGGATCGCGTCGGGGGAGCCTGCGTCACAGACGAAATCGCGCCGGGGTTCAAGGTGAGCGCCGCGGCGTACGTCTCCGGACTGTTTCGCCCCCAGATCATCGAGGACCTCGAGCTCGCGAAGTTCGGGTTGAGGCAGGTGGCCTTCGACCCGCAGGGCTTCTGCCCCTTCCCCGATGGACGGCATCTGCTCCTGTGGTCCGATGGGAAGAGGACCGCGAAGGAAATCGCGAAATTCTCGAAGAAAGACGCGGCGGCGTATCCGAAGTACGAGGCGATGTGGGCCGAGGTCTACGATCTCGTCGAGCCGATGCTCCTCGCCCCGCCCGTCCCGATCGCGGAGTTGGTCTCGCTTCTCCGGGGCCCGGAAGCAGAGGACCTCCTGCGGCGTCTCCTCTTCTACAGCGCGGAAGAACTCCTCGACGAATACTTCGAGTCGGATCAGGTGAAAGCCGCCTTCGCGAACGAGAGTGTGATCGGCCATTTCTCCGGGCCGTCGGCGCCGGGCACCGCGTTCACGCTCGCACACAACCTCCTGGGGAACATCGACGGCCAAGTGGGCGGCTGGGGAATCGTGCTCGGCGGGATGGGTGCCCTGCCCGACGCGCTCGCGGCCGCGGCCCGGGCCCGAGGGGTGGAGATCCTCCTGCGCTCTCCGGTCGAACGCATCCGGGTCCGCGGGGGGCGCGCCGTCGGCGTCCAGCTCGAAGGAGGGCGAACGATTGACGCGACCGCGGTCGTTTCCACCGCGGATCCGAAACGCACCTTCCTGCAAATGCTGGAACCCGATCACCTGCCCGAGGAATTCCGCCGGGCCGTGGGCGCGATCAAGATGCACGGAGCCGCGATGAAAGTCAACTGTGCCTTGTCCGAGCTCCCGCGATGGTCGGCGTCTCCCGCGACGCCCGGACCGCATCACCGGGGAAGCACCTACATCGGACCCTCGATCGAGTACGTCGAAGACGCGTTTCTCGATGCGAAGTACGGCCGGCCCTCCGAGCACCCGTGGCTGGAGGTCGTCACGCAGAGCGTCCTCGACCCGTCTGTCGCGCCGCCGGGGAAACATACGCTGTCGATCTACGTGCAATATAGCCCATACCACCTCGCGTCCGGCTCCTGGGACGACCTCAAGGAGCCGTACGGGGACCGCGTCGTCGACACGCTCGCCGAATATGCGCCCAACGTCTCGAAGGCCATCCTCGCTCGCGACGTCATCACGCCCCTCGACCTCGAGCGTCGGTTCGGCCTGACGGAAGCGCACCAATCCCATGGGGACATGGGACCGGACCAGTTCTTCTCCTTCCGCCCGGTGCCCGGGTGGTCGAACTATCGCACGCCTGTCCCGGGACTCTATCTGTGCGGCGCGGGCACCCATCCCGGAGGCGGGGTGAGCGGCGCTCCCGGGTACAACGGGGCCCACGCGCTCCTCGAGGACTGGCCGGGGCTCAAGGTCCCCTAGGTGGCGGAACGCCTCCGCCGGAATCGCTTGATCACCCGTAACGGATAAGCGAGGAACCGCTGGCCCTGCACGGACGCCCTCCGAGAGATTGCCTCCGCGGACAGGAAGGCGTCCTTCAGCTCAACGAGCTCTTTCCGCGGAGAGAAGAACGCATAGACGGGAATCCCGACCGCGAGGAGGACGAGCGAGATCCCGATCAACCGCGGCGCGACGAGTCCCATGAGGACGACGGAGAAGAACATTCCGACCACCGGGATGGCAATCTTCCAGCGGAGTCCGCTCGAAAGCCGCGGGTGCATCCGCTCCAGGAAGATCGTGGCGAGGCAGGTCGCGAAGTAGACGAATGCGAGGAGGAACACGGCGGAGCTGATCAGGTCGGACAGGCCGCCGAGCAGGCTCGCGACATAGGCGGTGATGCAGAGGATGATCAGTCCGAGATACGGTGTGTGGAACCGCTTTTGTTTCTTACTGAACGCCTGGGGAAGAAGGCCGTCGATCGCCATGGCGTAGGCCAACCGTGAGGTGCCGACGGTCCCGGATTCGTCGGCGCCGGTGATCGACAACAGCGCGCCCACGCCGACGACGAGCACGATCGCGGATGTCAATAGGGCGGGCGAACCGAAGGTCGCGCGCGCGGCGTCGATGAGAGGACTGCTCGACGCGCCGAGGGCAGGCCCGCCGACCGTGCCAATGACGACGAAGTTCGTGAGGAAGTAGAACGCGATCACAATCATCATGCCGGTGAGGATTGCCCTCGGGATCGTCTTCCTCGGCTCGATTACTTCATCCGTCGGCAAGGTCGAGAGCTCGAATCCCGCGTACGCCCAGAAGATCAGGACGAGCGCCCGGCCGAACGCGGAGACATCGCCGGTGAAGAACGGGATCAGGTTTCCGGCGAACCGGCCTGGCTGAAGGGCCACGAAGGCGATGCCACTGAGGACGATGAGGATGAGGGGGGACAGCTTTGCCACCGTCAAGACGTCGTTCACCCTCCCCGCGGCCTTGACCCCGACGAGGTTCGTCCCGAGGATGATGGCGATGAAGACCGCCTTCAGGAGAGCCTTGCCCAGGTCGTCGATCCCCGGGTCGAGCGACACGAAGTACTGGGTGAACGCGACCGGGAAGACCGCGAGGGAGAACCACTCCGCGAGCAGGAGGCCCCAACCGACGATGAAACCGGGGAACGGACCGGCGACCGCCTTCACGTACGCGTAGGGACCGCCGACTTTCGGCAAGATCATGACGCAATAGGCGAAGGACAGGGCGATCACCATCGCCATCGCCCCTGCCAAGATCCACGCCAGCAGGGACGCGGGGCCGATCAGGCGAGCTCCGATCGCGGTCGCGACGTACACGTCGGCCCCGATGATCGACCCGACGACGAGGCTCGTCACGTCGAACGTGTTCAGTTTGGCCGCCGCGCCGATGCCCTTGCCGTCTCCGCGCGGCCGCATCGCGCGGCAAACGCATGAAGCCTAAATACGGGCTTGCGACGCGCGTGGCGGTGCGCGACCGCGAGTGGCCCGTTCGGATACCTGGAACGTGGGTTTTGCGGTCGACCCGGAGTCCCACTCCGCGACGGTTCGATCGGCCAATTCCGGTTTGGGCGCGGCCGCCCCACTCCATGGACGTTCGTCGCCTGGCCTCCTCAGAATCGAATTCTGAATCCGTTCCTCGCGGTGGTTATCACGAAAGATTTTGAACGAACCAAGTATTTAAAGCGGGCCTCCCGTGGGCAATCGTTCTGAATGGCGAACTCGTTCCGAGAGGACTCGGAAGGAGTCGCGTCCACAGTCGCGACTCTCTTTGCTCTCCTTGCGGCAACGCTCTTCATCCAGGCGGCAGTCATTTCCGTGATTCCCGCGCGACAGTACGATGCGGAACACACGACCTCCGTCCAGGCCCTTCAGGCGCTCGACTACATCCGGTACGCGGCGGTCGGCGCAGCGGTCCCGGGCGGCCAGTTCTCCGTCACGATCCCGCTCGGCACCCCGTCCGCTTCCGCCTTCGGGACCGCCAGCGATGGATCCCTTCAATTCAACACCGGGACCGTGGCGCCCGCGAACATCTCCATGCAATACGTGCCCACGATCCACGACAGCCGGATCACGAAGGTGGACCAGGACGTCGTCCTCGCGATCGACAGCTCCGGTTCGATGACCACGAACGATCCCGGTCGGCTGAGGATCCAGGCCGCCAAGGACTACATCGGGCGTCTCACCCGTCCGGACCGCGTCGCCAGCGTGGACTTCGACAGCGCCGCGCATCTCACGTTGGAGAACGTGGGCGGGGCGGCGCATCATCTCTATTCCGCGTATAATAACGGAATCCCGGACTACAGCGGCGCCCAGACCGATCTCAACTCAATCGACTCGGCCGGGACGACGAATTTCGGGGCCGCGCTCTTCGTGGCGAACAATGAGCTCATCAGCTACGGCCTCCGAAATCATGCGTGGGCGATCATCCTCCTGACGGACGGCCAGAACACCTGCTGCCCGAACCAGGCCGCCGGCGACGCGCAGGCCCGCCTCGAGGCGGCACGGGCGAAGGCGAACAACATCACGGTCTACACGATCGGACTCGGGCCCGGCGCGGATGGGGCGCTCCTCCAGGAGATCGCCACGACGACGGGCGGCACGTACTACGCGGCGCCGACCGCGGACTCGATCAAGTTCATCTACCTCGAGATCGCGAACCACTACTCGGGATCGGTCTCGTGCGGCACCCTCGTGACGGCGAGCTCGATGAGCGGATCCTTGACCCTCAACCGCGGGAACCGCCAGTATCCGGACCAGACGATGAGCTTGGAGGCGGGCGGGGTCACCCTGACGCAATCGGGCGGAGCGGTCATCCATCAGGGGATTCCGTTCGAATACACCCCACACGAAATCGGCACGGGCAGCTTCCGGGTCTCGCTCCTCACGTTTGTGGGAGCCCCGTTCCAGGCCGCGGGTTCGGATTATGCGTTCATCAACGCCCAATTCCTCTACGCGAACACGAACACGCAGACGATCATCCGACCGGACCTCGGCGAACAGGCCGTCGAGGTGGGCAACACCTCCGCGTACGTGCAGTACTGGGCCGGCCAAGGAGCGGCGACGCCAGGCGCAGCGGCGGCCGTGCGGCAGCCCTTGAACCAGGCCCAAGGGCGTCTCCAGTGGGGCGCCGTGAATGCGAGCGCCGGGAAGCTGTCTCTCGCGAAGTTCAACGTGGACAGCGCCCAGTCCCAGCTGTCGTCCGCGATCACGGTGACGAATCAGCAGGTCGCGGCGGGAAACATGCAGTCGTGGCTCGGGAAATCCATTAACGACCAGATCTTCTTCATCTCCTGTCTCCTCACTCAATGGGTGAACTGGTACGATGGGATCACGTTGACGATCCAGAGCCCGAGCGCCGCGGCATGGGCGTTGTGGTTCAAGGATGCGTTCCGGGCGACGGGTGCCCTGACCACGTACGGCATTTCCGGGAACACGGTCGTCCTCACCGTCAACGCCGTGGACACGTTCATCGTCGATGAGCGCGTGATTCAGCTGACCACCAGTTGAAACGCGCCGTCGACCGGAATACAAATCTCATCGACGGCTTTGCACTTCGCCGAAGACACTCTTGGCGGAATCGTTCGGCGGAGCGACTAAGTCGGTCTCTCGATGATCGTCGCGAGGCCCATCCCGAATCCGATGCACAGCGTGGCGAGGCCGTAGCGGAGGTCTTGCCGCTCCATTTCGTGGAGCATGGTCGTGATCAGCCGGGCGCCGCTCATTCCGAGCGGGTGGCCGAGCGCGATCGCCCCCCCGTTCACGTTCAGCTTCGCGTCCTCGAAGCCAATCGTGTCGCGGGTCGCAATCGGAACCGAGGCGAAGGCTTCGTTGACCTCCCAGATGTCGATGTCGTCGACCTTCAGGTCGGCGCGCCCCAGGGCCTTCCGGATGGCGGGAATCGTCCCATCGAGCATGATCGTCGGGTTCGTCCCCGCGACGCCCGTGGAGACGAACCGTGCGCGCGGTTCCAGCCTCAGCTCCCGGGCCTTCTCCGGCGTCGTCACCAGGATCCCACACGCGCCGTCGTTGATGCCGCTCGAGTTGCCCGCCGTGATGCGGCCATCGGGCTTGAACGCAGGTGGCAGGGACGCGAGCTTCTCCAGAGAGGTGGTCCGGCGCGGGTGTTCATCCGTGTCGAACATTCGCTTGTTGCCGCTCTCGTCGAACACGGGGACGGGCTCGATCTCCTCCTTGAAACGGCCTTCATCGATCGCCCGAATCGCCTTGCGATGGGACCAAAGGGAGAACTCGTCCATCTGCTCCCGGGTGACCTTGTACTTGTCCGCGACGAGGTCGGCGGAGATGCCCTGTTGCACGATCTCGTATTTCTCGAGGAGCTTCGGGCTCAGCGCTCCCGCGTCGGAGCCCAGCGGGACGCGGGACATCACCTCGACGCCGCCCGCGATGACGACGTCGTTCTGGCCCGTCAGGACTTCCATCGCGGCGAAGTTGAACGCCTGCAATCCGGACGCGCACATCCGATTCACGCTCGTGCCGGGCACGGACTCCGGGAACCCAGCGATGAGGGGCGCCAAGCGCGCGATGTTCAGGCCTTGCTCATCGACCTGGGTGACGCAGCCGAGCACGACATCCTCGACGATCTTCGGCTCGATGCCCGTCCGGTCCGCGAGGGCTCGCAGGACGAACCCGGCCAGGTCGTCCGGACGCCAGTCCTTGAGCGAACCGCCGCGCTTCCCAATCGGGGTCCGAACGGCTCCGACGACCACGGCCTCGGGCATCTTCCTTGGTCGACATCATGGGATGGGTCCGATAAGAACGTTGGCCAGTGGGACTCCCCCACACGATTTATGGTCCCGTCTGCAAGATTAGGTCACGTGGCACATAGTTGCGCGAGATGTCTCGTCGATTTCCCGGCCCGCGAAGGTGGCCGCAGGCGAATCTGGTGCCGCATTGATCGGTTCTACGTGTGCGCTCGGTGTTGGCGGCGCGAATGCGGAGGGGGCCACGGAGAGCGGTACGAACAGGCCGTCGGGTGGGGCGCGGCTGCCCCTGCTACCCTGTTCGCGATCACCGCCTTGGTCGTCGGGCCGATCGTAATCGCGTTTGTGGCGGGACGGACTTCGCCCGTCGCCGAGGTCTTTGCAATTACCGCGAGCGCCGCAGTCGCCCTGGTGTGGGGACTCTTCTTCACAGCGGAGGTCCGTCGATCGCGCCTGCACGCGTCCGCGGTGCAAGGCCGGCCGACGTCGGAACCCGTTGTTGACCTCGGTCGGCAAGAGGAACCGATCCGGTGGGAACCAAACGTTGCACGGCCTTCAATCCACAACTGGACTCGACTTGCCGGCCTCCTTGCTTTCGGGTTGGGGGGGTCTGGGTTCTTCCTCCTCGTCGGGTCTCCCTCGGACCCCGTAAGCTATCTTCCGGCTGCGCTAATTTTCGACATCGCCGTCCTCATCCCACTCACTGTTGCGTCATACTCTACGCTTGTGCCGTTCGTCACGCCCTCCCGAATCGCCATCGCCAAGGATGGCGTTCATTTCTGGTATGACTCGCCGTACGTCCGATATGTGATGGCGTTGTTCGTGCCATGGGAGGGAGTGACTGCTGTCCGGTTCGATCCGGACACAGAAGAATGGGTTTTCGTCCGGAGATCTGAGGAAAAAGTGCCTTTTGGCGTCCTCTCAAGGCCCAACTTAAATGCGCTCCTCCGGGAGTGGCACCGAGCGCGCTCGAGGAACGAATCGAGCCCGGAAGAAACGTAGTGCCGAATCTTCAAGCCCGCGGTGGCTTTCCAGTCGCGATGCCCGCCGCCTTAGAGGGAGTGACGGTTCTCGATTTCACCCGACTCCTCCCGGGTCCGTTCTGCACCCAGCTCCTCTGCAATCTCGGGGCCGACGTGATCAAGGTGGAGGACCCGCAGCTCGGCGACTACATGCGCGCGGTGCCGCCCATCGTGCACGACGTATCGTATCCCTTCGCCATGGTGAACCGAGGGAAACGTTCCCTCGCCGTCGACTTGAAAACCTCCGAAGGACAGGAAATCCTCCGTCGGCTCGTGGGTCGCGCCGACATCATCGTCGAGCAGTTCCGGCCCG
>Ga0209056_10005088_pt1 | contig 13729 bp, 16 predicted proteins | sample GraSoiAngelo_114_FD_185876 | JGI IMG/M metagenome (GOLD analysis project Ga0209056, IMG submission 185876) | Grasslands soil microbial communities from the Angelo Coastal Reserve, California, USA - 14_0903_13_40cm (SPAdes) (version 2) | ecosystem: Environmental > Terrestrial > Soil > Grasslands... | reverse complement strand
GTGGATCACTCTGAACGCCTACAGAGTCTTGACCGAGACTGGCGACCTTAACTTAAAACTCTAGACGAGAGGCCCTTGGAGCGCACTTTCGATGATGGCGTTGAAGAGTCGCATGGTCGAATTCAAATCAGAAGGTGACACGGGAAAGGGATACCTGGCATCGCCCGAAAAGCCGCGCGGGGGAGTCCTCGTTCTGCATGCCTGGTGGGGACTTAACGATTTCTTCAAAGGCTTCGCCAACAGACTAGCCTCTCAGGGATTTCTCGCACTAGCGCCGGACCTTCATGACGGTGCTGTAGCAACGTCCGTAGAGGGGGCGAAGGAGCTCCGGTCAAAAATCGCTGACGAGAGAATAAAGCAGATCGTCCTAGGCGCTACCGACTATCTACGAGCGGATCCATCAATATCGGGGCGCAAAATCGGCGTCGTGGGCTTCTCCATGGGAGCAGCATGGTCCTTTCTATTGAGCACCTTGAAGCCCGAAACTGTTGGAGCAGTCGTCGTCTTCTACGGGAGCTACCCGATAGATTTCTCCAAGTCTCAAGCGTCCTACCTGGGACATTACGCGCCCGATGATGAGTGGGAGCCGCTGGCGGACGTGCGAGCTACAGAGGAGAAGATTCGCGGAGCCGGACGGGAAGTCGCGTTTCACTTCTATCCTGGAACGAAACACTGGTTCGTCGAAGAGAATCGGCCCGTAGAGTACAATCGGGACGCCTCAGACTTGGCTTGGAAGAGGACACTAGACTTCCTTGACAAGAAACTACGGTAGTCGGTTTGATGAAATAGAACTAGCCAGCCGGATGGAGATCCGAGCTATTATACACATTAGGCAGTTCACGCTCCCGGATGACCCCCGATTACCGAGTAATCATCGGCGACAGTCGTCGAATGAGCGAAGTCGCCGACGAATCAGTCCATCTTATCGTAACCTCGCCGCCCTATCCTATGGTGTCAATCTGGGACGACTTTTTTGCAGAAGCATCGGCTTTATCCTACAATGAGATGCACGAGTATCTCAACGAGACATGGCGAGAAATCAGAAGAGTGCTCATCCCTGGAGGGATTGCCTGCATCAATATTGGAGACGCGACCCGGACCTCCAACGGCGTTTTCCATCTCTACCCAAACCATTCCAGAATCATCGAAAACTTCGAGAAGCTCGGGTTCGTAACTCTGCCCTACGTTCTCTGGAAGAAGCCCACCAACAGGCCCCACTACAAAGGCAAAGGAGCTTTCCTAGGCTCCGGATTCCTTCCGCCGAACGCCTATGTGACTCTCGATATGGAGTATATCCTTATCTTCCGCAAAGGCCAGCCCCGCGGCTTCCCACCTAAAGACCCGCGACGCTACGATAGCAAGTTCACGAAGAAAGAACGGGACGAATGGTTCTCGCAAGTCTGGAAGGTCCCGGGTGTCAGGCAAGACATGGAGGGTCTTGAGAGGCGAGTGGCTGCTTTTCCAGAGGAGATTCCTCGAAGATTGATCAGAATGTTCTCGATACTAGGAGACGTGGTCCTAGACCCATTCCTTGGTTCCGGGACAACTCTCAAAGTGGCGATGGATCTCGACCGCAAATTCGTCGGCTATGAGAAACTCTCACAACTATCTGATATCATTAGGCGGAGGGTCGGATCGAACCATAGACAGGTCGAGTTTCTTGAGCCGGGCCGGATCATCAATGAACTCGTTGGATAGACCTGACAAACTTTGCCATCTGGGCTCCTTCTTCCAGCTTGTTGGTCCCGGCTATTTTGAACGATTTCGAAATTAGCTGTCGTTCTAAGAACCGTTCCCGTATTGTGCAATGCCGAAACCATTGCCCTTTTTCCGGGAGATGGAGAATAGCGTGTTTTAACCGAGAAGAAATGTTTGTTGAAAATAGACAGGATCTAGACCTGATTTCGCTAAACGAATAAAATGACTCCGGCGATACGTCGGACAGGAATAGACGAGGTGATCATATAGAAATGAGAACTATCTATGGTCTCGCGCTATTGTTGACCGCTCTCTTCGTATTCACTATGCCAGCCCACGCGACGTCTACGTCGGCAGAGGTAGGCTTCGGTCACCTGTTCTACAACGACAACGTCGTCCGTACGGTGGTCACTCCGGTGGCTATCCCGAATGATGGAACGGACAACTTCTACAAGGTAACGAACGGTGCGACGGGTCAGCTTGGAATAGCTGGCGTTGCCCCGGGAGCTGATGGCTATCATGGTGGACACTGGAAGGTTTTCATCGTAACATTCAATTCGGAAGTAACACCATTCGTGCTAAAGTCACAGGCCGAGGTCCTTTCCGCACAATCGGCGGGCTCAGTTGCAGTGACACGCGACGGCAGCGCCGACTTCCTCTGCCCAGTACAGCCATAATCCAACACGCTCCAGAAAAACACCCAGTGAGGATGGGTCGTCCCGACGCCCCCGATATTTTTTTGCATACCATAACTCACGACCCAACCACTCTTCAGCCCTTCAGGATAGTTTGGAGTCAGGTAGATAGACAAGCAGAATAGTGCGCCCCTCCAACGAGGCCACTTCAAATGGACGCTTGGATACGGCAGATTGAGGAAGCAGATGCTGAGGGCGAATTGAGGCGGGTCTACGAAGAGATCAGGGTCAAACGTGGAAGAGTATCAAATGTGATGAAGGCTCAAAGCCTCGACCCGGAATCCATCAAGTTGCACCTCGACCTCTATGTTCATCTGATGTTCGGCAAATCAACACTAGACCGTCTAGACCGGGAGATGATAGCAGTAGTCGTCTCACACTTTAACAATTGCAGCTATTGCGTCACCCACCACAGCGAAGCCCTCCTGCACCATTCGAAGGACCTGCGGCTTCAAGGAGAACTAGAAAGGCATGCTTTCGAAAACATATCGCCTAAGGCACGCGCGATGCTTCAATACGCCATCAAACTGACAGAGCATCCGGAGAAAATAATGAAGACGGACATAGACAAGCTTAGAACCGCGGGTCTCTCGGACGATGCGATCCTGCGCGTCAACCTCATTACAAGTTACTTCAACTTCGTTAACAGAATAGTTTCTGGGCTCGGAGTACTGCTTGAGGATAAGGAGTCCCGCATCTACAACTACTAGGCACCGAACATCGTCCTCCTGGTCCCAAGCTCGAGAGCTTAGTGAATGCCGCGCTTTTCATGCCGAGATTTTCTTCTCTCCAAAGACCATTGAAAGAAAAACGATGGCACAGTAGGATTAACCATTCTTCCACTGTGCCATTCTATCGAATTCTAGTGCTGATGGATCTTGGCGTGCTCCATCAGTTCTGCTTGTGTCTTAAATGTCATTCCGCAAGTTGGACACTTGTATTGAGCGGTTGCTGCTGAATGGACCTTCGCATGTTCCATTAGCTCGTCCCTCGTGGAGAACGACGCTCCACAGGTTTCACACTTGTACTGTCCCACTGTTGCCATGCTATTGTATCACCTCCCTAACTCTCTGATGTCTCGACTGGTCGAAATCGGATATCGACTTTGTCCTGAACCGTTGCAGGTATCAATCTATCATGTAAGGCGAGGTGTCAAACCCGCTTCTCTGGCTACGCCTGAAGCCGAGCACCAGCTAAGTCTCCATGATATGCATAAAGTATCTTCGACGATGCAACAGTTGCTCCGGCGCTCGGGGACCCTGTCAACAATTCGCGTGCGATTTCGTCGGAAGCTCCCAAGCTTAGTGGCGCTCGTCGATTTTCCTGCCGTTGTGAAATATGATCCCATTTACGTTACAGGAACGTCTTAGAGTATTCGTGACATAACAGTCCTCTGCCGCTTTTTTCGATAACTCCTTGACTCGCTCGTCGCTCTCACCACTGCGGATCTGCACCTCGTAAGTGACGTCCGTGAATCTCACCGGTTTCTGCGGAGAGACTTTGCCCTCGACTTTGATGTCCAGCGAGTCCAGCTTCAGGTTCTCGACTGCACAATGCTCAACGTAATGGACCATCTGGCAGAATCCCAGACTGGACATGAAGTAGGAGAGAGGACTCGGTCCCTTTCCTGTTCCGCCTCGTTCCTTCGCTTCGTCCGAGTACCAGACTAGATCGCTTCCCTGTCTGGAGGCAGAGGAGAGAAAGCCGTCCTCCTTCTTCACCGAGACCGTAACAGTCCATGGCTTGAATTCGGCTTGATGCTCCTTGACGTACTGCATTCTACGCTTAACTTGTTCGACCAGACTTTCGCTTAGATCGACCATTTTTCAACCCAGCTTCTGAAACTCAATCACTGGACCAAGAAACTTTGGTCTTTGGCTTAATCGATAGCGACGATCCCGTCTGAATTCACAACGGGATTCCCGCTACCACTAAGCTGATTCTTCTTCGTCGTGCTCGTCTTGTTCGGTTGAACAACCGCATGAATCACACACAGACTAGACCTCCGAACCATTCTATGGCAGGGCGTGCAGATAAGCCGAGTCTCTAACCGCTAGAGAAGATCCGTGCTGGGCTCAAAGGTACAGACTAAGTTGAGGATACAGAATGACCAAGTCGTAGATCGCTAGCCCTATCATTATACTCCCACCAAGGAGCCCCATCAGCCTGGCCCTGGTCGCAAACTGCCTAACCAGCCAGTCGCCCTGAGCCCTGGATAGCAATGAGACCACCACGACTGGCATCCCAAGGCCGAGGCCGAAGATCAGGAAGACGCTGAAAGCTTGAACGGCTGATACTGTGGATAAAGTGATGGCTATGGTGAATGGCAGAAGAACGAGCGAGCTGCAAGGGAGGGCGATTACTCCGTAGAGTCCTCCGTAGGCGAACGCCATTAGCAGAGGGTTCTGCATTCTTGGGATTGTGAACTGGGGAATCCTGTAGAATGGATTATGGTTCATTATGAGCAGGGACCCGAAGATGATGAGGATCCCGACCACTATCGGGGTTGCGATTGTGATCAGACTCGTCAGGGATGCATGGAAAAGGGTGGCTGCAGATGCGAACCCGACCATTCCTGTTGTAACGCCTAGAATGACGACAATGCCGACAAGGGATCTCTCACGATTTCCGAGCTTTCCCGCTTGGGTCGAGAGGTAACTGATGAAGCCCGGCACCAATGGTAGCGCACAGGGGCTTCCTCCAGATATTATTCCGAGAGAGAAGGCGCTTAGCGAGAGCGCCAGGATATCTCCCATGAAAAATGCTGCCTAGAAGAGCTTCTCCGCGGCCGCCACTATATCACTTGCAGGGTTCGCGTTTTGAAGAGATGTCCTCACCATGGTGTAGAACGTGTTGCTCTGATTCTGGTTTATGAAATACATGTTGGTCTGTGAGATGAAACTGGAAAAGTCAACCGAACCCACCACTGAACCGAGGAGTTGCCCTGTGCTGTCCTTTGCGAAGTACCATATTGGGCTGGAGTTTGGTGCACCAAAGTGATTCTGGTTGACGTAGGACTGAAGTTGGGCCAAATTCTCGTTAGGGTCAACATCAACCGACACCAATACCACCTGGGCTGCATGGCCATTCCCAGCGAAACTCTGCTCCACGCTGACAAGCTGTTGAGCCTCGGCAAGACAGTACTGACAGTAGACAGCCATAAACTGGAGCACCACGACCTTCCCCGCAAACTGGCCCAGAGTGAAGTTCTTTCCAGTATTGGCGTCTATTAGAGGGGCAGTCTTCCAAGACGAATTGAGCACTTGAATGGGTCTCGCTGAGGAACCGGCGGCGGACTGAGAAAGAGAATACGCTCCGACAATGACGATAATCAACGCTAGGCATAGAATGAACGAGTTTCTCTTCCAGTGAGACTTCCTTACCCAACTACCGGTTCGCTGGGGCTCCTGCGGAGGAGAGCGGAGTTTACCCTGCCCGTTTTTACGCTTGGCCAAAGCAACACTTCCCTAGACGATACCCCGCTCCAACCTCTAAAGAGTACCTCGAACCGTCCGAGAATCCCCTTGAGCCTCACTACTCATTCGGCACCACCGATAGGCTGCCTCCCGACGATCCTACATACCGTGGACTCTTTGTGAGTGCTGTTTCAAATCTGCCTGGGCTGGAAACGACATTCCACAGGCCTGACATTTGAAACTCGAAGTTTGAGTGCCCTGCATGTGCATCTTGTTATGTTCCATCAGTTCATTCTGGGACTTGAATGATGCACCACAGGTATCGCACTTGTATTTCTTGCCGAAGAGATCCATTATGATCCTCTGATACCGGTTCCTGTTTGGCTTCTTGCTTAACCATTGCCTTGAACGGTTAAGCTGATGATTAGAGTGAGCATAAACGGGTCAACTCGGGAAAGGAGCCTAGTGCTTGGCTTTCCAGTCGACCTTCAGAGAGGGTCCACTCAGCGGACGAGATGATGAAACTTGTCGACGTCCATGTAGGAGAAGCGCACCGGACCCTTAGAATCTCTTCAGAGACCCGAGAGAAGATTCGCCGCTCGTTGAGAGATTAGCCGGCTCTCAACTCAGGGTGCAACCGTTCGAGGTAGTGTAAAAATCGAGAGCGCTCCTTACATTATCTAGGATGAGGTATCCGGTAAGGATAAATCGTGATTTGCATGGTCGGGCCAGGGTTAAAGTCTCTAATGCCCAAGCATACTTTGCAGATTGCCACCCTGGGACCGGACACAGACCCAGTCTTGGTTGGGATTAGAACCCTTCCCGTTCACAAGCTCTACCTAGTCCACTTGGAATCCGACAAGCCGATCGCACAAAAGTTGAGATCGGACCTGTCCTCTGTTTTGAAGGTGGAGGTCGAAGCTCATCCGATTCCCAATAATGACATTCTAACCCATGTCCTAGAGGGAATCGCTGGAATCCTGTCCAAGGAGAAGGACAACTTCGAAGATGTGATATTCAACGTCAGTAGCGGCGAGAAGCTCCTCGGATGCGCCGCCCTCTCCGCGGCTTTCGTCAACGGCTTGAAGGCGGTAGCGATAGTGAACGGCGAACCGATGTTACTGCCGGTCCTGAAGTTCAGCTATGACAGACTCGTGTCCCAGACGAAGCTGGACATCCTAAAGGCGTTGCAGAAGAAGGGTGGAGAAGTGGACAGCTTAGAGGAGCTTCGAGAGCTGACAGGCTACGGTAAACCATTATTGAGTTATCATATTCAGGGAGCCGAGGACTCTCAGGGTCTAGTAGACCTGGGGCTCGTAGAAGTCAGGAGAGGGAACCGTGGAAAGAGCATGATCCAAGCAACAACCCTCGGTAGACTTTTGACTTTAGGACGATAACCAGAAAATATCTAGCCTAGTCTACCGACCCTATCAGTGCTGATTCTATAGTCGGGATCGAACGATTCGAGGCAAACGTGAAAGGTTAGACTCTTCCTCGACTACCCGGAAGATCTCTTGCTAGAGACAGCTAAGCCTCGCGAGCGAGATTCAATCTTTGTAGAACTTACCCGGAGCATCTGCCCGGTATGCCGTAAGGTCTTGGATGCTCAAATTCATGTCCGAAAAGGACGCGTCTACATGAAGAAGCGTTGTCCCGAGCATGGATGGTTTGAAGGAATCATAAGCTCTGACGCCGAGATGTACCTAAGCGCGTCAAAGTTCAACCGCCCAGGACGAATACCCCTCCAGTTTGCGACTGAGATTCGCGAAGGGTGTCCGTTGGATTGTGGACTCTGCCCCGACCATCAGCAGCACACGTGCGTTGGAATAATCGAGGTAACCCAGAACTGTAATCTTCGCTGTCCAACCTGTTTCACTGATTCTCCCTCCGGTGAATCCCTGTCGCTAGAGCAAGTAGAGGATATTCTTGACAATTTCGTCAAATCGGAGGGACAGCCGGAGGTGGTCCAGTTCAGCGGCGGAGAACCGTCAATCCATCCTGAGATTCTTCAAATGCTCCAGGCCGCAAAGGACAAGGGCATAAAATATGTGATGCTGAACAGCAACGGAGTCCGCGTAGCCCGAGACCCCGCGTTTGTCCAGGAGCTTTCACGAACAGGCGTGGTTGTTTATCTACAGTTCGACGGGTTCGCAACATCAACCTTCGAGACGATTCGAGGCCTGGATCTTGGAAGTGTGAAACGGGACGCGATAGCGAACCTGTCAAGGTTCAAGGTTGACACTGTCCTAGTATCGACGGTCCAGCGAGGCGTAAACGAGAATGAGATGGGAGCAATCGTTGACTATGCGATGGAGACATCTCTCGTCAAGGGGGTTGTCTTTCAACCCACCTTCTACACGGGCCGCCACCCGAACTTCAACCCTATGGACAGAGTGACGCTCCCCGATGTTGTCAAGGGGATTGCTGCCCAGTCACGGTTTGGTTTCAAAGAATCCGATTTCGTCCCCATACCATGCTGCTACCCGACATGCAGCTCCGCAACCTACGTCTACGTGGACGATGGCAAAGTACTTCCTCTGCCTCGCGCTGTGGACGTCGAAGAGTATCTGGACTATTTCAAGAACAGAACAGTCGTCGATATAGACTCAGTCGTCCAAGAGGCCTTCGACTCACTCTACAGCGCGTCCTCCGTCCCAGGCTCAGAGAAGATGATAGAAAGCTACTGTACAGTCTGCGGGATACCTTTCGACCTTGGAGAGATCAAGAACAGGGTGAAGATGATCATGATACAGCCCTTCCCAGACCCTTACACCTTCAACGTCAAGCAGGTCATGAAGTGTTGCGTACACGAGCTGCTTCCCGACGGGCGGATCATACCCTTCTGCGCCTACAACAACCTCTACAGAGAATCGTAGGAGAGGTGTTCAACGCAGACCCTGTCACCAGCGGAATTCAAGAACTGCTGCGCGACACTATACGAGGACAAAGCACTCCAGTTCCTTCTAGGGCCTTCACTCCACCCGGGCGGACTGCACCTAACCAAACGATTGGCCGAAAAGATAGGACTCCTCTCAACAGACACTGTCTTGGACGCTGCATGTGGCCTCGGCGAATCAACCCGGTTCCTGGCTAGAGAATATGGCTGCAGGGTCTTCGGAGTCGACCTGTCGCGAACCCTTGCTGACGGCGCAGCATCGGCACAGAACGGTGAGGACGCGTATTACTTGGTTGGCGATGGAGAGCATCTGCCCTTAAGAGACAGTTCCTTCACTGCGGCTATCTCCGAATGTTCCATGTGTCTAATGCCAGAGTCCAGAAACTGGCTCAGAGAAATCTCCCGCGCACTCAGACCAGGTGGAAGAATAGGAATAACGGACATCGCGATAAGCGGACCACTTCCCCCCGAACTTGAAGAAACACTCATGCAATTTCTCTGCATCTCAAACAAGATTTCATGGTCGGAATATCCTACAATGATCCAAGCAGAAGGCTTTGACCGAGTAGAAGTGAACGACGAGAGCAGCAGCCTACACGAACTCCTCGAAGCAATCAGAAAACGTCTACTCCTGGCCGAACTCCTTACGGCGGTCGGAAAACTCTCCATCAGCAGGGATCGACTAGACCAGGCAAAGCATCTGGTATCTCTTGCAAAGGTCTCTGTCGACCAAAGAAACCTCAGATATGCAATGATAACAGCTCAGAAACCAGTCGTCTGAGGCTGAACCCGCTCTGGGCAGGCTGAGCCGAGATATCAGAATAGACTCTCCGCCCGCAAGAGTCTGGCGGATCATAGAGAAACACCTTGAGCACCCAGAAGCGCCGACTACGGAACGTGAACATGGTGAGATCCAAGAATCGCACGGAGAAGCGTTGTCTGATCAGCGGAGCGGCGTGGGAACGCGAACGCGCTGGTTCTACACCCATAAAGGGAAGCCATTCGTCTGGGACGATATCGTTACAGAATGGGAGCCTGAGAAGAGGATTGCTTGGAAGGCGACCTCAGGCTGGGAGATGGAGGACTCATTCTCCCTGGAGCCGGAAGAGAAAGGGACACGACTCATCTATGACATGGACTATCATCTTCCATATGGGCCTCTCGGATGGTTGTACGGAAAGCTGGTTCTAGAGCCTCGGATGAGCAGACATCTGGACAGGGTCCTGTGGAGAATGAAGAGACTATCCGAGAACCCGCTCGATCAGGACAGATGTTGAGAGATTTAGGGGTAGGAATTTCTTCTCACACCCCACCTCTAACCCGGAGGAAAGACCGTGGCAGTATTCTTGTCATGGGAGAGGAACAACGTTGCTGATTCGAGACTGCGTCTAACGAATAGTGTTAAATATGTGTCAATTGACACCGATTGACGGATCGTAGAATGACGAAGACAATTCTCACAACCAGCCTTGTAACGTCTGCAACTCTCTTGCTGATGCTCAGCGCTTTCGCTACGGTTTCTGTCGCCGGTGCCCGACACACGACGGCGTCAACTAGCACAGGATTCGCCAAATCCCTTTCTTCCCAATATGGCGTATTCATCAGCGATATCCAACAAACCTCTGATGGAGGATTCATAGTCGTAGGTGACTATAGGTACGATAGCAGCGGCCTTAGCCATGCCCTGCTCATCAAGTTGGACTCGAGTGGGAACATTGTGTGGTCAGAGAATTATGGAACGAATGTAGAAAACACGGGCGCGGATACTGAGTTCGCTACTAGCGTCCACCAGACCCCTGACGGAGGATACATCTTCGCTGGAAGCCTCGAGACACAAAGGAATTTCGGCACTCCCTGCTACGCATCATGTGCCTGGGTCGTAAAGACTGATCCGAGTGGCGGCATCCAGTGGCAGAGTACTTTCTCTGGTGCTTCTACGGCTAACGCTGTCGACGTTGAGCCTACATCCGATGGAGGCTACGTGGTGACTGGCGATACAAGTGATTCGATCGGTATTGGATACGCTTGGATTGCGAAGCTTGGCTCCGCTGGAAACTCTCAGTGGGAGGAGCGAATCGGATGCTCATCCACAGGGTGCGATGCTGGTATTGAACCGATCGCGGATCCATCAGATGTTCAACAGACCGCGGATGGTGGATACGTCATCTCTGGCTTCGGAGGGACCCCCGATTCCGCACTAGTCACAAAATTGAGCGCAACAGGTGCGATCCAGTGGCAGAAAAACTATGCCACGATGAGCATCATCCTCTCGATCCAGCTGACATCGGATGGAGGCTACATCTTGACCGGAAGCGGAGGGCACAGCGACGGTTATGCTGGATGGTCCAATCTTGTGGCTCTCAAGCTTGACCAAAACGGAAACATCCAGTGGCAGAGGCAGTATCAGGACCCATTCCTTCGCTGCGCCTTTGCGGGGGACGGCTGCGATTATGTGCCGTACAGCACTGATGGTTTGTCGGTCCGCCAGACCTCCGACGGAGGATACATCATCGCTGGCTACTTCACTACGTACGCCGGCTATTACGAAGGCTGGCTGCTGAAGACCGACACTAGCGGGAACATAAGCTGGCAGAAGTCTTACGATTTCACTCAAGAGTTCCTAACGGTTCGGCAAACAAATGACGGGAGCTTCGTAGCCACCGGATTTCCTGGCCATGTTGCGAAGTTCGACTCGAACGGGAACATTTCTGGCTGCTCAGCCATCGAGAACACCTCTGCAACAATTGTTGGCAGTTCGATAACGGCAACAGCTCTTTCTCTTCCAGTTGCAACTCTATCCTCCGCGGTCCCGATCACGACAACAGCCAGCATCGTAACAATCACGTCTACCAAGGAATGCTGAGCGAGTCGTGTAAAGAGAGAAAAGCAGCAAAACTTTGCACTCAAACCCCCTCATATTTTGCGCGATAAGCAACTAGGGTGTTGAGGAAACTGTTTGCGGTTTAGGAGAGACGACGCGGCCAGAAGACGCCGGTGAGGCTCAGATAACACATCGAGAACAGGAGACCGATTATTACCATGCTAATTCGCCAGCCGATCGTCCTGCTCGAGAAAAGGAGACTGACCGACATCAGAATAACCCAGATAACTGGGATATAGGCGGCGAGAGTTTGTGCTCCCTGCGATAACTGGAGCGGACCGAGGGTGCGTGGTGTGAATAATGAGGTCAGTCCAAGCAGGCTGAATACCACTCCCATCGCTCCGAGAGCGGTGCTGATCAGCCTGAAGGACCTCTGACTAGCCAAGGTCCCGAAGAGGATTATGGAGCTAGCAGCCAGTAGAACGCTTGACTGTTGTAATGACGCATAGTACCCCGTCCTCGCCAGCTCTTGGATCACCCTTGACCCAAGCCCCAGGGCAAGAACTACTTGAGAGGAGAGGTACATCGAGAACTTGGCTAGGCCGCTCAGGATTCCCAGAGACAGAGCCGTCCTAGCCCTGCTCCGGTTTGGGCGGGGGAAGACCAAGTACATGCCGACGAAGAACGACACGACCGTAAGCATGGTGCTCACATCAGCGAGACTGTACAATGGTGAGCCGATGCCAACAACATAAGCCAGACCGGCGAGTGAAAGAAGACTGAGCACTGACCAGATTACCCCCGAGAGTCCCCCAAACCTTAGCAGTCTCTTCTTCCCATTCAGCAGTTCTCCCTCAACCTCTAAGGCTGTGCGACTAGTCTCTGATTCGAGGGGGTTCTGTGGCAGCCATCCCCTGAGCAATGATTCGACACGGGTCCGTCCGCTCATTGGATTGCCTCCGGCAAGATTCTGCTGAAGACTGTTCGTGCCAGTCTTGATGGATGCATATTCTTCTCCTCATGGCTTAGTTTGATGCCCCTTTCCTCAGCCTGGTTGAACAGGTACTCTCGTGCCTCGTCGAGAAGCTTCTCGTCTCTTACGTCTTCGGGTTTATCATACCAGTACCAGACCTTTATTCCGTACTTTGATGTGTATGTGACGACAACATTTCTTCCCAGAACCCGGTTGTGCCCTAGGAGCGCTCCTCTATCCGGTCGAATTGCTCTTATCTCCAAGTCGTTGGAGCGTGCTGCATCGAGCAAGCTCTTTGAGATCTTACCCTCTGCTATCTTGAGAGTTTGCTGGACATATTGTCTGCTCGCTTTCATTTGCTTGGCGATCTGGATCATCGAAGCCCCTTTCTGAAACAGGGCCCAAGCGGCAGACTGCTTGGAGGTAAGTGGATACACGGAGAGTGTCAACTTACATTCGTTGACTTAAGTCTTTACGATCTCGATAGGAAAATCATAAATAGCCTTGACAATCTCTGTCAGTTGACAGACATTGACACTCAGAACCTGCTTCTGTTATTGTACGGAAGCCGAAGGTTGAGCATTGATGGATTGATCGCTAAGAAGAGGGCAAAGTCCGTAGCGTTGAGTCCAAGAAGCTAGCCCGGCCATTCCCGCCTAATTGTCGAACCGGATAGCGGGAAAACAGGATAGCGGGATAGCTGGGCCCTCCGATAACCACCACCAGCCCAGGATAGAGATCGAAAGATTCAGGGCTAGGAGCCGTAGAGGGGGCTAGACGTTAAGTCCTCAGGGCAAGCAAATGAAAGTCCTGCCACTAAACAGTCTCCTCCATCGGATAACGGATAAGGTCCCATCCCAAAATTGTCAGGCGATCAGTCTCAACCATGACCAGTGTGACGCGAGAGTCGATTGCGTAAACTGATTCTAGCTGGGCGCGATGCCTGGGGGCTCAATTCCCAATGGAAGCGTGGGACAGTTTACTAGATTTCCTGTAGACGTGACTCCATTGCTGCTGCCAGGGAAGGTCCGGTCCGTGTAGTGGGGGTTGGCGTTTGATGGGTTCTGGTCAGCCTGGGCCTGTTCAAAGGATGTGAACATGCCTCTTGGGAGGGCGAGCGGGTCTTGTGGGAACGGTGAAGGAAATCCGCTCGAAATGGAAATGGGATATGCGAGTCCTCCGCTCGGGGGCGTGCTGTTGTAAACGTGGAGTATCGAGACTGCCCACAGG
>Ga0209056_10005086_pt1 | contig 13735 bp, 14 predicted proteins | sample GraSoiAngelo_114_FD_185876 | JGI IMG/M metagenome (GOLD analysis project Ga0209056, IMG submission 185876) | Grasslands soil microbial communities from the Angelo Coastal Reserve, California, USA - 14_0903_13_40cm (SPAdes) (version 2) | ecosystem: Environmental > Terrestrial > Soil > Grasslands... | reverse complement strand
CGTCCAGCACGTCCGCGCGCACCTGCTCGAGTCCCGCCGAGAGCAGCTGGGCCACGATGTACGGTCCGTAGCGATCCACCACGAGGGACGGCAGGCCGTCCCCTTCGCCGTGGACCACGCGGTACGCGGTGGCCGGGATACCGGCCCGCCGCCGCACAGCCGCGGCGATCCGGTCGGCCCACCACGTCGCGTCGATGGCCTCACGACCCGTGGTGAGCAGGCGCAGCCGGATTTCCGACGTGGGCGAGTACAGAGCCTGGCCGAGGTGCCGCCCGCGACGGTCGGTGACGGTGACAATGCCCGGGGCATCGCGCGACTCATCGTAGATGTCCGTGCGATAGATCCAGGGATGCCCCGCCTGCCAGCGCGCGGCGCCCTTCGCCGATACGATGACGGCCCGGGTCGAGACCGCGCTGTCCGTCACTTCTTCCGGTCCGGACGCAGCTTGGCCGCGTCGCGCAGGTACATATGTTTCAGCTCACGTTGCGGCTTGGCGGTGTAGAAGTGGAGCAGCACGCGGATGCAGCGCGGTACGCCGTCGGGGACCGCGACCTCTGCGGCGCCGAGCAGTGGCACGTCGCTCCAGCCGAGCAGGCGCGCGGCCCGCGCGGGATACTCGGCGGTGAGGTCCGGGGACGACGTGAAGATCGCGCTCTCGACCTCCTCGGGCTGGAAGCCGTTCGCATCCTGGAGCGCGCGCAACAGCTCGGCCGTGGCGTCGAGGATCGCCTGGCCGGTGTTGGCCGGGGCGGTGGTGGCGCCGCGCAGTCCACGCAGGGTTTTGCTCATGGCACTCGCTGGTCAGTTGCGCTTGATGGTGATCACGGACGCGGGCGTTCTCAAGGGGCGCGATCCGGTCGAGGCGTGCCGCCGCGCTACAGCCGGCGGAGCCACGATGATCCAGGTGCGCCTGAAAGATGCACCGCCCGAGGAGGTTGTGGCGCTGGCCCGGGCCCTGGTGGGCGCGCTCGCGGTGCCGGTGATCGTGAACGACCGGGTGGACGTGGCCCTCGCGGCCGGCGCGGCAGGGGCGCACCTGGGCCAGGAGGACCCGCCCTTGGACCGGCTCCGCGCCCACGTGCCGCCCGGATTCCTGCTCGGCCTCTCGGTCGGCTCGCCGGCCGAGGCGGAGCGGGGGCGCGCCTGGCCAGCCGACTACTGGAGCGTGGGTCCGTGCTTCGCCACGGCGAATAAGCCCGATGCCGGCGCGCCGCTCGGGGCCGAGGGATTCGGGCGACTCGCGCGGCTCGCCCCGGCCGGGACGCCGGTGATCGGGATCGGCGGCGTGACCGCGGCCAACACGCCCGCCCTCGCGCGGGCCGGCGCGGCCGGCGTGGCCGTCATCGGTGCAGTATGGGAGGCTAGCGACCCCGCCGCGGCGGCGCGCGCGCTGCGCGCTTCAATTGCTTGACGCGCTGGATGGCGGCCAGATGCTCGGCGTAGCTGGCCGAGAAGATGTGCTTGCCGTCGGGCTGTGCCACGAAGTACAGGAACGGCACGTCGGCGGGATAGAGCGCTGCGAGCAGGCCGGCGCGCCCCGGCTGGCCGATGGGGCCCGGCGGGAGCCCGGCGTGCAGATACGTGTTGTAGGGTGAGCGCACCGCCAGGTTCTTCTCCCATACCCTTCTGAGTCGCCGTCCATAGGCGTAGCTCACCGTCGGGTCGGCTTCGAGCCGCATCCCCCGTTTCAGGCGGTTGTGGTACACCGCCGACACGAAGGGCCGGTCGGGGTCGTAGCGCACCTCCGCCTCGACGATCGACGCCAACGTGACGAGCTCGTGCCGCGAGAAGTGGAGGGAGTCGAGCCGCGCCTGCCACTCCGGGCTCCACTGCTGGGTGAACTGGTGGATCATCACGCGCACCAGCTCGCGCGCCCCGATGCGGAGCGGCAGCAGGTACGTCGTGGGGAACAGGTATCCCTCGGCGCTCGGCGCGTCGACCGGGAGGCCGACGCTCACGAGCAGACCCGAGTCCTCGGCCGCCGCGAGGAAGGAATCGCGCGGAATCTTGAGCTGGGCCCGGGCGAGGTCCGCCACCTCGGCGAGCCGCAAGCCCTCGCGCACGGTGAAGCGCTGCTCGACCCCCCGGCCGCGCTCGAGCGCCGCGACCACGTCGGACCACGATTCGTCCTGCCGCAGCAGATACACGCCGCTCTTGAGCGAGCCTGCCAGCCCGCGCAGCCGCGCGTACAGGCGGAACGAGCCGGGATGCTCGATCACCTGGTTGGCGGCGAGCGAGTCGACGGCGGCGTCGAGGGAGGCGCCCGCCGGAATGGTCACCGTTACTCGCGGGCCATCGGATCCCCCGCAGGCGGCGAGGACGAGGACGACATAAACGCGGAAGTCGGAACGCGGAAGGCGGAACAGAGCATGGAAAATCGCGCGCCTGTTCCGCGTTCCGCTTTCCGCGTTCCGCGTTCTCACGTGGCCGATCCTCGCTTGGCATCGAGATAGTGCTGCAGCAGCACCGTCGCCGCGAGCGCGTCCACGTCGTCCTTGCGGCCCCTGGTCGACCCGCCCATCGCGCGCACGGCCCCGAGCGCGCGCGCCGTGGTGAGCCGCTCGTCCCACAGCTCGACCGGCTGTCCCGAGCGGCGTGCGATGTCGCCGGCGAGCGCCCGCGCGGCGGTGGCGGCTTCCGCCTCGGCCCCGTCCTGGTCGAGCGGCAGGCCGACCACGATGCCGGTCACGGCGTGCTGCTCGAGCAGGGTGAGAAACTCGCGCATCGGGAAGCGTTTGCCGGTGCGGCGGGTGAGGGTGGTCAGGGGCTGGGCGAGGGTGCGCGTTTCATCGGAGAGGGCGAGGCCGATGCGGCGCTCGCCCCAGTCGACGCCCAGCAGCCGGCCCTCGCGTCCGCCGGCCGTCACCCCTGCGCCATCGTCGCGAAGAACTCGTTGTTCGTCTTGGTGCGCTTGAGCCGCTCGAGCAGGAACTCGATCGCCTCGACCGGCGGCATGTCGGCGAGGAAGTTGCGGAGCAGGTACACCTTGTTGAGCTCTTCTTTGGAGAGCAGGATCTCTTCCTTGCGGGTGCCGGAGCGCTGCACGTCGATCGCCGGGAAGGTGCGGCGCTCGGCGATCCGCCGATCGAGGATCACCTCCATGTTGCCGGTGCCCTTGAACTCCTCGAAGATCACTTCGTCCATCCGCGACCCCGTATCGATCAGCGCCGTGGCGAGGATGGTCAGCGACCCGCCGCCTTCGATGTTGCGCGCCGCGCCGAAGAAGCGCTTGGGCTTCTGCAGCGCGTTCGCGTCCACGCCGCCCGACAGGATCTTGCCGGAGTGCGGCACCACCACGTTGTGGGCCCGACCGAGGCGGGTGATCGAGTCGAGCAGGATGACCACGTCCTTGCCGTGCTCCACCAGGCGCTTGGCCTTCTCGATCACCATGTCGGCCACCTGGACGTGACGATCGGCCGGCTCGTCGAACGTCGAGGAAATCACCTCGACGCTCGGGCCCTTGACGTTCTCCTCCATGTCGGTCACCTCCTCGGGCCGCTCGTCGATGAGCAGCACGATGAGATAGACCTCGGGGTGGTTTTCGATCACGGAGTTGGCGAGCTTCTGGAGCAGGATGGTCTTGCCGGCCTTGGGCGGGGAGACGATGAGGCCGCGCTGGCCCATGCCGATGGGGCTCAAGATGTCCATCACCCGCATCGACAGGTCGCCGTCCTTGCGCTCGAGCTTGATGCGCCGTTCGGGGTAACGGGGCCGCAGGTTGTCGAACGCGACCCGGTGTTTCGCTTTCTCCGGTTCGTCGCCGTTCACCACCTCGACCTTCAAGAGGGCGAGGTAGCGCTCACCCTCCTTGGGCGGGCGCACCTGCCCCATGATCGTATCGCCGGTGCGCAGGTCGAACCGCTTGATCTGGCTGGGAGAGACGTAGATGTCGTCGGGCCCGTACAGGTAGTTCCAGTCCGGACTGCGCAGGAACCCGTACCCTTCGGGAAGGATCTCGAGGACGCCCTCGCCGCGCAGTACGGTGTCGGAGTCGAGCAGCGACTGTTCGATGCGGAAGATCAGGTCCTGCTTGCGGAGCCCTGAGTAGTTGGTGATGTTCAGGGTCTCGGCCATCGCGTGCAGTTCCGCGACGGATTTTCTCTTCAGTTCAGCGATATCCACGTGTGCCTTTGCTCCGTAGTTCTACGGCGGGCGAAACCCCGGGGTGGGGAAGTGAACGCGTCGAAAATGGAATCAGGGAGTTCGAAGGAGTGCGAGAGAGCTATAGTAGGGTTCTCCGCACCGCGAGTCAAGGGTACGCCGTGGACCTGAGCGCGTTTCTGGTCGCGTGGCGGACGACATCCCTTCCGGATCGGGAAGTCATTGACGCGCTTGTACATCCGGCCCATGCCGGGCCCTCCCCGGCGCTCGCCGTCGTGCTCGCCCAGTGGCCCGGCACCTACTACTGGTCGGACGAGCCCGACGGGCGGCATCTCATTCTCACGCGGCCCTTCCGGCGGCGGCAGGAGCGCTGGGCGCTACACGTCGTGCTGTTTCTCGCCACTCTCTACACGATCACGTTCGCCGGTGCCGTCCTCGCCGGCGGGATCCCATATTCCGGTCCGCTGGCGTTTTTCACGAGCGGTCACCCCGGCTATCCCGGGTTTCTGCACGCGTGGTCCACCGGGCTCCCCTTCTCGGTTTCGGTCATCGCCATCCTGTTGTCGCATGAACTGGGGCATTACGTCATGGCGCGACGTTACCAGTTGGACGTGTCCTTACCCTACTTCATCCCCGTTCCCATCCCGTCGTTCATCGGCACCATGGGGGCATTCATTCGCCTCCGCACTATCGTGTCCGACCGCCGCCAGCTACTCGACATTGGCGTGGCCGGGCCGATCGCGGGATTCTTGGTGGCGCTACCGCTCCTGGTCCTCGGGCTGACCCTAAGTCATGGAGCCGCCGCCGAGGAGGGGTTCCGTGGGCTGGTGGTGTATTTTGGCGGCGCTCCGCAGATTCCCCTTGGGGACTCGCTGGTAAGTCTCGCGCTGCGTCGGCTGCTGCTCGGTCGCGCGGCGACGATCAGCGTGCATCCGGTGGCGTTCGCCGGCTGGGTGGGAATGTTCGTGACAATGCTCAACTTGCTCCCCATGGGCCAACTGGACGGTGGACACATTCTGTATGCGCGACTCCCGCAGTGGCAACAGCGCGTCGCTCTCGCGTTCTGGCTGCTGATCGTAGCGCTCGGCAGGTTATGGATCGGCTGGTACGTGTGGGGTGGACTCGTGCTGGTGTTATCGCGCGGCCGTCTCGGCCACCCGCCGGTCCTCGACGCGCAGCGGCCCCTGCCGGCGTCGCGTCGCAGGCTCGCGTGGGCGGCGTTGGTCCTCTTTGTCGTCACATTCGCGCCGGTACCCTTCAGACTGTGAAAGGCCCGTGACAAGCCGGGGAAGGGTGAAGGGCCCCTTCCCCTTTCCCAGGCCTCTCACCGGCTGTTCACCGGTATTTCCGTATTGCGTAAGTCCGCCGTTCTTATATCTTTGCGCAAACCAGCCCTAGGGTCAGCATGCCCGGACAACCGGCACGCTACAACGCACCCGATTCACCCGAAGCGGTCGTCCACGACCTTCCCCCCATCCGATTCGACGGACAACTCATCGCCATTCGCCTCCAGGTACGCCGGTCCGAGGACGGAATCTGGCGCGGGCGGGTCCTGTTCGGCGCGGCGGACACCGAGGCGGAGCGCTCCACCGCGGAGATCTTCTGCGCCACGTCGGAGCCGGACCTGTGGCAAGCGGTGCGCGACCTGCGGGATCATCACCTCCGCGATCTCTACCGCTCGCTGCTCTAGATGGTCGACGCGCTGGACCCCATCAGACAGCTCCGCCACGACCTGTCGAACCCCCTGGCCGCGATCCTCGCCGAGACCCAGCTGCTCCTCCTGAGCGCCGACAAGTATGACGCGGAGACGGTCACGAGCCTGAAGCAGATCGAGGCGCTCTCGCGCAAGATGCGCGGCATCCTCGAAGCCCTGGACAGATGAACCGGTGAGTCGGCCGCACCGGCCGCGATTCTCGCCTCCCGCACGGTGGTGGTCCCGCCGCCGCCTCAGCGTGGGGTCGTGCCGCTGGCTCCGGTGGCCGCCGCGGGCGCAGCTGCGCTGGCCCGGCTCCTGAGGTAGCTCCACCCGCTCGCGAAATAGCACGCCAGGAGCACCGCCGACGCGGCGCTGACGGCGAACTTGTAGGCCGGGGCGGCGTCGCTCGCCGACAAGAGGCCCTCGATCGTGCCCGCGAGGCACAGGAGCAGCACGGCCGCGGCGACGAGCCGCGCCGCCCGCCGGCCGGCAAGGACGAGGGCGTCCCGTCGCGTGAGGTCGCCCGGGGCGATGAGCCCCCGGGCCACCAGGAGTCCGGCCCCGCCCGCGATGAAGATCGCCGTCAGCTCGAGCACCCCGTGGCCGGCCACGAAGGTGAGTAGCCAGCCCGCCAGCCCGTAGTTCGCGAACAGCCCGAGCACCGCCCCGAAGAAGAGCCCGTTCAGCGTGAGCAGCAGGAGCGTCCCAATCCCCGCCGTGATGCCGAACGCGAACGCGAAGAACGCCACCTGCACGTTGTTGGTGATGATGCGTGAAGCGACCACCGGGAGGTACAGCGAAGGCGCCTCGGCGTAGCCGACCCCTTCGGCCCGGCGCCCCGCGCCGGCGCGTGCGCGGGCGATCATCTCGTCGGGCAATACCTCTTCCGCGATCGCCGGCCGCTCGCGGATGGCCAGGTATCCCGTCACGGCCGGGAGCGCGAACAGCAGCAACGCGGCCAGCACAAACGCCCGCGCTTCCACGACGGCGGCCGGCAGCTCGCGCAGGGCGAGTCGCACGATCGGTACGCGCTGTCCGGTATGCCGGCCGTACAGCGCGTTGTGCCCGGCGCTCACCACGCGCTCCAGGTACTCGAGCACGCGCGGGTCCACGCCGTAGGTGCGGGCCCGCGCCAGATCGGACGCGACCTCGCGATACTGCGCCGCAAAGCCCGGAATCTCGGCCGCGCCGAGTTGCTTCAACCCCAGGCGCTCGGCGCGTGCGGCGAGCGCGCGGAATGTTTCCCAGCCCTCCCGCTTCTGCATCACGAACCGCTCCGCGGCGACGGACGTGCGGCCTACCCCCTGCGCGCGCCGGGCGGCGAGGCGCCCCCGGCGCTTGGCCAGCTCGGCGCTGTGCAGCTGCACCAGGAAGGTCTCGGGATCGGGGTCCCGCCGCGGGAATCGCGGCGCGAACCGAGCCACGAGCTCGGCCGTGAGTCGGTGCCGCACCGCGCCCTCGAGGCCTTGGAGCCGCTCGAGCAGCTGGTCGAGCAGGCGGAACTCCTCGTCGGCGAGCTCGGGCGGGCCCGCTTCGAGTGCCTCGGGCTCCGCGCTGCGGTCCGCGGCCACGCTCGCGAGCTGTAGATTCTCGGGGCGATCCCGGACCACGACGGTGCCGGCCACGATGTCGCCGAGCCGTTTGTTCTGCGCGTGGAACAGCACGAAGGCGAGTCCGACCTGGTAGGTGAAGAGGGGCTGCATGTCTACGATGCGCACGAGATTGCGGACGGCGGCGGCGGTGAAGGTGAGGGGATGACCGGTGTCCATCACGACGCGGATGCCCATGAGGCGTTTCCCCGGCGTGCGGCCGTGGTTGAACGCTTCGAACAGGAGGAAGTAGCCCCAGAAGAGCAGGAACACCGTGAGGATCAAGACGATGGCGGCGAGCGTGCTCCACGGGCCCACCGCATCACCGCCCGTCGGGGTCGGGAGCAGCTGGATCGCGAGGCCCAGGAGCACGAACGCGAGGACGAGCAGACCGGCGTCGCACACCGTCGCGGCCATGCGGGAGCCGAGCCCCGCGAGCTCGAGCTCGAGCACGAGGTGCTCCGGCGTCTCGATCCCAAGACGCCGCGTGAACTGCGGCACGGTCGGGGCTCGCGTGTCCGGCATCTCGGAGGCATTTTAACCGCGAAGGAGGACCAATGGCTACCATGCAACTGCGGCCGATGGCGATGGGAGAGATCCTCGACGCCTCCTTCGCGCTGCTCCGCCGCCACGCCGGCGTCTTCTTCGGCGTCGCGATCGTGTGTCAGGGTCTGCCGACTGGACTGAGTCTGTACGTGCAGTTCACCGGCGGCGCCCCCCAACATTTCTGGCCCTACGTGGCCTCGCAGCTGCTCAGCTTCATCGGGTATCTGCTCGTCACCGGCGCGTCGATCCGCGTGGTCTCGCAAGCCTACCTGGGCAACGAGCCCAGCCTGTCGGACGCGCTCGACTTCGCGTTCGGGAAGATCGGGCGCACGCTGGCAGCCGGCTTTGCCTCGGGCATCCTGACCGGGCTCGCGGCGATCCTCTTGATCTTTCCCGGCATCATCGTCGCGTGCGGCCTCTCGGTCGCCGTGCAGGCTGCGGTGCTCGAGCCGCTCCGGGGGGGGACCGACGGCCTGGGTCGCTCCTGGGCGCTCACCAAGGGGTTCCGGTGGCGGGCGTTCGGACTGTATGTCGTGGTGTTCGTGCTCCTGAGTCTGTTCCTGATTGGGTTCGGCGTCATCGCCGGTCTGGCCGCGGCGCTTCTGCCCGTGCTGTTCGTGCCGGCGCTCATCGGAGTCGGGCTCATCTTCTTGTTCTTTTATCCGTTCACGAGCTGTGTGTTCACCTTGTTCTACTACGACCTGCGCGTGCGGAAGGAGGCGTTCGATCTCGAGCTGCTGAGCCAGCACCTCGGCATCACTGCCGCGCGGGCGTGAGCATCGTTCCGCAGCAGGTCGAATCGGACACGCTGCGTGCCGCGCTGCGGGCCGTGTTCCAGGCCCGCGAATACCGGTGGAGCGAGCCGAGTAGCGCCTGGCTGTGGCTGACGGAGCAGTGGCACCGGCTGCTCGATTGGCTGGAGACCCTGCGGGTTGCGGCGCCCGCCCGCTACTACCTGCTCCTCGCCGCTATGACCCTCGTGCTGCTCGCCATCCTCACCCACCTGACCTGGGTGGTCTGGCGCTCGCTCCGGCCGCGCGACGCCGTCGGCGTGCCGACTCCAGACACGGCTCCACCGCAGGGCGCCGCCTGGCATCTGGCGGAGGCGCGCCGCCTCGGCGCCATCGGGCGATTCGCTGAAGCACTGGCGCATCGTTTCCTCGCCGCCGTTCTGGACCTCGACGGTCAGCGAGTGGTGCAATTCCACCCGTCGAAGACTCCGGCGGAATACGCCGCGGAGGCGCGGCTCGACGCAACGGGCCGCTCCGAGCTCGCGGCCCTGGTCGCGAGCTTGTATCACCACGTGTTCGGCGGCGTGCCGTGCGATGCCGAGGCGTGGCACGCCTTCGACGCGCAAGCCGGGCAGCTCGGGCTCCATGCGGCGCGGTGAGCGCGCCGTCGTCATCGCTGGCGTCAGCATCCTCGTGCTGGTGGCGCTGTGGGGCGCCTTGTCCGCTCCCGGCAGCGATCGCGACGATCGTCGTCTCTCGACCTACCTGGCCGGTCCCTCCGGAGCGAAAGGCCTGGCCCAGGCGCTGCGGCGCCTGGGCGTGACCGTAGAGCAGCGCCGTCGGCCGTACTTCGACATCGCGACGGACAGCAGCCGTGGACGGCGCGAGCGGCTGTATGCGTTCCTCGACATCGACCGACCCACCACGCAGGAGCTGCTGGCAATCCGTGACTACGTCATGGGGGGCGGGAGGATCCTGACCGCCGGCGTCACCGGAATCGAGGTCTGCTTCGGCTACCGCTCGCGGCGGCTGGCCCGGGACGTGGACAACGACACGCGCGCCACGCTCGTGCGTGGATCGGGGCAGCGTCTGCCGCCCACGTGGCGGGTGCTGCGGCGTCTCCCCGTGGAGTCGCTCGCGGCGGCGGCCAAGGGGACAGAGGCGGATCGTTGCACACCGCACCTCCCCGGGCGGGCCGACACGCTGGTGCGTACGATGCGCAACGTGCCCGTGGCGTTGCGGCTCCGCTTCGCGTCCGGGGGCGAGGCCATCCTGCTCGCTGACGGACAGTATTTCTCGAACCGGATCCTCAAGGACACCGACGCCGGCGTCGCAGTGCTTCCGTGGTTCCTGGACGGGCGCACGCGACAGGTCGTGGTGGACGAATATCACCTCGGGTTCGGCGCGGGTGGAACGCTGCCCGGGGCCTCGTGGGCGTGGCTGCGCCATCACCCTCCGGGGTGGGCGATCCTTCAACTTCTCGGGGTGGCCCTCGTCGCGCTGGCGGTGACCGCCGTCCGGTTCGGCCCGGCTCGGTCCGTGATCGAGCGGCGGCGCCGCTCGCCGCTCGAGCACGTCGAAGCGCTTGCGGCGGGCCTCGAGGGTGCGGGCGGCGTGGACACGGCGGTGGGGCTCACCGTGTCGGGGCTGCGGCGGCGGCTGGGACGGGTCGGATTGCTCCCGGCGGGGGCCCAGCGCGCGTGGCTCGCCGCGCTCGAGCTCGCGCTGCCCACACCCGCCGGCCGTAACGCGGTGCGACGGCTGCAACGCACCATAAATGAACCCGGCGGTCCCGAGCGCGCGCTCGCTGCCGCCCAAGCCGTGGAGGACGTGTGGGAGGAGCTGCGCCCGCGGACGACGCGCGCCGGATTGTAGAGTCGCTCGACCGAGTGGTTCTGGGACAACAGGCGGCGACGCGCGAGGCGCTCGTGTGCCTGCTCGCCCGCGGGCACGTGCTGCTCGAAGGTGTGCCCGGGACGGCGAAGACGCTGCTGGTACGCACCCTGGCGCTCGTCCTCGACGTCAAATTCCAGCGCATCCAGTTCACGCCCGATTTGATGCCCGCTGACATCACCGGAGTCACGCTGCTCAGCGGCGCGCGGGACTTCACCTTCCGGCCGGGGCCGATCTTCGCCGATCTGGTGCTCGCGGACGAGATCAACCGCGCACCGGCGAAGACCCAGGCGGCGCTGCTCGAGGCGATGCAGGAGCGCACGGTCACGGTGGACGGCACCGGGCACCCGCTGTCCGAGACGTTCACCGTGTTTGCCACGCAGAATCCTGTGGAGTTCGAGGGCACCTACCCGCTGCCGGAGGCCGAGCTGGATCGCTTCATGATGAAGGTGCTCGTGGGCTACCCCGACGCGAGCGCGGAGCAGGGAATCCTGGCGCGCACGGTGGCGGGATTCGAGGCGGATCGGCCGGCGACCTACGGCGTGACGCGCGTGACCGACGCGGCCGGTTTGGAGCGATTGCGCACTGCCGCCGGGTCCGTGCGGGTCGAGCCACAAATCGCCGCCTACATCACGGCGGTGGTGCGCGGGACGCGTGAGGCTGCGTCGCTCACCTTGGGCGCCAGCCCACGAGCGGGCGTGTCGCTCCTGAAGGCCGCCCGCGCGGCGGCGCTGCTCGACGGGCGCGACTACGTGGTCCCCGACGACGTGAAGGGACTCGCGCCCGCCGTGCTGCGCCACCGGGTGAATGTCGCGCCCGAGCTCGAGCTGGAAGGCGTCACGCCCGACGCGGCGCTCAAGGCGATCCTCGACAAGACCGAAGTACCCACGACGTGATTCTCTGCACCCCGCGGGCGCTGTGGCTTGGCGCGGGGCTCGCGCTGTTCGGTCTCGCGGGCCTGTGGCTGCCGTGGGGACTCGAGGCGATGCTCCTCGGGGACCTGGCCCTGGCGGCGGCCGTGTGGCTCGACGGCCTGCTCGCGCCCCAGGCGGGGCCGAGTCCACGCCATCTGGTCGCCCTTCGGGAGGCGCCGCCGGCGTTTTCCGTGGGCCGCCCGGGCGAGGTGACCTATCGCTGGCGGAACGGCGCGCCCCGCGCCGCTCGGTTGCGGCTGCGCGAGGTACGTCCCGACCTGCTCGGCGGCGCGCAGCCGCCGAGATGGATCGACGTTCCCGCGCGCGGCGAAGCACGCGAGACGGTGCCCGTCAACCCAGCGCGGCGCGGTCGTCAGCGCGGGGGCGGATTCGTCCTCGACTCGGTCGGGCCGCTGGGCCTGGGATTGCGGCGCGAGCGCATCGCGCTCCCGTGGGAGGTGGCGGTCTACCCGCCGCTCGTTACGGTGCGGCTCCAGGCCTCGCTGGCGAGGGCGCAGCGTCGCTGGGAGCAGGGGATTACCCCGCTGCGCCGCCTGGGCGAGGGTCGTTTGTTCGAGTCGCTGCGCGACTGGGTGCCGGGCGACGACCTGCGGCACATCGACTGGAAGGCCACCGGCCGGCGCGGCAAGGTCATCACCCGGCAGTTCGAGGCGGAGCGCCGCCAGCACGTGCTGCTGGTGCTCGATCTGGGCCGGCTGCTGACCGCCGAGATCGTCGGAGGCATCTCGCGACTCGAGTACGTCGTGCGGGCGGCTCTCGAGCTGGCGTATGCCGCGGTCCAGCACGACGACAACGTGGGCGTGATGGCGTTCGCCGACGGCGTGCAACACTTCGTGGCGCCGCAGCGCGGCCGGCTGGCGCTGAAGCGTGTGCTCGACGTCCTCGCGCGGGTCGAGCCGCGACTGGTCGAGCCCGACTATCCGGGCGCGTTCCGCTACCTCGCCGCGCGCAACCGCAAGCGCGCCCTCACGGTGCTGTTCACCGACGTGATCGATCGGTTCGCGTCGGACGCGCTGGTCGCGAACGTCGCTTCGCTCCGGCCGCGCCATCTCCCGCTCGCCGTGACGCTCCAGAACCCGGAGCTGAACCAGGTGGCGGCGTTGCGTCCCGTCGCCGCGCACGACGCGTTTCGCAAGGCGGCGGCCGAGGAGCTGCTGCGCGCGCGCGAGGAGGCCCTCGGGCGCATGCGGCGCGCCGGCGTGCTGGTGTTGGACGTGCCGCCCGAGCGCGCGGCCGAGGCGGTGGTGGCCAAATACCTCGATCTGAAGCGCCGGGGACGCCTCTAGGTGAGGTAGGTCATTTGGGCGTCCCCCTGGCCGTTTATTACATTGACCCCACCTCCGCCGGACGAAGAGCGCATGCGACGTGGACGCGGTCTTGCCGCCCTGACGCTGGTGGCGATCAGTGCAGTAGTGGCAATGTGCGTATATCCCACCGAGCACGACGCCGACGTCTTCGTCACGATCGATTCCCTCACGCTCGACACCGTCAGCCGCACGCCGACGAGCGTGGGGCCGCTGGTGGTGATTCAGGGGGCCGAGGGCGACGTCCACGCCACCGCATGGCACCACCAGTCGGGGGGGCCGTCCGCTCCAGTGCCCAACGTCAGCTTCCGCTGGTCCGTCGCGGACACCACGCTGGCGCGCATCGATGCCACCACCGGGCATCTCGTTGCCATCAAGGCCGGCATCACGCAGGTACGCGTGGTCGCGACGAACTTCGACGTGGGAGCGGCTCCCGCCTCACTCGACATTCGCGTGTCGGCCCCGCTGGCCATCGACAGCATCAGGCCCGACACCGTGCGGTACGGAGAGATCGCTACGGTGTATGGCGTCGGCCTCCTCGACACCATAGGCGTGGTGCTCTCCATCGGAGACGCGACGCTCATTCCAGTGCCGTTCACCGACACACTGAAGGCCAACGGGTCGTCCCAGATCAGCTTCTGGGTGCCGCCGCCGGCGCACACGGCGCCCCTGTCCTACATCGCGTTCGGGGCGGGAGTGTTCGGCTCCACCCCCGACAGCGTGGCGGTAATCCGACGTGATATCTTCGAGCCCAACGAAATCGCCCCGGCCCTGATCGACCTCGAGGCGAGACCGTTCCCGGGGACGGTGCTTGCCCCCCTGTTGTTCCTGAACCCCGCGTTGGCGTTCGAGCCGTTGCCGCGCGACGTGTTGCAGGGCGCGGACTGGTACCGCCTGCGGCAGCTCACGCAGCGGGATCTCACCATCGTCCTCAGCTCCA
>Ga0209056_10005079_pt1 | contig 13746 bp, 14 predicted proteins | sample GraSoiAngelo_114_FD_185876 | JGI IMG/M metagenome (GOLD analysis project Ga0209056, IMG submission 185876) | Grasslands soil microbial communities from the Angelo Coastal Reserve, California, USA - 14_0903_13_40cm (SPAdes) (version 2) | ecosystem: Environmental > Terrestrial > Soil > Grasslands... | reverse complement strand
AGTCATCGATCCAGGTAGCGAGAAATCCCGCTGTGCGAATGCTCCTCCGCACGGCCGCTGTGCCTTCGCGCACCCTGCGCGCGCTCGCACTTGCGCTCGTGCACCGCGCCGGGAAGGAGAAGGCGCTATCGGCCGCTCAGCTGTCTCGCCACCATCGCTGCGATCGTGCGCCCGATCGTGATCGACGCGGTCGCAGCGGGCGACGGCGCGTTCAACACGTGGACCGAGCGCGCGGCCTCGACCAGGTGGAAGTCGTCGAGGAGGGCGCCGCCCGGGCCGACCGCCTGCGCGCGGACCCCGGCGCGCAGGTAGCGGACGTCGTCGGGTCCCACCGCGGGGACGAGCTTCTGGAGGGCCTTCACGAAAGCGCGCTTGCTGAACGAGCGGTACATCTCGGCGAGCCCCGTCCGCCAGTGCCGCGCGCACATCCGCCAGAAGCCGGGGTTGAGACCCATCTCGACGAGGTCACGGAGGCGGACGTCGGCGGTGCGGTAGCCCTCGCGCTTGAGCGCCAGCACGGCGTTCGGCCCGGCCTCGACCGTGCCCGTGGGCGTGCGCGTGAAGTGGACGCCGAGGAACGGAAATGCGGGGTCGGGCACCGGATAGACGAGGTTCCGGACGAGCCCGCGCCGGTCGGGAACCAGCTCGTAGTACTCGCCGCGGAAGGGCACGATCGCGACCCCGGGGTCGGCGCCCGAGCGGCGCGCGACGCGATCGGACTGGAGCCCGGCGCAGTTGACGAGTGAGCGGCAGAAGGTCTCGCCGCGGACCGACTCGAGGAGGATACCGTCGGCGAGCAGACGGCAGCCGTGCACGCGCGCGCCGGTCAGGATCTCGCCGCCCGCCCCGCGGACGACGTCCGCCATGGCGCGCGTCACCTGGCCGAAGTCGACGACCCCGGTCTGCGGGATCCAGAGCCCCGCGATCCCCGCCGCGTGCGGCTCGCGCTCGCGGATGCCCTCGGATCCGAGCCGCTCGAGCCCGTCGAGGCCGTTGGCCCGGCCGCGGCGCTCGAGCTCGTCGAGCCGCGGGAGCTCGCGCTCCTCCGTCGCGACCACGAGCTTGCCGCAGCGCTCGGCGCGGATGCCGTGCGCCTCGCAGAACCGGTACATCGCCTCGCGGCCTTCGACGCAGTTGCGTGCCTTGAGCGAGCCCGGCGTGTAGTAGAGCCCGGCGTGGATGACGCCGCTGTTGTTGCCGCTCTGATGCGCCGCGAGCCGGCTCTCGGCCTCGAGCACGACCACGGACAGCCGGCGCTCGACCGCCAGCGCCATCGCCGTCGCCAGGCCGACGATGCCGCCGCCGATGACGGCGGCGTCGTACGCAGGCGCGGACACCGCGTTCTAGGCCGCGCGTCCGGCGAGCCAGCGCACGAGCCCCGGCGCCGTCCGGCGCCTGAGCTCGGCGTTCAGGCGGAAGACCTCGAGCGTCTGCTTCAAGGCGCGCGAGGCCTCGGGCACGGGGTGCGTCGCGAAGAAGGCTCGCACCTCGCGCGCCGCGCGCGGCTCGCGAAGCGCCGGCAGGGCCTCGACCAGGCGCGAGATCATCAGCGGCGGAATGCGGCGGCGGAGCGCCGACCAGCGGCGGGTGAGGAACTTCCACGCGGGGCTCCGGCCGGCCGGGTTGCCGAGCAGCCGCATGAAGACGAAGGCCACGTCCTGGGTGGGAATGTCGGGCGATAGCGTCGCGGCGAGCGTGCGGCGGATCGTCTCCGGCGTGCGGAAGGCGCCGAGACCGAGGAGGAACCGGCGGCGCTCCTGGGGCGTGCGGGCCTCGGCGACGAGGCGGCGGTAGGTGTCGTAGAGCGCCTCGTCGCCGATGCGCGCGGCGAGGCCGACCACCGGGTCGGCCAGGTTCGGGTCGAGCGTACCTCGGTCGCGAAGGTAGCCGTCGAGCCGCGCGCGCGCCTCGGCCAGCACCGCGGGCGCCTCGGCGACGCCGCCGACCAGGCGGAGGAGGGCCGCGCGCCGGAGCCGGGTGGGATCGTCCTCGTCCGCCGCGGGCGTCCATCCGAGCCGCGCCAGCGCCGGCCCGAAGCGGCGCGCGATCCAGCCGCGGAAGCGCGCCTGCTCGACGCCGTCCGGCTCGACGATCTGCTCGTCGACGAGCGCGAGCGGCCCGGCGAGGCCGTCGAGTACGTCGTAATCGGTCTCGTCGCCGAGCGCATCGGTGACCTCGAGGAAGCTCTCGATCGTTGCCTTCGCGGCGCGCACGAGCGCCCACTGGTCATTGGCGAGGGCAAGACGCTCGACCGCCGAGAGCGCCGCCAGGTCCTCGAGGAGCGCGCGCTGGTCCGCCGGGTCATGCAGCGCCCGGTAGAAGCCGCCCGCCCCGGCGTTGCCGAAGTACCAGCGGAGCGGCATCTCGGCAGCGAGCTTCACGCCGTCGGCCGCGCGGTCGACGAGGAGCCGGTCGAGGCCCGTGGCGCCCTCCCTCGTGCGCCAGCGGACGACCAGCGGCAGCGGCCAGCGGTCGCGCCGCCGCGCGGGAGGGATCTTCGGGTCCGCGAAGAAGCGCTCCTGGCGGACCCGGAGCGCGCGGTCGGCATCGCCCTTCGCCGGGGCGAAGGCGACGAGCGGGAAGCCCGCCTTCTCGATCCACGCCTGCGCGACGCGCGCCACGTCGCGTCCCGACGCCTCCTCGAGCGCCCGCCAGAGGTCGGCGGCCACGGCGTTGCGCTCGCGATGGCGGCGCATGTAGAGGCGCACGCCGGCGCGGAACTGCTCGGGGCCGAGGAAGTGCTCTATCATGCGGACGACGGCGGCGCCCTTCTCGTAGGTGATCGCGTCGAAGTTCTGGGTGGCCTCGGCGACGCTGCGCACCTCGGCATAGATCGGGTGCGTGTTGGCGAGCGCGTCGAGCGCGAGCGCGCCGGCCCGGTCGTGCTCGAACCCCTGCCAGAGCCGCCACTCCGGGCGCCAGTCGTCGACCACGCGGTAGGCCATCCAGGTGGCGAACGCCTCGTTCAGCCAGAGGTCGTCCCACCACGCCATGGTGACGAGGTCGCCGTACCACATGTGCGCGAGCTCGTGGGCGATCACCTCGGCCGCCCGCTTGCGCTCGTTGAGCGACGCGGTCGCCGGGTCGAGGAGGAGGAGTGTCTCGCGGAAGAACACCGCGCCCGCGTTCTCCATCGCCCCGGCCTCGAAGTCGGGCACGGCGACCAGGTCGAGCTTCCCGTAGGGGTACGGGATGTCGAAGTAGTCCTCGAGGCGCCGGAGCGCCTCGGCCGCCGCCTCGAGCCCGAGCTCGGTGAGGTGCCCCTTGCCCGGCACGTGCCAGATGCGGATCGGGACCGTGCCGAGGAGCCGCTCCGCCGACGCCTCGAGCGGGCCGACGGCGAGGGCGAAGAGATAGGTCGAGAGCGGCGGCGTCGGGGCGAAGTGGACGATGCGCCCTCCGGGCGCGTCCTCCTCCCGCTCGATCGGGCTGTTGGAAACGGCCCGCAGCCCGCGCGGCACGGTGACGGCCAGCCGGAAGCGCGCCTTGAAGGCGGGCTCGTCGAAGCAGGGAAAGATGCGGCGGGCGTCGGCCGCCTCGCACTGGCTGAAGGCGTAGCGGCGGCCGTCGGCGCTGGCCGCGTAGAGGCCGCGGAGGTGCTCGTTGAGACGTCCGGCGAAGCGGAGGACGAGCCGCGCCTCGCCCGCCGGCAGTGCGCGCGGGAAGCGAAGCGCGACGGTCTGGTCGGCGGCGTCGGCACGCACGCGGGCCGCCACCTCGTCCCCGTCGAGGCTTGCGGCGGCGCGCTCGACCTTCAGCTCGGCCGCGTGCAGCACGATCTCCTGCCGCGCACGTTCGAGGCCGACGCCGAGCCGTACCTCGCCGCGGAAGCGGCCGGCCTCGAGGTCGGGCTCGAGGTGGATGTCGTACTCGCGGGGGCGGACGTCGGGGGGAAGGCGGAAGCGAGAAGGCCGCTCGGTCTTCGGCATGGGATTGCCGCTCTAGCGGGGGTCGGGACGGCTTGCAAATCCGGCGCACCACCGCCGCCATGGTCGAGGCCTTCCGCCGCCGGGTGCCGACCGGCTAGACTCGCCCGATGCTGGATCTGAATGCGCCGGCGCCACCTTTCATGCTCGAGGGAGCGCACGAAGGCAGGGTGCGCCGCTTCTCGCTCTCGGACTTCCTCAAGAAGTGGGTCGTCCTGTTCTTCTACCCCGCCGACTTCACCTTCGTCTGCCCGACCGAGGTGGTCGGGTTCAGCAGGCGGCTCGCGGAGTTCGAGGCGTCGGAAGCGAGGGTGCTGGGCATCAGCGTGGACGACGTCGAGACACACCGCGCGTGGGCGGCCGAGCTCGGCGGCGTGGCCTTCCCCCTGCTCAGCGACACCGCCCGCGAGGTCTCGAGCGCCTACGAGGTCCTGAACCCGGCCGACCAGCGCGCCTGGCGCGCGACGATCATCGTGTCACCCGAGGGGAAGATCGCTTACCAGGTCGTGAGCCCGATGAACGTCGGGCGGAGCGTCGAGGAGACGCTCCGCGTGCTCCGCGCGCTCGCCACCGGGCGCCTCTGCCCGGCCGACTGGCAGCCCGGCCAGCCGACGCTCGATCCCGACCTGCGCTACTGATCGTCGCGCGCGGCTCGATGGCCGTCCTCGGCGCGAAGAAGGAAGCCCTCCAGCGTCGCATCCGCGCGCGCGAGCTCGTCTTCGGCATCCAGGACGGGCTCCTCAGCACGGTCGGCCTCCTGAGCGGCGTGTCCGCCGCGACGCAGGACCGTACGGTCATCGTGATCACCGGCGTGGCGGCCGGGGTGACGGGCGGCATCTCCATGGCGACCGGCTCCTATCTCGCGGCCCGGACCGAACGTGACATCTTCGAGCGCGAGCTCCGCGACCAGGAGCGGCTGGCCGCCAGCGAGCCGTACCTCGCGCAGGAGGCGCTGCTCGAGTCCCTGACCGCGGATGGGCTCGACCGTCCTTCCGCCTACCGCGTGGTCGCGACCCTCAGCCGGCGCGAGGACCTCCTGCTGCGCACGGTCCAGGAGAAGGTGCTCGGCCTCTCGGCCGTGGACCTCTCGCAGCCGCTCAAGGCGGGCTTCGTCATGTTCGTCTCGTTCGTGATCGGCGCGCTCATCCCCGTCGTGCCGTTCCTCCTGCCGCTCGGCCAGGCGACGCTCCCGGCGGTGTGGGGGTTCTCGGTCGCGACGCTGCTCGGCGTCGGCGTGTTCAAGGGCGTCCTCACCCGCCAGCCGCTCCTCCGGTCCGGCGTGGAGTTCGCGGCCATCGCGCTCGGCTCGGCGGTGGTCGGCTGGGGCATCGGGCGGCTGCTCGGCGGGACGCCGGGATGCGGGCGATGACGATCAGAGCTTCGCGATCACGTCGGCGGCGAAGCGCTCCATGATGGTGGCGTCGGTGAAGCGGCAGAAGAAATAGGAGACGCCGAGATCCTCGATTCGCCTCCGGAGCTCGTCGCGGCACGCCGCCGCGTCGCCGACGAGCACGCTCGGCGACTGGCGGGCGCGGGCGACGTCGTCCAGCCCCATCATCTGGGCCATGCCCTGGAGCATCGCCTCGGCCGAGGCGCGATCGGCGCCGAGCGTGACGAAGACGAACTGCGAGAGCACGATCTCGTCGGGGTCGCGGCCGGCGGCGCGTGCGTGGCCGCGCAGGAGCTCCGACCGGTGGCGGTCCTCGGCGACGTCGAACTGCATCGCGTCCTCGAGGGCGAGCTTGCCGAGGCGGCCGCCCGTCGGCGGGATCATGTTCAGGATGTCGGCCTCCTCCCCGGCGAGCTTCAGGAGCGCGGGGCCGGAGCCGCCGAGCATGATCGGCGGCCGCGGCTTCTGGAGCGGCTTCGGCTCGGCGTAGGCGCCGCGGATGCGATAGTGCTCGCCCTCAGCGCGGCCGTCTCATGGCGCCTTCCGTGCCCGGCGCGGCGCGGGGCGCGGTGCCGGCTGCCCGACCGAGGCGTGATCGACGAGGTAACGCCAGGCGCCGCCGCTCTTCACCAGCACCTCCGTGCTCCGCACCTTGGCGGACACGTGCTTGCCGCCCTGCGCTGTGGCCGAGCTCTCCCAGTGCGCGACGGTCGCGACGTGCGCGTCGTCGAGCGGCACCGCGTCCACGGCCGCGAGCGTCAGCTTCAGATCCTTCGTCATCTTGCAGAAGCTCGTGACCATCCGCTGGATGTCGACCTTGCCCCTGCCCTCCTCCCCCGCTCCCGGCCAGACGAGCCGCGCGTCGTCCGCGTAAAGCGCGACGACGGCCGCCACGTCCCCCGCGACGCAGGCGCGTGCGAAGGCTTCCTCGTGCGCCTTCACCTCGGCGGCCATGTCGGCGAGCGCGACGGCAGGCAGCGAGCACACGAGCGCGATCAGGACATGCTTTGTCATGGCCCGAACCATCCCTCGCTCGGCGCGCGTCCGTCAAGGTCCGCGCCCGAGTCGCCCGCCGCGGGCGGTGTGCCGGCTAGACGCGCATCACGGCGACGTCGTGCACGGGTTCGGGTCGCACGAGCCCCCGTCCTTGGGGGTGCCCCCCAGCTGCATGCAGTGGTCGGCGGTGAGCTGCTCGCACTCCATCTCGTCCTCGGTCTCGCCGGAGCCGCCGCTACCCGACCCGCCGCTGCCCGACCCTTCGCTGCCCGATCCCGAGCCGCCGCCGTCCTCGTGTTCGGGGACGCAGCAGCGGACGACGCCGGGCACGCTCGGCGCGCACGGGTTCGGGTCGCAGGTGTCGACCTTGACGCCGGTGCGCGCAGCGCACTCCGACGCCGTGGTCTGCTCGCACTCCCCCTCGTCGTCCCCGGCGATGCAGCAGCCCACCTCTTCCTCCTCCGGAGGCGTCGTCGCGCAGGGGTTCGGCATGCAGGACGCGGGGCCGGGCATCGTCCCGCCCTCGGCCCCGCACGCGTCGGGCGTTCGATCCTCGCACTCCGTCTCGTCATCCCCGGACAGACAGCACGCCACCTCGTCCGGGTCGACGGTGTCGTCCGGGATGTGGTCGTCGAGCACGTCCTCGCCCTGGTCGTCGGCGACCTCGAGGTGCTTGCCGCGCGGGTCCGTGCCGAGCGTCTGCTCGTTCGCCCCGGGCCGGCTGCTGAAACGCGCGCGCCCGTTGCCTCTCGCGTTGGTCGCGAGCGACCCGATGCGCACGCCGCCGAGCATGATGGCGAACGTCGACTGCGGGTCGAGCTTCATGCCACGCACCACGAGCTTGCCGTGTCCGCCCTTGTGATTGATCACCACCACGTCCTGACCCCTGGCATCCGCGTCCACGCCGGTCGCCTGCAGCGCGCGCTTGATGCGCACGTCGGCGCTCGCACCCACCGCGAGCACGGTCACCCCAGCGATCACGAGGACGGCGGCCGTCGTCCGGCTCCGCTTCGCCCGACATCGCTCATGCATGTTTTCTATCTCCTCTCACTCGCGCCGGCCGGCGCGAGGCGTTCCGCTGGGGAGCGCGAACCTACGCGGGCGTCCAGGTGGAAGTCAACAGGACGCGCGTCTCGCGACATCGCCGACGAGGAGACAGCCGGTGCGGGTTTCCCCCATCGAGCCCGCGGGATTCCCCGAGGGGCTGGACCCCTTCCGCGACCGCATGCTAGGCCGCCGCGGGGAGGAACGCGCATGGCGAAGGGCGAGCGCTGGCAGCTGAGGGTCGACTACGTCGAGACCTGCAACTGCGACTTCGGCTGCCCGTGCAACTTCAGCGGCTACCCCACGGGCGGCTTCTGCGACGCGCTCGTCGCCTATCACGTGCGGGAGGGCCGCCTCGGGCGGACGCGGCTCGACGGCCTGGACGTCGTCTACGCGGTCGCGTGGCCGGGGGCGATCCACCAGGGGGGCGGACGGCTCCGACTCTACATCTCCGACGGCGCGAACCCGGCCCAGCGCGACGCGCTCGTGCGCATCTTCACGGGGCAGGCGAAGGGCAGCGGGCCGTTCGAGCTCTTCGCCTCGACCATGGCCGAGATCGAGGAGCCCGTCTTCACCCCGATCGAGATGCACATCGACGGCCGGCGGAGCAGCTTCCGGATCCCGAACGCCTGCGAGGTGGTGCTCGCGCCGCACACCAATCCCGTCTCCGGCGAGCTGCAGGACGTGCGCGTCAACCTGCCGAAGGGCTTCATCTTCACGACCGCCCAGGCCGCCAAGACGCTGGTCATGAAGCTCCTCGGCACGGGGCCGCTCAGCTTCGACCACGGGGGAAAGAACGCCTTCTACGCCCGCCTCGAGTTCGCGGGTCCGTGAAGGCGGTCAGGCGCCCACGCGGCTCACAGCTTCGCCAGGATCGACTCCGCGCTCGACACGTTGAGGCCCGGACCGGGCTCCACGGCCAGGTGCTCCACGGGGCCGCTCAGCTTCGACCACGGGGGAAAGAACGCCTTCTACGCCCGCCTTGAGTTCGCGGGTCCGTGAAGGCGGTCAGGCGCCCACGCGGCTCACAGCTTCGCCAGGATCGACTCCGCGCTCGACACGTTGAGGCCCGGACCGGGCTCCACGGCCAGGTGCTCCACGCGGCCGTCCTTGACGATCATCGCGTAGCGCTGCGAGCGGGTGCCCATGCCGAACCCGCTCGCGTCGAGCGCGAGGCCGACCGCCCTGGTGAACTCGCCGTTGCCGTCGGCGACCATGCGCACCTTGCCCGCCGCGTCGTTGGCCTTCCCCCACGCGCCCATGACGAAGGCGTCGTTGACCGAGAGGCAGACGATCTCGTCGACCCCCTTGGCCCTGATCGCCCGGGCCTGCTCGAGGAAGCCCGGCAGGTGCTTCATGGAGCAGGTGGGTGTGAAGGCGCCGGGCACGGCGAAGAATACCACGCGCTTGCCCTTGAAGACCTCGCCCACGGTCACGTCCTTCGGTCCGCCGTCGCCCATCTCCTTGAGCTTCAGGTCGAGGGGCAGCGTGTCGCCTGCTTTGATCGCCATGTCGTCCTCCTTCCGGCCGCCTGTGGACGTTGTCTAGCCGCGGCGGGGTGCGGGCGCAACCCTTGCGCCCCAGCGCCGAGCGGGCCAATCTGCCACGCCTGGAGACTCACGGGAGACCCACATGACCACGCTCGACCCGCGACACCGCAGCCGCACCCTCTACGAAGGCCGCGACCGCGCCCCGGCCCGATCGTACCTCAAGGCCATCGGCTTCACCGACGAGGACATCGCCCGACCCATCGTCGGCATCGCCAACTCCTGGACCGAGACGATGCCGTGCAACTTCAACCTCCGCCGCCTGGCCGAGCAGGTGAAGCGCGGCGTGCGCGAGGCGGGCGGCACGCCGATGGAGTTCAACACGATTGCCATCAGCGACGGCATCACGATGGGCACCGAGGGCATGAAGACGTCGCTGGTGAGCCGCGAGATCATCGCCGACTCGATCGAGCTGGTGGGGCGCGGCCACATGTTCGACGCCCTGGTCGTGCTCGTCGGCTGCGACAAGACGATCCCGGGCGGCGCGATGGCTCTCCTTCGCCTCGACGTGCCGGGCGTCGTCCTCTACGGCGGCTCGATCCAGCCCGGGCGCTTTCAGGGAAGAGACGTGACCATCCAGGACCTGTTCGAGGCGGTGGGGGCCAACGCGGCCGGGCGGATGAGCGATCGCGACCTCGGGGAGCTGGAGGACCGCGTCTGCCCGGGCGCCGGCGCCTGTGGTGGGCAGTTCACCGCCAACACGATGGCGATGGCGCTCGAGTTCCTCGGCCTCTCGCCGATGGGCACTGCGAGCGTCGCGGCGACCGACCCGGCCAAGGACACGGTCGGCCTCGAGACCGGGAAGCTTGTGATGGACGTGCTGCGCCGCGGCCTTCGCCCCCGCGAGATCGTGACGCGCGCGGCGTTCGAGAATGCCATCGCCGGCGTGGCCGCGAGCGGGGGCTCGACCAACGCCGTCCTGCACCTCCTGGCGCTCGCGCGCGAGGTCGGCGTGCCGCTCACGATCGACGACTTCGACCGCGTCAGCCGCGGGACCCCGCTCTGGGCGGACCTCAAGCCCGGCGGCCGGTTCACCGCCGTCGACCTCGGCCATGCAGGCGGCAGCGGCGTGGTCGCCAAGCGGCTCGTCGCCGCCGGCCTCGCCGCCGGCGCCGCCGTGACGGCGACGGGCCGGACCTTTGCCGAGGAGGCGGCGCGCGCGGTCGAGCGTGCCGGGCAGGAGGTCGTGCGGCCCCTCGAGCAGCCGCTCAAGCCGACCGGCGGCCTCGTCATCCTGCGCGGCAACCTCGCGCCCGACGGCTGCGTCGTGAAGATGGCCGGCCACGAGCGGCTGCGGCACCGGGGCCCCGCGCGCGTCTTCGACCGTGAGGAGGACGCGATGGCGGCGGTCACGCGGCGCGAGATCCGCGCCGGCGACGTGGTCGTCATCCGCTACGAGGGACCGCGCGGCGGGCCGGGCATGCGCGAGATGCTCGGCGTGACGGCGGCGCTCGTCGGCGAGGGCCTCGGCGAGCAGGTGGCGCTCCTCACCGACGGGCGCTTCAGCGGCGCGACGCGCGGTCTCATGGCCGGGCACGTCGCCCCCGAGGCCGCGGTGGGCGGGCCGATCGCGGCCGTCGCGGAAGGCGACACGATCACCTTCGACGTCGAGGCCCGCCGGCTGGACGTCGACGTGTCCGAGTCGATCCTGCGCGAGCGCCTCGCCCGGTGGCGCGCTCCTGTCCCGCGCTACACGAGCGGGGTGTTTGCCAAGTACGTGGCGCTCGTCTCGTCGGCCGCGGAGGGAGCAGTCACCCGGCCCCGCTGATCATGCGGCACCCCATCCAGTTCGCGCACACCTCGGATGGCGTGCTGATCGCCTTCCGTCAGACCGGCCAGGGGCCACCGGTCCTCGGGACCCCGGCCTGGGTCTCCCACCTCGAGCTCGACCTCCAGCTGCGCCGCCTGTTCCCGTCGTTATACGACGAGCTCAGCACCCATCGGACCGTCATCGAGTTCGACGGGCGCGGTACGGGTCTCTCGGACCGTGACGTGTCGGACGTCTCGGCCCCGGCGCGCGCGCGAGACATCGAGGCGGTCGTCGACCACCTTGGGCTCGAGAGCGTCACCCTGTTCATCTGGTCCCTGAACAGCCCGGCCGGCATCATCTATGCCGCCACGCATCCCGAGCGGGTGAGCCGGCTCATCTGCTACGCGGCCTTCGCCCGCTACACCGCGCCCGGGCGTGAACCGCTCGGCCGCGCCTTCGTGGACCTGATCCGTGCCGAGTGGGGCCTCGGCTCGCGGACGATCGTCGACTTCATCGCTCCCGGCGCCGCGAAGGAGACGACCGACGCCGTCAGCGCCTATCAGAAGGAGGCTGCCTCGCCGGAGACGGCCGCGGCCATCATGGAGGAGAGCCTGTTTCGGATCGATGTCCGGGAGCACCTCCCTCGACTCACCATGCCGGCGCTCGTCGTCCACCGCCGGGACGATCCCGCGGTGCCGTTCGACTGCGGTCGCGAGCTGGCGGCGCTCCTGCCCCACGCGCAGTTCGTGCCGCTGACCGGCGATCAGCACCTGCCCTGGCAGGGCGATACCGCGGCGCTCCTCGCGACCATCCTCACCTTCCTCGGCGAGGAGGCGGGAAAGTCGCAGGCGACCGCCGCACCGCGCGCGACGGCAGAGCCCGCGGCGGCGCTGCAGATCATCTTCTTCAGCGACATGTCGGGCTCGACGGCGCTCACCAGCCGGCTCGGCGATGCTGCCGCGCAGGAGGTGCTGCGCGTGCACGACGCCATCGTGCGGGACGCCCTCCGCCACCATGGCGGCGCCGAGATCAAGCACACCGGCGACGGCATCATGGCCGCGTTCCCGTCGGCCTCGGGCGCGATGGAGTGCGCGATCGCCGTCCAGCGGGCGCTCGCCGCCCACAACGAGCGGCATCGCGATGAGGCGATCCGGGTACGCATCGGCCTCAACGCCGGCGAGCCGCTGGCCGAAGGGGAGGACCTCTTCGGAAGCGCCGTCCAGGCGGCGGCGCGGATCACGGAGCGCGCCCGGCCCGGCCAGATCCTGGTCGCCGACGTCGTGCGGCAGCTCGCCGCCGGCAAGGGCTTCGCCTTCTCGAATCGCGGGCGGGTGGCGCTCAAGGGCTTCCCGCACCGCTTCCGCCTGCACGAGGTGCGCTGGGCGGAGTGACGCCGGTCAGCCGGGCGCGACAGCTCCGCGCATGACGTCGCCGAGCGCCCCGGGGGCGAAGCGGATGCCGACGTAGAAGGGCCCGAAGAGCGCATAGCGCGAACTCGCGGGATCGAAGCGCATCTCGTAGACCAACTTCTTGAACACGAGCGGATCGTCGGCGAAGAGCGTCACGCCCCACTCCCAGTCGTCGAGGCCGACCGAGCCCGAGATCACCTGTACCACCTGACCGGCGTACTTGCGGCCGATCGCCCCGTGGCCGCGCATCAGCTCGGCGCGCTGCTCGGCAGGCAGGTCGAACCAGTTGACCTGCTCGCCCCGCCGCTTCGACATCGGGTAGAAACACACGTAACGACCCGGCGGGACCTCGGGGAAAAGACGCGGTCGCGCCAGACGCTCGAGCTCGCCCTTGAGCGCGTCGTCGTAGCCCGGGCTGCCGGCCCGGACGCCCTTCCGCTCCAGCATCGCCGCCGCGTGCCCCGCGAGCTCGTAGGTGCCGAGCTCGATCACCGACAGGTACGAGTAGGTCGGCCGGAGGTAGGCGCGCAGCCGTGTCCGGCTGAGCGCCGTCTCCTCCGTGCGCAGCGCTTCGAGCCGGCGGCGCCAGTGCAGGAAGGCGAGGTCGCCCTTCTGCGTGAGCAGCGTCCAGCAGGCGCTGTGGCCGTCGGGGGGATGCGCCTGCGTCTCGAGCAGCGTGGTCGCCTCGAGGAGGATCGCCTCCTGATCCGCGACCCCGAGCGCGTTCCACCGCGGCCAGTCGACGGCGTAGAAGTCGTGGAGGGCGTACCAACCCTCCAGCGTCATCGGCGCGCCGCTCATGGGCAGCTACGATAGCCGGGCCACGGCGGTATTTGAAGTCTCGGCGTGCTCAGGGGTCTAGGGGCCTGCCTCGGGCGGGCAAGGCCAGTCGCTGCCCCCGTTGGCCGGGAACTGAAGGCAGAGCAGCTCGTCGACGATCGCGTCGGCGCTCGTGTCGACGCAGGCGATCATGTCGCCGATGGTCTCAGGAGCAGGCCCGGCAACAGCTGCTGCTTGCGCCGACCTGACCGCCAGCGTCCGTGCATCGCTCCGCCGAGCTCTTGATGCTGCACCGCGTGCCGCAGCCGAAGTCGGTCGCGCACGTCTGGCTCGGGTTCCCGACGCAGTGCCCCGAGAGATCGCACGTGTCGGTCGGTCTCTCGCAGGTGACGAATCCCGGCTTGCCGCACGTCGAGCGGGCAGCGCAGCGGATCGCCTTGCCCCGACACCCTGGCGAGACGTGCGCCTTGACGACGTGCGCGACACAGCTCACGAAGCGGCCGTGGTTCGTCGCCTGGGCGCAAGGGCACTCCTGGCTGATGGCTGCCTGGGCGGCGCAGCGCTCGGCCTCGCAGTCGGGCCGCTCGGCCTGTGCGAAGACGCCGCCCGGGAGGGCGAGCAGAAGAGCTACGGAGAACAAGAAGCTGGATCTCATTGGACCTCCTTTGCGCGGGCCTCTTTACCCTCATGCCGCGTGCTCGGTCAACAAAAAAAAGACAGGGAGGGCAACGGCGCTACCCTGTTGGCGCTCCCGCACTTGCCGCGAAAGGGGGGAGTGACCTAGCCTGCGGGACGGGAGGACCCCTCACGTGCAGGTGAGTCGGACCGAGCTGACGCCGCTTCTCTTCCTCGAGCGCGCCGCCCGCGTGTACGCGGGGCGCGTCGCCATTGTGTACGGCCAGCG
>Ga0209056_10005078_pt1 | contig 13747 bp, 10 predicted proteins | sample GraSoiAngelo_114_FD_185876 | JGI IMG/M metagenome (GOLD analysis project Ga0209056, IMG submission 185876) | Grasslands soil microbial communities from the Angelo Coastal Reserve, California, USA - 14_0903_13_40cm (SPAdes) (version 2) | ecosystem: Environmental > Terrestrial > Soil > Grasslands... | reverse complement strand
GCCCGCGCCCACGCGAGGGCCGGGTAGCCCACATAGGTGTAGGCGAGCAGGCCGACGGAGCTCCAGAAGATCAGCTCTTCGATGCGTCGGTCCTCATCGGGCCGGCGCGGCCCATCCCATGGCTGCGCTAAGGGTGTCGAGGTCGACGCCTGGATCTCGCCCGTCGGAGCCCGCCCGCCGGTACGGGCTCGAGGCGCCGAGGCGGTACCGGGCCTCCGGCCGATTCATGAAGCCGACCGCCTCGACCGACGCGGGAAAGAAGTTGTCGGTGGGGTAGAGGTGCGAGTGCCCGCCGATCATGACGTTTCGCCTGACGACCGAGTCCGGGAAGTAGGCGTCGAGGGTGCCTTTGCCGACACCGGTGCCCGCGCCGGCGATGCCGGCGGTGTTGTGGGCCACGATGTTGTTCCGGAAGATGAACCCCGTGTGCGGCGTTCCCTCGGCCACGAGGATGGGTCCTTGCTGGAGCGCCGTGTTGTGCTCGATGGTGACGTTTGCGGTGCCTTCGAGGATCTGGGCCAGCGTCCCCGGGCCACCCCACCGCGATCCCCCGACGTCCTCGAAGATGTTGTTCGCGATCCGCAGGCGCCGGGTCTGCTCGCTCGGGAAATGATTGTCGCGGCCGAGGATGTTGATCCCGGCCCCCACGCGGCGCACGATGTTGTTCACGAAGACGACGTCCTCGACCGCCGACCAGGGCGCCCGCCCCTCCTCGTTCCGGACCGTGAGCTGGATGGCGAAGCCGCGCTGCGCATGCGCCCAGTTCTGCTCGAAGAGGTTGCCCTCGATGAGCACGCGGCGGGCGTTCTTCAGCTCGAGCAGGTTCTTGACCGCCCACGGCACGCCCTGGTAGCCGGCGTCGCCGATCTTCCACGCCAGCGGCTTGAGAACGTGGTTGGAGCGGATCTCGATGTCGGACGGCACGAGAGTGGCGATGCTCGGATCGGCCCCGCCGAATAACACGTTCTCGCCGGCCGCCTCCAGGTGATTGTTGGCGATCTTGAAGGGGCCGGGGCCCGTCCACCCGGCGATCGCCTGCGTATCCGCGCCGGCTTCCTTGAAATCGGACAGGTACGAATCGATGACCGCCGTGGAGCGCGAATTCATCGCGATCCCCCGACGGGTTCCCTTCTCGGGATCGCCATGGAGGTAGCAGCGGTCGAAGATCAGGTGGGACGGAATCAGCTCGACCGCTGGCTCGCCCGTCCCGAGCTGGACGAGATTGACGAGCGCGACCCGGGCCTTCGGTCGGATCTCGATTCCGACGAAGCGGTAGTGATGTGCCCCGGGCGCCGTGACGATCACCGCGCCTCGACCCGCCTCGAGCTTCGGCATGAAGCGGGCATAGGACGGGTCGATCCGCGCTCCCGGTGGAGGGAGACGATCGTCGGGGGCGCTCGTGCGAATAGTGATCCACTCGTCTCCCCGCTTCTTGGGGAGCGTGAACGGCCCCACGAAGCTCGCGTCGGCTTCGAGAGTGATCACGTCGCCCGGCTGTGCCCGCTCGAGTGCCGCCTGGAGGTCCCCGCCGGCTGAGACGGAGAGGGTGCGACCCGCCGGGGCCGTGGGCGTCGTGTCCACCCGAAGACGCGGCAGTTCCGGCTGTCCAGCGGTCGGCGCCTCCGCCCCTGCGTGGGCCACGAGGACCAGCGCGACCGCCAGCGCGCTCGTTGTCGTCAGGCCCGCGCGACCCCGGCTTATGCTGTCACCATGCTTGGTCGCGACGTACGCGTCTCCAGGTGCTGGGTGACGATCGCCGAGATCTGCTCCACCCGAGCGTCCCAGCCTTCCTTCTGCATCGCGTCGATACGGCGTCGAGCCGCCTCGCTGGAGGACTCCCGCAAGGCGGCCTCGATCTGGGTGAGGTACGCGTCCGGGCCGTCCGCCACGTAGACGAGCCCGTCGTACCGGGCCACCTCCGGAAGCGGTGTCGCCACCACGGGCAAGCCGGCGGCCAGGTACTCGCGGAGCTTGAGCGGGTTGGCCCGCACCGTCAGCTCGTTGGTCCGAAACGGAATGATCCCGACGTCGAACCCACGACAGTAGTTGGGCAGGACCGAGTAGGGCTTCGGCCCGAGCAGATGCACGTTGGGAAGCCCCCGAAGGGGCTCGAGGTCGGTCGTGGCCCTGCCGACGAGGGCGAACGACCACTCGGGACGCGCGCGCGCGAGGGCTCGCACCAGCTCCAGGTCGACCCAGTCGGCGAGCTGCCCGAAGAAGCCGACGACCGGCCGCCGCAGCCCGCGCAGGTCATCGGGGATGGCCGTCGCCGGGTCGAGCGCCCGCGCGAAGTGGGTGACGTCCACTCCGTGGGGAACGAAGTACGTGTGGCGGTTGAGCGGACGACGCTCCGCGCACAACCGTTCCGACGACGCGAGCACGATGTCGGCGCGACGGATCAGATCGCGCTCCATCCGCTTCAGAGCGTCGCGGGGGACGCCCGAGAACGCCGAGTACTCGTCCACGCAGTGATAGATCGACATCCGCTCGTTCAGCCGCCCGACGAATCGACCGACGTGCGGCGGGAAGCACCACAGAAGGGGCCGCTCCAACCCGTGACGGCGGCACAGGCGACGGAGCCAGGCGGCCAGGACCCGCGCGTTCAGCTCGTCGACGAGCCCGACGCCGGGCAGCGGCAGGACCAGCGGGTTCGCGACGAAGAGGTTCGGCTCCACCTCGCGGCAGCCGTCGAAGCTTTCGCGGAGCTTGGCGCCGATCCGGCGCAGGTCCCGACCGGAGGCGGTCGGGCGACGCATTCCAAGAGAATTCACCCAGAGGACGCGGTTCGTCTTGGCCAGGAGGCGCATGATGTGGGTCTTGCTGGTCGGATCGGCGCCCCAGTCGTTGGCGAAGCAGACGATGGAGGCGCCCTCCAGGCCCGGCCGCCCGTTCGACCCGCTCATCGCCCGGACTCGACGGCGACGGGAGTCGGCCGTCCCACGAGCGCGTCCGGCGATCCCGGCCCGGGCTCGACAACCGACCGGACCCGGCCGAGGACACGCCAGCTCTCGTTGTTCCGGAAGCGCCGGACGACCTGTCCGTCGACCAGGCCCGCCGCGTCGAGCCAGCCGCGCAGGTCCTCGTCCGTGTAGTAGCGGACGAGTGGAACGGACAGTCGATCGAAGGCGTCGGCGACGACCACCTTGAGAGGATAGCGGGCGTGGTCGTGGAGCGGCAGCTTCTCGGCCAGCCACGACAGAGACGGGATCTTCGAGAGGGCACGATACGGGTAGTGCGAGAAGACCCGCAGGCCGGCCGCGATCGTCGCGCAGAGCGCGTAGAGGAGGCGATAGTCCATCCGGGTCGTGAAGCGACGCAACACCCGCGTCACCGCCTCGGAGACGCCGCGACGAGGTCCGTAGATCCACGCGAAGAGCGTCCCGCCGGGTGTCACATACGGGGCGAGAGAACGGAACCCACGTTCCGGATCGGGGAGGTGGTGCAGCACGCCGATGCTGTAGACGAAGTCGAACGTGCCCCGGGCGAACGGTGGGCGATAAATGTCTCCCTGGACGATGTGCGCGCGCCGGTTGTCGCGGTTGTTGCGGTACGCCGCGAGCACGGCCTCCGAGAGGTCGAGGCCGACCATCTCGGCTCCGTAGCGGGCGGCGTAGTGGAGGTGCCTGCCAAACCCGCAGCCAGCGTCCAACCCGGGGGGACACGTAGTCCAGGAAGTTCTCCTCCCAGAAGCCATACATGTCCCCGAAGGTGTTCCACTGGAACGAGAAGCTGCGCAACGTTCTTTTGAGATCGCGCGCCGACTCGGAGTCTCGGCCCGAGGACGCCGACCCCGACAGGAGACCGGGATGCCGGGTGAAGAAGTCGCGGTTCAGCGCGCGCATCTCGCCGGCGAGGTCGTCGGGAAGCATCCGTGGGATGTGATCGATGATGGGGTAGGCCGCTCCGCACTTCCGACACCGCAGCGCGCCTTCGACGATCTCGTCGTCCCGCGACGCGAAGGTCTCGACGTCGAGCGGCGCGACGCAGATCGGACAGCGAAGGAGTTGCAAGAGACGTGGTTTCATTCGGAGTCCCCTCTCGGCGTCATGTTTTGGTCAGCTGGCGCCCCGTGAGTGCCCGCCCGAGCGTGACGAGCCCGCGGGCCAACGGCCCGGGAAGGCCGGCGATCGCTCGGTAGGCCAGGGGCCCACCACCGGCCCGCCGGAGCTCTCGGCGCGCCTGGCGCACGTCCGCCCGCTCTTGATGAGCGCGCGAGCGCGGAGGAGGTGCTGCTCGGTGAGCACGCGACGGTACCGGTCTCCCTCCATCGCCAGGAACGCCGCGTCTCTGCCCCAGATCCGGCTGAGCACGGCGATGCGCGCGCCCGCTGTCACCAGGGCATCGGCGCCGGTCAGGCGCGGGCCGGCGTGGCCGTGGTTCCATACCGTCTCGCACGCGAGGTAGGCGCCCCGCCCGGCCCTGGCGAGACGCGCGAAGCACTCCCAATCCTCGTAGAGCGGCAGGTCCTCGGCGAAGCGGAGCGCCTCTCCCGCGTCCCGTCGGACCATCACGGTGAACGTGCTGACGTAGCAGGCGGTCATCATGGACGAATAGATATCACCCACGTGCACGCGGAAGTCGGCCCGGCCCGGCGGCAGCGGACCGATCGTGGAGAACGGGACGCCGGGGCCGAGGATCTCGTCCCAGCCCCTCGAGTCCTTGTGCCACTGCGAGAGGTAGAATCGGTGCTCCCGGCCCTTGACGTCCCGCACGGCGAAGTCGGAGAACGAGAACAGGACGTCTGGACGGCGCGCCATGAGGGCGCGCTGGAGCACGAGCTTGTCGGGCATCCACTCGTCGTCGGAGTCGAGGAACGCGATCAGTGGGTTTCGCGCCTCACGCACTCCGCGGTTGCGAGCCGCTCCCGCTCCCCGGTTGGCTGTGCGCACGTAGCGGATCCGGTCGCGGTACGGCGCGAGCGCCGCCTCGGTCCCATCGGTGGATCCGTCGTCCACGACGATCACCTCGTCGCCGGTCGCGCTCGCGGCGAGGGCGGAGACGACCGCGCGGCCGACGAGCCGCGCACGGTCGTACGTCGGGATGACGACGCTGACAGCGAGATCGTCCACCCCGCCTCTCATGCGGTGCGTACTCGGCCCGACAGCCAGCGCCGGGCGGAGCGGAGGACGACGACCTTCTGACGGGCGCGGCCGGGGATCCAGGACTTGACGAGGTACGCGAGGGTTCCCCGGGCGCCTGGGTCGTAGATCCGCAGCCGGCAGAGCGGTTCCAATCGCGTTGCCCACCGCGCCTTCCACTCGCTGACCAGACCCATGTGGTAGCTGCGGACGCCTCCCGACTCGAGCTCCCGCTGGAGGAGAAGGAAGCGGAGGGCGTTGTTCGGCGAGTACCGGCCGAAGTCGGGGTGGTAGCTCAGTTTGAGAAGGTCGATCCGGCCGTTGTGTCGGAGACAGTACTCGAAGGCGATCAAGGTCGAGTTCAGGCGGAGGGTGTACAGGGCCAGACGTCCGGCCGCGGCGGAGACCCCGGCCAGCTCGGAGTAGAACTGCAGCGTGTCGGGTCTCGAGCGGATCGGAGTACCGCCGCGCCACCCTTTCCACCCGAGCGTCTCGAGCGCGAAGCACTCCGTGAGGACCTGCGGGAGAGCGGCCCCGCCGGTGACGACCTCGAAGTCTAGCCGGCCGAGCCGCCTCAGTTGGCGGAGCGCCCGAAAGGTGTTGCCGACGAGCTTGGTGCGGAACGAGCGCCGGAGCTCGGCCCACGACGCCGGGAGATCGATCACGGCGTCGGCTCCGTGCGCATCCTGGGAGACGCGGAGCCCCCGCCCGCGCGCTGCTCGGGCCAGCGCATCGGTCAGCACCCCGCAGGCGTAGAGCGGTCCGAAGTCCAGCACCTGGGCGGAGGCCATCAGGTGCTCCACCGCCGCCACGGCGACCTGGCCACTGAGGGCGAACGTCCAGTAGGGCGTGTGGGCGTTGACACCGGACGACCATTGCCGCAGGAGGCGCCCGGTCCGTCGCACCGGAATGATGGCCGACACCTCGTCACCCACCCGCAGGGCGTGGACACGAGGGGCCGGCCCGTCGGCGCCGAACGCCCGCCAATACACCCGGTGCCACATCGGGTCTCCGGTCGGCGGGGCCTCCGGAGCATCGGTGAGTTGTCTCCACTGGTCGCCGAGCGTCTCGACAGCGGTCTCGACGTCCAGCTCGATCCACCCGGCGAGATCCGCCGCGTGCGGCATCAGCAACGTGCGCCGGCCGAGCGCACCCCTGGTCAACGCGTGATCTCGCGAGGAGCTGAAGGGGCGTAGGTGATCCATCGCCGAGCGCGTCCGAACCGATACTGGATCCAGCCGCTGGCCCAGTACCTGAAGCCGACCTTCTCGATGTTGTGTCGGGAAACCGTATTGTCCGCTCGCACGCCGATGAACATGCTCGTCTCGCCTGCCGCGGCCGCGTCTCGTAGCCGGCGGTGGATTGATCGGGTCTGCAGGCCGCGACCGCGGGCGCCGGGGCGCGTGTAGTCACTCCAGAGGACAGCCGCCGGGTCCGGGAACGCGAACTCATGGTTGAAGTCGCTTCCCGCGCGTCGGGTCTGCGCGATCAGCCAGCTGTAGTGAAGGAGCACGCCGTCGGCCGCGAAGGTGTAGACGTGCTGTCCCTGTTCGAGCCTCTGCACCGCTTCGCTGAGGAAGTCCTCCACAGACATCTCGTCCGCCGAGAACGGGCGATAGAGGAGGAGGTCGTCGATCGCATCGCGCCGCAGGTCTCCATCGCTCTCGGTCTTCGAGACCTCCGACGCCGACAGGCCGTACATCCGGAATTCGCGTACCGACCAACACCGCGCGAGCCGACCCTGGAGCGCGGCGAGCAGCGCCGGCGCGAGCCCCCGCGAGCTCACGCGCCTGCGAATCTCGGAGACGCGGCTCGCGATGCCCGTTCGACCGGACAGCACGTGGGCGACGTCTGGAGTGTCGAGGAGGGGGATCTTCATCTAGAGGTGGGCCAGCACGACCAGGGCGATCGACGCCGCGCGGAGGCCGTCGAGCGACGGGATTCGGCGATCCTGTCCTGCGCGGGGCGCCCCGAGCAGCGGGCGCGGAGACTCCAGCACACGGGCGCTCACGATCCGCTCGCTGCTCCCCCCGCAACCGTGACGTCCTCACCGTCGAGGAACATCCGCTGCCAGAGCTCGAGGTTCACGAGGAGCCAGAGGCGGTCGGCGTGGCGGCCGATGCCGGCCCGCTGTTCCTCCGCTATCCGCCGCAGCTCGGACGGCACGAACAGCTCCCGCGCCAGCGCCCGAGGCCCGAGGACGAACTCCTCGACGACCGGCCAGAAGGGACCGCGAAACCAGGGATCGAGCGGCACCGGGAATCCCATCTTTCGCCGAGTGAGAATCTCGGGGGGCACCAGGTCGCGGACCGCTTCTCGAAGAACCGCCTTCGTCCGCAATCCGTCGAGCTTGAAACGTCCCGGCATCGCCGCCGCGTACTCGACCAGCGCCTGATCGAGAAAGGGCACCCGGCTCTCGATCGACGCCGACATGCTCATCTGGTCCTGCTTCATCAGGAGCTCGACCAGGTAGGTCTGCAGGTCGGCGTGGCTCATCCGCTCGAGCAGCCCGCCCGGAGCGGCCCCATAGTGGCGGAGCCCCTCGGCATGCGGGTCGCGGCGAAACAACGAGGCATCGGTCAGCAGGCTCTGCTGCATCGCCTCGGGGAACACGGCGAAGCCGTCGAAGAAGAGGGCGCGGGGAGTCGCCGGCCGCGCGAGAAACGTCGCGTCGGTATAGCGCCGGAGCCGCGACGGCAACGCCCGCGCGATCAGGGCGCTCGTCCGGCGGATGCCGCCCGGCACCGCCGCTTCCCAGACGCGACCGAGCCGCTGATTCCATGCCGTCACCCGATAGCGGTTGTAGCCGAGGAAGAGCTCGTCGGCGCCCTCGCCGGTCAGAACGACCTTCACGTGGTCCCGGGCCAGCCGCGACACGAAGTGCAGCGGGACGCTCGCCGGTGTGGCGATGGGCTCGTCCTCGTGCCAGATCAAGCGCGGCAGCGCCGCGAAGAACTCGCCGGGCGAGACGATCACCTCGCGATGCTCCGCGCCGATCTTGTCGGCGACGAGCCGGGCCCAGCTGAGCTCGTTGGCGCGGGGATCGTCGAAGCCGACCGAGAAGGTCCGCACCGGCTCTTCGATCATCCGGGCCATCAGGATCGCGAGCGCACTGGAGTCGATACCGCCGGAGAGGAACAGCCCGAGCGGGACGTCCGTCATCAGATGGCTGCGGACGGCGGCGGTGAGGCGGTCGCGGAGCTCTCCGGCCTGTTCCTCGAGGGTGGCCGGTCCCTCGTCGATCGTCGTCGGCAGGTGCCAGTAGCGGCGTATCTGGACGCGCTGCCCTGGAGACCACGAGAGGGTGCGCCCGGGGAGAAGCTTCTGGACTCCCCGGAACAAGGTCTCCTCTCCGGAGACGAACCGAGAGGCCAGAAACTCGGGAATGACCGCGTGGTTGAGCGCGGGGCGCGTGGGGAGCGCCGCCAGGATCGCCTTGATCTCCGAGGCGAACAGGAGCTCGTCGGCTCCCCACGCGTAATAGAGCGGCTTGATGCCCAGCGGGTCGCGCGCGAGGAGCACGCGTCCCCGCGGCCGGTCCCAAAGCGCGAAGGCGAACATCCCGCGAAGACGCTCGACACAGCGGTCGCCGTCTTCTTCGTAGGCGTGGAGGATCGTCTCGGTGTCGCTCCGGTTCCGGTAGCGGTGTCCCCGCTGCTCCAGGCCCGGGCGCAGCGCCGCATGGTTGTAGATCTCGCCGTTGTAGACGATCCAGATCGTCTCGTCTTCGTTGGCCATCGGCTGGTGACCGCCAGCAACGTCGATGATCGACAGGCGGCGATGGCCGAGTCCGACCGGGCCGTCGAGGAGGAGTCCCTCGCCATCGGGGCCCCGGTGTCGGAGGACGTCACGCATCCGCTTGAGCCGTGCTTCGTCCACGGTCTCGCGGGGGTCGAACTTGACGATTCCTGCAATGCCGCACATTTTTAGTTGCGAAGGCCCGGGACGGTCATCGTCGCCACGTCCGGTGCCGAAGGCGTGACAGATTCTTGGTGACGAGAAAGACCAGGAACACCTCCGCGCGGGCCATCCGTCCGCGGCGCTCGGGATCCCAGCGCTCGCCGCGCTCGTGGAGAACCCGCTCGCCCGACACGGCGCCCAGCGCGCGGAGCAGGGCCGCGTTGAGCTTGTTGTAGTGGGGAGGACACAGGTACCCGTGAGACCCGTACCAGCTCCAGCGGCCGCGGTAGTCCCAGAACTCGAGCGCGCGCACCAGGCCGCCGATTCCGTCCACGAACAGCTGCTGGATGCGCGCCTCGCCCGTCTGCACGGCGAGATCCCGGAGACCGAGCAGGCTGAAGAGGAAGCCGTCGAGTACGCGAGGCAACGGGTAGCCGGGGTATTCCTCGTACAGGGCGTGACCGTGCTCCAGCGTCCGGACGCCACCGTCCTCCACGTTCTTCTCGAAGACCCGGGTCGCGGCGCGACAGGTCTCGAGAAGGTGTTCCCCGCCGCCCGCCATCCGATAGGCCCGGACGAGGACACTGATGGCCAGGCCCTGGGCCATCGCGCAGATCCACGGGGCCTCGAGCCGGCAGCGTCCCTCGCGCCAGTCGAACGTGTAGGGCCAGATCACGGCACCGTCGGACCGGCGAACGGCGTGAGCCACGAGCCAGTCGGCCTGGCGCGAGAAGGCGCGAGCGCCCCCGGGGTCGGCGCCGCGAAGCCAGCGTTCCAGGCTGACCAGGCCGTGCCAGGCGACATACGCGGGGTTGTAGGTCTCGCCGAAGATGCGCGATCGATGTACCGGAATACCCGCGGGATCGAGCTGCATGGCGTCGAAGAACAGGCGGTCACTGTAGACGTAGTAGCGCAGGGACTCTCGGGACCCGGCGGACGGTACCGTCTCCAGCGGGTAGTCGAACCGGAAGCCGACCGCTTCGTTCCAGAACGCCCTCGCCGCCGACCACAGCGGCTCGAGGGCGCCGGGCCACGGACGCCTGGAGGGCGCGAGCGTCATTCCTTCGAGACCAGCCAGTTACCGATCGCGAGGTGACGGAGACCGGAGCGGTCCAGCACGTCGAGCGCGTCCTCGGGGCGACTGACGATGGGGAATCCATGGAGGTTGAACGACGTATTCAGCACGGCGCCAACGCCCGTCAGCCGCTCGAACTCCTTGATGAGCGCGTGATAGTCCGGATTCCACTCGGCTGAGACTTCCTGGGGCCGCGCCGTCCGATCGAAGGGATGGATCCCGGCGCGAAGCTCGCTCCCGCCGCCGGTCGTGTCGAACGACAGAATCATGTACGGAGCCCGAACACCCTTGGGGTTGACGAGGTAGTCCGCCGACCGCTCGGCGAGCACAGACGGGCAGAAGGGCATCCAGAAATCGCGGGCCTTGATCGCCTCGTTGATCTCGCGGACGACGTTGGTGTTGCGCGGGTCCGCCAGGATAGAGCGATTGCCGAGGGACCGGGCGCCGAACTCCTCGCGCCCCTTGTAGCGGGCAACGATGTTGCCTCCAGCGAGGAGGCGAGCCACGCGCGGCTCGATCGGGACGTCGCGCCCGTAGCGGACGGGCGTCCGGAACCGGAAGCGCCGCAGCGCCTGCTCGACCTCCTCGTCGCTGAACTCGGGACCCCAGTAGAGGTCTTGCAGCGGCGTCATCTTCGCCGTCCCCGCCTTCTCGGCGTATACCGAATAGGCGGCGCCCATGGCGTTCGTCTCGTCGCCGCACGACGGATAGACGAACAGCTCCTGGACCTCGGGCAGCTCCATGATGAGCTTGTTGGCCTTGACGTTCATGAAGACGCCGCCGCCGAGCGCCAGGCGGTGGAGTCCTGTTTCCCTGATGCAGTTCCGCACCCACTCGAGCAGCACGGCCTCCGTGAACTTCTGCACGCCACCGGCGATCCAGTCGAATCGCAGGCGGTCCAGCAGCCGGTGGAAGAACCGATACGAGCAATACGTTTCCGGGCAGCCCGCCGCGCGCTCCCAGCCGAGCGGGTTGCGCGCATCGAACCGGATGAGCCGCCGCAGCGCTTCGTAGACCTTCTCGACACCCTTGGGGTCGGCGTAGGGAGCGAGCCCCATGAGCTTGTACTCGTGCTCGAGCGGGACCATGCCCATGAGGTAGGTGACCATCGCGTAGATGTTGCCGATGGAGTCGGCCTTCTCCACGGCGTGGAGGCGCTCGAGCCGCCCGTTGCGGCCGATGCTCACCGTCGCGCAGAGCCCGTCGCCGACCCCGTCGCACGTCAGCACGAGGACGTCGTCGTCGAAGTTGGCCTGACCGTAGTAGGCGGCGGCAGCGTGGGCCGTGTGATGGTCCACGCAGACGACGCGCTCGGCGGGAATTCCCATCCGGACCAGTTCCCGAATCCGCCCCGCCTGACGCCGTTCCTGGTGGAGTCCGTAGAGGGGAGTCGCCCGTGCCGCGCGCGTGATCGCGCGCTTGGCGGAGCGCTGCAGGGAGACACCGAGATCGTTGATGGTCCGGTACTCCTCCATCAGTTGCTCATCGGGAATGCGGCCCAGCGCCCGTTGAGGGCGACGAAGTCGATCTCCTCCGGCCGCGTATCCGTCATGCGCAGCACGGTGGCGATCGCTTCGGTCGGCATGCCCGACCAGTTCTTGATCCGCCGCAAGCGTTCTTCCTGGATGGCGGCTCTGACCTGTCCGTCCTGATAGAGGCAGGCGGCGGCCGTGTGGCCGTCGTTGATCCCGAGAATCAGCATGCGAGGTCTCCCTTGAGCGACAGTCGTTCGTAGATCGCGAGAACACGAGGCCACGAACCGGCGTCTGCCGGCCCGGGTCGCGGCCGGGAACGTCGGGCGCCGAGTGTCTGGGCGAGCTTGTCGGTGAGATCGTCAACGCGCCCCCGCCGGAAGACGATCACGCCCTCCGGTCGGAAGTCGGTGTCGCTGGCGACCACGGGCACGCCGAGGGCGAGCGCCTCGCGTACCGACGACGCGTCACCATCGAAATAGGTGGGGCGGACGAACACGTTCATTCTCCCCATCACGGCCAGCGCCGTGTCGTGCGGAAGCTGGCCCGCGAGGAGCAGGCTCCCGTCGAGGTCCGCGCGCTCGAATCCCGCCGGCCCCATGAGGAGCAATCCGAGCCGTGGATACGCTGGGCGCAGCCGGACGGCCGCCTCGGCGATCAGCGGAAGGCCGTACTCGGGCCCGATCGACGCAACGGCGCCGATCACAGGAGAATGCCGGCGCAGGAACTCCTCCACCGACGGTGGCACCGTGGTCGTGTCGGTCGGCCCCAACCCGTAGAAGCCCGAGAGCACCACGATCTTGCCGGCCGGGACGCCCAGCGCGGCGATGGCGGCGCGTGAGCGCGCGTTGCGACAGATGATGACGCCCGTCAGCGCGAGCGTGAGTCGCACCACCAGGCGCATGACCGGGCCCGCGGCGTGGATCCAGTCCGGCGCGAGGCCGGAGCCCAGGCTCAGGACAGTCTTGCGCCCGTTGAGCAACCCCGCCGTCGCACAGGCCAGCGCCCCCAGCCAGCTACTGACATTGTGGCCGCTGGTATGGAGATGGAGGATCCACTGGCCGGCGGCGTGCCAGAGGAGCTTGGCCGCGAAGTCGAGGCCATGTCTTGCCCCGAGGCACTCGGGCCGCCGCTGGTGACGGCCCTCGCCGATGTCGAGGACGCGGCACGCGTAGCCAGGGCGGCGCGCGAGCAAGGCGCGAAGCACCGACACCTGCACGGAGAGCCCTCCGTAGGGCGGCGGGTAATTGCCGACGATGAGCACCTTGTTGGCGTTGGGGCGCATGGTGAGTTGGAGCGTCGACCTAGGGGCGCGCGCGGTCGACGAATGCGCGGTGCCAGAGCTCCAGCATGAGCAGCATCCAGATCTCGTGCGCGAAGTTCGCCTGCCCACTCCGATGAGCCGCCCAGAGCGTCTGCACGCCTGCGGGATCGAAGTAGCCGCGCTCGCGAGCCCGGCGCGAGCAGATCGTGTCCTCGACGTACCCGGCCAGATCGCGGCGCAGCCAGCCGGCGATCGGCGAGACGAAACCGTGCTTGGGCCGGTCGAACGCCGCGCGTGGGACCATGCCGTCCAGCACGGACCGCAAGAGCACCTTCGAGCCGCCGCCGGTGAGCTTCCAGGCCGGCGGAAGCTTCGCGACGAACTCGACGAGCTTGTGGTCGAGCAGCGGCGCGCGGACCTCGAGCGAGTGCGCCATGCTCATCCGGTCGACCTTGACCAGGATGTCGTCGCAGAGGTACGTGGCGATATCGACGTTGAGGATTCGATTGACGGCGTCGGCCGCCGCGGCGCGCCGGAAGGCACGGCGAAACGGCTCGAGGGGATCGAGCTTCTCCGTCTCCGCTCGCAGCCACGGGCTGTAGAGGCGCGCCTTGAGCCGCGGCACCTCCGGTGTGAAATAGAATTTTCGCGCGCATCCGTCCTCGGCCGGCAGGCCGACGTCCAGGAGGACGTTGCGTCCTTTCGTGCCGACGGGCAATCGCGCCGCCGCCAGGGCAAGGGCGCGGCCCCCGCGCCGTCCGAGCACCCGTCGGATCCGATGCTCGAGCGCCTCCACCCGGTGCCGGCCGTAGCCCGCGAACAGCTCGTCACCGCCGTCGCCCGACAGCGCGACGGTAACGTGCTCACGCGCCGCCATGGAGACGAAGTACGTGGGGACGGCCGACGAGTCGGCGAACGGCTCGTCGAGGTGCCAGACGAGCCGCTCGATCAGCTCGGG
>Ga0209056_10005077_pt1 | contig 13748 bp, 7 predicted proteins | sample GraSoiAngelo_114_FD_185876 | JGI IMG/M metagenome (GOLD analysis project Ga0209056, IMG submission 185876) | Grasslands soil microbial communities from the Angelo Coastal Reserve, California, USA - 14_0903_13_40cm (SPAdes) (version 2) | ecosystem: Environmental > Terrestrial > Soil > Grasslands ... | reverse complement strand
CGTAGATGGGGTCAAGATGCGTGGTTGGTCGCGAGGTTTCGGCACAACCGCCCTGATCGATCGAAATATCCACCAGTACACTGCCCCGCTTCATTTTTTGCAGCATTGCGCGCGTAATGAGCTTCGGCGCTTTCGCCCCCGGCAAAAGCACGGCGCCGATGAGCAAATCGCAATCGGGCATTAATTCGTTCAAATTCGCTTCGTTTGAATACAGGGTATGCAAGTTGTCCATCGCCACGTCGAGAAATCGCAAGCGCTCAACATCGATATCGAGGATTGTGACATCCGCGCCGAGACCTTTCGCCATGCGCAACGCGTTCACGCCGGAGGTTCCGCCGCCGACGATCACTACGCGCCCGGGCAAAACTCCGGGCACGCCGCCCAGCAACACGCCGCTGCCGCCGTTGTATTTGGCCAGAAAATTCGCGCCCATCACCACCGACATGCGACCGGCGATCTCGCTCATCGGTTCCAACAGCGGCAGACGGTGGTCAATCTGGATCGTCTCATAGGCTACTGCGGTTACACCCGATTTCAGCAACGCTTCGGTGAGAGATTTACTCGCAGCCAGATGCAAATATGTGAAAAGAATCTGGCCCTTGCGCAGCAACGGAAACTCCGCCTCGCGAGGCTCCTTCACTTTCACAATCATATCGGCACGCGCGAAAACTTCTTTTGCTTGCGCGACGATCTCCGCACCGCCTTTGACGTATTCTTCGTCCGGATAACCGGAGCCGACGCCGGCATTCTTCTCTACCAGCATCAAATGACCGCGCCGGCTGAGTTGATTCGCAGCCGACGGCAGCAGGGCAACGCGTTGCTCCTGTTCTTTAATTTCTTTCGGGACGCCGATGATCATACGGAGCGGTGAGAAGTGATTAGTGAGAAGTGCGAGGTGGAATCAAGCTAAATTACATCTCAGTTCTCGCATCTCACTTCCTACAACTCATCGTCAGTTCAAGGAGGGATCGTCCGGTGCCGCTGCGAGCATTTTGTACCACGGTCCCAGGCTGCGCATGATGTCGAACCAGAGATTTGCCAGGCAATCAAGCTGGAGCACCGAAGGATTGGCTTTTTGAAGAAGCCATGCTTTCTGCTTCAGCTCGCGTTCAAGCTGACCCGCTCCCCAGCCGGCGTAACCTACAAACGCGCAAATTGTAGCCAGATTTTTCTCTCCAGCGCCGTCCTTCACCGCCTCAAAAGCGACGTTGTGATTGAGTTCAAGTCCTTTGCCTTTCTGCCATTCAAACGCAGCAAACATCAGTTGATTTTTCCCGACCGGCCCGCCCAGGAACACAGGCACCTCGGCGAGGCCCGCCGGCGGTGTGTCGCTCACCAGATCCGCCACTTGCCTGTCGAGCGGGCGGTTGATGATCACGCCCAAGGCACCCTCGTTTGGGTCATGCTCGGAAATAAAAAGCACGGTGCGCCGGAAATTCGGGTCCAGCATATTAGGGTGGGCAACCAGCAACGAACCGGCGAAACTGCGCGGGAGCGGCTCGTCACCAAAATGACGCATGCAAAACTAGAAACTGCGATGCACGCTCGTGCAACCGGGCTCGCGTGGGATTGCACAGCCGACGGCTCTTCGTCGGCCGGGCGGTGCTATTGATTTTCCTGAATTCATCGCTCTTGTCCCGGTGGCGGTGAAAGCAGGCGAAAATTTTCAAATAAAATTTTTGTTGCCACCAGCCGGAAGTTCGTTTAGTAGCGTCAAGGTTTTCCACGATTGTTCTGGGGGGAACAGCCGCCCTTCACGCCCATCTGGCGTGGGGGGCGGTAATTTTTTGCAGACGAAAGCCTGCCTCTTTCTTCTTGCTCTTGCTCATGCTCGTGCTCTTGCTCGATTACAACCTGAGCAAATGCCCAACGCTCAACGTCCAACGTTCAATGTCGAAATCAGCAATCTCAGGCCGAATTTTCTGGCCGGTCGCGTTGACGCTGATCGCGTTCATTGTCGCAATGGTTATCCTGATCATCTTTTTGCGTATCGAGACCTGGCCGGCGCGAATGGCGCGGCAAAGCACCGCTCAACTCGAGAGGCTCGGCAAAGATTTGCGCGCTGCGTTCATTGATATCGCGCACTTACAGCCGCGCATCACCATCAACAACCGCGTCTATATGGAACAAACGACGCCAGTGAGCGAGTTGGTTGTGCTCTCGAGGCGCATCGAGGTTGAACACGAATTCCTCCATACCTGGGTGGGCAGCTCCAAGCGCGTGAAACTGCATGGCACGTTCATCGCTACAGCCGGGTTCGATTTGCAACAGGGCCTTTCAATCAACGTTCGGCCCAATGAAATCATCGTTCAGTTGCCGCATGCTAAGATTCTGGGCCTTGAGCAGCAACAGGTGGATGTTCTCGCATTCGAAAACGGATTGTGGAACCGGATTTCCGGGCAGGACGTCCAAAGCGAATTGTCGATCCTGCCTCAGCTGGCCTGGAAAAAGGCAGCAGAAACCAGATTGCCTGCCGAAGCCGAGCGCACATTGCAGCGACAACTCGATGACCGACTGCACACGCCGGAGCCTCTGTATTTGATTTTCAAAGATGCCACTGCAAATGAAGCGAAGTGAAATGACGAATGCCCAATGACGAATGACGAATGAATGCCGAAGCTCCAATGACGGGTAGAGGGACAGTCGCTGCCTTTCTTTGAACTTCGTCATTTGGACTTCCTTCGTCATTCAGCATTCGTGCTTCGTCATTCCCATAGCCATTCACATGCGCTTAAAGAATCGATTTGTTCTCGTTAGTCTGCTTGTCTTGCTCGCGGCGTTATTGGCGATTGCGTTCTCGCCATTTGCTATTTCCAATGGCGTTCGCTCGTGGATTTGGTGGATGGCCCGGCGGGAAGGCTTCATTGCTAATATTGAAAATATCGACGCCCCGTTTTTGGGTCCGGTTGTGATTCGCCAGCTTCACCTGAAAAGTGCGCGCGACGATGCGCTTCGTGTCGATCTGACTGCCACCGACGCCCGGATTGGTTTGAATCTTAAGCATGTCCTTCTGCACGCGCGCGGCCGGGTAATTCGCAATCTTGCGGTCCGCGAATTGCGCGTGGAAGTGCGCCGCAGCAATCCAAACTTGCGAGCGATAAGCCAAAGGAGCTGGGCGACTCTACAGCGATTGCTCCCGGAAAATCTGAGCATTGCGAACTTGGAAGTCCGGACTGAGAACGGCCCAACCTTGATTCTTTTGCGAGGCGGCTTCCTGTTTGCGAGCGAAACCGAGGCTGGCCGGTTCAACGCGGCCGAGGTCATGATCGCGTCGCCGTGGCTGCACCAGACTTTTTCGCAATTGCGCGGCGCAACTCACTGGGAAGCCAATCGCCTGACCCTCGCCGGACTCACTTTGAGCCGCGGTCTCGATCTGCAATCGGCCACAGCAGACCTCTCGCGCTTGGGCAATCAACACGTGGGGTTGCAGTTCGAGCTCGACGCTTTCGGGGGAAAAATCCGCGGAAACATCGCCAACGAATGGCGTTCTGAGCATTCTCGGTGGAAGATTGCAGGGGGAGCCAGCGACATTTCCCTGGCGCAAACCTCGGACGCATTCGGGTTCGCCGGTCGCGTTGACGGTTTGCTTCACGCCAGCAACTTCACTTTTCTTGGAACGTTGGCCGAGCCGGACCGCGTAACTGCATCGCTCTGGACTGAAGTGACCGGCCTCACCTGGCGCGATCGCACAGCCGAAGCTATCATGCTCGGCGCGGCGCTTTACAATCGGAAGATTCAGCTCCAGCAACTTTATATTAGACAAAAAACTAACCAGTTCACTTTAAGTGGCGAAGCCGCATTACCCACCAACTCGTCCGGCTGGCTCAGCCCGGATTTTCGCGGCACAATTTCCGCGTCAATCAATGAGCTTGGCGATTTCGCCGTTTTGTTTGGCGCTAGCCCTGAGGATTTTGCGGGGAAAATCACCGTCGAGGGAGCAATGGACACCCGCGATCGCAAATTTGGCGGACATCTCGTGCTCGAGGGCGCTTCGCTCACGTTCTTTAAAACCGCGATCGACAGTTTGAGCGCGAAGCTGAATTTGAAAGCACCCGAGTTGGAGATTGAACAGTTGGAAATGAAACGCAAAAACGATTCCCTAACTGGGACTGGCAGGATCGACATGTCGCGCGAGCACAACTATTCAGGGACGCTCGATGCCCGCGCCGATGATCTGCGCCCGTATCTTTTCGGCTTTCGTGCATCAACCGGAAAGAGCGCAGGCTCGATTCCGGTGGATATTCAGGCAACGATCACTTCCAGCAAATGGAATGCGCGCGCCGTAGTCGATGTGCCAAACTCGAGCCCGATTAGCTTCACAGCGAATTTTTCCTTGCCCGTCGGCACCAATTGGGACGGATTCCGGATGTCTCCGCTCAATCTTACGCTTGATTTCCCATTCGTCCTTCTGGCAAACACGCCCCAATTTTTTCATCCTGAAATTTTCCAAAACGGCATTCTGAGTGGAAGCATTTCTCTTTCCGAAACGCTGCAACATCCGCGCATCGTTGGCAACGTGCAGCTCGTCAACGGAAAGCTGTCCGGCAACGGCGGAACTGCTTTCAACCTCACCGAAGCGAGCAGCCGCATCGTGTTTGAAGGAAATCGCGCAGCAATAGAGTTTCTCAATGTCGCGACCAAAGACGTCGATCTTTCGCTTGGTGGAGAAATCGATTTTCAAGATACGAACGATGTGACGATCCGATCAAACGGAGCCGAGCCGGTCTTCGATCTGACGCCGTACCACATCGATTGCGTGAACAAAATTGAAGTTGCGCCAGCGGGGTTGACGCTCGCGCCAGCCGTGGCGGGGTTGGAATTTCATGGTGGCATTTTTCAATCCGGTTGGACGATCAGCTTGCAAGAAGCCTCAAACGCGCAGCCCTTTGGTATTTCAAACCTGAATCGTGGCACTCGCGAATTTCCGCTCTGCCTTGGTGCTAGCCCGGAGGAACGAGCCTTATTACTGGGCGCCGTCCCCCGGCCTCAGCTCACTCGACAAACGCCTCCGAAAAAACAAGAGAAGCGGCGATAATAGCTTGAAGCTTCAACACCCAGGATCGCGATGGCGGGCTAAAACCCGACTGCTTTAAGCAGTCGAGTTTCCAGGAGGGGCTTGTGAGATGATGTCCCATCGCGCTGTCGCGGGTTTTGATGTGACCAGCCAGGGCGAAAGCTTTTCCTTCAGGTCCGGTGTGAGATTCACGCGAAGCTCCGCGCCGGCATCCAGGCACAACGGATTGCCGTTTCCCCGCTCAAACAGCAATTGAACCGGGCGCCGACCCGGAGAACTCACGAGAAGCTCGCGCACCCGGCGCAGTTCACCGCCTGTCGTCGCGGAAGAAAATTGCAGAAGAACAGCGGAATCCTCCGACGTATCTGCCAGCCTGTCATTCGCGGCATTGTCTTTGCCGGTGGTAAACGATCTGATTTCCAATGCCGTGGCGCGAAGCGCATCGTCGCGTTTGTCCAGTGTTCCTTTTATCTCAACAACGCGTCCCGCCGCGAGCGCATCAGAGACTTTCAGGTAAACCTCGTTCCACACGACTACTTCGAGCATGTCTGTCAGGTCTTCGACCCAAATTACTGCGAATGGTTTTCCCTCTCGCCTTGTAAATTTTTTTTCTACCTGCACAATCGCGCCCCCGATCTTGAAGGCCGCGCGGTCATCGAACTCAGCTAACGAAGCGATCGAGCGGTAATTTTTCGTTGCAAATACATCGGCATAGGCATCGAGCGGATGGCCGCTGACGTAAAAACCGAGAAGCTCTTTCTCGTAGGAAAGTTTTTCGTGCTCGCTCCATGACCTGATCACTTTTCGCCGGCTCGCCGTGGCGGCGTGCGTTTGCTCATCGAAAAGTGAGACCTGTCCGGCAACCCGATCGCGGTGCATCGCTGCCGACGAAGCGAGCGCGTCATCGATGGAGACGAAAAGCTCTGCGCGGTCCCGCCTGGTAAAATCGAAGGCGCCGGCTTTGATAAGGCTCTCCAACATTTTACGATTGGCGAGGCGCGAATCGAGCCGGCCGCAAAAGTCTTCCAGTGAACTGAACTCGCCGTTCTGCTCGCGCTCGCGAATGGCCATTGCCATCGCCGCTTCGCCAACGTTCTTGATCGCAGCAAGACCATAGCGGATCGCGCTGTAGCCGGGATCGGCGATCCCGGCGCCGGCGTCATCGATGCTGGCTACAGTTTCGGGCGTAAATTTCAGGCCGCTCTTGTTGATGTCCGGCGGCAGAATGGAAATGCCCATGCGTTTGCATTCGCCGACGAATACCGAAATTTTATCCGTGTTATTGATTTCGTTGCTGAGCAGCCCGGCCATGAATTCCATCGGGTAATGCGCTTTGAGATATGCCGTTTGATAGCTGATGACGCCATACGCCGCGCTGTGGCTTTTGTTGAATCCATACCCTGCAAATTTTTCCAGCAAATCGAAAATGGCGTTCGCTTTTCTCTCCGGGATTTTGTTCGTGCGCGCGCAGCCCTCGATGAAGTTTTTGCGTTCTTTCGCCATTTTCTCCTTGTCCTTCTTGCCCATTGCGCGTCGCAGAAGATCGGCCTGTGCCAGTGAGTAGCCGGCAAGCTTGCTCGCAGCAGCCATCACCTGCTCTTGGTAAATCATCACGCCGTAGGTGTCGGCGCAGATGTCTTCGAGAAGCGGATGCAGATATTTGATTGGGGTAAGCCCCTTCTTCGCTCGCACGTACTCCGGGATGAGCTCCATCGGGCCTGGCCGATACAGCGCGATTAACGCGATGATGTCGTCGAGCTTTTTTACGTCGAACTGCTTCGACAAACTGGTCATCCCGCCCGATTCCATTTGGAAAAGACCAATCGTTTCACCGCGGTTATAGAGAGCGAACGCGGTGCCATCATCGAGCGGAATATTTTTCAGCGAAAAGCCTGGCTCGCGTTTGCGAATTAGCGTGAGCGTATCTTCAATCACCGTCAGCGTTTTTAGTCCAAGAAAATCCATTTTCAGGAGACCAAGATCGTTGAGCGGTCCCATCGGGTATTGGCTGATGACGTCGTTGCCTTTCACGTCACGACAAAGCGGGATGTAATCCGACAAATCCCGATCCGCGATGACAACGCCTGCTGCGTGCACACCTGCGTTACGCGACAAACCTTCGAGAACTTTCGCATGCTCGAAGAGCTGCCGGGTCACCGGCTCAGTGGCAACTGCTCGTTTCAATTCCGGATTTTTCTCCACGGCTGTATCGAGCGTGATGTTCAGTTCGTTCGGGATCATCTTCGCGATGCGATCGGCGTCGCGATAGCTCCATCCCAGCACCCGACCCACGTCGCGCACCACGCTTTTCGCTTTGAGTTTGCCAAAGGTGATGATCTGCGCCACGCGGCGTTCACCATATTTTTGCCGGACGTATTCGAGGACTTCGCCGCGGCGCGCTTCGCAAAAATCAACGTCGATGTCCGGCGGCGAAACGCGGTCCGGATTTAAAAACCGCTCGAAAATCAATCCGTATTGCAACGGGTCGATGTCGGTGATTCCAAGAACGTAAGCCACGATCGAGCCTGCCGCCGAGCCGCGCCCGGGGCCGACCGGAATGCCTCGCTCCTTGGCGAAATGAATGAAGTCCCAGACGATGAGCAGATAACTGAGGAACCCAGTTTTTTCCAGAACGCCCAGCTCGTATTCGAGTCGATGGGCCAGTTCCGGATCCGTCGTCGTGCGTTCACCATAGCGCGCGCGCAAACCTTCATAACATAGCTCGCGCAAATAACCTTCGCGCGTTTTCCCGGCCGGAACCGGATACTCCGGATATTTGGAGCGGCCGAATTCAAGATCGAGGTAACAGCGTTCGCCGATCTCGAGCGTGTTCGTAATCGCCTGGGGAAAATCGCGGAACACCTCGCGCATTTCCGCCGGTGATTTGAAATACAGTTCCGGCAGGTACCGCATGCGGGTTTCGTCCTGCACCATTTTGCCCGTGCCAATGCAAAGCATCACATCGTGCGCCTCGTGATCGCTGCGGCGCAGAAAGTGCACGTCGTTTGCCGCAACCAAACCGACGCCGAGGTCCCGCGCGATCTGCACCAGGGCAGCGTTGCATTTCTTTTGCGCCTCCATCCCGTGATCGTGCAATTCGAGGAAGAAATTTTCCGCGCCAAGGATCTCGCGATATTCCGCGGCGCTCTGTTTTGCCTTCTCGATATTGTTCGCCTGAATCGCGCTGTTGATTTCGCCTGCGAGGCAACCGCTGAGCCCGATCAAACCGGCTGATCGAGCCGCCAGCAGCTTCTTATCGATCCTCGGCGCGTAATGAAAACCATCCAGATGCGCTGCCGTCACGAGCTTGACCAAGTTTCGGTAGCCGGTCTCGTTTTCCGCCAGGAGCGTGAAGTGATACGCCGCATCCCGCCGCGAGGCAGGCCGATCCTTATGCGAACCGGGTGCGACGTAAACTTCGCAGCCGATGATCGGTTTAACTCCAGCACGCTGCGCTTCCTGGTAAAATTCAATCGCCCCAAACAAATTGCCATGATCAGTGATGGCGACCGCCGGCATGTTGAATTCGGCCGCTTTTTTCATCAGCTCTTTCATTCGGATCGAGCCATCCAGCAGCGAATATTCGGTATGCAGATGGAGATGAACGAAAGAGTCGCCGCGCATTAGTTTCCAGTATAAGCGCCCGTAAAATTTGGCAAATTTACGAGGCATGCCAACAGACTGATAGTGCGCGACTGCGGGGCGCGCCCACTGTAGAGGCAGCCCTGTCGGCTGCTTTGATGTTTGATGCAGGCGACACACCTGCGGCCACAGCGCTATTTGAGCGCAATCGGCTTCTTGGATTCTTCCACGATTTTTTCGAAGCGTGGATCGCCACGCAGCGGGTCCCAATAGGGATCGAGGCGGAGGTCACCGTAAGACGTGCCAGCCGGGATTTGGGCGAGTGTTTTAAGTTGCTCAATAGCCAGGTCGCGCTCGCCAACCTGCGCGCAGATCGCAGCATAAAAATAAAGGATCCCAGCGCCGTCGAGCGCGTTTTTTGTTACCGGTAGAAGTTCCACCGCGTGGCGACCCTCGCTGAGAGCTTCTTGTTTTCGGCCGAGCGCGGCATCGATCAGGCCCAGGGAGCAAAGACCGCCCTCCATCCATTCATCGGGCTGTGCGCGAACAACTTTCTCCTGTTCCGTGCGCGCAGCGCTGAAAGCGGCGCGGGCACCGTCGTCGTCTCCTTTCATCCGAGCAACCAAGCCCTCTGCGTAAGCGCGGGTAAACCCAACACTTCGTACTTCAAAAGGATTGTTGGTAATCGCTGCCAATGCGTTATCAGCCGCAACGGGATTGCGCCCATATAAAGCGATTAAAAAGCACAACGATGCCTCGGTTCTCAACAATGCAGGGTTATCGGTGAAATTTTCTCCCAGAACACCCTGCACGGGTTGAAGATCGGCTCGCTCCCATACCTCGATCTCAGCGCGATCAAGCCTGTAGAGAACATTGTTTGGTTCCAAGGCAATGAGGCGATCAGTCATCGCTCTGGCCTGTCCGTAGTTCCGCATTAACATGTAAGTCAGGCTGGCCTCTGCGATGATCATGGTGTTGCGCGGGTCCAGCTCCAGTGCACGCTCGAGGTTGCGCACGGCATCGTGCCAACGGTTCTGGCGGCGATCGATGAGACCACTCCATAAAAAAACTCGTGCATTGTTGGGCAAGGTGCGGAGAGCAATGGCCAGCTCGTCACGGGCCCGGTCGTAATCGAAGTAGCCGTGGTAAAAGTGCGCGGCCAAAGCAAGATGCGCCTCGCCCGAGTCTGGTTTTAGACGAAAAGCGGCATCGATTGCCGCCTTTGCCAAGGCGAGCCGGTTGGGCGTGTGATCGACGCGGTCCAAGTAAACCTCATCGTGCGCCAGGGCCAACCCGCAATATGCGAGAAGAAAACTTGGATCACGGGCTACCGCCTGATTGAGCAAGTCCACCGCTTGCAACTCATACTTGCGTCGCGCATCTCCTCCCTCGTACGCAGCCTTATCGATGAGATCTGTCGCGCGAACATAAAGATCGTAGGCAGCAATGTCTTTGGTGGGTTGCTCCGCAATGGCCGCCTTTTCACGAGGTGAAATTTTCGCTTCAAGCTGGTCTGCGATTTTTTGTGCGATCTCGCTTTGGATTGCGAACACGTCTGCCAGATCGCGATCATAAGTCTGTGCCCAAAGGTGTTTGTCGGTACGAGTATCGACCAACTGCGCATTGACGCGCACTTTGCCGCCGGCACGCTGAACGTTTCCTTCCAACACGTGAGCAACTCCAAGCTGCTGGCCAATCTCGCGCAGATTGCGTGGGTTTCCGGCTTTGTAGAGCATCACGGAGGTGCGACTGATCACTTTCAAATCGGCCACTTTGGCCAGATCGCTTAGAATTTCATCCTGCACGCCCTCGGCGAAAAAGGCGTTCGCTTCGTCCTTGCTGAGATTGTTGAACGGTAGGACTGCGATGCTTTTCTCGCGAACGGCTAGTGCTCTTGCGGCGAACTGCGGCGCATACCGGAAGAAGAGAAACCCGATCGTGGCGACGGCGACGAGCAAGGCGAGCGCGCCCACGGAAATCCGCCGATAAGTGGTCCGTCTTCTTTTTGCCGCGGCTGCTGCAGCCGCAGCAGCGCGCGCGGCTTTGAGCTTCTCTGGCATTGCCGGATTTCCAAGTTCCTCAGTGTACAGATTCGCGACGGAAATGCGGGCGCCATGTTTCACTTCGCACTCGCCTAGTTCATGTAAAAGAGGCCGCCATTCGTCGTACTCTTCCAAATCCTCAGCTACATGTCTGGACACAAGAATGTGGCCGGCGTCGCCGCAATTCATTACGCGCTGCGCCGTGTTTAGACCAGCGCCAGCAAGATTGGTGCGGCCGGTAACATCGATCACACCGCTGATCGGTCCGCTATGGATGCCCATGCGCAGCCGCAAGCGCGGATGATCCTTGAGCGCGCAACTCAGTTCCATCGCGCAACGTACCGGTGCTTCCGGGCTGGTGTAAAAAACCAACGCCATGCCATCGCCGGTACTGATCTTGATCAGATGCTCCGACGCCTCGGCTTTTTGAAATTCCTTTGTTGCCCGAACAACCTGGGTCAGCTCATCGACTACCGCGTGTTGTTCGTTAATGGAGAGCTTCGAGTAGCCGACCGTGTCAATGAACAAAACATGCGCGATTTCAAGCTGGATCTCTTTTTGGGCTTCGGCGGCCATTTCTACCCCGCTGCTTAGAATTTACCTGACTAGAATAAAGTCGAATCGTCGAAGGTAAAGATCGAGCACGTTTGCATGCTCTGCCGCACCCGTGCGATGTCGAACAGGTAAGGAAACCCGCAAAATTAATGTATCATCGAAGATAGCTTGCGTGGTTCCACTAGCCAATGCGAGGCGAGGCCCATCGCCGTCTGCCCGGCTCGGAATGACCGCGTTGTTTATTATGCAAAATTTCGTGATTGCATTCGCACCGCTCAATTGCTATGAGAGCGCGTGCTGCGGGTAGCTTTCGATTGCAAAACACCACGCGCTACCGAGTTTACTTCGACATGAAAAAACTGGAAGCCATCATCAAACCGTTCAAGCTCGAGGAGGTCAAAGAAGCGCTCGCAGAGCTGGGCATCGAAGGAATGACCGTCACGGAAGTCAAAGGCTTTGGCCGGCAAAAAGGGCACACCGAGATTTATCGAGGGAGCGAATACACGGTGGACTTTCTGCCGAAAGTGAAAGTGGAAGTGGTGATGGCGGACGACATGGTGGAACGGGCGGTCAATGTCGTGGTGGCCGCTGCGAAGACGGGCAAGATCGGAGATGGAAAAGTATTCGTGCTCCCAGTGGAACACGCGGTGCGCATCCGCACGGAAGAGATCGGCGAAAAAGCGGTGTAGCGTGCTCCGCACGCGCTCGTCGTTAAACCGTTGAAGCGTTAAAACGTTGAAACGGTTTATGAATTTGACGATTCCCCATTCAACATTTTAACAGTTTACCTTTTTAACGCTTCAACCATTCAACGCTTCAACCAAAATTATGGCCAAAGACAAAACTCCATCTGACGTCAGCAAAATGATCAAAGACCGCGAGGTGAAACTCGTGGATTTCAAATTCACCGATCTGCCCGGCACGTGGCAGCATTTCACTACCACGCTGAGTGATTACAGCGACGATATTTTCACCGATGGACTCGGGTTCGACGGTTCGAGTATTCGCGGCTGGAAAGTGATCAACGCTTCCGACATGCTGGTCATCCCCGATCCGGCCACGGCGTGGATCGACATTTTCAACGCTGAACCGACCCTAAGTTTGATTTGCACCATTGTCGATCCGATCACGCGCGAACCGTACGATCGCGACCCGCGCGGCGTCGCCGAAAAAGCGGAGGCTTACCTAAAGAGCACCGGCATTGCCGATACGGCGTTCTTCGGACCGGAAGCTGAGTTCTTCATTTTCGATGATGTGCGCTTCAGTTACGACGGCAATTCTTCATTTCACCACATCGACAGCGCGGAGGGACATTGGAACAGCGCACGCGAAGAATTTCCGAACCTCAGCTACAAAATTCGGGCGAAGGAAGGTTACTTCCCCGTGCCGCCAATGGACACGCTCCAGGACATCCGCAACGAAATGGCGCTGGAGATCGAGAAGGCCGGGATTCCCGTGGACAAACAACATCACGAAGTCGCCACGGCTGGCCAGGCCGAGATCGATATCCGCTTCGCGCCGCTAAAACAGATGAGTGACTCGATGCAATACTACAAATATATCATTCGCAACGTCGCGCGCAGGCATAACAAGACCGTGACGTTCATGCCAAAACCGCTCTTCGCCGATAACGGTTCCGGTATGCACACGCACATTTCGCTTTGGAAAGATGGCAAACCATTGTTCGCAGGAAATGGCTATGCCGGGTTGAGTGAAATGGCGCTGTTCTTTATCGGCGGAATCTTAAAACACGCACCGGCGCTCACCTGCTTTTGCAATCCAACGACCAACAGCTTCAAGCGTCTCGTGCCGGGATTCGAGGCGCCCGTGAACCTCGCCTATTCGGCGCGAAATCGTTCCGCTGCGATTCGTATTCCCACGTATTCTGCCAGTCCCAAAGCGAAGCGGCTCGAATTCCGCACGCCTGATCCCGCCGCTAATCCGTACATCGCGTTCTCCGCAATGCTGCTCGCCGGCCTCGACGGCGTCCAAAACCGCATCGACCCCGGCGATCCGCTCGACAAAAATCTTTACGAACTCCCGCCGGAAGAACTCGCGCAGGTCGCCAGCGTCCCCGATTCGCTGCGTGGCGCGATCGAAGCGCTCCAAGCCGACCCTTCGTTCCTGTTGCGCGGCGACGTCTTCAACGAAGACTTCATCGCCAACTGGATTGATATGAAACAAAAAGAATACGACGCGCTGCGTTTAAGACCGCACCCTTACGAATTTGCGATGTACTATGATGTTTGACGGCCGCGATGCTGCCCGCACTTGTCGCGCCGTAGCCTTGGCGAAAGCGGACCCGTACGAATTCGCGATGTATTACGACGTGTGATGGTAGGGCGCGACGGCCGGGCGCGACGACGTCAGCGGCTTTGCTTGCAACCCAATTGGACGAAGAAATATTCGCATTTAATTACGAACGTTCGTCTAACTCTCGTTAGGCTGTTGCAAGCGTCGCGCGGGCGTAATGCCGCTGTCATCGTTTACGAACTTGTTCGACGCGCGGGCTGTGGCGGCGCCAGCCGATCAGCGCTGCCGCGCCACGCCAGCGG
>Ga0209056_10005074_pt1 | contig 13750 bp, 11 predicted proteins | sample GraSoiAngelo_114_FD_185876 | JGI IMG/M metagenome (GOLD analysis project Ga0209056, IMG submission 185876) | Grasslands soil microbial communities from the Angelo Coastal Reserve, California, USA - 14_0903_13_40cm (SPAdes) (version 2) | ecosystem: Environmental > Terrestrial > Soil > Grasslands... | reverse complement strand
GACTCTCATTTAGGCTTTCGTATGGAACTTGGGAACCTGATCGAGGATGCAAAGGGAAAATGCTCAAAGCGAAGAACGCAAGGCAGAAAATACCGATGCCTTGGTCAGGGACGGACCACTTCGTAGTAGTGATGAAGCTGCTGTAATGGCAGTGGAGCGAAGGGGGTGGGCGGTCCAGTTCAAGTTGGGTCAACCAGCAATGGGAGGAACCCTCATGCTTGGACGGAAGGCGCCGGCCTTTCATGGACTGCACGAGCCGGATGACGCGAGAGTGTCATGTCCGGAATCTGTGAGCGGCTCGGGGTGAAATTCCCCGGGCCGACTCGGCAGAGGAGCCGGGTTGGAGAGGCTACGCGCTTCCACGGCTGAAGCATGAGTTTGGGCCGCTGCGTGGCATCGTGTTGCTGGCGATCCTTTGGACGGCTTGGTACTTGCCTATGTTCTTGTACAAAGGCTGGACGACTTCGCCGCTATGGATTTACGCCCCTGATTCTAACGGGGGTGTTCATCATTTTGAGTCTCTGCGCCAATCTTGCCAGCTTCAGTGTCATACCTGCAATAGCCACGCATGCAGCCTTTAACACCGTGGCTGATTTTCTGAACGGTCTATTCGTGAACGTCCAGCCAACAGCAAGGATTCCATTCGAGTTGGTTATGACGCTGTGCGGACTCGCCGCGGCTGGAGTCCTGATCTTCGCCACGCGGGGACGACTCGCGTATCGTAAGGACTCGTAAGCGCGGGTGTGAGGAAGCGTCATATACCTTTGCGGGCAGGTGAGCAATGCTCGCCAGAGCTTGCGGAACTCCGCCGGGCGGGTGAGGGCACCCGCCCCTACGTGAGTTTCACCCCTGGTTGTGAACTCGGAGCACTCGTGTCGAACCCCGTGGTTTAAAGCCTTTTGCGGGCAGCGTTCCAGCTGAGTTACGCTTCTAATTACCCACTTCTCGCCAAGGGGGCGAGAGGTGGGGACCCAAATTGGGGATCTCCGCACGTTTACTTGATGAGCGATCTCTATCCACTCTTGATGACACCGCTGTTTGATCCGCGGCCATGGGGCACGTACGACCTTGCGCCCATCTACTCGAAGAAGTTCGACGAAAAAATTGGCGAGTCCTGGCTCACCGGCGATAACTGCAAGGTGCAGAATGGGGCGCTCGCGGGGAAGTCACTGAGCGGACTTGCAATCCAATACAAACGAGAGCTAGTAGGAGACGCTCCGGTGGACGAAGGCCGGTTTCCGCTGCTTGCGAAATTCTTGTTCCCTCATGAGAAGTTATCTGTACAGGTGCATCCGGATGACGCCGATGCGCGGGCAATCGGGCAACCCTGGGGGAAGACTGAATGTTGGTACGTGGTGCATGCTCAGCCTGGGGCCGAAATCGGGCTGGGATTGAAGGCAGGTGTGACTCGTGAACAGTTTGAGCGATCCATCCAGGAGAATCGCGCCGAGGAATTGCTCAACTGGATCAAATTAAAAGTCGGCGACATGATTTACGTTGCCGGAGGCACGGTGCACACGCTCGGACCGGGGTCGATTATCGTTGAGACGCAGCAGCAATCGGACACGACATTCCGCTTGTACGATTATGGTCGTCCACGCGAACTGCACCTGAAAGATGGGCTGCGGGTGATCAAGGAGAAGGTCGGGTCGGGAAAAGTAAAGCCTCGACCATTTGCCGGTCTGGATAGAAACGGTAACCACCCGCATCCTTTGGTGGCCTCTACTTACTTCGTTGTCCAGCGATTCGATTTAGAAAAAGAGGGAGCCGCCGAGTTTTCCGCTCGCGACCACAGTTCAGTACAAGTTGTGGTTGCGATCGAGGGAGCAGGAGTGTTGCAAGCGCCCGACTGCGACCCTGTCCGTTTCGCCAAGGGTGACGCGGTCGTAGTTCCTGCGGCGGTGCCACAGTTTAGAATTCAACCGCAGCCGAGAATGCACTTTCTGAAATCGTTTGTGCCGGGAGTTCCGGTGCCGGAACCGGAAATCGTTTTGTGAATCAAGCGGGGCAAGATCCCCTTGACATTTCTTCAATGAGCGCCCACTTCTATCCCGTGATCCTCGCCGGCGGACGTGGCACACGTTTCTGGCCGCTTAGTCGAAAAAAGCGTGCTAAGCAACTGCTCGCACTGGACGGCAAGCAGACGATGATTCAGCAGACGGTGGTGCGGCTGCTTGGGCTTGCTCCAGCGAAACAGTTCTGGATTATCACGAATGAGGAGCTGCGAGCAGAAATCCTGCGGCAGCTCCGTAAGCTGCGGAAAGACCAGATCGTCGCCGAGCCGGTTGGCCGCAACACTGCGCCGGCCATCGGTCTTGCAGCTTTCATCTTGCAGCGTACTGATCCTGATGCGGTGCTTGGGCTCTTTCCGTCAGACCACGTGGTTGGCGATGAGACGCGTTTCCATGAAGTAATCAGTGAAGGAGTGGAAATCGCGGCGTCCGGCGAGAACATCGTAGTACTTGGCATTCAGCCCTCCCGTGCTGAAACCGGGTACGGATACATCGAAGCGGGATCTCTCTCGGCCGAAAATGCCCGCCACGTGCGGAGATTCACCGAGAAGCCGAACGCCGAACAGGCTGCGGAGTTTATTCGCAACGGCAATTTCTATTGGAACAGCGGCATGTTCCTATGGAGTGCGAAGACGCTGGTGAATGCTCTGAATGAACATCTGCCGAAGACAGCGGCGCTGCTCGACAAGATCGCACCCGATTTTGGCACGGCAAAGTTTGCGGGCACTTTCCGACGGCTTTATCCGAAGTGCGAAAACATTAGCGTGGATTACGCGATCCTTGAACCGCGGTCGGCCAAAGGGGAGCAGGCCTCGAACATCTACTGCCTACGCGCCGATTTCGGCTGGAACGACCTGGGCTCATGGACGGCCCTCCACGAGCACCAGATTTCGAAGCACACGCAGCCTGACGGCAACCTGATCTCTGCCCAGGGCATCTTCACGCTGAACGCGAGCGGGAATTACATTCACGCGCCTGGAAAGTTCGTGGCAGTAGTAGGCATAAACGACGCTGTTGTGGTGGAGACCGAAGACGCTTTGCTGGTCACCACGCGCGCAAACGCGCAGGACGTAGGCAAAGTGGTGAAGCATCTGGATGAGAAGAAGCTGAACAAATTGGTTTGAAAATCGTCGTTGGTTGTTGGTCGTTCGCCAACTTCATTCAAACCGCGAGATGGGTTCCAAAACACCGAATGACTACGGTTGAAGCGCCAACGACCAAGGACCGAGGACCCACGACGTCCTCCGACCAGCCATCGGCTCCCATCAAATTTGGGACCGACGGTTGGCGGGCAATCATCGCTGACGACTTCACGTTCGAGAATGTTCGCCGGGTTGCCGGCGCAATCGCCTCGTACGTTTTGAAGCATGAAGATCCCAGCCGAGGGGTCATTGTGGGCTACGACACGCGCTTCGGATCGCCCAGCCTTGCCCGCGCAGCGGCTGAAGTGCTGGCCGGTGCCGGAATTCCGGTGAAACTCTCGAGTGATTATGCGCCCACCCCTGCGATTTCTTACTCCGTGAAAAATACCGGAGCGGCCGGCGGCGTAGTCATCACGTCAAGTCACAATCCCTGGAATTGGAATGGGGTGAAGTTCAAGGCCAAATTTGGCGGATCGGCGACGCCTGCGATTATGAAAATTATCGAGCAGGAAACCGCCGCGGGCGCAATGCCAAGGGGCGAACACGCCGGCATCGAAGAAGTCGATCTGAAACCGGCATACGTGCGGGCGATCTGCGACTTTGCCGATCTCGACCTCATCGCGAAAGCCGGTTTCAAATTCGCGATTGATTCCATGTACGGATCTGGACGGGGCGTGATCGCGGAAATTTTCGAGCAGCATGGAATTGACTTTGTCGCGATCCGGCAGGAGGTCAATCCGCTCTTCCCAGACATCAATCCCGAACCCATCCAGCCGCACGTCCGCATGCTTCAGGAAACCGTAATTCGAGAACGATGCCACGCTGGGTTTGCCACAGACGGCGACGCCGACCGCATTGGGGCGGTTGCCGAAGATGGCAGCTTCGTTGATTCCCACAAGATTTTTTCTGTCCTTCTCGATTGGCTGCTTCGCCGCAAGCAATGGCCGGGGGACGTTGTGCGCGCGTTTAACACCACGCGCATGCTGGATCGGATCGCTGCGAAACACGGGCGCAAGGTGAACGAATGTGCGATCGGCTTCAAATACATTGCCGATCTGATGATGGAGCGCGAGATCATGATTGGCGGCGAGGAGTCGGGTGGCATCGGATATTCGCGCTATCTGCCTGAGCGGGACGGGATATTGAATTCGCTTTTGTTGGCGAACGTGATGGCAGAAGAACAGAAGCCTCTTGGTGAGCTGGTGGCGGCACTGCAGAAGGAATTCGGGCCGCACTACTATGGGCGTCGCGACCTGCATATTCCCGAAGAATTAAAGCGGAATGCCATAAGCCGCGCGCAGTCCAAGGAAACCAGGCAGCTGGGAAAGTACTCGGTTGTCAGGAAGGAATACTTGGACGGAATCAAATTGTTCTTAAGTGCGTCCACGAACGGCAACGGCGCTGAGCCCTGGGTGTTGTTTCGCGCTTCGGGAACAGAGCCTCTACTGCGCATTTATGCGGAAGCGGCTTCGCAGGAACTGGTAGAAGAAGTGCTGGTTTCGGCCCAGGCATTCGTACAGTCCGCGTAACTTCAAAACATGCCACGGATTCTCGCGGATGAACACGGATTAAATCAGGGCCGAATTGGAAGGAATGTGGATTTCAGATTCGAGCTAATCCTTGCAGAATCGCGGGCCAATGTCTTTCGTAAGCCTCGCGCCAGTACAGTTCAAGTGCCATAATCTAGACAATGGAAGCTGAAAGCCCAGTTCTGCCGCCCGATTCCGCCGAGGCGCGGCGATACAACCGTATACGGCGCTGGCTAGGGATCGCTGAATTTGCGCTGAGCCTGGCATTGCTCGTCGTACTCGTGATTACGGGTTGGACGGGTTGGTTGCGCGATCTCGCGTACCAAGGCGCATTTCAGAGCTATGCCCTTGCCGTTTTTCTTTATACCGTCATGCTCGTGGTGATTGGCAAGATCCTCGGGCTGGGGATGGATTACTACAGCTTTCGGCTGGAACATCGCTATCGACTCTCGAACCAAAAATTGCGGGGATGGATTTGGGATGAGGTCAAAGGACTCCTAGTGAGTGCCGTACTTGCCGCGGCTTTGGTCGAGTTGCTGTACTTCATCATTCGGCAATTTTCGCAACACTGGTGGATTCTGGCGTGGCTCGGATTTTTGGGAGTTGTGGTCCTGATGGCACAACTTGCTCCAGTGATATTGTTTCCGATTTTCTACAAGTTTGAGCCGCTGCAGGATGAGGACCTCAAGCTTCGGCTTGTTCGTCTCGGTGAGCGCGCCGGCACACGCGTGAGAGGTGTGTACAAGTGGCGGCTATCAGAGAAGAGCAAGAAAGCCAACGCTGCCCTTACTGGTTTGGGGAACACGCGGCGCATCATTTTAGCGGACACCCTTCTCGATAATTATTCGGCTGACGAGGTTGAGGCCGTGCTTGCCCATGAACTCGGGCATCATGTTCACAAACATATTTTGAAGAGCATTGGTGTACAGGCCGGTGTAACGCTGGTCGGGTTCTGGACGGCAAACTGGGTGCTGCGCTACGCCGTGGATCGCTGGCACAAATTTCCGGCGCTGTACGATTTTGCCAATCTACCGTTGATCGTATTGATCTTCGCTGTTCTGTCCTTCTTGCTGATGCCGGCACTCAATGCGTTATCCAGGTTCAACGAACGCCAAGCGGACCGGTATGCTTTCGAGAACATCGCCAGCGTTGCACCCTTCATTTCTTCAATGAACAAATTGGCCGAGCAGAACCTCTCCGAGCGAACACCGTCGCGATGGGTGGAGTGGTGGTTCCATTCGCATCCCGCGGTCGCGAGACGGGTCGCGGCGGCGGAGAGTTGGGAGAAGCAAGCTGCTAGTGGCTAGTTGTTAGTAAGCAACTGTTCAACACGCGCAAAATCCTCTTCCGTATCCACTCCTATGCTGTCAAACGGCGTTTCGGCGGCATAGATCGGGATCCCGTTCTCGAGGAACCGCAATTGTTCCAACCGCTCGGCGCGCTCAAGCAAAGACTCGGGAAGGCTGACAAAGCAGTCGAGCGCCTGCTTGCGGTAGGCGTAAATTCCCAGGTGTTTGAAGTAGCTGGGCTGTGAGCCATCGCGGTTGAAAGGAATTGCGGAGCGCGAGAAATACAAAGAGCGGCCACTGAGATCGGTCACAACTTTGACCGTGTTTGGATTGGCAATGTCCTCTGGGGCGGCCGGAGTTTTCAGCGTCCCGACCGGGGCCTCCGAGGCTCTCATCAATTCGACCAGGATGGCGATGTGCTCGGCGCGAATCATGGGCTCGTCGCCCTGGACATTTATATACACCTCGGCATCCACAGACTGCGAAACTTCGCGGACGCGTTCTGTCCCGCTGCGGTGCTTTTCGGAAGTCATGCGCGCGTTGCAGGAGTGTTTGCTGCAGGCGTCGAGGATTTCCTGGGAATCCGTCGCGATAATCACCTCATCGAGCAGCGGCGACGAACGCACTGCCTGATACACCCACACGACGAGCGGACGCCCGTTGATCTCGCGCAGCATTTTTCGCGGCAAGCGCGTTGAGCCAAGCCGGGCGGGGATGACAGCGACTGTTTTCATGAAGGTTTAGTGTCAATGTTTTGTGGAAGCCACGCAAGCCGCTTCGCGGGGCGTTGCGGTCCCATTGTGGCCGGGATGATAAAATCACGTTTGGCCGGAAATATCGGCAGGACGGCCTGCGCGAACGCAATTTCGGAAGTTCCTCTCGCGTTCCCTTACAATCTTGAATGTGGCGGTGTAGCTCAGGTGGCTAGAGCGACGGTCTCATAATCCGTAGGTCGTAGGTTCGAGTCCTACCGCCGCCACCAAAATTAGGGTTTGTTTTCAAAGAGCTAGCGGTGCTCTTGAGAAAGAACGGAGAACTGTTGGGCCTTAATCGCTCGTAGCGACTGACATGAATTTGTGTTTTACCGGATTGTAGACGGTATACCGAACTTGCGCTTTCGTCCTTGAAGAACTCCACAGCATCTCGCTTCGTTGAGAGTTTTTTCCCATAAAAAAAACACCCTCACTTACGTGAGGGGGGCAATCTTTACATTTTCATTTTTGCCGGCCGCCCGACTAGTGTTTCGTAACAGTCTGCTTTCGCCAGGGCTGCATCATCCACAGTCGTGCCCTACTGTTTTTCCGCCGTCCAGTTCGCAGTCGTATTGTGCAGCTTGTCAGTGATGGCAAATTTCATCGTTTTTCCGTCCGCACTGACAGCGATGTGAATAACGGCAGTCACTTTGCCGTTGCGCTTGTCGGTTTCTTCGATCGTGTTGGCATCAATTTTTTTCAGCGAAACGCTCGTGGTTCCGGGATCTCCCTTGTACGGATAATCTTTCCCATCAAACTTCGCCGTGTATGAATCGCCAATCGGGTCGCTCATTGAAAGACCGTCAGTGGTCGCCTTGAAAGTAATGGTGATTACGCTTGCCGATATGTCCTCTACCTTTCCAGGCCTCCAAGTGCCTGAAATCTTGTTTGCACCTGCCGTAGCTTCGCCCACCCGCTCGGAGACGGTCTTACCGCTGCCCTCCTTGCCGCTTTCGGAAATGAAGCTCCACTCGGTAGTCAGCGTCTTGCCGTCCTCGGATACCGTCATTTTCGTTGAGCCCACAGGCTTTGCATTTTTCTTGCTCGTGATCTGGACTGTATGGTCGTTCACCTCCTGAACGTTGGTCGTGTCTATATAAGGGGACCCGCTCACTGCGTGATCCTGGCCGTCCGCCTTGACTGCAATTTTTGGAACGCAAGTGTCGCAACGGTACATACCGCCTTGCAACGAATACTTGTCATTGCCTTTGAATTCGGCGCTCTGCGGATTTCCCTTCCAGGTGCCGTCGAATGCGCTCTGTCCAAAGGCCACGATTGACCCGAAAACAAAAAGCACAAGACACAGTCTTTTCATTTTCAACCTCCTTTTCCGCGTGCCGGAAAAATTCTGAGCTTAGGTCGCAGAGAAGTCAAGGGATCTCGGGACGCAAAAAGCCCGCTTTCAGCGGGGGACTTAGGAATTTGGTTAGGTGGACCAGCAATAGGCGTTTGCTTCTTTTCGCGGCCTTGAGCGGAGTCGCCAGACCAACATCGCCTGTTGGGGCTTCCACGAACGGAGCGGACTCCCCAGCGAACAAACGGCGCAAGCTTGTGTAAACGCCTGTTTGCGTCAACAGCGCTCAAAGTGTCAACTTCGGTTGCGCCATCGATACAACCTTCTAATAACGGCAAGCTGGCCCGCGTGCCACGCTTCGTGACGGATGACCAGTCGCACAAACTCGGCAACGCCCATTCCACGCGCGCATGGGCCATCCAAATCCACCTCGCTCAACCGCTGAATCTCTTCTCTTAGCAATCGGCGAGCACATTCCAACCGGTTAATCAATTCGGGCAGCTCGGCGATTCCTGGCGGAGGGGTCGCAGGTTCACGTGCAATCGGTCGTTTGCGAAGAATTTCGGTGTAATGTCGGGCACAGTGTTCGAGATGTGCGACCTGCCAGCGAATTGTTCCTGGCTCGGGAAGCCCTTGCACGAACGGCTCAGCCGCGTATGCGAGACCCTGCCACAACGACTCTTCGGATGTCACACCCTGAAGAATCGAGCGCAATGATTCGCACTGGTGTGACCAATTGTCGTCGAACATCTGAAGTAAGCACAGAACCTGGGACATGGTTCCCTGAAGCGTCCCCCACTCTGCTTTTTACGAAGGTCGTCAGGAGTAACTAGCGGAGGAACTCAATCTCGAACCGGATAGACGATGCTAGCATGGGCGGGTTGTTGACGAAATATCGCGGTTACGCTGGAGCAGCCGACACGGCTGTGAATCTCGTGGGGTGTAAGTCCTCACACCATCAATTGCCTGGGATCGGATGGTTAGCAGATCCGATGCATGCGGAGGCAACGAAGCATGTTCTGCTCGGATGGCAAAGCCTCGGCTGCCCTGCGGCGATAAGCCGCAGCGGTAGGAACGATCGGGGAGGCGAGCAAACCTGGGGGCCTGAACATAAAGAAATGGCTGCAGTCTCGAAAAGCGATCCGTCATGAAATCGTTTCGACGGGAACATGCGGGAAGCCGACCTTGATAGCGTACGGGGGAAGGCCGATGACGTGGAGGAAGAAACAGGCAGGTGCACTCCGCGGAACCGCCGTGACAGGGGCCCAGGCACCCAGGGAAGGATTCACAGAGACAACGTCGGGAAGGTCCCGCCGGCAGCAGGGGCTGGTAGCAACCCTGCAGAGACTCCTCGAACGAGGCTCAGGCCGAAGGAGAGGAGAGCCGGACGGGATCGGCGAATGAGTTCGTATGAGCTATGACTGGGGATTAATGTCCTCACAGGAGGCGGTACACGTCTCCCTGATGGCGGTAACGCCGACCTCAGGCAAAGGGACTCTGGGTACTTGGTGGTTTCATTGTCAGCGCGGTGGTCGGACACAGAGCCGACATAAGCCGACGTATGAGGTGGAACTAAGCTGTGAGCAAACCATTCGCGGCGGGGCGTATGCGAACCTGCGCTTGAACTTCGTGGCGAATGGAAAGGCTCACGGACGAGATGCCAAGACTTCAAACCGGACCTGAGAAATTCGGCCGTCCGGCATTATAGGGGGGCCTCGGAAAACGTGGCCATGGCGGAACAGTGAACCCACCTCGCAACCGAAAAGGGCGAGGCTGGTAACTCTCTGCCTACAGCAAACGCGTCCGAGTTCTATCCCAACCACCGTGGTCAATGAGTCAAATCGCCTGATTACACCAACTGACCGCACTCAACCGGATTACAGGATTTATTCGACTTCAATACAGTCTCTGCGCTGCCTTGCTTCAGCAGGGCCGTTACTAAACTCCAAGCAAGGATGGCTGCGGTATGAGGAGTCGTATTGACGACCTGCACGATGAACTTCGGCGCCTCATGTTGGAGCACGTTGAGAGCATAAAAGAGGAGACCTTCCTGGGGGGCCTCAGCGAAGAAGAATTCCAGAGGCACGAGATGCGACTCAAACGTATCCGCGAACTATCGGCTGACTACCTTGCAACGTTGGAAAGGAGCTTACGCGCATCTAAGAGTCCGATGAAAGAAGGAGATTCGATGCCGGAAAAACCAAGTGTCACGCTGCCTGGCAAGGTCGAAAAAATCATCCCACCGCCGAATCCAATGGAACCGGAGAAGGCGCAAATTGCGATTGACGGGGCTGACACTCTCTACCGCGAAATCCGAATTGAGAATTCGCTTACTGGCGAAGGCGGCGAAGAAGTACACCTCAAAAAAGAGGCCGATGTTGACGTTACGGTAGAGGCCGATAAAGACGCCACCACCACTTCAAAAGTCGGTAAGGGCAAAAAGAGTGGCTCTTAGGGTCTCGCCTGGTAAAACGTGACAACTCGATAGTTGTTAAAAATCCTGGATTAATAGTCTTCGCGCGAGTGGCCCTCGGTTCGTGCGGGATGCTGGACGCGTATCGGAAGACGCATCCGCGGGCAGCGTGACGGGATAAAGAGAGCCGCCTGCCTGACTGGCTCGAACGTTGGAGAGCGGCTCCCTCCCCTAGAACGTAACGACTCAATTCTCGCACGCGTACTCCGCGCGCCCAAGTAACGACCTCGATGCTGTCAAAAGCAAAACCGGGACGCCATACGGGGGCTGTTCTTGCAAACCTCTTGCCTGGCACCCCGGAATTCGGGCGAGTGGTCGTGGATAGGAAGCACCCGCCCAAAATCAGGCGGAATCGTGACGCTTCTAAAAACGGTCCCCCGGCGGCGTTCGGTAGCCGTTTGGCTAAGCGCGGCAGCGAGGGCCTTGTCACGGTGACGAATTAACGTAGATTCTCCCGAAATGTGGCTACAAACGCCATGAAACGCCACTTGGTGATAAATCAATTACACTCATCGGCCATGCGTGGTTCGTTTAACCCCTCGCAATCCAAGGGGCAAAAGCGGCCAGCAAAGTCCCACATGTTCCGGGCAAGGTCTAGTTGAAGTCAATCTCCTGCATGTTGACCAAATTGGAGCGGGCGTCGGTAGTTGGCGAACTATCGCCATTTCACAAGTAACTTTCCTGAGATTTGCTATCTGGTGGGATTGACAGCAAATAATTGACAGCAAATACCTTAAGGCCTCTGGCTTACGCGTCCTACATGCTTTACCTGATTGATCGAGTCTGGTATTGGGTATCACCTGAAACTATCAGGGCGCGGGAATCCGCGAGATATATCGCTACTTGCCTGTTGCGCTTTTCCCGCCTTCCGCGTCCATTTTTCTGTTGCCGTTTTTGCGTACGAGCTCTGCCAGCCAGGCAGAGATAACGGCCACATCGTCCATTCCGAGACCGTTGCTATGGAGGTGTTACGCCATGGTGAATTCGGTATTGATAGCGGAGGACCACGCGCTTACCCGCCACGCGATTTGTTCAGTGTTTACCTCGCAGGAAGACTTCGAAGTATGCGGGGATGCTGAGAATGGTCGGGAGGCGGTCGAGATGGCACAAGTGTTGCATCCCGACCTCATCGTGCTGGACCTTTCGATGCCCGTGATGAATGGGATCGAGGCTGCACAGGCTTTGAAGCGGCTCATGCCTGAGACACCCATAATCGTTTTCAGCGAATACAGCGATGTGTTCTCGGAGCGCGAAGCTCGCTCTGAGGGTATTTCCGCTCTCGTCTCAAAGACGGAGCCTGTCTCAGTGTTACTGGATAACGCTCGCGCTGTGCTTGATTACACGACAGGCGGGTTCCTTTCACCCTCCAACCAAACAAAGGAGCAACCACATGTTCACACGCGTAGTTGAAATTAAGAGCAAGTCAGGAAAATCCAAAGAACTGACAAACGCCATTAACGAGAAAGTGCTTCCGATTCTAAAGAAACAGCATGGTTTTGTGGACGAGATTGTCTTAGTCCCAGACAAGGAGACTGATCGCGTCCTAGGCATCAGTTTCTGGAATACCAGAGAAGACGCCGAGCTGTATCATCGCGAGCATTTCCCGCAGGTCCAAGATTCGGTTCGACACCTGCTCGAAGGCGAACCGTTAGTCCGGACGTTTAATGTGGAAACGTATATTGGCCAGAAGATCGCGGCGCACAAAGCCGCCTGAAGAGTATCCCAAGAAAGTTTGGGCCGCCTCACTGTTGTGACGCAGAAAAGGCGGCCCTTGTTTATCTGGTTGATTGCAAGAGTTAGCCAGAATCAGCGCCACAACCTTTTTTCCAATTCCAGTTTTCTGGGTTTGGGACGATAGTGTACGCCCTCAACCTCGATTGGTGATAAATCGCTCATTGTCTCGTCACAATTCCCCCGTTTCCACCATGGCAAGGGTTTTGTGGAGGGCTTTCAGTACTTTTTGGCGCTTCGGTTCTTCAAGGAGATACATCGGCAGGCGCTCAAACCATCGTTCCACTTCCCACGAGCGCAACTCTCGCCAATCAGGACCGATGTCAGCAGCAATCGCCTTCGCGGATATTCTGCTGCTCGGGCGTTTGTAGAAAATCTTCTAAACCAGTCAGAACCACTCCGGTGATCTTCAAACCGGGGCCGGCAAACGGGAAAGACTCTCGCGGCGGCCACCTCACTGTAATGAAATTGTAATGATCGAAAGATCAGAACCTGTCAAATCAAGTACACAGTGGACAAGACGGGCTGCCTTGCACCCAGTGAAAGAATCGAATAGAGTAGAGCACTTTCAAAACGCCGCAAGTTCCCCTTGTGTTCTCATAATCCGTAGGTCGTTGGTTCGAGTCCAACCGCCGCCACCAAATCTCACTTTTCGCGCTAGTCAGATCATTTTTGTTGCAGTTTACTGGCGGCTAATTCCTGTGCTTTTTCGAGTGCTTCCGCGGCTTTCACCGGAACATCAGGTTCGACGCCCGTACCTTCCCAGTTTGTCTTCGAAATCGGATTTACGGCACGCGCAAACGGCACTCCGATCATGAAATGGTCATCGATACGTTGACCGGAGACCGGATGGGCGCCGCCTCCGGTGGTTTCGCCCACAATGGTTGCGCGTTTCAGATTTTTCAGATTGTAGGTAAATTCTTCTGCTCCGGAAAAGGTGCTCTTCGAGGTCAACACGAATGTGGGTTTCTCCGCCAGCATCGTTCCCGGAACGTAGGGCAGAGTCCAGTATTGAGTGGCGAAGTCATCTTTTCGGTTGTAGAGGTCGTTGAGATGAGTTGGCTTGTCGAACAGATAACTTGAGATCATCGCCACCATCTTTGGATCGCCCCCGCCGTTCTCGCGAAGATCAAAAATGATCGCATCAACGTGCGCGAGAAAATTCATGGCCGCGACTGCAGTTTGGCCGCAAATCGCCGGGTCTGCAAAAGCGTTGAACTTTAGATAACCAATGTTGCGAGGCAGGATTTCGATTTTCTCGAACGCGCAATTTGTCCGCTCCAGCATCTTTCGGAACTGGGCCTCTTCTTCAGTGCTGGGCTTTTGTCCTTCGGGCGGAAGCTTGACAGCGCTGTAATTGACGCCGAGATGTTTGTCGTGGCTGACTGCCTGCAAGTCCTTGGTGAGCCGATTCGAAAATGCATCGGGGTCGGTGATCGCGTCGTAGTCGCCCCGCTTCTGATTCGTTCGAACGCCATCCTCCATTTTCTGTGCTAGATCGGGATAGACGTAGGACTGCTTCAGGTTC
>Ga0209056_10005073_pt1 | contig 13752 bp, 21 predicted proteins | sample GraSoiAngelo_114_FD_185876 | JGI IMG/M metagenome (GOLD analysis project Ga0209056, IMG submission 185876) | Grasslands soil microbial communities from the Angelo Coastal Reserve, California, USA - 14_0903_13_40cm (SPAdes) (version 2) | ecosystem: Environmental > Terrestrial > Soil > Grasslands... | reverse complement strand
CTCGTCACCCACGACACCGACATCGCCGGCGCGGCGCGGAGGCAGATCCGGCTGAAGGACGGCCAGGTCCTGACCGACGAGCGGATGGGCGCCAGAGACGGAGAGCTCGTCCCGGCATAAGGCATGGATGGGGCCCGCGCAGGGCCCAATCGCGATACCTCCGGTCAATAATCTGCGTTAACCAACCACATGGCCCGCCGTGTCCTCACCGCCCTGGGAATCGCCGCCGGCCTGATGCTGGCCGCGCTGGTGGCCGGCGCGGCCTATACGGCACTGAAAGCCCCGCTGGCGACGACGCCGAACAGCAACCTGAACCCCGACAACTGCTCGCCCGGCCCATGCGTCAACCTCAGCGGCTACACGCTGTGGATCTCCAACGTCCGCGTCCAGAACGACATCGTCCGGATGACCGTCAAGTTCCAGAACTCGAGCGTCGCCACCTACGCGTCGCCCGACGACCTGCAGCTGATCGACGCCGGGCGCCGGACGTCGATCCCCATCACCGGCGTCACCGGGTGCAACACGTTCGCGCGTCACGAGTTCAGCGGTGGCAAGGTCTTCGGCCCGATCAACATCTGCTTCCGGGTCAGCAACGCGACGCCGCCGTTCATCCTCCACTGGACGCCCGACCTCGGCACGTTCTGCTGCCAGCAGGACCTCACGATCTGGCCGACCTGAGCTTGAGGGCCCGGTCGGGACGGTTGGTGATGAGGCCCTGGATTCGGCCGCTGGCGACCAGGCGTCGCATGAGGCTCCTGTCGTCGACGGTCCAGACCCACACATCGATGTTGTTCTGCTCGCAGAAGCTGAGCGCCTCGTTGGTCACGTACTGCTGATCGAGGCAGAGGAAGTCGGCGTCGGTCTGCTCGACGTGCCGGCGGGTCAGGCCGGCGAGGATTTCCGGAAACTGAGCTTTGATCCGGCGGATCGATTCGTAGTCCGGCGTGGTGACGACGACCTTGTTTGGTGCGCATTTCTTGAGCGCGTGATTGATCAGCTCTGCCTCGTAGCCGCTCTCCTTCAGGTCGATCTGGATGCCGATTTTTCCGCAGGCCGCCTCCAGCACCTTGTCCAAACTCACGTAGTTGCGGTCCGGCCGGAGCACGTCGTGCGCGATGACCACCACGCCTTCTTCAGTCCGTCGGACGTCGACCTCGATGAAGTCGGCGCCCGAGTTGAGATGGCGTGGGTAGCCGTCGTGCGCGCTTACGATCAGCACGCTTAGATCATGGCAACGGTTGTCGTCACGGGAGCGACGGGAGCAATCGGCGCCGCAACCGTTGCGGCGCTGCAGAAGCGCCGAGCACAGGTCATCGGGCTGTCACGGCCGGTGCTTGATCTGTCCTCGATTGCCTCGGTACGTGCCGCTGCGCGGGAGCTGAACCGGACCGCCGGCCACATCGACGCGCTACTGAACATCGCGTCTGTCTTCACGTCGCGGTACCAGAAGTCCGTGGACGGGTTCGAGCTGATGCTCGCCACGAACCATCTAGGGCCGTTTCTTTTGACCAACCTGCTGCGCGACCGTCTGGCCAGCGGCGGCCGCGTGATCACCGTCACCGCGCCGTCGACGACGCAGGTCAACATCGACCGGCTGCTCGATCGGGATCGGTTCAACGGCTTTCACTCGTTCGGCGCGACCAAAGCCGCGAACCTGATGTTCACGTTCGAGCTGGCGCGCCGCAGCAAGCGCTGGGACGTGCGCGCGAACGCGTTTCATCCGGGCCTGGTGCGCTCGGACCTGATGCGCGAGGCCGCAGGCGTGATCCGCTTCGCCACGCGACTCGTCTCGCGCGGCCCCGAACGCGCCGCCAATGACCTGGCCGACCTCGCCCTCTCCCCAGCCCACGCCGGCACCTCGGGCTGGTTCTTCAAGGGTTCGCGACGAATCGACCCACCGAAGTCGTCGCTGGACGAAACCGCGCAGGCGGCCCTATGGATGCGAAGCGCCGACCTGGTCGAGCTGGAAGGCGGGTTTTAGAAAACTAGCTCTAACTCCTCGTCATTCATGGAAAGGTGGCCCGAAGGGACGGCCAATTTCCACGTCACCCACGCAACTCATTCACAACTCCCTCACAAGTCGTGGGAAAGATGAGAGGCGTCGCAAACCTCATTCACATGCAAGGAGATGAGTCGCAAATGAGACGCGGATTCGGTTTGATCGGAGCACTGGTCACGGTGATCGTGCTCGTCATCGTGGGCGTGATCGCCTACAACGTGGGTTGGTCGGACGGTGTCAACACGCACCTGCCCGCCGGCACGGCGACCGCCCCAGGTCCGTATTACGGGTACGGCTACGGCTTCCACCCGTTCTTCGCCGGCTTTGGAATCCTCTGGTTCCTGTTGATCCTGTTCGGCATCTTCTTCCTCCTCCGCCTGGCCTTCTTCGGCCGGATGTGGCGCGGCGGCGGATGGGGCTACGGCAAGGGCATGGGCCGCGGCGGGTACGGCTCGTTCGAGGAGCGAGCCCAGGAGTGGCACAAGCGCCAGCACGGCGAGCAGCCACCCTCCTCAGGCACGACACCAACACCCCCTCCCCCTGACACGCGCTCCGTCTAGGAGCGGTGTCCGAACCTAGGATGGTCGCCGTGGCGACCATCCTTGTCGTTGATGACGAGCCGCGGATCGTGCAGCTCGTCCGCGACTATCTCGAGCACGGTGGGTTCACCGTGCTCACCGCGTCTGATGGACCGGCCGCGCTGCGCACTGCACGCACCGGCCGACCCGACCTCGTCGTCCTGGACCTCGGCCTGCCCGGTCTTGACGGCCTCGACGTCGCGCGCTCGCTGCGGCGCGAGGGCGAGGTGCCGATCATCATGCTGACCGCGCGGACCGAGGAGTCGGACCGGATCGTCGGCTTAGAGCTCGGAGCCGACGACTACCTCACGAAGCCATTCAGCCCCAAGGAGCTGGTGGCCCGAGTGCGAGCCGTGCTGCGCCGCGCCGAAGCCGCTTCAGCGCCCAGTGATCTCATCCGCGTCGGCTCCGACGTCGAGCTGGACGTGCCGCGTTTCGAAGCCCGCTTCGGCGGCCGCCGCATCGACCTGACGAAGAGCGAATTCCAGATTGTGGCCGCGATGGCCCGCCAGCCAGGCCGCGTATTCACGCGAGCACAGTTGCTAGACGCCGTACGGGGCGTCGCCTTCGAGTCATATGAGCGCGCGATCGACGCGCACATCAAGAACATCCGTAAGAAGATCGGCGCGCAGCACATCGAGACCGTGTTTGGGGTTGGCTATCGGTTCGCCGAACCCTCCACGCGATGAATCAAAGGTGGGGCCAACCGCCTGGTCGCCGCCCGCCGTGGTGGCCGGAAGGCGAACCCTTCCCGCCACGCCGACGTTACGGCCCGCCGCAGTTCGTGAGGTGGGTCGGCTGCTTTTTCGTGACCGCGCTACTCGTCGCGCTGTTCTCTGGCGTCCTGGCCGGCGCGATTTTCGGGCGGGGTGGCGGGGGATTTCATCCGTTCTTCGCCCTCCCAATCGTGTTTGTGATCGTCCTGGTCATCATCGGCGTATCAGGCGGACTCCGACGCATGACGCGCCCGATGAACAATCTGATCGAGGCAGCTCGCCGGATTGAGTCGGGCGACTACTCGGCGCAAGTCCCTGAATGGGGCTCGTCGGACATCCGCTCGGTCGCACGAGCGTTTAATTCGATGTCCGCCCGCTTGAAGACGATCGACGAACAGCGCCGGAACTTCATGGCCGATGTGACCCACGAGCTGCGCACGCCTCTGTCAGTCATCCGTGGCCAGGCCGAAGCAATCGCGGACGGCGTCTACCCGGCCGACGAAGCACATCTGGCCCCCATCCTGGACGCCACACAAACTCTCGACCGCCTCGTCGAAGACCTGAAAACGCTGGTCGACACCGACGCCGGCAACCTGGTCCTGCACAAAGAACCCACCGATCTTGGCGCGCTAGTCCGAGACACCGTGGAATCGTTCGGCCCGCAGGCGGAATCGGCTGGCATCTCTCTCACGACCCAGATCGCCGAGAACCTGCCCCCCAAGGACGTCGATCCGTCCCGGATGCGCCAGGTGATCGGAAACCTGCTTTCGAACGCCATCCGGCACACACCCTCTGGCGGCTCCGTCAAAGCCACCGTCGACCCATCCGGGCTCTCGGTAACTGACACGGGTGAAGGAATCCCGCCGGACCTCCTACCGCATGTTTTCGAGCGCTTCGCGAAAGGCCGCAACTCAACTGGCAGCGGGCTGGGTCTGGCAATCGCCCGCGACATCGCCATTGCACATTCGGGAGAGTTGTCGATCGCCTCTGACGGTCGAGGAACTACAGCGAGGCTAATCCTTCCAACGAGGGCCTGAACTTTCGTTCGTCGTTACTGTTTGCGGCCATTTCTTGTCGAATATCACCGGGCCGCAGCTACAGTTGCTGCCGATGTTTTTGCAGGCCGGGTTCTTACTCAATTGACTTCCTCTCCACAGCTTTCACCGGACGGAAACTGGTGGTGGGACTCGACAGCCTGGCGCCAGGTTTCTCCCGACAAGCGCTGGTGGTGGGATGGCGCACAATGGCGCACTTTCCCGGCGAAGGAGGGCTCGAAACCGGCCCCGCAGTCCAATTCAGATGGCCTCCTCAGACGCGTCAGGCTCCGTTACACCGGCACCTGCATCCTGTGTGGCGCCGAACTCAAAAAGGGCACGTTTGCCATGTATCACCAACCGACTGTCACCGTCCGATGCGTGGAATGCGCCACCGAATCGGTAAACCGGAAACCCCGACCCCTTGACGAAGGAATTGCCGGCGCGTCAGCCAATCGCGAATACGAGCGTCGAAAGGCGATTCGTGAAGAGCGAGTAAGGAGGAGCCTTGGCAACACACTGGGTGGACTTGCTCTCGCAATCGGCGGCGACGCGCCGTCTACGAACGCATGGAAGCGTGGGTCAATTGGCGAAGCCAAAGTCGCAGAGGCACTACGGGGAGTCGAGGGCGTGCGTGTGCTCAGTGATCGTCGCGTTCCACACACGCGCGGCAATATCGACCAGATCGTAATTGCGCCGGCAGGCGTGTTCGTGATCGACGCAAAGCTCTATCGCGGGCTTATTTCGATAAAGGATCGCGGTGGATGGTTCCAACGAGATGAGCGGCTCTACGTTGGGGGGCGCGACCGTTCTCACCTTGCGGACAACATGACGTGGCAGGTCGAAGCAGTGCAACGGGTTCTCGTCTCCACGGGAGCGCGATTTGTCGCGGTACCTGTTCAGCCGGTCCTTTGTTTCGTGGACGCCGAATGGTCGCTGCGGGCTTCTCGATCGTATCGCGGTGTTCGGTTGGCGGGACTTCGGTCGATCAAGGAGTTGGTGACCCAATTTCGACTTCTCAACTCAGAAGACGTTGAGACTCTCAGCCACATTCTTGCGACCGCCTTCCCGACAAGGTAGTGAGACTCTTTCACAGAAGTCACCCGCTCACAATTCATCGAAGGCGACTTTTGGCGGGAGCACTCTATGATCGGGCGAGGAGGACCGGCCAGCGGCTGGTAGGGTTCCGGTAGTAGCGGGCGGCTTGAAGCGCAAGGAGGCATGATGAGTCGCTCGAAATGGGCCGGGGTGCTCTGGCTCGCCGCCGCACTGATGAGCGTGGTCCTCACTATCGTCTTTCGGACCGACCAGGTGCAGTGGGTCGTCACCATCATCGCCGGGGTCGCGGCTGCAATCATCGGCGTTCTCCTGATCTGGCGTCCAATTGCCGGCATTGCGACCTGGTCCATCGTTGTCGGCGTCGCGTGGCTTGTGATCTATGCGTGGTTGACATTCCAGCAACGCGGTGAGACCGTGGCGTGGACCACGGATGTTTTCCTCGGCGCCCTTGGGGTCATTGCGGCATTGGTGGCCTTTCGTCAGAAGGCCTCCGCTGGGGAATCCGCTTGACCGGTAACCGGCGACCGAAGGCCGGGCGCGTCACCACCTAACTGCAGGGCTCAGCCGGCCGAACACAGCTCGGCTCCGCCTTCGTCTGGTCCGGTAGCGAATCCAAGCCTGGAGCGGGAGACGGGGTTTGTCGTCCCAGGTACCAAACACTGCGTCGAATTCGTTTGTCGGCTTCGGGATTGACCTAGAGTCGACCTGATGTTGGTGCGCAAACAGATCCTCGTTCCCGCTGCGCTCGACAAGAAGATCCGGCGGCTGGCACGAAAGAGGGGCATCTCCCAGAGCGCACTAGTCGTTGAGGCGGTGGAGGCGTTACTTGACGGCTCAGACCACGCCGACCACATTCTACCCTTCATCGGCGTCATCAAAGGTGCACCGCCGACGCTCTCGGAGTCTGTCGATGACGTTTACCGCTGACGCAAGGGAGTCGGAGGCACGCGGCGGCTAATCAGTTGGGCGCGTCTGTGGTCATCCCCATCGCCGAAGCTGCCTCCGCCATTCGGCTGTCGTACGTCACCACCCGGCGAAGACTGCCACCAAGCTGGCGCATCGTCGCGATGTGAATCGCATCCAGCGAGCGAAGTCGGGCAGGCAGCAGTGACCCGGCATCCATGAGGATCCGGTCGGTCACTCGGATCAGCTCGACGCGGCTTAGCACGTCATGGCCCCTTTGCACCGCCGCTGGACCCAGCGGTAATAGCGCTCGAGCGACCTCCGTCCTCGCGAGTGCGCTCACGACGACCGGTGCCCTTCGGCGTCGCAGGTAACGCCGGAGAGCGGGTGACTCTTTCTCCGCGACCGCGAGCTTCACGATCGCGGACGAGTCTAGATAGGTCGCGCGCTCAGCGTTCATTGCGACGCAGCCGTGCCAGTATCACCGAAGGTGATTCCTTTCCGGCCGGCACCGGCAAGGGCTCGGGGAGGTCGGTGAGGCTCCCGGTGGCAGGCATCACCTCGCCAGCAGCTCGGAGCTGCTCTAACGGCCCAGCTTCGGGCAGCGGGGCAAGCACGGCGACCGGCCGCCCGCGATCTGTGACCTCGATGGTTTCACCGGCCTCGACGCGGCGCAGCAATTCGCTGGCACGCTGACGGAGCTCACGAACACCTACCGTTGCCATGTGCTATTTGTAGCACAAGAGAAGGTGGAGCGGGAGACGGGGTTTGTCGTCCCTAGTACCAAGCACCTGGTTGAATTCAGTTATCGGCTCGCGTAACGGTCCAGCAACCGGGAGGTGGTACCGTCGCCGGCACCTTGCCTGATGGCCCGATGGACCTTGTCGTGGACTCCAGCGGGGTGCGGCTCGCCGTCCGCGACTTCGGCGCCTCGGGCCGCGCGATCATCCTTTGTATGGCCTCGGCCGCTCCCTGAGTGACTGGCAGCTCATCGCTCCGCTGCTCAGTCTTGAGCACCATATAGTCGCATTCGACCTGCGATGTCATGGCCATTCAGACGATGGCGCGTGGTCATGGGACAACGCTTTGGCCGACATCGCAGCTGTCGCCGATCACTTGCAACTTACTAACCCTGCGATTGCCGGTCACTCGCTCGGCGGGATGCTTGCGGTGATGTGGGGCGAGAGCCATCCGGAATGTCCCGGAGTCGTCAACCTGGACGGCCATGGGAGGAAGCGTCTCGATCAGTACGTTGGACTCGACCCGACAGACGCCAAACAGCGCCAGGAGCAACTTGATGCGGTGATTCAGCAATCCCTGAACGCTCTCGCGGGGCCGCTCAAGCCAGCGCAGGTCGATGCACTCCTTATCCAGCAGCGAGCGCTGGCGACACGCATTGGAATAGCCGATGCTGTCCTCGTCGAGGCGGCTCAGCGCGGTCTCGTCAGGGAAGCCCGCCACATGCGCATCAGGCCGGAGGTGGGCGGACTCGGAAATGAAATCCTTGCGAACGCCGACGCCCTTGACATGATCGACCTCTATTCGCGGGTCCGATGCCCGGTCCTGATCATCAACGGAACGGCGGCCGAGTTTGGGGCGGGACCCGAATGGAGCAAGGAGCTGATGGCTGCCTGCCGCACGGGAATCGAACGCGACCTTGCGCAATTGGCTGGGCGACAAAGAAACGTTCGGGCGATCAATCTCGCAGCGAGCCACGCACTTGTTTTTGAGCAGCCACACGCCATCGCACTTGAAATCCTGAAGTTTCTACGGTGACCCCTCGTGGTCGAAGCCCGGCCCTCTACCAGTTGCAGGCACAGTCGCAAGTTGGCGTCGACCGGGTTTCTGGCTTTTGATACCTAACGAGCCCAGGGGAGAATGGAAGCGCCTCGCCTCGCCTCGCCGGGGTTGCCCCCAAATCGGACGTGGTAGCGTGGTTCGGCTACGAATCTGCCTGTGCGGGTGCGAACGATGGAGGTCGACGAATTCGACGCCATGCGCGAGCTGTCCGTTGATGCCTTCGGCGGCAGCGGCCGCATCGGACACCTCCTCGATGCACTGCACAAATCATGGGCTTGGGATGCAGATCTGTCATTTGTCGCCGACCGTGGTGGTGAAATCGTCGGGCATGTGCTCTATACGCACGCAATGCTTGACGCCCCACATCGGTTGGATGACGTGCTCGTCCTCAGCCCCATCGGCGTTCGCCCTGGACTGCAAGGCCTTGGAATCGGTGGCGAGATGATCACAGCGACGCTGTGGCTGCTTTAGCGCGGCGAGCCACTTGTTTTCCTCGAAGGGCGCCCCACCTACTACTCCGCGCTTTGGCTTCCAGCGCGCCGCCGATCTTGGATTCGTGGCGCCTTCAGCCCGGATCCCCCGAGACGCTTTCATGGTGTATCCGCTTTCTCGATACGAACCTCGGATGAAACGGATACCCGAGCCTGACGCTGAGACAGGAGGTGGGTTGGATCCTGGGGCTGGCGGCACCGCCGCTCACACCCCAATGGGGGATGCGCTTACGGCAATCCGGTCATCGCGGGCGCCCCGCTGAGCGCTCGTCGTCGACGCTGCCGTCGTCGGCACCGCCCGGCTTTGCGTTCTGCGTCAGGTCCGGAACAAACGATTAACCGGCTTTGATCAGCGCGCTCACCGCGTTCAGGTAGGTGGCACCAAAGCGTTTGCTCGGTTCGAGGTAAGTATTTTCGACGAACTCATTCCAACTGATGGCAAACCAGCCGTCTGGATGGCTCGCACCGTTGATGCGCCAGAGCTGCTGCAGAGTTAACAATCCGCGCCGTTGGACGCAAACATCACCGAGCAGCTGCTTGTTGTAGCCAGCGACGAAGGGAGCGAACCATTTCTTGCCCGCTGCGTGTACCTCCGCAGCGAGCTGCGCCACGGCTGATCCCGAGCGCGGGTTGTTCCACGGGTCCTGTGACGACCAGTAGTAACCCGTGCCGTCGAAGTTGCGACCATCAATCAGCCACGACTTCGCCGTCTCATCGCCGAGCAGGTAGACGTAGCGTTTAAGGGCGGCTGATACTGCCTGGATCGTCTGACCGGAAAACTTGCGCGAATCGAGCCACATGACGATGGGCTTCGAGCTATAGCTGTTCCGGAACGCTGGATCCGAGCCGTACTCTCTGTAAAAGTATCTGAGGTCGGCGATGACGTCCGCCGCGGGCCGGTTGTAGTCTCCGAAAGCCTCGTACGCAAGACCAAGACCAAAAGTCGTGCCGTGGGAGCGGTTGTATGAGTCGACGGCCGAAACCAGGAGGTTAAGTCTCGAGTTGTAGCCGCTCGATTGCGGCCCTTGAGACGCTGAGCCGGTCCCTTGCCACGAGGCAAGAAAGCCTTTGAGACCTGCACCTGCTGCAAGACCGATGTGCCGCGTGAACGTCGAGCTCTGCGCCTGGTCATACAGACCTTCGCTAGGCACATCGACGATCTGGGCGGCGGAGTAGAACACCTTGGGGTTGCAGCCTTGCGCGTCAGTGGTTCCGGGTATGGGCACCGTGCCGTACGGATAAGCGGTACCTAACTTGTCATGCCAGTGCTGATTTGTCCACCAGAGGTAGTAGTAGGAATAGACGGTCGCCCTCTTCGGCGTCGTCACGCTTTGGCTTGTCTGACGTGTCGCACTGGGCGCGGGCGAAACGAGGGTAGTCGTGGGCAACGTCGGGGACAGAAGCACGCGATGAGAGACCGTGTGATCACGGACCTCGAGCACGGCCGCCACGACCGAGCCCACGCCGAGGGCAAGTGCCGCAACCGCAGCGATCCAGCGTCGCATCCCGGGCATCGAGCTTCACAGACTCTAACGGACTGGTTGGGTGATTGAATGCGCGGCCGTGGCATCAATTGCACTGAGCACCATGGCCAGTACAATGCGGCGAGCACTATTCCGACCACACGACTCCCTACCTCCGTGAAACCCGGCATAGTCCTGGCGCCGGCGGAAAGCTGAACATGAGCCTTGACTTCTCTGAATGAATAGTTCCTGGCGCTCTGCAGCTTTAGCCGCTCATCCCGATTTCGGCCAAACGGATTCACGTGGCACACCTTTGGCTGGCCTGGGCGGAAGACGCTTCTTCGACTACCTCGAGATCTTCCACGATCGGCAACGCCGCCATACGTCGCTAGGTATGGCTGACGCCGTCCGAGTTCGAGGCTCACCGTCGGCCAACGACAGCGGCATGAAGCCAAAGGACCCCCCAACCGTCTCGAGCTAGACTTCAGTGAAGGCGAACGACAGAGGCTCCGAAGGTCGGCTATCGGACCGCGGCCCGTTACGGATTGGGAGAGAAAGTCTGTATGGCACGCATCGTTCTAGTTACGTCCACTATCCTGGCGGTTCTCGCAAGCTCTGCCCTCCCCGCTGCAGCCGCCGAGATTCATGAGGTATCTGCGGACTTCTCGACCGCTCCTCAGGGCCTCTTTTCGACTGATTTCTTCAAACAGAACGGCCTTTCCTTTACCCAAGGCGATTTCGTTGGCTTTATCCAGGGACGTCCGGCTCTGATCGGCCCCGTAGCGGGCAGGTTCACGCCTTGGTCGAGCCGGGTGTCAGTAGAGTTGGCACCAGCGGAACAAGGCACCGCGGAATACACGTTGACCGCTATCGGTGTTTCTGGCGAGGTCGTGGCCGCGAAGTCGACGATAGCGACCCAGGACGAGGGGGAGCCTCTTACCGGACCGACGGGCTACTTCACCCTAGATCTGGGAAACGTCGCTGGCGACATCAAGTACTTCACGTTGGAGAATCGGTTCATCCGTAGTTCCTTCCCGCAAATTACAAGGATCGAATTCGGAGTCGCTAAAGTGACGTTCACCACTCATCGCTCTTGACGGTGGGTGACTTGGGGCCGGCGAAGTTGTTGCCCGTGTGCGGTTCGAAAGCTCGTGTGAGGTTCAAAAAGTACATCGCGCGGATCACTGCTGCCTCGGACGGTCGCATGCAGGGCGTGAGCTCGGCCGGACAGGATCAAGGGCGGGGTGGCCGGATCTCTGCTCTACGCGCTGTTGCGCGCCGTACTGGAAGCAGTCGCCGTTGCGCGTACCGACTGGCGAACGCTGGAGGCTGAGCCCGCTTTAGCTTTCACGCGCGTCAAACCACTTTCGACCAAACGGGCCCACGTGCCCACCTTTGGCTGGCTTCCGCTAGCGCTTCAAGGCGATCCCACGCGTGCTGCGCGGCGTCTTAACGAGCCCGTTTAGCCGAAATCGGGTTGCCGCGCGCTAGATCTGGTTGCCAAAGGCAAGAAGAGAGCCGATGGTCGGTGGGAAGCGCGCTACACAGCAGAGGTCGATGGCGTCTGGAAACGACACTCGATCTTCGGGCGCACGAAAAGCTGAGACTGCGAGGAAGTTGCGCGACGCACTCTCAGCACGCGACGCTGGCGCCCGTCGCGCACCGGCGAAGGAGACTGTCGCGACCTTCCTCGACTCCCGGCTCGAGGGCACGCGGTCATCGCTGCGCCCGCGCACGTTCGTCAGCTACTCGCAGATCGTCCGCGACCACGTGAAACCAACGCTGGGACGCATCCCGCTCGCCCGTCTTCAGCCAAAGCAGGTTCAGCAGCTCTACGCTCAGCTGCTGAGCGGCGGTCGGGCAAAGAAGACGGTGCGGAATGTGCATGTGACCCTCCATCGCGCTCTGGCCCAAGCGCAACGGTGGCGACTCGTTCCGACTAATGTTGCCGACCTGATCGACCCACCGCGTGTGCCGCCAGCCGAAATCAAGGTGCTGACGCCGGAGCAGGCGCGCAAGGTTCTAGAAGTCTCGCGTGGTGATGACCTAGAAGCTCTGTGGACGGTTGCCCTAACCGCCGGCCTGCGTCAGGGTGAACTGCTTGCTCTTCGATGGCCTGAGCTCGACCTCGACCGCGGATCCCTACGTGTCGTGGCCAGCCTGATCCGCATCGTCGGCAATGAGCCGCTGTTGGTCGAACCAAAGTCGCGGCGCTCGCGACGTCAAGTGGATCTCTCATCGGGCGCTGTCGACGCTTTGCGCCGACACCGGACCAATGCGATTGAATCTGCACTCGCTGCTGGTCGTGCCTACGATCGCAACGGCTTCGTCTTCAGACGACCGGATGGTCGGCCTCTATCGGTGACAAGCACCTGGAAACAGTGGCGTCGACTCTTGCGCGCAGCTGAAGTCCCAGCGATGTCCTTTCACTCGGCAAGGCATACGGCGGCGACGCTCCTGCTGTGCGCCAATGTGCACGTGAAGATCGTCTCGGAGATGCTGGGGCACAGCAGTGTCAGCTTCACGCTGGACCGATACAGCCCTTTATTCCGACCATCCAGCGCGAGGCCGCGCGCGTGATGGACGAACTCCTGGCGACTCAGTTGATCTGAATTCCGACCTTAGCGTTCTTCGCGACCCCGCCGGAGAGCACATTCTGTCTAGGTAATACGATTCGCGTTGGCTCCAAGGCGATGTCCACCGGCCATCGCAGGCGTCCTTCGATCACGCAAAGGGCAGAGTCCTCCACCGCGATTCCATCGAGGAGGAATCGCGCGCTTTCCTCGGCTCTCGCTTCGGCGCTATACGCAGAAAGGCTCTCTAGCACTGCGGCACGAAATGCCGGCGGCGCTGACGCCAATTGCCGCTCCATCCCCCGCTGCATCTCGCGCCGTCCGGCGCGAGCGATTCGGGTGGCGTTCTCGAGGACGAGTTGAGGCTCTGCACGTTGAAATGAGATGCTGAGCTCAGCTCCGAGCGCCGCAGTCCGCACCGAGAGCGCCGTCTTGCGAGGTGCGCACTCCAGGTCCTCGACGTCTCGATCAACTACCCAGTCGTTGTCGCGCAGGCTGAGGCGAGCCGAACCTGTCTCGTCGAACAGGTCGAGATTGAGCAACTCGTAGCCGTCCGAGTCGTGCGACAACCAAATGATCGGGATCGGACCACACCGAAGCAGGATTGAACATCCCGTCCACCAGTTCCCGCCCGCAAGCAGGATTAGGCGGTCTCGCTTCCAACGAAATCGACCACGGACTCGCTCGGCTGCTCTGTTCCGGCTTGGATCTTTGAAAGCCCGAAGCTGGTCTGGCGTCCATACACCGTGATCAGCCTCGCCGTGATGCTGTACACAGAGCGCGACGATGCCAGCCGGGTCGTGCTGTTGACGCTTGCTCCATTGGGGATCGAAGTGATGCCACGTGAGGTACGGGCTGTCGCAGTCATCGGCCGGACAGCCGAAACCGACTTCCTGCCTGAGTAAGCGACGGACATCGTCCGGCGGAGTTCGATTCATGCGGTGATTTCCAGTAGGGGTCAGCGTTGGGGTCAGAACGTCATCCGACGGTCGCTTTCGAATTCAAAAGGTGGAGCGGGAGACGGGCTTCGAACCCGCTACCTCGACCTTGGCAAGGTCGCGCTCTACCAAGTGAGCTACTCCCGCTCGGCCCAGGCCAGAGGATCGATTTTACCCGGCCGGCCCCTCCGGCCCTTC
>Ga0209056_10005072_pt1 | contig 13753 bp, 8 predicted proteins | sample GraSoiAngelo_114_FD_185876 | JGI IMG/M metagenome (GOLD analysis project Ga0209056, IMG submission 185876) | Grasslands soil microbial communities from the Angelo Coastal Reserve, California, USA - 14_0903_13_40cm (SPAdes) (version 2) | ecosystem: Environmental > Terrestrial > Soil > Grasslands ... | reverse complement strand
GGAATGCTGCCCACGGAAGAGATGACAAGAGGCGTCCGAACATCAATATCGGATCCGGGAACGGACTTAAAGTTGCGCCCTTCGACCTGTGTTCGTACAAACCGGAGGCCCACTAACTGATCGCCCTCTGTGAGAGCGGCCACCGGCAAATGCCGTTCCTTGAAGTGGACTCGATACTTCTCAAGAACCTTCGCAAGAATCTTCTTTCGCACGGTCTGGATTTTTTCGATCTGTTCTGGAGTCGGGTTGTCGGGTGGCTGCGCCAGAGGCATGTCGATGTCGCGGCGCCGGTAGTAGAGCACGACGTCCTGAACACCAAGTTCATCGGGGTTGATCTGATGTTCCGCGCACACAGCCGGAATCCCTTTGTGCTCCAGCTCGAGCATCGTGACGTTAACGCCTCTGGCCCGCAAGGCAGCTTCGTACTGCTCCACCTGTACGGCTTTCACAACGTCGATCGATGCCAGTCCACCACCGATAACAATCGTGCCTCCGGGAATCTCATAACGAGGACCCGCATAGGCCTTCTCATTCTTATGATTGAACCAATAGATAAAGGGATTCTGGTAGATCAGGCCCCTGCCCAGATACCGGTCGATCCCTTCCGCCGGCAGCGGTCGATCCTTCCAGGCGCCATTGGCCAATATGACAGCGCTAAATCCCCATTCCTGGATCAATTCCTGAAAGCCGACATCTGTGCCCAAGCGCGTTTGGGGTAAAAAAAAGACTTCGGGCCTGTCCAGTCGAGAGTTGATGCGCTCGTACTCCATCAAGCGCTGTTTGGTGTGCCAGCGCGGCAAACCATCTTCAATCTTTCCGTAGGGTCGTATGTTTTGCTCGAGAACGACAACAATCACACCGGCGTCAGCCAGAATCTGAGCAGCCGTGGAACCGGCAATGGCGCCGCCAATGATAGCAACCACATGTTTGAGGTCATGAACAACCGTTGTGCTCACAAATATGCATCCTTGTCTCTGCTCGGGCCGGTCGCCAAGTCATGGAACAACTCTCACAAGAAGAAGCAATGCGGGCCGAACAGTTTGCAGGTTCTGGGGATATTATCAAGGCACTAAACAATCCGATCATATCCGAAAGGCTTCCGATTTGACAGGCCGGCCATAAAAGTGAAAACCTGACAGATCAAATCCCGGTTACAATGGAAAAAATTGCGGGGCGAATAAGGAGAAAAGCCATGAAGCGCGAGAATATTAGCCGTGCCATTCTGATTGCATTGCTTGTCGCCGCGGGCGTGGAATTGAAATGGTTTTCCAGCGCGGCATTGACGGCTCACGCCACTCAGACACAAGGCCGTAGCCTTCCGACTTTCGAGGTGGATCGCGCATGGCCGAAAGTACCGCCGCAATGGAAGCTCGGAGATGCTTCGAGCATCGCGATCGATGCGCAGGACAATGTCTGGGTCCTGCACCGTCCGCGGACGCTTAAGCCCGAGCAGGCCGCGATGGCGGCGCCGCCGGTGATCGTGTTCGACACCGCGGGCAATTACATCAAGGCCTGGGGTGGCGCGGGCAATGGCTATGAATGGCCGGAACGCGAGCACGGCATCCATATCGACTACAAGGGCTTCGTGTGGCTTGGCGGAAACTCGTGTCCCACGAATGGCCTGCCCGGGCTCAAGCCGGTTGCGGATGACCAACTCTTAAAGTTCACCAGGGATGGCAAGTTCGTCATGCAGATCGGCCACAGCAATCAAAGCAAGGGCAATGCCGACACGCGGAATTTGCACCGGCCGGCGGATGTGTGGGTGCATCCACAGACCAACGAATTGTTCGTGGCCGACGGTTACGGCAATCACCGCGTCACTGTCTTCGATGCGGATAGCGGCGCGTTCAAGCGGATGTGGGGCGCATTCGGCAACAAGCCGATGGACGATGACCATTGCCAGGTGGTTACCCCGGCCAGTTTCTCGGATCCCGGTCCTCCGCAATTGAGCATCGTGCACGCCATCCGCGTCGCCAAAGACGGGACCGTGTATGTGGCCGATCGGGAATACCGGCGCGTCCAGATGTTCACCAAGGACGGAAAGTTCCTGAAGCAACTCGTCAGAACCAGCGCGCCTTTTGCTCGCGATCTGGCCTTGTCTCCGGATGCGAACCAGCAGTTCCTCTATGTCGGCGGCGGCAATGGCGTTTTCATTGTCGACCGCAAGACGCTCGAGATTGTGGGCAACGTCGAGCCACCGGGCATGATTGGAGCGGGCCACCAGATCGCGACCGATTCGAAAGGCAATCTCTATATCGCGCAGACCACCGCCGGAATGCAGAAGCTGACATTCAAAGGGATGTCGCCGTCCAGCCACTGACAGGGATCACTGGAGTACCGTACCTCGCCGCTTCGACACGCGGCGAGCTACTTCAATTCGAGAACGCTTTGCTCAAGTTCGCACAGCAGAGTCGGACAATACCGAAGACAACTCGTGGCCGTGTCTATCGTGGCGCTCTCCGGAAATGCCGCTTATTTTTCCTGCGCTCTTCCTCAACCACGCGACGACCCGGCTGAATCACGGAACTGACCCCACTGAACCGTTCCATCGCGATTCACGCCCAGCTTCATCTCGTTACGGAATCGCCTCGTCGGTGATGTGTTCGTTCTCGGTCGCCACAATCGCGATGGGCGACCCAATCTTGAGTATCTCCTCGTTGAACAGATACCGGTCCGGAGGTCCGCTGCCTAATTTCACATCGCGGTAATTTCAGACCACGGCCTTCAGCCGTGGCTACGTCCTGATGCCGCTCCGCGGCTGGATCAGATCATTCAGGATTCCTCCGGATCCGTAAATTTCGTGTCATCCTGAATTCCTCGATCTCGGGAGTTCTGTAATTCGACAAATCGATCAACGTGAATTTAGGTGATTTATACGTCTGTCCCCGAATTATGTGCAAAAGTAGCTAGACAAAATCTTGCCGCTAGTTTATGGTGTTAAAGCCTCGCGCGCTGTCTGGAAAACACTGCTTCGATATTCAACAACGAATCGAAGTGGATCAAATTACGGAAATCTTGGGCAAGGACTGTCGTCTCGATCTGAATCTGAATTCTTAAGTGAGAAGGACAGTGGATGAATCTAAAACCATCACAACGATCCTGATCGATGATCATAAAATGTTCCGGCAAGGAATTCAGTTGCTTCTGGAAAGAGAAGGAATTGGCATTGTCGGGCACGCAGCGAATGGACATGAGGGATTGTCGCTTGTTGAGCAGTTACGACCCAACCTGGCGCTGCTCGATGTCGATCTTCCCTTACTGAACGGTATTGAGCTTGCTTCCAGGTTGCGGAAAGAGTGCCCATGGACCGGCCTGATTATGCTAACCGCCTATCGAAACCATGATTATGTCGTGAGGGCACTCCGGGCAGGGGCGATAGGGTACGTCTGGAAGGGGGCTGACTTTTCGGAGCTCGTCATTGCAATCAACGCCGTTTCGCAAGGGCAGGCATTTATATCGCCTGCTGTGTCCAATGGAATCCTATCGAGCTACTTGAAGAACGAAACTGGATTGCTTACGAAAATGGATGTGCTCACTCCAAGGCAACGTCAAGTCCTGCAGTTGATCACCGAAGGACGTAGCAATAAAGAGATCGCTGCGCTACTGAGCCTTTCGGTTAAATGCGTAGAAAAGCATCGGTCGGACTTGATGAAGCGGCTCGATCTTCACAACACAGCCGAATTGGTAATGTACGCCGTGGAAAGCGGGATCGCCCGGGCAGCGTCAATTTACGGCGCCGCCAGCGTAGCCAGTGCCCTCGATCTCGTCAACGAGACCGAATAAGGAAAATCTGATGAGCCCGAGCCACTCGCAGGCGCGAGGTAAGAATGTCTCCGTTTTTCAGCCGCGAAGCGGCCCCAGAACGTAGCCAGGGCTGAAGGCGTGGAAAGCATTTATCGTGGAAACCCAAGCCCTTTTTCCGCAGCGATATTAGGTCTTTCCCCGCGTGATCTAGGGTTTCCCACGAATCATTCGTCACTGGCCAATTCTCATTCGTCACCGCATCCCCGGTAGGTGTTCCCTACCAGTGGTAGGGTTTTTTTCCCGCAATAGTAGGTCTTTCCGTGCTCGATCTAGGGTCTCATCCGACTTTCAAAGATCTTTAACTACAAATTAAATTCTAGTGAATGTTTTGTGAATTTAGCGGAGATGCGCAACGCGCACAAACATGTCGCTCACGACGACACAGCGTGGAAAACTGGCATGAAAAAACTGATGGTCTACTCTCACGACACGTTTGGCATGGGAAACGTTAGCCGGATGCTCGTCATCTGTAGACACTTGCTTAAGTCTATTCCCGATCTGTCGATCCTATTGGTTACCGGGTCGCCGATCATCCAGAGCCTTCGCCTTCCGCCAGGACTCGATTACATCAAGCTCCCATGCCTGACGCGTACGGATTATGAAGCTTACTCGGTAAAATACCTCGGCACAGAAATTGGCGAGACGATTCAGCTTCGCTCCGACTTGATTCTATCCGCTGCGGTAAATTACAAACCCGACCTTCTCCTGGTCGATAAGAAACCGACAGGCGTGAAGGACGAATTGGTCGCCACTCTGGATTACCTGAAAAGCGACCAGCCTGACACCAATCTGGCACTGGTCCTGCGCGATATTCTCGATAGTCCTGAAAACACAATCCCCGTGTGGAAAATGCGAGGGTATTACGACACGATCTGCGCATTTTATGACCTCCTTTTCGTCTTGGGAGTACCGGAAGTGTTTGATCCCCGCGAGGAGTACCAATTCCCACGTTCGGTCTCGAATAAGGTTCGGTTCTGCGGTTATTTGCGGCATGAATCCGGAACGCGAAGCCGATCGGAAATCCGCACTGAATTGGGTTTGGCGGAAGCAGATAAGCTGATTCTCGTCACACCTGGAGGTGGACAGGACGGTTTCAAGATCATCGCTACCTATATCGCGAGCCTGCCGCGCGTGCAGGCGAAGCACTCGGTCAAAAGTTTGATTGTTTGCGGTCCGGAAATGCCCGAGGCCCAACGTCAGACTCTCCACCAAATGATCAGGCAGAATCTGAATATCAGCTTTCATGAGTTCAAAAACGACTTGGTCAGCTACCTGGACGCCTCTGATGTTGTTGTTTCGATGGGTGGGTACAACACAATCTGCGAGCTGCTCTCCCTCAAGAAACGCGCGATTCTCGTCCCGCGCGCCGAGCCAGCGCAGGAACAGTACATTCGTGCCGAGCGCATGCAATCGTTCGGACTCTTTACGGTCATTCATCCACACGATCTGGCTCCAGAACTGCTGGCTCATGAGCTTTTGGGTGAACTGAATCATACCCACAACCGGAGGGCTTTATCCCGCCCCGATCTTGATGGCCTACCGAGAGTAGCTGAGTGGGTTTCAACACTGTTGTTCGGTTCCCGGAAGCCACTTAGCTCCCTTGATTCGGGCTCAACACATGTGTCGCTTCGAAGAGGGGTTACAGCGTGAACTCACCTCGCAATATGAAGGTTGGTTACATACTCAAAATGTTTCCGAGACTCTCAGAGACCTTCATCCTCAACGAAATCCTAGAGCTCGAAGCGCAGGGTTTCGACGTGGAGATCTTCTCACTTCATCCACCAGCGGATTCGAGGTTCCATGGACAACTTTCACTCCTTCGGGGCAGCGTGAGCTATGTAGCGAACGCCGAGTCTTGGGGGAGAATCTCACACTCGGTTCAGAGGCAGCCCCACTTGCTCAATCTCGAACCGGAGGCAGTAGGAAAGGTCTTCATGAAATGGGCGCAGGTAGGCAAGAGTGGGCTGGAACTGTTTCTCCAGGCCGCCTCGATCAGCGCCGCAGTTAGGAACCGGGGTATTGGGCACGTTCACGCTCATTTCGCAAGCTCGGCCACTGTCGTGGCGATGCTGGTCCATGAGATCGCCGGCGTTAGCTTCAGTTTCACCGCCCACGCAAAAGACATCTATCAACAGGACCACGACGACATCTTGCTTGAAACGGCACTAGAGCGTGCGGCATTTGTCGTCACGGTGACCGACTTTAACGTGAGGCATCTGGCTCAACGGTTTCCGGCATCGGCCGCAAAGATTCGGCGAATCTACAACGGCGTTCCCGTCGAAAAAATTTCCGTATCTTCACAGGCGTTTACTGACGCGCAGTTGATTCTCGCAGTGGGTCGCTTGATCGAGAAGAAGGGTTTTAACTATCTGATCGAAGCTTGCCGTTATTTGCGAGATCGTAATCGAAAGTTTGTGTGCATGATTATCGGCACGGGTGACCAAGAAGACGAACTGCGGCGGTTGATTGGCCGCCTGGATCTCTCGGATACGGTTCAACTAGTCGGACCGCAATCGCAGGGCGCCGTAGCGGAAGCCATTGCCCGAAGCAGCATGATGGTTCTGCCGTGTGTCGTAGCCAAAGACGGCGATCGAGACGCGCTTCCAACCGTACTGCTTGAAGCGATGGCTGCAGGTCGCCCTGTCGTTTCGACCACACTCGAAGGTGTTGATGAAATCGTGGATTCCGGCAGGACTGGCTTTCTCATTCCCCAGCATGACAATGCCGGGCTAGCGCAAGCCATCGACCGTTTGCTCACCGATTCGGCTCTAAGGACTGAAATGGGCCAGGCCGCGCGTCGTAAGGCAGAGAAGATCTTCAGCTTGAGGGAGAATGTCGCCCAACTCGCCCGGTTATTCGGAGTTGCAGCAGCGACGAAGGGCGAGCCGGCACGAGAACTGTTACCCATGGCATTTCGTTGATGACAAGGGGCCGCGCTGATGAACATCGCCTACATATGTGTCGACACAGGCATCCCGTTATTCGGTCACAAGGGTGCTTCGAATCACGTGCGGGACTTCGTACGTGCATTGAGCGCAGGGGGACATCGAGTCACAGTTTTTTCGGCAAACATTGATGGGGCTGAAAACGATGACTTACCGCCCAGCGTGCCCATTGTTTCGGTTCTCAAGATCAATTTCGATCTGGCGGGCGATCTCAATGGGGAGTTATCGGCTCTGAGCTGTAACGACTCACTACGTGATTTGCTGGAGCAGCGTCACGAACTCGAACCCTTTGACTTCGTTTATGAGCGCTATTCGCTTTGGAGTCTGGCGGCACGAACGTTTTCTCATAAACACAAGCTGCCGTTTGTCCTCGAAGTGAACAGCCCGCTCCGCATAGAGCAAAAAAAGTACCGCCATCTACATCTCGATGCGTTGGCATCACAGATCGAACAAGTGCTGTTTCATCAATCGGACTGGATCGTCACGGTGTCATCGCCTGTATTGAAGTACGTTCTAGAAACCTCGCACCGGACGCTCCCGACATTGCTTCTGCCGAACGGTGTGGACCTCGATCTTTTTCGCTCGGTCCGAGCCACTCCCGAAGACAGTCCGTTCACGATTGGTTTTGTCGGTAGTCTGAAGCCCTGGCACGGCGTAGACGTGCTACTAGAAGCATTTCGCGTGCTTGCGGCCGAATCTGACACATACCGCCTGCTCGTAGTCGGGGATGGGCCGCTCGCTTCGTGGATCCAAAAGTTTGTGGGTCAACATGATTTGAATTCAAAAGTGACCTGCGTTGGCGGGGTAGAGAAGCGCCGCATTCCGGAACTCCTTTCTCAGATGCATGTTGCCGTAGCGCCTTACCCGCCGCTCGACGGCTTCTATTTTTCTCCATTGAAGATCTTTGAATACATGGCTGCGGGGCGGGCAATCGTCGCTTCGCGAATTGGTCAGGTTGCAGACATATTGCGCGATGAAGAGACCGCTCTACTTGCTGAACCGGGCAGCATTACGAATCTCGTCGAAAAGATCCGCCGTCTCCGAATGGAGCCGGGGTTCCGCCTTTCTTTAGGTCGATCCGCGAAAGCAGAGGCCTTCAGAAAGCATGGCTGGTCGAATCGCGTTCAGGATCTCATCGACGCAATTGGCATTAGTGGAGCTGCAGCAGGCCGAGGAAGCGCTTCTCCGAGAACGGCGGCGGGCGCGAGCATGTGTCGGGATCTGATCGCTTCTCTCGGCATCTCCGCCGCAGATGGTTCATAAAAATGAAAGATCTTGGCAAGAACGTGTGTTCGAACGAAATGCCTGGCGTTGATAGGACACCGCTGATCGACCTTTACCGGTACTACGCACAATATCTGCGCACAAGCGCCGCCTCTCTCGGGTTGAGCGCGGTGTTTCTTGTTCTTTCCACTTTCACGTATCTCGCCCGGCCCTGGCCACTCAAAATCATCGTCGACGATGTGATTTTGGATAAGAGCTCTAAACGTTCTGCAGGCCGGGGAGTGCCGGCTCTGTCGGTGTGGCTTGCCGCATTTGATCGTTCAACGTTGCTATGGATTGCCTGCACCGGCGTCATTGTCATTGCAGTGCTCTATGGGATCTTCGATTACTACCATAACCTTTTGGTCGCCCAAGCCGGCCAGAAGGCCGTGTTTCAGATTCGCGCCAAGCTCCATGCCCACGTGCAACGACTCTCGCTGAGCTTCCACGGCCGTTCCAAGTCTGGCGACCTCATGAGCCGGCTGATCCGGGATGTAAACCAGATTCGGGATTTTTTGACGGACTCTGCGGTGGAGCTCTTGGGCGAGGCTCTGTTTCTTGTCGGAATGGTGGCGGTCATGCTGGTTCTAGACTGGCGGCTGACGCTACTGCTGTTCGTGAGCGTTGCTCCCGTGACCTTATACTCGGTTACCCGCTGCTCAAAGCAGCTACGCAACGTCACGCAAAAACGACTGGAAAGCGAAAACCAGGTCGCAACGATCTTTAGCGAAACTCTATCGCGAATTGCGGTCGTTCAACTCTTTTCCTCCAGTCGTCGGTCATCGGGGTTCGAGGAGCAGAATCGAAGCAACTACAAAGCGGAAATGAAGATGCTCCGATCGAAGAACAAAATGGTTCGATCAGTCGAGATTGGAACGGCTGTGGGCACCGGTTTGGTGTTCTGGTTTGGAGCGCGACAAGTCCTTGAGAGAAACATGAGTCCCGGAGATCTCATCGTCTTCGTCTCGTACCTAAGGACCCTGTTCAAGCCTGTCCGCCGTGTTGCGACGCTCATCGCCCAGACATCCAGGGTTCGAGTATCTGCGGAACGCATTATGCAGCTCCTTAAAACCGAGCCGGAAATCCGAGATGCCCCCGATGCGATCGTCGCTCCAGGTTTTCGGGGCCATGTGGAATTCGTGGGTGTTAGTTTTGGGTATGAGCCTGGGTGGCTAGCCCTTCGTGATATCAGCTTCAAGGTTCACGCCGGACAGACTGTCGCGGTAACTGGGCTAAGCGGTTCCGGGAAGTCGACGCTCACTTCTCTCATCCCTCGGCTCTATGATCCGGCCACAGGCGCAGTCTTAATCGACGGCGAAGATCTGCGGCGATACCAACTCTCCTCTTTACGGAACCAGATAGCGGTTGTGCCCCAATCTCCAATGTTATTTGGGTCGACAATTATCGAAAACATCACCTACGGTGCGGACTCGTTCGACCGCGAAGCTGTCCACCGTGCCACTCGGTTGGCCCACGCGGACGAGTTCATCGACAAACTTCCGAAAGGTTACGAAACCGTGCTTGGCGAGCGTGGAAAGGGTCTCTCGGCTGGTCAAAGGCAGCGCATCGCGATAGCACGCGCATTGTGGCGGGATGCACCGATCGTCATTTTGGACGAGCCTACGACGGGCCTGGACGCTGTTGCCGAAGGTTACGTTCTGGCGGCGATAGAAAACCTTCTCCGTAACAGAACCGCCTTTGTGATCACTCACCGGCCATCGACCATGCGAAAGGCGGACCTCATTCTCGTTCTCGAGGCGGGGACTCTTGTTGAATTTGGCACCTTTGATCAGCTCTTCCGCGCCAAGACTCGCCTGCGCCAACTTTGCGAATTGCAGCTAAGCCACGCGGGGATCGACAAAAACACGATGGATTTGCAGTGGACAGGAAGCTTATGACCGGCCACAGCACGCCAATTGCTCGACCTTGGATTCCGGCCCACGACACGCTTACGAACCTGGACTTCGTTCTCGATCCAACACGGATGCTCCCGTTGTTGCGGCATTCCGACAATGGCATTCGCGACTGCAAGGTAGTTCGCGTCAGGTATAAACCAAAGAGCAATTGTGTTGTCCTCTACGAAGCAAACGGGAATGAGGGAAAGCCCCTTTTTATTTACGCGAAGTTGTATGCAGAGGATGTTGCACAACATGTCAGCCGACACTCCCTCTATTGCCGCTATTTTCCCGAACTTCGCATCGCCGTTTCACCGTATCCGTACGACCTGCGGCTCAGCGGGCTTCGCCGGGCGGCGCAGCCCGAAAAAGCACAGAAGATCCTCGCAGCGGCCTTTGGGACGAAAAATCCATACGCGTTGCTGCATTCGTGGGCAGGGTGGACTCTAATCGGTTACAAGCCGGAACGCCGCTGCGTGATTCGAGGCGTTTACCACCCAGACCACGGACAGGATGCAGCCCTAGCGGACAGCCAAGGCTATTTCTTGAAGTTTTATGCGAGGCACCAGGGAGAACAAACCGTTCAGCGGCATCGCTATTTGGCGGAAGAGGGCGGATTCGATTTCATTGTCCCCCGGCCTCTCGCCTATGTCGAAAAATACTGTGCGTTGCTTTTGGAGGAGGCCGAAGGAGTTCCGTTGGAGCAGTGCCTTAGCGCTTCCAAATGCGAAGCTGAGGACGCACTCATAGCCGCCGCCCGCGCGTTGGTTGCCTGGCATCGTCTACCAATAGCATTGCCCGTGACGGCATCGGCGGACGCCGAAATCCGTTCTGCAGCGGTGGGGGTGGACAGCTTGCTGGGCGACCCAGAATCGCCGGCACGCGCTCTGGCTGAGGCTCTGCTTGAGCGTGTACCATCGGCCCCCACTGCTCTACTCCATGGCGACTTCCACTGTCGTCAGTTAATCCTTGGCGCCGACGGCGTGATCCGTGTTCTGGATCTCGATGAATTGACTGCCGGTGATCCCGCAAACGACCTTGCCTATTTCTGCGCGCACGCACAAACCATGGCCGTATTGGGCGAAATTGACGCGGACCGGGCGGACTGGGCTGGTCGATTTCTTGTTGAATCCTATCAGTCCATGTCCGGCCGTTCGATTCCACCCCGTCGCCTGGATTGGCATTTGTCCGCGGCCTTGCTCAGGGAGGCCGAGCAGCCATTCCGGCGATTTCATGCAGAGTGGCCATCCAAGACCCGCGAATTATTTACCCTGGCACAACGTGCCTGGAGCGGACACCTTCGGTGATAGACCTTCTTGAAACTGAACGCGCCCAGGCATTCTTGAACCAGAAGGTTCCGGCTATTATCGCTGGGCAGATCGACGTACACGCATTGTCTGTGCTTGCCGCGACGGCGCGTCCATCGCTATACGTTCATTATGCGTTGGATCTTGTCGACCGTTTGAGCGGCCAACGGCGGAAGCAACTCCTCACGATAGAGCGATTCGCTGGTGCAGATTTGGACTCCGCAGCGTTTCGGCTAGAGCAGCAAATCGAAAAGTTGCCCCCTAAAGACACGGATCTTACAAAATTCGTCGCGAAAGACCTTGATCGCGAACTGTTGATATATCCATTTCCCCTGGACGCCAAACTGTACTGTCTGCCGCTTGCGGCCGACCCTCAAGCGTCATTAGAAAAATTACGAGTCGATTGTCCTGAATTAGTCGACGGTTTCCCTGGCTCGCACGCTTCGGTTCACGTGCTCCGTTACGTTCCTGGACGCCGTTGTCAACTCCGATACGTTCTTGGACGAGACGATTCGACATCACTAACGTTCTTGGGGAAGATCTTCCGCGGCGATCGGGGACAACAAGCCTTCGACTTGCTGGAGAAGGTTGCACGCTTCTACACCTCCAGCGGCGAGGGCCAGTTCTTCGCGCCAAAACCTCTTGCGTATCTTTCCGACTGGAAGATGGTCATTCAGGAGCACATCGACGGTGCGACTCTGAACCAGATGGTGCGTACCGGTCTAGCTGGAAATCGACATTTCTCTGCCGCTGCCGGCTGCATTGCTCGACTCCACAACAGCAAAATAGAGGTCAACCGCTACCACGGCATTGGCGATGAGCTTGAGATTCTCGAGAAGTCTCTCGCGGGAGTGGATGAAGCCGGCTTGTCGGATCACTCTTTCTCTCTCACTTTAGACAAGATCCAAGAGTTCGCCGTTGGTTTAACCCCGAGTCGATTCGTTACGGTACACCGCGACTTCTACGACAAACAGTTGATCATGGATGGACAGCGGACCGCCCTCATCGACCTGGACACTCTGTCGATGGGGTGTCCCGAAATCGATGTCGCCAACTTCCTGGCTCATCTTGACCTTCGATACCTGCAGCGTGGCACCGAGCGTCATCGCTCTGTTGAATGGCGCGATGAATATCGTGTCCATGGAAAACCGCTGAATTCGGTACTGGTGACGTTCTTCACAGCCACGACCTATTTTAGGCTGGCCTGCCGCTACCGGCTGATCTCGCGTGGTGAAGCGTTGGCGCGGACATTGCTGCGGCTCGCCGATCTGCAGGTCAACCGCAATCTGGATGCAGAATGGGTTCACGTTGCCTCGGGAAAGGCGGTGATTCTGTGAGCAACAATCAAAAGAGGAAACTGCTCCTCGCACACTTTGCACTTTTCTCACTTCTGAGCGCCGCGACCGTGCTTGCCCAATCCAGCAGGCTGACGGGACGTGTCATGGATTCCTCAGGACTTGTGATGCCAGGCGTCTCAATCAAATTGTACCAGGATGACAAAGTCGTCAAGGAAGCCACCACCAGCGCCGAAGGAATCTTCGAGATTATTGCAGACCCCGGCGAATACAAGTTGGAGATCGCAGCGCCCGACTTCACTACCTACACCCAAATGGTCCAGGCTACTCCAGATCCTCGGCCCTTGTCCGTCACGATGCAGCTTGCGCAAATCACGCAGAGCGTTGAAGTGACAGAGACGCGAAACGAAATCAGCATCGACCCCGATTCAAGCCTGACCACCACGGTGTTGGAAAGGGAATTCATCGAGTCATTGCCCGATGACGAAGACGAACTCACAGGATATCTCCAGCAGATTGCCGGGTCGCGTGGCAGTGCCGGCGGTGGCGTAACGTTCGTCATCGATGGCTTCAATGCCGGCCAAGTTCCTCCGAAGGATCACATCCAACAAATTCGCATCAACAATAATCCGTACAGCGCCGAGTTCAGCGGCCCGGGCTTCGGCCGCGTGGAAATCGTCACAAAGCCTGGAACCAGCGACTACCATGGCACGATGAACTTCATGTTCAAAGATGACTCGCTGAATGCGCGCAATCCGTTCGCCATTACCAAACCGGCATATCAACAACGCAACCTTAACGCGACCTTGAGCGGGCCTGTGATCCGCAACAAGGTGACGTTGAACGTGACTGCGCGCAATTTCTCAACGGATAACAGCGAGACGATCCGCGCCATCCTCCCGACCGGACAACTCGCCACTCCGGTCGTGATGCCCAGCCTCAATCGTGCCCTCATTGCACGGACCCAATGGGCTCTCACCAAGAACAACACGATGGACATGAACGTCGAGTATCGGAACGTCAACAATAACAACTGGGGTGTTGGCGGATTTAACCTGGCGGAGCGCGCTTCCGATCGCACGGCTCACAATATGGGGTTTCAGATGCGTGACACAGCCATTCTCAGCAAAACGCTGGTCCATGAGATGCGATTTCAATACCGCCATGATTCCAACCAGCAGACACCGAGAACCGATGGTATCGCGATCAATGTTCTCGATTCATTCTTTGCAGGCGGCGCGCAG
>Ga0209056_10005066_pt1 | contig 13761 bp, 8 predicted proteins | sample GraSoiAngelo_114_FD_185876 | JGI IMG/M metagenome (GOLD analysis project Ga0209056, IMG submission 185876) | Grasslands soil microbial communities from the Angelo Coastal Reserve, California, USA - 14_0903_13_40cm (SPAdes) (version 2) | ecosystem: Environmental > Terrestrial > Soil > Grasslands ... | reverse complement strand
GGGTTGCGCCGTCGTCGATGTCTGCTCGCTGACCGGCCAGGGAATCGAGCCGTTGAAGGATGCGATCAAAGATTTGGTCTGGACTGGCGAAATCAAAGCCGAGATGTTGCAAGTCATGATCAACTCGCGGCACCAGGACGCGCTGAGACGCGCCCGCGCGGCGACGGTGCGAACCATCGACGCGTTCCGCAACGATCTGACGCTGGAACTGGTCGCCCTGGACTTGCGGATAGCGGTGAACGCTATTGGCGAGATAGTCGGCAAGACGGCGACGGAAGATTTGCTCGATTCAATCTTCAGCCAGTTCTGCATCGGGAAATAGGAACAGGGCGGCCAGTCAGTTCGGGAGGCCAGTACCGTGACAAAGAAATCTCGATGAATGTCAGGGTAGGGCGCGTCACTCCGTGCGCGCCGCTCGGCGAACGGATTCGAGTCTGCGGCGCGCACGGAGTGACGCGCCCTACCCTGCTCGCCTCGCGATAGGGGAGCTTTGGGATGTAACGAAATCTCCGTGTTGTCGTACTGGGCTCCATCTGAGTCATGAATTCTGCGGAGTTAGCCAGCGCGGAAATCGGCCTTCCAGCTCGCGATCACTTCTTCTTGAACAAATCGCCGAGGTTTTTGGTGGCCTTGTTGAGACTTTCAGTTGACCCTTTGCCGGCATTCTTGAGCAGATCGGCAGTGCCCTTCTTGCCCAGATCTGCGACCGCTTTTTCGGCGGCGGGGATAGCTGCCTGCAACACTTCCTTGAGAACTTTCGCCGTCAGTTCCGCCGCCGTGATGCCGTCGGGCCCGCTGCCCAGATTCGTTAGATGGATCTCCGGCAGCAGAACAGTCGCTGATTTGCCGCCCAGCGGCCCGGCATCGACGCTGAGGTTGATTTTGCCGCCGCTGAGGACGAAATCGTCCACCTGAAGTTTCTTCGAGGAGCTTTTGTCCTTCGCCGTCGCGCCGGGTTTATCGGAGCTACCGGTGGCCGCCTGAACATTGTCCAGGAGCCTGCTTAGATTGTTTCCCTTCAAGCCTCCTTCAAAAGTAATCTCCGGCGATTCCACACGCACTTCTTTGACGTGGACTTTGTCGGAGAAAACGGACCTCGGCGCCACACCGAGGCTGACCGCGCCCACCTTGATGGCCGATGCGGCCTTGAAACCTTCCGGGTTGCCGACCAACAAGCCTTTCAACTTGCCGGAACCGGAAAGCAGCGAGAGCGTCGCGCTGTCGAGTTTGATTTCGGTCCCGGTGATTTGAGGGCCGACGGTCTCGACGCCCTTTTTGACAATGGACCCGAGGCAATAGATGCTCACCCCAACAGCCACAACGAACAGAACGAGGACAACAAGGACACCCCGGATGATCAGCTTTTTCATAAGTCGGATTGCGTATTGGGTCTGTTGCGATAATCAATCAGGACCAGCCTTCGCCAAGACAATCAGGGAGCCGCGCGGATTTGTAAAGAGCGTGATTCGATGCACGATCGCCCTTTCCCGGAGCCGGGCGGAAGGGATCGCGTCTTGACACCACCACCATGCCGCTGGTCGATTCCCCCTCCCCACGACGGAGGAGTGGGGAGAGGGTAAGGGAGAGGGGATTCCAATTAGCCGCGCCAAGTCGATGGAAGGTACCCCTCTCCCCGGCCCTCTCCCCGCTCGTGCCTCGCAGGGAGAGGGAGTGGGGTGCTTCCAGATGCGCCCCGGTCCGAATTAAGAAAACTTACGGCTTTGACTTCGCGAACGTTTTTCGCCACGTTCCCTCGCTTGGAAAAGAAGTCTTGAACGTAATTGTGCGTGGCTGGTAAATCCAGCCGGTCGTGGCCATGGCAAAAGCGTTGATCATTGCCGAGAAACCGTCCGTCGCCAGCGATATCGCCAAAGCGCTCGGCGGTTTCAAGAAGCAGGACGATTACTACGAGAGCGACCAATACGTGCTGTCGTCGGCCGTCGGCCATTTGCTCGAATTGGCCGTGCCCGAAGGTCACGAGGTGAAGCGCGGCAAATGGACCTTCGCGCATTTGCCGGTCATCCCTCCGCATTTCGACCTCAAGCCGATTGAAAGAAACGAGGCGCGGCTGAAGCTGCTCGTCAGGCTCATTAAACGCAAGGACGTCGATGCCCTGATCAACGCCTGCGATGCCGGGCGGGAAGGCGAATTGATTTTCCGTTACATCGTTCGCCACGCCAGAACCAGCAAGCCGATCAGGCGTCTTTGGCTCCAATCCATGACCCCCGCGGCGATTCGCGAGGGATTCGCCGCGTTGCGTGAGGATGCGTCGATGCGGCCGCTGGCGGACGCCGCGGTCTGCCGCTCGGAATCCGACTGGCTGGTCGGCATCAACGGCACGCGGGCGATGACGGCGTTCAACTCGAAAACCGGCGGGTTTCATCTCACCACCGTTGGCCGCGTGCAGACGCCGACCCTCGCCATCGTCGTCGAGCGCGAGGAAAAGATCAAAAGTTTTGTTCCGAAGGACTACTGGGAAATCCACGGAACGTTCGACGCGAAGGCGGGCGCGTACCCCGGGCGCTGGTTCGACGAGAGTTTCGCCCGGGACAAAGAGGGCGACACCGACCTGAGGCCGGAGCGGGTTTGGGAGATGCGCCGCGCCGAGGCGATCCGCGATCGGTGCCTCGGCCGCCCGGGGGTGGTCAGCGAAGAAAGCAAACCGACGACCCAGGCCGCGCCGCCGCTCTATGACTTGACCAGCCTGCAACGTGAGGCCAACGGGCGCTTTGGTTTTTCGGCGAGCCGCACCTTGCAAATTGCGCAGGCGCTTTACGAACGGCACAAGGTCATCACCTACCCGCGCACTGATTCGCGGGCGTTGCCGGAGGATTACATCGAAACCGTGAAACAGACGCTGAAATCCATGGCGGCAACGCCATACGGCACGTTCGCCGGCAAGATTTTGAAAGAAGACTGGGTAAAACCGAACAAACGGATTTTCAACAACGCCAAAGTTTCCGACCACTTCGCCATCATCCCCACGTCACTGGCAGCAAAACATCTGCACGAGGACGAAGCCAAACTTTATGACATGGTGGCGAAGCGCTTTCTGGCCATCTTCTATCCGGCGGCGGAATTCCTGGTGACGACGCGCATCACCCGGGTCGAGGGTGAGCCGTTCAAGAGCGAAGGCAAGGTGATGGTCAAAGCCGGTTGGATGGAAGTTTACGGACGCGAGGCGCAGAGCGACGACACGCCGAGTCTGGTGCCGGTCGAGCCGAATGAAACGGTCAAGACCAGCGCCATCGAAGTCATCGCCAATCAGACCAAACCGCCGGCGCGCTTCACCGAAGCGACGCTGCTCAGCGCGATGGAAGGGGCGGGCAAACTGGTCGAGGACGAGGAACTCCGCGAGGCGATGAGCGAGAAAGGCCTGGGCACGCCGGCCACGCGCTCGTCCGTCATCGAAGGTTTGATTTATGAAAAATATCTCCTGCGCGCGGGACGGGAGTTGCAGCCGACCGCCAAGGCCTTCTCCCTCATGGCGCTGCTCCGCGGTCTCAGCATTCCAGAGTTGATTTCGCCGGAACTCACGGGCGACTGGGAGTTCAAGCTCAAGCAGATGGAGCGCGGCCGGCTGCGACGCGAGGAGTTCATGAAGGAAATCGCCACGATGACACGGGACATCGTGAAGAAGGCCAAGGCGCACGAGCACGATACGATTCCGGGGGACTTCGGTGAGTTGAAGGTGCCCTGTCCGAAATGCGGCGGCGTCATCAAGGAAACCTACAAAAAGTTTCAATGCTCGAACGAGAAGTGCGACTTTGCGCTCTGGAAAATCGCGGCCGGACGGCAGTTTGAGCCGCAGGAAATTGAGGAACTGATCACCCGGCGCACGGTCGGGCCGCTGCAAGGGTTTCGCAGCAAGAAGGGCCGGCCCTTTGCCGCGATCATCAAACTGACGGACGAACTCAAACCGGAGTTTGACTTCGGGCAGGAAGAAAAGAATGCGGCCGGCGAGGTGGCGGAAGTGGACTTCACCGGCCAGGAACCGCTCGGCAAATGCCCCAAGTGCGGCGCGCGCGTGTTCGAGAGCGGGATGAGCTACATCTGCGAGAAAGCGACCGGCGCGGCGAAGACGTGCGATTTTCGTTCGGGGAAAATCATTTTGCAACAGACGGTGGAGCGCGCGCAGATGACCAGGCTGCTGGCGACCGGCAAGACCGAACTGTTGCCAAAATTCATTTCCAAAAAGGGCCGGCCTTTTGCGGCTTACCTCGTCGTCGGGGAAGGCGGCAAGGTGGGTTTCGAGTTCGAGCCGCGCAAAAGCAAAGGCAAAGCGGGCGCGGCCACGACCAGCAAGCCCAAGGAGCCGAGGCCAAAACTCGATTTCCGTGGCAAGGAATCGCTGGGTAAATGCCCGCGGTGCGGCGCGCGCGTGTTTGAGAGCGAAGGAGATTATCTCTGCGAGAAATCGCAGGGTGACAGAAAACCGTGCAAGTTCAAAACCGGCAAGACGATCCTGCAGCGGCCATTCGAACGGGAGCAGGTCGTCAAACTGCTGACAACCGGCCGGACCGACTTGCTCGAAAAATTCATCTCCAAAACCGGCCGGCCATTCGCCGCCTGGCTTGTGCTCGGGGAGAACGGCAAGGTCACGTTCGAATTTCCGCCGCGCGATGGCGAAACGGCAGAGGTGAAGTCGTAGGAGGTTCGGCGACGCAGCAAAGTCTGCCGAACGAGCGTCAGAGCTGACGCGGCTGTATTGAAAGCATGAGCTCGCCAGAGTCTCGCGCCACGGTTTACGAAGTCCACGACAAATGGATTCAGAAATTTCTCGCGCACCTGGCCGCGGACCGCGGCGCATCGGTTTACACACAGCGAAATTATCGGCAGGCGTTGAGCGAGTTCCTCCGCTGGCATCGGCAGGAACGCCGGCAGCCGCCCGCGTGGGACACATTACAGCGCGATGATTTTCGCAGTTACCTGCGCTTTCTCGGCCGCGGCAACCTGAGCCGCGCGGCTATTCAACTTCGCTTCTGCGCGTTGCGGTCGTTCTACAAATTCTTGATTCGGCGCGGCGGTGTCAGTTCATCTCCAATCAAGAATCTCGCGCTCCCAAAAATGGAAAAGCGACTGCCGAAGTTCCTGACCGCGCAGCAAATGCTCGATCTGCTCAACGCGCCGTTGAAAGAGTTGGCCGCATCGAAGCAAAGCTCCGGGACGGAGATTGACGAGGCGCTGTTTCTTCGCGACGTGGCGATTCTTGAGACCATTTATTCCTGCGGCCTGCGCATCAGCGAATTGTGCGGTCTGGTGGCTGAAGACATCCATTGGGGCGAACAGATGGTTCGCGTTCGCGGCAAAGGGAAAAAGGAGCGGTTGGTGCCCATTGGCGCGCCGGCCCTGGCTGCAATTCAAAATTACTGGAACAAACTGGCGCAGCCGCCGTCAAGTGACCTGGCGGTCTTTATGGCCAACATCGGGAAGCTCACCCCGATGTATCCGCGCCTGGTGCAACTGCGCTTGAAACGCTATCTGGAGACCGCCGGACTCGACCCGCGCCTGACGCCGCACAAACTCCGCCACAGTTACGCTACGCACCTGCTCGACGCCGGCGCCGACCTGCGCAGCGTGCAGGAATTGCTCGGCCACGCGCATCTGGTCACCACCCAGGTTTACACGCACCTGACCACGGACCGGTTGAAAAAGACATACGACAAGGCGCACCCCAGAGCCTGACCTCGCGTCCTGCGTTTCACCGTTGCATTAGTCTTGTCGCCGAAGCACTTTAAGGGCATGCGAGCCATGATTCGCGATGTCATTTCTGCTCGAACGATTTCACACCTGGCAGGTTATGTTTTAAGCTCCGCGTTTTGCCTTTTTCTGATCGGCTGTGCCAGCACGAAGATTGATTGGAACAGCCGGATTGGAGTTTACACCTACGACCAGGCAGTCACGGAACTGGGCCCGCCGGACAAATACGCCAAATTGACGGACGGCACAGTCGTCGCAGAATGGATGACGCGGCGAGGGTATTCCGCTGGTTCTGTCAGCATGTTCTACGGGTATGGTTATCCTTATTACTACCATCCCTGGCCCCACTATTATTACGAACCGCCTTCACCGGATTATTTTATCCGACTCACTTTCGGACCGGATGGCAAGCTGCAGTCCTGGAAACGGGTGGCGCGTTGACTTGAGCATTCGCTAAAATATACTGCCTGCATGGCCGCAACCGAGAAGCAAGCCGCAAAACAGAAGTTCATCGATTTTCTGGGACAAAGAAACTTGCGGCTCACTTCGCAGCGGCAGGCCATCATCGACAGCGTTTTCAGCACCGACGAGCATTTCACCGCCGAGCAATTGCTCGAATGGTCGCGGCGGCGGGACAAATCGGTTTCCCGCGCGACGGTTTATCGCACTTTGCCGCTGCTGACGGAGAGCGGACTGGTGCGGGAGATGGATTTCGGCAAGGACTACAAATTCTACGACCCGAACTACGCCGAGCATCCCAACCATAGCCACATCATTTGCCAGGATTGTGAAAGAATCGTCGAGTTCGAGAGCGATAAAATCGAGCGGCTCGAAAATGAAATCAGTCATCGGCTCGGTTTTGAAGTGAAGTCGCAACGATTGCAAATCACCGGACGTTGCGAGGAGTTGAAGAAGCTTGGCGCTTGCAGAAAGAAAGCTTGCTAGGGATGCCACTTGATCCGGTGACGCGGCCGTCGCGCCTGTCCCGGTGACCCGCCTTGGGAATCCAATCGAAGGAAAGTGGCCGGCCTTGCAGAGCGCTTCCTTTCCCGGTCCCGAGTGACGGAGAGGGGAGTCGTTGAAAAAAGTCAAGGCGTCGCTGTGATCTTCCGGCTGGTCGCAGCCTGGATGCGCGCAACGTCGGGATTATTCGGAGAAGCCACTGCCAATGGAATCGGGGCTCCAGCGCGGTGCAGCGGCATCGTGCGCGAATCCCGCCAACGCCATGTCTCAGTGTGACCGTCGGCAAAGGAGAGATTGGCTCCTCGATTATGCCAGTCCGCCGGGTAGTCCACGATGGTGTAGAAACCTGGAGCCGCGGGATCATACCCTGCCATGTCTATGAAAAGGATCCCATCATTTATGCTGTCCTCGCGTTCGTCGGTGAAAACAAACGCTTGGGATGGCTTTGGTTTAACAAGCTGGGAGATTTTCCTGAATTGATAATAGCCAGCAGTGAAAGGACTCGCTCGTTCTCCGAGGTAACTGTTCATGGAGATACTCCGCACGCGAGGAACGCCGGTTCTTCCTCTGCTCAGGCTGGTGTCTGCCGGACATTTAAACACCTCGGCTTGTCTGTTCAGGTACGGCGCCAGTTCCGAGTAGGCGGTTAAGAGGAGCGTGTTTGTGTTCGCTCCCGCAGGCGCGCCGCCGTTGAAATCGAACCAACCCAACACCCAGGTCCGGTTGCTGTTGGCGAGGGTCATGACATCGCCCCCATCCAAATTACCCGCCAATCGTCCGCCGTTCGCGTCGGCATACAATTGCCAGGCGCGCACGAGTTGCCGGTGATTATTCAGGCAGCTTGCGCTTTGACCTTTGCCCCGGGTGGTGGCTGCCGAAGGCAGGTCCAGCATCGTCAGGAGGATAACCACCGCCAGGACGGTGATTAGATCGGTAAGAGTGAAAGCCCTCTCTCTTTGGCTTTGGCCATTTAATCCGTATGGTTCCGCTGCACGCATAACTCGCTCCCTTCTATGGTTTCAACCTACTGAGCGCACGATAGGCTTCTTGGGTCTCGCGACAACTCTGTTTTTCGGATCGTTTGAAAGCATCGCAAATGCCATGTCGTCCCCAAAGACGGTATCCCGCCCCGTGTGAAGACCGTCACGAGCCCATCCTCCCTTGATCCGGGCATGCGTGAATTTCACGCACCCTGCGTGGAATTCACGCATTCCGGTATGAGCGAAGGTAGGTATCCACCCCATGCTCAGCCGGAAAATGCCCATGAAAATCGGATGGGCGGCGACCCGTTCAGTCACTGCCGCCCTGCATGTGGACTTCGGCAGCGTGGTAGGAGGTCGTTACGATGGGATCGCGTGGCACGTATTTTGCGAACGCAAGGAAAGTCAAAATCAAAAACTCCACATGAAATAATGGTATGATCGTACTGATCAAATGCAGCCAAAAGGAGGTAACGTGAAGAACTTACCATTGTTGCAGTTCGTTGGAGGGTGGCTCGGTCTGGCCTGGGCCGCGACCGTCGAAATCCATGCCGCTTCGACCGTCCAGGCGATTTCGCTGGCCGACTCTTCGCTCCCCGTTGCCGCCGGAGGGAACAGCGATTCTTCCGACTCCGTCATCAGCTCCGATGGGCGCTTTGTTCTTTTCCTCAGCTCGGCCAACAATCTGGTCACGAACGATGACAATGGAAAGTTTGTGGATGTTTTTCTCCGCGACCGCACGAACGGCGTGACTACCCTGGTGAGCGTGAACCAGACAGGTGTCGGGGGCGGCAATGGAAATTCTGTCTCACCAGCTGCCTCGACCAACGGCCGATATGTCGTCTTCGAGAGCGAGGCGAGCAATCTGGTCGCCAACGACACCAACGGCGTCAGCGACGTGTTCATGCGCGACCTGCAAACTGGAACAACAACGCTGGTCAGCGTGAACAGCGCCGGGGCCGGTGGCAACGGCGCCTCCACCAGCCCACTGATCAGCCCGGATGGCCGTTACGTCGCCTTCGTCAGCGCCGCGGGCAACCTCGTCGCCAACGACACAAACAACGCGAACGACATTTTCGTCCGCGACCTCCAGAACAACACCACAACCCTGGTCAGCGTCAGCATGGATGGCGCAACGAGCGGCAATGGCGGTTCGGATTGGCCCACGATGACGCCGGACGGACGTTGGGTTGCTTTCGTGAGCAAGGCCACCAACCTGGTCGCCGGCGCATCAAACAACCTGGGGGACATTTACGCGCGCGACCTGGTCTCCGGAACGACCATCTGGGTCGGCACCAACGTCGCTGCGATTATGAGTGGAGTGAATTCCCAAAGCCATCCGATCAACTCCTACAATCCGGTCGTCAGCGATAATGGAAATTACGTTGCCTTCAAAAGCGTTGGCGCCGCGCTGCTCGTCCTGCGTCACAACCTGCAAACCGGCGCGACGGATCTGGTAAGCACCAACACCGTCGGCAACACACTCGGATTCGATGACCCTTCAGGCCCGGACATGACACCGGATGGACGGTTCATCGCGTTCACGGAGGCCAGGGGCGCCGGAGGAACGGGGTTGACGGACGTTTACCTGTGGGACGCGCAAAACGGAACCAAGTCTTTGGTCAGCGCCAATCTCAGCGGCACAATCAGTTCCAACGCCTTTTCTGACACGCCTGCCGTGAGCGCCGACGGCCGGTTCGTTGCGTTCGTCAGCGACGCTTCCGATCTGGTGACGAACGCCGCCGATGGGAGCTACCAGGTCTATTTGCGCGACGTGTTGAACGGCACCACGAAACTGGTCAGCGCCGACACCAGCGGCGGCGTCTCCGGCGACACGGGTGGCGCTATTCCAACGATGACAGCGGACGGACGCTCCGTGGCTTTCGACAGTTTTGATGGCGATTATGTGGCCAACGACAACAACAACGCTTACGACGTGTTTGTGCGGGACACGACGACGGACACTGCGGAGCTGATTTCGCAAGCCGCGCCCACATTACAATCGCTCACCGCTGACGGTTTGAGTTCCGTCGGCACCAGTACCGTCAGCGCAGACGGACGCTATGTCGTTTTTACCAGCATGGCAGACAATGTGGTGACGAATGACACGAACGGTAGCCAGGACGTTTTTGTTCGCGATTTGCAGAGCGGCACAAACGTTCTGGTGAGCGTGAACAGCGCGGGCACAGGCAGCGCCAACGGTTTCTCAGGAAGCCCGGCCATCAGCGCGGATGGCCGATTTGTCGCGTTTGTGAGCGACGCCGGTGATCTTACTCCTGACCAAACGAACCGCACGGACAACATCTACCTGCGAGACCTGCAAAGCGGGACGACTCAGTTGGTCAGCGTCAGCACGAATGGCACTGGCGGCAACGCCGCCTCTTCGGCGCCGGCGATCGGTTCGGGCGGACGTTATGTGGCTTTTGTCAGTCAGGCCAGCAACCTGGTTACTAACGATTTCAACAACAGCAGCGACGTCTTCTGGCGTGATCTGCAAACGGGCACGACCGTCTCCGTGACTCCAGCCGGCAGAGCTTTGGCGTTTTCGATGAGCGCGGATGTCCGTCGCGTCGCATGCCTCGCCGGTTTGCCCCCGAAGATGCTGGTCTGGGATTCGCCATCACAAACCGTTGTTTATTCCAACGCGACGGCATCGATCTCCGCTTTGACCATCAGTGCCGACGGCAACTTTGTCGTTTATCAGGCGGGGAACCAATTGTCGGGGCACGACCTGAAATCGAACATCGACCTGACCATCGGCACGACAGTTCCATTCGGCAAAATGTCACCACAGATCAGCTCCAATGGCCGGTTCATCGTGTACGTCAGCGGCGCGTCGAACGTCGTTGCCAACGACACAAATAACACGACGGACGTGTTCCTTTACGATCTGCAGACGGCCACCACAACCCTGACCAGCTTCAACCACGACCGGACCGGCAGCGGCAACGGTCCGTCCGACTCGCCCTCCATCAGCGCCGATGGCCGATTCGTGACTTACCGGAGTTCCGCCGACGATTTGGCGGCCGGCGACAACAACGGCCAGCCGGACGTATTCGTGTTCGACCGGCTGACCGGCACCAACACGCTGGTGAGCGTAAATCAAAGCGGCACGGCCTCCGGCAATGATCGTTCCACCGGACCGACGATCAGCACCGATGGCACCACGATCGTCTTCCGCAGCGTGGCCGCGGACCTGATCACGGGCGACTTCAACAACACGCAGGATGTATTCTTTTTCCACGTTCCAACGAACCCGATGGACGCGACTCCCAAATTCAGCGCGCAGGCCAGCGTGTTGCCTGACGCCAATCAAGTCGCGATTACCTGGGATGCGGTGCCGGGCTGGAGTTATCAAGTGCAGTACAAGACTGACTTGAGCGAGACGAATTGGAGCGACCTTCCTGGGGGCGTGGCAGTTAACGGTTCGCGGGCCGCAGGTATGGACAACACCGTGAGCGGGTCCAGCCAGCGATTCTACCGGGTCAAGCTGGTTGAATAGCGCGTAAGAGAGTGGCGGGTTATCCTTTTCCTGCCCCTCCCTGAAGTTTGGCAGCGGAATTGCTATTTTTGAAGTGTCCAAGGAGGTAGTTGGGAACTGGGCTGAGGAGGGTGGCGGTGAAGACGCCATCCTCCTTTTTTCCGAGTCATTGCACCAGGTTGGCGCAACCCTTGGATCGCCCGGGCGCAACTCGGCACCACCATCAAGCTGATCTGACGGAGGAGACCGTTAGTGGTGAGGTCTCCGGAGACCTGCCGGGGTCGAAGAGCGTGGCACGCGAAGAAAGAGCCGTACGGAAATTGGGAAGCCCTGCCGCCTCCCGACGCACCAACTGCGGGGGCCAATCGGGACAGGAGGTTCAACGACAAGAAGACCTCCCCACGGGCGTTGCCATCTACGAAACGGACTTTCTGGACTGCAGCTACGGCTATCGGCCCGGACGCAATCCGCTGCAAGCGGTGCGTGCTCTGACCGACGCGCTACAGCGAGGACAGTTTGAGTTCATTGTAGAGGCACACTTTGAACTTTGAACTTTGTACTTTGAACTTAACTTGTCGGCGTGACCGTTCTGGAAGTGATCCAGCGCAGCGCGGAATTCCTCGCCAAAAAAGGGGTGGACTCGCCGCGTCTGCAAATCGAGTTGTTGTTGGCCCGAGTTCTCCAGGTGCCGCGGCTGAAATTGTATCTCGATTTTGAGCGGAAACTGAGCGAGTCGGAACTCGAATCTGTGCGGGAGCTGGTCAAGCGTCGCGGCCACCGCGAACCGCTCCAGCACCTCCTCGGCTCGACCTCCTTCTGCGGATTGGAAATCAAAGTAAACGGTCACGTGCTGGTGCCACGTCCGGAAACCGAGCTGCTCGCCGTACGCGCCCGGCAATTTCTCGCAGCACTCAACCCGCAACCTTCAACTGCGCTCGACTTCGGCACGGGTAGCGGCTGCATCGCCATTGCCCTCTCAGTCGGATGTCCCTCCGCCAGGGTGCACGCCGTGGATATTTCGCCGGAGGCGATAAGCGTTGCCTGCGAAAATGCCGCTCTTCATGGCGTCACCGGCCGCATTCAGTTCCACCTCGGAGACGGGTTCGCCGCGCTGCCGCAGGGTTTGTCGTTCGACTTGATCGTGGCGAACCCGCCTTACATTCCGAGCGCAGAGATTGACGCGCTGGCGCCGGAGGTGCGGGATTACGATCCACGCCCCGCGCTGGACGGCGGCGCGGACGGACTTGATTTTTTTCGTCGGCTGGCCGCGGAAGGCGCAAGGCATCTGCGTCCTGCCGGCCGGCTCATGACGGAGATTGGCGACGGGCAAGCGGAGCAGATTGACGAAATTTTCGTCCGACACAAGTGGGTTGTCGAGAAGGTTGAAGCCGATTACAGTGGTCGGCCAAGAGTTTTTCTTGCCCGCCCGAAGCGGGTGTGAAGCATCGGTTTTGGCGGATCAGAATCAACCGGTTCTTTCATGGACAGCCTCTCGATCAAAGGCGGCGTGCCGTTGCACGGCGAGGTAGCCATCGGCGGCGCGAAGAACGCCGTGTTGCCGATCATGGCGGCTTCGTTGCTCACCGCCGAACCTTGCGTCATCCGCCGCGTTCCACGCTTGAGCGACGTCAGTTTCATGGGGCAAATCCTCACTTCGCTCGGAGCCAGGGTGAACCTGGACGGCGATACGCTCAAGATTCAGGCCGTGAAAATCAAGGGTGTCGGCGACTACGATTTGATCCGCAAAATGCGCGGTTCGATTTGCATTCTCGGTCCGCTGTTAGGAAGACTTCGCCGCGCCAGTGTTTCGCTGCCGGGCGGGTGCGTCATCGGTCCGCGGCCGATCGACCTGCACTTGAAAGGACTCAGCCAGCTTGGGGCGCGGATCATCATCGAGGGAGGTTACGTTCGCGCCCGTGCGCAGCGGCTGATGGGCGGCGAGGTTTTTCTGGGTGGTCGCGCCGGCCCGACGGTGCTCGGCACCGCCAACGTGATGATGGCCGCGGTCCTGGCCGAAGGGGTGACCATCATTGAAAGCGCCGCGTGCGAGCCGGAAGTCGTGGATCTGGCCAATTTTTTGAGCGCCATGGGGGCGCGGATCGTCGGCGCGGGAAGCCCCACGGTCACGATCACCGGCGTGAAGGAATTGCACGGAGCGGAGCACGAAGTGATTCCGGACCGCATTGAAGCCGCCACGTTCGCCATCGCGACCGCAGCGACCAACGGCGAAGTTACACTGCTCGACGCGCGCCCCGACCACATGCATGCCGTTTTGGACAAGCTGCGCGAATCGGGCGTGAAAGTGGAACGCCGCGGCTCGGCGCTGACCGTCAAACGGGGAGGGCAATTGAAGCCGGTGGACATCACCACACTGCCCTATGCCGGTTTCCCGACCGACGTGCAGGCGCAAATGATGGTGCTCATGACGCTTACGCCCGGAATCAGCATCATCACGGAACGGATTTTTGAATCGCGTTTTATGCACGTCAGCGAATTGGCCCGACTCGGGGCGGACATTGCGATTGAGGGTCCCAGTGCGATCGTGAAAGGCGGGCGGCCATTGAGCGGCGCGCCGGTGATGGCCAGCGATTTGCGGGCCTCTGCCGCGCTGGTGATTGCGGGGCTGGTGGCCAAGGG
>Ga0209056_10005065_pt1 | contig 13764 bp, 13 predicted proteins | sample GraSoiAngelo_114_FD_185876 | JGI IMG/M metagenome (GOLD analysis project Ga0209056, IMG submission 185876) | Grasslands soil microbial communities from the Angelo Coastal Reserve, California, USA - 14_0903_13_40cm (SPAdes) (version 2) | ecosystem: Environmental > Terrestrial > Soil > Grasslands... | reverse complement strand
TGCTGCGGACGACCTGCTTTCAGCGTGGGGAATCTCGATGCCGCCGCAAAACTCGGAAAACACAACATTGATCTTCTACATACTGCGACTTCTCATTTCTTACATCTCACCTCTCACGGATCGGCGTTGCCGATCCTCTTTCTCGAGCCATCATGCTGGTCGATGTTCGTCGAAGATTATCGCGAATTGAAAATCCAAAACGCAGACAACATCGCACAGCGCTGTTTCCTATTTGAAGGGTTCGTCGAGGATTTGCTCGCGCGAGAACCCGATGCTCTTCGTTTCAGCGAGCGCGCCGAGACAATCGCGATTCATCCCCATTGTCACGCGAAGTCGATCATGGATCCTGCATTTATGAAAAAACTCGCAGAACGTTTGCCAGGGCGAAAAGCAACTGTGCTGGATACCGCCTGCTGCGGAATGGCCGGGGCGTTCGGTGCGCTCGCCGAGAAATATGACCTTTCTGTCCAAGTCGCCCAGCGTCTGCTCGACAACATCGATAATCAACCGCCCGCAACAGAAGTCATCGCCTCAGGCACAAGTTGCCGTCATCAAATCGGCGATCTTACGAATATTCGCCCAAAACACATGGCGGAATTGCTCGCCGAAGCGATCGTTTTACCTTCTTAACTCTTACTTCTTACTTTCGTCGCCAGATACTTCATCTGTTTCGTTCCACTCTTGCTGCTAGTATCCGGCTTCTCTTCAATCAATTCGTGGGCTTCGACAGTGTGAAATGAAACAACCGCCCAATCTGCGTCCCGGCCGACCACCGGGCGATGCCAGACATTCGGTGGAATTGAAATCCAGCGCTGCTCCAATGGCGCTGCCGGATCACTAATTAGAATATTCGATTGCCACTGTCCGGGATCACCGGTTTGAAGATTGCCGCTTCCCTCGAACGACATCATGCGTTGATGACTGTTTGGATGCCGTTCTGCGCCGGTGTCTGCACCCGCACCCAGAATAAACACCCAGGCAGACCGGATCTCAGGTGGCAACACACAACCGAAAACGCTCAATGGAATTGGCTCCCACGTCATTAGCGCTTCTGCCTTTCGAGCCAGCTCCGCGCGGACCCGTTCCACAATCGGTCGAATTTGTGCGTGGACATCCTCGGACCGCAACGCCGCGTCGAGCGCATCAAGTCGCGAACGTTCCTCGGGTCTCATTCGGAGCGCTTTTTTTCTTCATCCTTCAACCTTACCCCTTTTGCAAAGCTTGCCGAATACGAGCAACGTCGCAGCGTGAAAACAGATTCGCTATTGCGCGCTTTCGCCGAACTTTCTACTCCGCTGATCGCAGATGCAGCTCTGCGATTAAAGATTCCGCTGCGAATCTGTCCGCCCGGCATTCGACCGGTAGCGTCCAATCAACGTCTCGCTGGCCCTGCGTTACCGGTTAGACATTTTGGAAGCGTCGACGTTTTTCTCGAAGCAATGCAGAACGCGCAATCCGGCGACGTTCTGGTAATCGATAACGGCGGTCGTTTGGATGAAGGCTGCATCGGCGATCTAACCGCGCTCGAGGCTAAAAACTGCGGCCTGGCTGGAATCATAGTGTGGGGTGCGCATCGCGACACGCCGGAGCTACGGCAAATTGGCCTGCCGATTTTCAGCTACGGGTCGTGTCCTTCCGGCCCGCAACGGCTCGATCCTCGTGATTTGTCGGCATTGCGCTCCGCTCGTTTCGGCGACTTCCAAGTTGAACCCGGCGATGTGGTCTTCGCTGACGATGATGGCTGTTTGTTTGTCGCCACCGAGATTATGGACGACTTGCTTCGCGTGGCACACGAAATCTGGCAACGGGAACGGCGTCAGGCCGAGGCCATCAAGCGCGGGCACTCATTGAGGGAACAGCTGGACTTTGCGCAATATTTGGAGAGGCGAGCAGCCGATCCGAGTTACACGTTTCGCAAACACCTGCGAAAAATAAGCGGCGCAATCGAGGAATGATCGGGGCAGTACGCCTCGAAAGTTAGAAGGAGGAAGGAAAAATGAAGAAATAGCAAACGCGCCGTATAGGCACTGCCTATCGCTACTAGACGCATAAAGTATTTCAAATGGCGGCCGGGTTGTGGCCGGTTGAATATATGAAAACTACAATGCCGATAGGACAGCGCATTTCACGCTTCCTTGAGGAACGATATGTGCACAGGGCGCACCCGCATTATCTGCCGGAGCTCGCCGCCTTTGGAGTCATTCTGCTCCTCGGCGTCTGGCCGATGCTATCGCTGGCGGCGAAGGCCCTGGAGACAATGAGATAAAAGCCTACTGGTTCGCGTCACTCGCAACCGACGAATTTTGGGGGGAAAGGGCGGCCGCGGCTTCCTTTCGGAACGCTGCGGCCGCTTTGCTCTGAAAGCGGAGCGGATTGTAAAGAACATTGAGTTCCCGCTCAGGAACCGGCGGAGCGAACGGCAGACTAACGCATCCGGGCGTGGCGTGATGTTTCACCATCATTTGGGGCACAATTGAAACGCCGATCCCCGCCGCGACCATGTTTGCAATCGTGCTGAGCTGACTGCCGGCCAGCGCGACCTCCGGAAGCAAACGGCGAGACTCGAGCAGGTGATGGACCTGTTGCGAGAGGCAATGCATCTCGTGCAGCAGTAGAAACCTCTGCGACTTGAGATCGTCGAATTCTATCAGAGTTTTCTTTGCCAGGGGATGTCTTTCTGGGACCAGCAGAAGTAACGGTTCCTTGCCTATCGATTCGCGTCGCAAAGTTGGACTCGGCCGGCAAGTGGATGCTAATGCGATGTCCAGCTCTCCGGCCTCAACGCGCCGAGTGATGCCTGCAGTCACGTCCTCCACGATGTGCAGTGTCACGTCCGGATAATGTTCTTGAAATGTCACCACCAATTCTGGAAGGACATATGGCGCGATCGTGGGAATTGCGCCGACGGCCACATCGCCGGCAATTTTGCCCTTGAGCTCGTCCACGCAACGCCGCGCATCACCGATCGACGCCAAAATTTGTCGCGCGTACTCGAGCAAACAGCGTCCGGCTTCGGTGATGACGACCGAACGCGGCAAACGATCGAACAACGGCTGACCGATCTCCGCTTCCAGCTTTCGAATTTGCTGGCTTAGCGAAGGCTGCGCGACGCGCACCTTCGCAGCCGCGCGCGAAAAATTTCCCTCGTCCGCGACCGCGACGAAATAACGCAGTTGGTGAATCTCCATAGACAAGTCCTGTTGAGTAAGACCTATAGTAGCGCCGGTCTTGTTTGTTATGAAGCTAGCGCTCGTTACATTTTTCTACACTGTAACTCTCGTCTACGCGGCCGATGTTCCAATTACGCAGGACGAACTGGTCCGTCGGACTCAGGAGCTTTACGACGCCGTCGTTCCAGGTAACCAGGCGCCGTGGAAAAAGTACTTCGCCGACGACTGCATCTTCGCCGACGAGAAAGGCCACGTTTTCGACAAACCAAAACTGATCGGCGACATCACGCCGCTGCCGTCCGGATATTCTGGAACCATCAAGATCGAGAACGCCCAGAGCCGGATTATCGGTAACACTGCCATCCTCAGTTACGACGCTGACGAGACCGAGACGATCTTCGGCCAAAACCTGAAAGCGCGTTATCACGTCACCGATACCTGGCTGCAGCGCAACGGCAATTGGCAAATCATCGCCAGCCAGGCGCATCGCTACTACGAAGATCCGGCTTTGGGAAAGGCCGATACAAAAAGGTTTGCTGACTACATCGGCACGTACGAACTGGCACCCGGTCAAACCAGATCCGTCACGGCCGAAGAAGATAACTATTCGTCGAACGGAATGGCAAAAAGGAGCAACTGCTCCCGGAAACATCAGAGATTTTTTTCCGCAAAGGTGTCGAAGGCAGAATTCTGTTTCGTTACGCTTCCAGCGGCAAAGTCGATGCGTTGATGGATCGTCGTAGCAACCAGGACGTCATCTGGCGCAAAACGAAATAATCCCTTCCTCTTTCCGCTCTCCAATTTCCGGTATCCGGTTTCTTCCCTCTTACTTCTTACTTTCCGTCACAAGGATGATTTTCCCTAGCGCTCCCGGCTCCATGACCGCGCCATGCGCCTGGGCCGCTTCGACCAGCGGAAATTCTTTGCCGATCACCGGACGCAACGTCCCGTTTTCCAAGCCAGCCACAAGCGCGGCGTGAATGCTCGCCAACTCTGATGGCGGCGTGTTCGGCAACGCCATTCCACGAACGTCGGCGTCGCGTTGCATCGTGTCGCGCGGATCGATCTCCACCTTGCCGCGGCTCCCGATGATCGCAATGCGCCCGCCCTTCGCGAGAATCGGTAAATCTTTCCCGAGATTCACGTTCGCGAGCAACTCCACGATCACATCAACCCCGCGCCCGCCGGTCGCTTTCATGACGTGCTCAAAATGGTCAGGCGCGCGATGATCGAACACCTCGTGCGCGCCTTGCTCGCGCGCGAGCTTGCGTCCTTCGTCGCTGCCCGCGGTGCCGCACACGCGCAGACCGCGAGCGCGCGCAAGTTGCACCGCCGCCGTCCCGACGCCGCCGCTGGCACCGTGCACCAACACCGTTTCGCCCGGCTTAGCGTCGGCGCGCTGGAACAATCCGCGATACGCCGTGGCGTACGGCGTGCCCATGGCCGCACCTTGCGCGAACGAAACATTTGCCGGCAGACGATGAACCTGCTCCGTCTTGCACAACACAAACTCCGCATACGTCCCGCTGATCGATCCCGCAGTGTAAACACGATCGCCTGCCCTGAATTCGTTTACATCTGAGCCCACTTGCTCAATTACGCCCGCGCCGTCATTGCCCGGCGTGTAAGGTAATGCCGGCAGTCGCGCGTAAGTACCCGCACGAATATAAGTCTCCACCGGGTTCACACCGATCGCGTGCATTCGCACGAGCACCTGACCGGCACCCGGCCGCGGCGCAGGCACTTCTTCCAGCCGAAGAACTTCCGGCCCACCAAACTCATGCACTCTGATCGCTTTCATCGGTTGTTTTTTGCGTTCTCTCTAACAGCAAATCCGCGGCGAGTTTCAGCCCATCGGCTCTCAATTTGTCACAAACGTTTCAGAGGTCATTTCATCTCGTGCAATGTGAACAGCCGACGCGCCGTTTATTTTCTATCTCGTTAACCCCGGTTCCTGCTTTCCTGGGTTCCTGATTCTTTCCGTCTCCGCTGGGCAAAGCAAAAAAAAGCGCTCCGCATTTCCAGCGGAGCGCTTTTGTGTCGAGCAGACAATGCGCTAATCAACTACAACAAAGTCCGGATCGCCCTGGCAGATCACCCGTTCCGTGTATACGAATCCGTCCACGTCAACCGCGACCCAGCAGCCGTCCACGAACACGAAGTACGTGTTCCCGATCAGCCGGAAATGGTTCGCGCCGAATCGTTGGACGAAGAACTCCGTCGGATGCCGCCCAAGACTGAACACTTCGGTGTGACGCGCCCTGAACTCTTGCTTGTTCACGGTCGTAGTCTGACTTGTGCTCCCCACGTTCGTCTGACCCGTGTTCACGTTCGTCTGACTCGTGCCCGTGCTCGTGCTCGAACGCATCCCCGATTGATTCTTGTTTACCTCCGGAGCGCGACCTTTAACGTTTGTTTGTCCACGCACGTTTGTACCCGTCTCAGGTTTTACCTGTGGCTTAGTCGCCTCCTGCTCCTGCGCGGGTTTCATCTTCTTCCCTTTGGTCGGCGCAGTAGTCTGCGTTTCCTTCGTCTGCTCCTGCGTCTGTTGTGGTTCCGTCTGGCCTAGCGCCATGAGCGGTAACCCCAATATCACTGTTAATGTTAGTATCCTCATTATTCCCCTTTCTCCTTATTAATTCGTATCTCCGAAAAGTCTTGGACCTGTTAGTAACTCATTATCGCTCCTCCGCAGACGCTTGGGCTTGGGAAATTATTTTCGGATTCAACGATTCAACCTCGCTCATGCGGATCATTTCACGGAAAATGAAAGAGCCGCATGATGGAACACATCACGCGGCTCTCAAAATGGCTTCGATCAGTTACACCAGGCCAAGCGCGGCAAGTGTCGGCTCATCGATCGCCGAAGTGATCGCCAGTCCGTTATCAGCCTGGTAGGCTGCGATGGCTTCCCGGGTCATTGGCCCAAGAAGCCCATCGATCGGTCCATCGTAATAACCGACGCGTGCCAGCTGTTCCTGAACATTGACGGTCACCTGGTCAGGCGACAATCCGTTGTAGCCGTAGATTGGCCCGTCGTACGCGTAGGTCACGTACGGATCATAGCCCCATGCCGGGAACCAGTAACCCGCGTTCCAGTAATACCAGCCGGCGTTCACAAAGACGATCCGATTGCAATGGCTTCTCCACCAACTACGATCGTGCCATTGCCTGTGATAATTGCGGAAGGCCGCATACCGCTGGCCGCGGAACGCGTCACCGCGCCAGCTATTGGTGATTCTCACATTGCCTCGACGATAAAAGGCGGCGTTCTCTGTGCGGTTGAAGTTACGCTCGCGATTGAACGCTACGTTGTTGCGCGAACGAAACTCGTTGGTGTTTCGAAAACGATTAACGTCGGCGTTCCTTGTCCGGTTCACCGCGACATTCCTATCGCGATTCACCGCAACGTCACGTCGCGCACGAAACTCTTGTTTCCTCTGGAAGTTCCGCTCACGCATTCTTTCGTTCCTGGCGAGGTTTCGCTCGCGAACCGACCGCAGTCCGCTGTTGTGTTCGACCACGGCATTTGAACTGCCGCGTGGCTTCGCGTACGACCGCTGCCGATATTGCGCGGCTGAAGCGTTACGACGCGCGCTCATGGCTCTGCCGGTGTTCGCAGGCGTTGTCGCCTGAACCCTCGCTGATCGCTGCTGCGGCTTTGCTCTCTCAGACCGTTTATCCTTGGGCGCTTGCGCTCCTCCCGCTGTGAGCGCCAGTGCAAGGCTTCCAATGCACACTGAATACAGAATTGATTTCATATTTTTCCCTCATTTTCCATTTGGCAGTTTAGACCGAGCTGCGTAGCCAATTATTCAACACCGTTAAGTACTCTGTGTTGCGGGCGTCATGGCTTGTTAGCCGCATCGATCAAGCAATATCGTGCCGCCGCCGCCGCTGATTGCTCTCCATTTTCGTTTTCTAAGTTTCAATCGCGAAGTGATCTGTGCAGGGTGGGATCAAGAGCCATTCATGCAGACGCGCCGATCCTTCCTCCGCACATCTCTCGCGGCAACGACCGCAGTTCTTGCCGATGTCTCGAGCATTGTCGCGAAGGAGAGACCCGTTCGCCTCGGGACGAATCCGTCCGGTGTGCGGACAGTATCGAAATCCCCGTCCGAAGCGTACGTCGGAGGCGTCAAGTTTCTCACACCGGATGCGCCTGATTACGCCGCCGCCCGGGAAGTTTATAACGCTGGGATCTTAACCCAGCCGAAAATCATCGCTTTTTGCGTGTCTGAGACCGGCGTTCAACATGCTGTCGAACGAGCAAAGGCGGAGAATTGGCCGGTCGCGGTAAAAGCAGGAGGCCATTCCTTTGAGGGATTTTGTCTGAACGACGATGGACTCGTCGTCAGTGTTTCGCCAATGCGCGAGATGCAGCTTGATCCGAAGACTGGCATTTTGACCGCAGGCGCGGGTTGTCGATTGGAGGAAGTGAACAAGTTCCTCCTGGCGAAAGGCCGTTTCCTGCCGGCTGGATCTTGCAGAACAGTCGGTCTGGCAGGCCTTACACTTGGCGGCGGCTATGGGATGTTCGCCAGAAAATGGGGTTTGACCTGCGACCATCTGCGCAGAGTCAAAATGGTCGACGGGGCAGGGATAATCCGTGACTCAAACGAGGAGCCGGATTTGCTCTGGAGCGCGCGCGGCGGCGGGAACGGCCATTTCGGGATAGTAACCGAGCTGACATTCAATACGCGCGCCGCCCCGACACAATTTTCATCATGGAAGTTTCGCGTCTACAAACTCGACCCGACACGCGCCACAGCCTTGCTGGAGGCCTGGTTCGAAGCCACCGTTGATTTGCCTAACGACGCGTTTTCGGCGTGGATCCTGAATGGCAGCCAGGTCACCGTGGTTGTCACCACTATCGGTTCGCGCGAGCAAAAAGGGTTGGTGAATTTTCGTCGCCGGCTCGCTGGCCTAACAAAGAAAATGACGTCTGGAGGCCCCACTTCTCTAAACAAAGCCTTGTCCTGGTATTATGGAGAGCAGGGTCCGGTTTATTTTAAAAACGCCAGCGCCGGATATTACAAAGGGATAGAAAACATCAGGCCTGCGTTGCCCGGTATTTTCGAAGAAGTCTTAACTGTTCCGGGATTGATTTTTCAAATTAATACTCTGGGCGGCGCTATTTCCAGCGACGTGCAAGGCGCCTATCCGCATCGCGCTTTCCCTTACCTTGGCGAGTCCCAGGCATACTGGGAATCGCCCAGACACGCGACGGTTCTTCAAGAAGCGATAGGACGAATGCGCGATCACATTGCGCAAGCCGGGGTCACACGCCATTACGCAAACTATCCAGATCTAGCTTTCAAAGATTGGCCAACGGCTTATTACGGCGCAGAAAATTATGCGCGCCTCCAGCAGCTCAAACAGCGGTTCGACCCTGACAACCGCATCCGCCATCCGCAAAGCGTGCATTTGCCAGATTGATTTTTCCTTCTGCTTTCTAACTTGTGCCTTGCGCGTTTCTTCCTTTTTCGTTGAAACTCGCTCACTGCCCGCGTTCGCTCGCTCCTACCCTCGTCGCTTTACCTTCTATCTCGCTCATCCCATTCGCTCGGTTCTTACTTCTTAATTCTTGCTTCCGCAGTACACTGCGGTGTGAAGCCCTCGCTCACCGGAATCATCCTGGAAGAACTGGCGGATTTTCTAGAAAAACGCGGCGCCCCTTCCTATCGCGCGAAGCAGATTACCGACTGGATCTACAAAAAACGCGTCGCCTCCTTCGACGCGATGACCGATTTGCCTGGCAAGTTGCGCGCTCAGTTCGCGGCCGAATTTGACACACCGAAGACAGAAGTCGTCCGCGTCCTTGGCTCGAAAGACACGACGCAGAAATTTCTCTTCCGCTTACGCGACCAAAACCTGATCGAATCGGTCCTCATTCCCGCGTCGCCCGCACTCTATGGCCAACCCTCGGATCGCCGGACCATTTGTGTCTCCAGCCAGGTCGGCTGCGCTTACGGCTGCAAATTTTGCGCCAGCGGATTGGACGGCTGGACCCGCAATCTCGATGCAGGCGAGATCGTGCAACAGCTCATCGAGATTGAAAAGAAGAGCGGCGAAAAAATCGATAACGTCGTCTTCATGGGCATGGGCGAGCCGCTCGCCAACCTGAAAAACGTTCTGCGCGCGATTCGCATCATCAACGCGTCGTGGGGTCTCGGCATCGGTGCCCGGCACATCACCATTTCGACCAGCGGACTCGCGCCGCAAATTCGCGAGCTTGCCAACGAGCCCACGCAATTTCGCCTCGCCCTTTCGCTGCATGGCGCAACCGACGAAGTGCGCAGCCGGATCATGCCGGTTAATCGCAAGTATCCACTCAAAGTCTTACTCGAAGCGTGCGATTACTACGTCGCGAAAAAAGGAAGACTAACATTCGAGTACATCCTGATCGCAGGCGTCAACGACACCGACGAGCAGGCCCGCGAGTTGGCGAAAATCGCGCGCCGACTCTCGGCCAAGATCAATCTCATTCCGTACAACACCGTCGAAGGCCTGGAATGGTCACGCCCCACGCGCGCGCGGCAGGAAAAATTTCAATCCATCCTGCGGAAGCACGGTGTAATCGCAACCCTGCGCCGCGAGAAAGGCCACGACATCGCCGCCGCTTGCGGCCAGTTACGACTACAGACCAAGCTTGCCGAAGGCAAAGTAGGGCTTTCAGTCTGAATGGAGCTGAGGGGATCGGTGACATAGAACACGTCGCGATCGGGAATCGCGCTAGGTAGACGGCAACGCAGCTAGGTAGCTGGCGCAAGCACGGGGTCGTGCGAGTGATCAAGGTAAAGTGACGAGGATAGAAGGGAGCGAGCGTAGAACCCGAACGAGTTTCAACCTTTTGGAGTTTTACGGCTCGCTTCGTCGCTTCATTTTGCGTTATTCAGTTCGCGAAATTTCTGATAGCTCAACTGAAGAAATGAAGCTCGCACTGAAGACAGAAAATCTTGCACAGCTCGTTTACTTCATTCGCGGGGAGAAGGTGATGTCGATGCCGACTTGGCCAGACTTTACGGCGTCAGCACCAAGGCGCTCAATCAAGCGTTGCGTCGCAATCGCGAACGATTCCCTGACGATTTCGTCTTTCAGTTGACGGCGGAAGAATTCGCATTTTTGCGGTCACAAATTGTGATTTCAAATGCAGAAGAGCCTTATTCACAGAGGCTTCGTCCGAACTGGTCACAGTTTGTGACCAGTTCACGCAAGCATCGCGGCGCACGCTACCGCCCTCCGCGTTTACCGAGAAGGGCGTTGCCATGCTGTTGAGTGTCTTGCGCTCCAGGCGCGCTGTGGAAGTCAACATCGCTATCATGCGCACGTTCGTCCAGTTGCGCCGACTCATGGACACCAACCGCGACCTGGCCCGAAAGATCGAAGCGCTGGAAAAGAAATATGACGAGCAGTTCGCCGAAGTCTTCGCGGCCATAAAAGAGCTGATCACTCCGCCCACTCCAGCGAAAAAACAGATCGGCTTTCATCCCTGATCTCGTCGTCTGACCTCCGCCTGCTAGGCACGCCGCCTTTGCGTACGCGGCTGATATCTGATCACCGATAACTGATAACCAATAACGCGCAGCACGGCTGCGCCCCCGATAACCAATAACGAATAACGATTAACTCAGCGCAGCTGCCGCTGCGCTGGTAACTCCAGCAGGATCTCAACACCTTCGCGAGCACCTTCAATCACCATCGCCTTTCGGCTCTTCGCAACCAGGGACCGCGCCTGCTCCAGCATTCGATCGATCATGTCATCGTCATGACTCGGATCGTGATGAAAAAGTAACAGCCTTTTCACATTCGCATCGAGCGCAAGCCCGACCACGCTACTGAGCGAACTGTGCCCCCACCCGACGTGTGCCTTGTATTCCTCATCCGTATATTGCGCGTCCAGAATCGCCACCTCGCAATCCCGCAAGAACTCCACCATCTTGGCCCGCTCCGCGCCGGCAAAATTGCGCGCTTTCTTCCCATCGATTCCGTTCTGCGCTGCGAGTTGCACTTTGAGAGTCTCGTACGGTTCGTTGTCCGGCATGTAGGCGATCGATCCGGCGCTGGTAAAGAGCCGATAGCCGGCGCAAATGCCCGGATGATTCGCAAACTTTCCCTGCACTTTCACCGTGCCGATGTGAAACTCCATCTCCTTTAGCTCTTCGATCGCGAGATGACTGGGCAATTGACGCAAGCTCACCGGAAAAAACGGCGTCTCCATCTGGCCGGCCAGGATTGCGCCCAAACCAGCACGCGCTCCTTCATAACCCAGGATCTGGATCAGATTCTTGCTGTTGTAGGCCGGGGAAAAGAACGGCAGACCCTGAATGTGATCCCAGTGCGTGTGTGTGATGAGAAGAGTCAGCTTGATCGTCTGCGGCCCCAGCTCCTTTTCCAACGCCAGACCAAGGGCACGAATCCCGGTGCCCGCGTCGAGCACGATAATTTCGCCGTCGGCCCGCACTTCTACACAACTCGTATTACCCCCATAACGGACCGTCGCTGGCCCCGGCACCGGGAGCGAGCCGCGCACGCCCCACAACTTTATCCGAGGCGGCACCGAACCCAGTTCCTCCGGCGAAGTCATTGCTCGTGGCCGCTGCGGAATCAGGAGTCGGTCGATTGACTCGCGCAGCACTTCCCATGTAATCGGCTTTAGCAGAAATTCGTCCGCCCCGGCCTCCAGCGCGCTCGCGCGATCTACCGCATAATCGCGTCCCGACACCACGATGATCTTCGTCGGCTGGAGCTGTTGCCGGATAGTACGACACACTTGAAAGCCATTCGATTTCGGCATCAGCAAGTCGCATAAAATTACCTCCGGCCGGTTCCGGAGAGCGAGTTCCACTCCAGAATCGCCATCAGCGGCCTCAAAGACTTTCCAATCTGCCCGCGCGAACAACTTGGCAATCGCCTGGCGGCTATCATCATCGTCTTCGATGATTAATACGCTCGACTTCATCATGTCGCGGATTCCATCCAGCTTTTCGTCGACCTAATCTCGTATGTCATTTTGCTAAATTAACTAAAAAATTCCAAGGAACGGCGAGCAAATACCACGGCAACTGACCGCCCTTTCAACGAATCTTCGCGCGGCGAAGCGAGCGCGGCTGTCTTCTGCCTCCTTCCTTTCTTGCTAATTGAAACTCGCTCCACTACCGCTGTCGCTCGCTGCTACCCTCACAGCTTTACCTTCTATGTCGCTCCTCCCACTCGCTCCATTCTTAATTCCTACTTTTCTTTGATTCTTACTTCTTCATTGCACTCTGAGCGCGCTTTATGTTTAGCTAGACGGTACCTCCCCTATGGAAACCAACTCAAACATCTGTGGCCGAATCTTCGGTGCTGCTCTCCTCATCTCCGTCGCAACAGCGCTGGCTTCGACGGCCTTTGGCTATGGCAACGAAGGGCACCAGACCGTCGGCGCAGTTGCCGACAAACTTATTGCCAACTCGCCCAACACCGTGGCGCACGTCCGAGCGCTAATCGGGAATGAAACGCTCGAACACGCTTCGACGTGGGCAGACGATTGCAAATACCATTTCAATCCGCACGACCCCGACATGGTGGCTTTTGTATCCGCTAACCCGCACGTGCAACACGATAGCGGCCCCCACGACCACCACGCATATCATTACACCGACATTCCTATTCAGGAGACCCACTACCGTGCCGACTCAGTCGGTGCAAAGCCGATCGATGTCGTCCACATGGTGCGCAATTGCATCGCCATCATCGAAGGGCACAGCAACGCGACCAACAACCCCACGGGTATCACGCAAAAAACAGCGCTTCGATTGCTCGTCCATTATGTCGGCGATATTCACCAACCGTTACACGTCGGGGCAGCGTACTTTGGGCCAAACGCGCAGTTGGTAAATCCGAATACGACCACAGGCGCGCAAGCCGATGTGGGCGGAAACGTCATCACATTCCATGCCACGAAGCTGCATACGTACTGGGACACGCCGGCAGTGCAAAACGCCATGGCTGCCGCCCACGTGCACACGCCAGGCGCATTCGCGCGAACAATTATCAGGAATCCCCCGCCGGGTTGGGAAACGAGTTCCTTCACATCAGCGGCTGGGCCGTCAAATGGGCCAATGAAGTCTTGCCCATCGCCGCCGAGGCGCACAACAAACTCACCTTTCAGGTCAATCCCAACGGCTGGAGCGCGCAGACCAGTAATCTTGCCGCCTACGACCAATGGGCTGCCGCCCAAGTCCGAACCGAGATTGCTCGCGCGGGCTACCGCCTCGCGGCGATCCTGAAGAAAATTTGGCCCTGACGCGGGCACACACGCGGAAACAACCCGCACTCCGTAATCATCATTCCCTGGTTGACGCGCCCCATTCGTAAAACATAGTATTACACCGATGACCAAGACCATCACAAAAGTCGGCAATTCCCGGGCATCATCTTTGATGCTGCGCTGATGGATCTCGCGCGGATCAAGGTCGGCGACAAAGTAAACGTGACGGTCCATCCCGGCGGCTCGATCGTTTTGACACCCATCCATCCCGTAATCGACCCCGGCACAGCCGCCACGACGGCCAGGCGCTTGATCAAGAAGAACGCCGCGCTTTCAAACGCC
>Ga0209056_10005064_pt1 | contig 13768 bp, 12 predicted proteins | sample GraSoiAngelo_114_FD_185876 | JGI IMG/M metagenome (GOLD analysis project Ga0209056, IMG submission 185876) | Grasslands soil microbial communities from the Angelo Coastal Reserve, California, USA - 14_0903_13_40cm (SPAdes) (version 2) | ecosystem: Environmental > Terrestrial > Soil > Grasslands... | reverse complement strand
TTTAGTGATGTTGTTCAACGTTATTGGGGCATCACGTTTAATATCCCTTACAAAAAATTGAACACACTTTACAGGGAATTGCAGAATACAAATCGTTTGTAATATTGTAATACAACTTTTAAGGAATTTGAATACAAAATCGATTCTTGGTTGTATTCATATTGTGAATACATGTGTTAAGAAATTTGAACACAAAATAATCGCGATCCATGAATACAGGTTTGAAGCAATTTGAACACAAAATTAATTCCGCGTTGTATTCATATTGTGAATACAGATGTTAAGAAATTTGAACACAAAATAATTGCGATCCATGAATACATGTGTTAAGGAATTTGAACACAAAATAATTGTGATTCATGAATACAAGTTTGAAGCAATTTGAACACAAAATTAATTCCGTCAAAATTAAACCCATGTTGTATTCATATTGTGAATACAGATCTTTAAGAAATTTGAATACAAAATAATTGCGATCCGTGAATACAGGTCTTAAGGAATTTGAATACAAAATCATTCCACGTTGTATTCATAGTGAATACAAATCTGTTATATACGCCTGAACACAAATCGGTTCAGCATTGTATTCATTGTGAATACTGCTTTGCATCAGTGTCACTTGATCTATTTCCATCGCCACTACCCCTTCTATTCCTTACTCTATTCCATTTCTGTCACCACCTCTCCATCCATTGCATCAGCGTTGTCTATCTCTTCCTTTACTACCACTGCGTATATCTCTTTCCTTACACCTCTTGTGTTATCAACCGACCATCACCAGTATTGCTCCTTGGGATTTTCTCATATTATTATTAATTAGTTTTAAAGGTCCAAGGTCTATGCTGCATGGGCATCATACATGGCATCGGGGCGGGCCGTTCCATGGAAGCGCTTGCAGCACGCAATTTTTGAGCCAAATGTTTTGCGTTCCAGGCCCGCCCCGCAATTTCCCGATCTCAAAAGCACGGCACGCGCTTTCCAGGTGATTTGCGTACAAGGAACGCCCCGATCTGACAGAGGGTCAAAAGCTAGGAACGCGCAGGCAGCAAGCAGTGGAAAGCAAGAACGCAGCATATTTTTAACGTAAACTATAATTGACATTTATAATATCCCAAGGAACAACTTCCGGCTACAACATGCGACACTGTTGAAAGAGCGAGCATTAATTAATATGACATTAAGGGGCTACAGCAGGTATTAGGTCTTTATATATCTACATAATGCCAAGCACAGCCGAGTACTAAGCAAGCTAAGGTATGGAAAGGTCACAAACGTTATTAATATTGCAACAAACGTGAATCTAACTACCAATGTAACTAATAATACCCTATTACAAACAATTGTATTCAATGTCGCATTTAATGTCTGAGATCCAATGTGGCACCGGGTCAATCTCCTGAAATACTGCTTTGATGTTGTCTAAGCAGTTAACATAATACCTTGAGGGCGATCTGTCACAGCTTTGAATAGTGCCAAAAGTTGATGCAGAAACTTTATTAACTCCCATTCTCATTCTGTGAGAGCATACTTTTGTAACTTAGGATGACTTCTATCTAGCAAAACTTTCAAACATGGGTTTGAGATATGTATACCGATCGATCATATGATGTATCAAAATGAGCTCCATCTGATATGCGGTAATGAGAACATAGGCCAATACCTACTGTCTTGAATGTGTAATCTGATAATATCTCTTATTTAATCTGGTGTGCGAAGCATGTTTATGGCTTACAATACCTTGAGATAATCATACAAAGAGAGGTAGATTTAACATGAGATTATTATTGTGTCAATGTTACCACGTATTGGAGCTATGTTAAGTTTATATTTCGTTATCTGTGCGGCTGACCTGGTTTGCACAGGGAAAGCGGAAAGCATCCCAAAAATCAAGGCGGGGCGTCTCATGTCTAGATGTTGTACTGCTTCCACATCGTTACCAGGCCGTTCTGCTTTCTGCTCGAGCCGCGTTCAGCTCGATGGCCATGTATGATGGGCATCAGGTTCACCTTACGAAACTGAAACTGGTGGCAGTTGTGTAATTTGACCAGCTACTGTACTTGTAACCGTGCTTGTATTTAAATAATAGTAAGGCCCTTGTAACTGCCGTTGATTATGTGATCAATGAATGGTTGAACAATTACTGTGCTTGTAAATGATAGTTAAGGGCTGTTGGCCGCTTCAAACACTCGACCAACACAACATCACCATGGTCTATGCTCTTATGCTGGAAGTTGGAACAGGCAAACCGGGCCCGGGCCCGTCACTGAAAGATCTCTTGATCCCACGTCCCCCACCCAATCATTTCTGTAATACCCGCGGAATACAAAAAGGACTATATTTTGAATACAAAATAGACTTTGTTATGAATACAATAACACGAATCCCCGTTTATCGTGCGATGTCGTGTTTCTTATATTAACTGGATGGAATAAATGATCCGTCACCCCCCACTATTCATAAAGTTCGCTTACGACCCAGACACATCGAAATCTCCCAACGCTCATTACAATCCAGAAAACGAAGCCTCCCTATACTCATTACAATCTAGAAAATGGTTGTCAGTTTAACAATGACACGCCCAAATCGAGGTCGAGTTCAATGTGGAAATTGTCTCAATAAACGAGGAGAAAGAGTTGCACATCGCGGTGTAGATTGCCCTTATACTAAAAAAAGAAAAGTCACAAATAGAAATGGTCTGTCGAATGTTTCTTTGTTCCAACCAAGCTTACAAACTAGTTGTAGAGCCAGAAACACCGCTTAATAATGGTGACAACTCGCTTCCAAACAATCTTGTACAACCGACTGGAGATTCGAACTCTCCTTTTTCTCCATCTAACATTGACTCAGCTCCACCCACTGGACAAGAGTTTCCCCAAATTGATCCTTCTCTAGTTCCCGGAATACAATCATCCTTTCCAGATAGCCATCCTTCTGCTAATACAGCATGTGCATTGACAAGTCAAGCCCCCGAAACAACAATTGCACAGCCTATATCGTTGGATACTACCATTACAGAGCCTATAGCGTCAAGTAATACAATTGCAAAGCCTACGGCTTTCGACAACTCAATTACAGAACCTCAAAACATCAGTGAAGCAGGATCTATTACAACACTGGCCAGGTCTCCGGTCGTTGATTCATTAAAAAGTAATTGCATTTCTTCACATTTATTGATTAATTTAGCCTCCTACATCACGTCCCCCAATCCGACTCCAGATGTTAGATTTCCTTGTGAAGTCACTTACATGATGACTGAGGAATTTGGAGCCAATGACTATGAATATGATAGTCAGATCAAGTACATTAACGATCGTATTGAGCAGACAACCGATCTCAAAAAGTTAGTGGATTTGCAAGATGAGAGGGCCCAATTGCAACACATGCAATTGCAAAGTCAACAAGGATTGATAAACGACCTACAAGAGGAACGAGAATTGCACAACCTCATACTTGAACCAGACTCCTTTTCAAATCCCCCGCCTCCTGATGATATCAGTGAGCCAGCTGAAGAAGATGAAGATAATGATACCAAAATGCAAGTGACAAGGATAGCTGTTCAAGCAGCATATATAGGCAACAAAAGAAAACGCAATGTCCGTTATGATACTGAGCGCAAGAGGCTTAGAAACAACTTTATCAATATCGGTATTCGAACAGGATGTTATGGTATTTTGTACCTTCGTAGGCAAGTTCTACCAATCCTTACATCGATTAACTATTACAGGGGAGGGACAGGTGTTTTAGCAAACGAGAAGGAAGCCCCCGTCATTTTTACAAATGCAATCCACGAGAATTCGGCATATCTTGAAATGGCTACTCGAGAAATGACTTCAATTGTAGAATGGGAAAATGGATTCCGTGAGTCTCAACAAGCTGAGTCCGTACCCCAAAGATTTCCCTGACGATAGACTCTTCGAAAAAACAGAGGAGTTAAGGAATTTACAGCGTGAACATTCTGCGGCACAGAAGACAATTGCGGATCTTGAAGCAAGGTTGGCAATGGTAGAAAGGTCAAGTTAGTGGATCTCAACTTTATTCTTCAATGAGAGAGAGATTGGAATTCATTATAAGTTGTAATTATATTTATTCTTCTGTAAGAGTTTTATCAAGTTGTAATTGCTAGTACTTACAAAGAATCTCAGAGTGTCGTTCTGTTTATACCAATTTGTAAAGTTGTAAACTTAGGGCATGTTCGATTACAACCCATATTCAAATGGTCCGCTGTTTTCGGCACTGCCAATTATTATTATTTACTATGAATCTTTATTGCCACATCACACACGTGGTACAGTCGCTTTTCACACTGAATCCGAAGCTGAAAACTGGCAATGGGAAAACCTTGAGCACAATGGGACAAAAGTCATAAGTGAGGAGTCTGACGTTGAAAACATTTAACAACTAGTGATTATTGAGAAAAAACGGACATTGCACGCGAAAAAGGACGGAGAAAAGGTACTAATAAAATGATCAAATCATTGGTCGTATATATGGCTGTTGTAAAAATGCATCCGAACGGGGTCCCATTATAGTTAACGGCCAAGATAAAATTTAAATAAATTATTGATCTGAGGTGGCCAAATTTGCAGCGTTTTCGATCATTTCAAGTCCGATCTCAAGAGATCCGAGAGAGTGCAAGTGGACTTTTCCAATCATACTAGTGCGAGCGAGCATACCCCATGCTCAATACACCACCACATGCAGAAATTTATGAAGTTGCTTGTTGAGTAATGGAATTCATGCTTTTTTGTTCATGATTTGCACAGATCTCCATCGTCTGGCTATGTCTAAGTCAGAGATGCTGTGGAGGCAAGGCCACATGAGGCAAATCAGGCCTCAGTTCGGATTGTATGAGGCGATTGGCATTTCCCAGAATCAGAACCTCCGGTTTGAGGCGAGGAGTATTGGAAAAAGGGGCACTGGATAATCGCCTCACCTTGGTTCGTTGGAATCAGATAATGTATCTAACGTACAAGGCGGTTGGAAAACGCAGCTGATTGAAAATGACAATGTACACTACATTTTTAAGACATGAGGGTCCAGCCAGTAGTAGTTTATCATCAGCTGTTGAGGTGACGCTGACCCGCATGGGCATAGCACCATGAGTGTAGAGCACAGGCAGAGATACACTAAATTACTGATTTCTGTATTTGAAGTATGCTGCTTGTACAATCTCAAGTAATAAATATCTCAATCTTACAATCAAAATGCAGGCTAGTGTTGCATCTTCTTCCAAATATATCGATTTTGCAATCAATATCCCAGCTAGCATTGCATCCTCTTTCAGTAACTATTTTTCCTGCTTCCATTCCAACATTCGAGTGGTGTTCTCGTAATGAATGCAAAGTCATCGAATCAGGCAAAGGAATCTGGGAATCTGAGGTTCCAGAGAATTGTCTTGCCTCGAAGGGAACAGGAGCGAGGCAATTCTCGAGGCAAAACATCGGAGTTGTTGTATATTGGTGGGGCCAGATAACATTTGGAGACACGATGTAACCTATAACTGAGGCGGATCGTTGTATGTCTTGAAGTATTATTTTTGCGGACTTATGCCATACATTGGCAATTCCAGTTCGTCAAATTCCTCTTTAAAAAGAGCATCTTCTGTCCAAAGCTATCAATTAGTTCTTCAAACGATCCAATAAAACATCTGTTACCATCAGTCTACTTGGTCATTATCACCAGTTTTGCAATTGTAACGTAAAATAAATCACTGTCACGGTTTTGTAAAAAAAATCGTACCTCTTTACAAAAGAATAATGTATATTGTAACCAGTATTTTAAGGTATAAAATGATGATACAACTCCAAGTTTCTAAAATCATAACATCTTTTAGCTTGTTACATTGCATGCAAGACCGAGATCTCTACTTACCGAGAAAAGTCAAGCCATCTGTCCGCCATAGCATCTGAATCTAAATCTGTATCTCCCTTCCATTCAAATTAATTCAACTTCAGGCAGAAAATTAACTTGAAGTTCGTCTATAAACAGATCAATAGTGAAAGTATGATAACATAGAACACACTTCTCATTGATAAAAGCTCAGTCCTATTTCACAGTAAGTATTGCCAATTACCATTACATTAATCACAAAGAGTACCGTTCCAATTTGCACCGTAAGAACTACCGCTTAATCTACAAGATTTTACTTAATCTCAAACTGAGTTTTGATGCGTCGTTTTGACCGAGGATCTTGGGGACAAGAATTTTTGGGGAATTTGCTTAATCTATCGAAGTTTTATTGAGTTCGAGTCAGATTGCATTGTGCTCATATTGGGTCAAATGCAATCTACATACATCGTATTCTTTAGATCAGATAAAGTCCAATTTGCATTAATTGCAGCGCTTATTTAGATCTCATCAGAGTAGTTTTGTTTTCTGTTAGGCTGAGACTGACTAGGACTGACCTCGAGTTTTAAGGGACCAAGAAATACACATAACCTTTCCCAAATGCAAGATAAATTGGTTGTTTGACTCAGGTTTACCATTCAACCCATGATCGACCGCCATCGGTGTTACAGATCAACCGACCTGAATCAGCACTGCACATGCATGACTGGTCAATCCCGGTCTAGTTGCAACAGAATGTCAACGATAAACTCTTGCATATCTTGACTGACATCGACTGACAATTTCTGAGATCCTTTTAATATTAAACTAGACGCCTGCCAGAGTCCCTTAACTCGGACTTGCTTCAGCACCTTCATCGAATGTGAAGCCGATTACACTTCGAGATTAAGTTTGAACCATTAATTGGTCTGATCTGCTTGATCTCTTGTCAGGGATCATCAGTTAATCGAGATAGGGCACGTCACACAGCAAGCTAACTCCCCACTACCGATCAATATGGCAGGAGTCATATCTTGCAGCTTGCGTCACTACGGCAGTCGCTACCGCTTCATTCTTTGCTTCACCATGTACACAACGGCACCACCATCCCATCCCTCGTGACATTACTGCTCCATCACCGCAGCTTGGTCAAGTTACCATTCACTCCAAGTGTCACTCCATTCCGACCATTCCTTGCTTTTCCAAGATTATCCGCAGTTACAATACTTGTAACAGCCTGGTTACATTTTGTTACAAATACATAAGTACTTAATCCTCCGAGAAATTTTGATTGCATCCAGGAAGGAGTTCCACCTTTCTTCGACCCAACACCACATATTCCTACTTGATGCCGGCATACATTCCTAGTAATTGTTGAAGCTGATTCAAACGTAGAGCATGATCGTAAAGAATAATCCATACAATGCTAGAATCATTGATCTACCACTGGCAGTCGGAAAACTCAGGCTTAAGTACAGCTATCGTTCCACGGTAGAGTTGATACCTGAGGCTCTGAAACGGAAGCATGACAACGGACAGTTTCTCAGGATTTTCCACGACTCAGAATCGACAGAACATACCCTTATCCGCGGCTCAGACGGTGGAATTATTGCATATCACGTTCCCGCAGCATATTTGCGTCAACATGGTGTAAACACAGACCTTTACGACACCATCGAACGTATACGTATCAAGAGCCTCCGACAACACAAGGGGGCATACCGAGGAGAGGCTGTATCAAGGCATTATTTGCCTTGGTGCTGCTATAGGAAACAGCCGTCGATCAGTACTGAATACATGGCGGACGGAAAGCCGGCCCAGAAATTCATGGAGGAGAGTCAAGGTTTGTGGGAGAAAGCCTCCGAAATTTTTCAGGGTGTGCTTCCTGGCAAGTGGCGAAGGCTGACAGAGTACCCATATCCTAAAGGCATGCAGAGAATGGCAGGGGTTTGGAGTGGTTGTGCGCTAAATATCGGGTCTCAGAGCCCCGTCCAAACTGTTGTTCATCGGGATGTAGGAGAGTCTCCTTTCGAGTACAGCTGTCTCACAGCCTTTGGCGATTTTCAAGGGGCGGACGTCGAGCTGTGGGAGGCTGAAGTTTCGATAGAACTGAGACCTGCCGATTTGCTATTGTTTTTGGATGCCTGTATTCACCACTCAAATACCGTGGTGACTGGGTTGCGCCATTCTTGCGTCGCTTTTACACCAAAGAATATGTACGACTGGTTTGTACGGGAGTACATACGGGAGTACAGTGCTAGCAAGGAGCTGCAGATTTCGTTAAGGGAAAGGCGTAAAAATTTTCAAAAGAACAAGAAGAAAACAACGGAGAGCAAAAAGGAGAGCAAAAAGGAGAGCAAAAAGGAGAAGTTGGAGCACGTACAACAAAATGGCGCTGGCAGGACTAAGAAGAAAAGGAGGCCGCGAGGCAGAACGGGGAAGCGAAGGCTCGATGGAGAAAAGGGGAGGGAAAGCAAAACCTTGTAATTTCGTTGATAAGTAGCGTTTAATATCATAAATTCACACTTACCCCCCTCCTCGCTGGAGAGGTAGAATGGCCAACTACTTCTCGTTCAGTTTGAGGAAGGTTGAAGTTTGATTAATTCTCTTTGACTACGAACCGGGGGAGTGGTCAAGGCCATAGATAGTTCGTACTAACGATCGTAAGAGCAGGTGTAAACGTGATTCTTCCGTTCATTATCCGACGTCTAACGTTGGCATATTGTCGTCAAAGTCTACCTCTGCAAGTTTCAAACGGAGTGACAGTAGTGAACCCTTCTCAGCAAGGGATGGAGATGTTGATGCGCACTTATATATGTTGTAATGCTAAAAGTCGACATTTGTAATGGCGGGATCACCAACGCTGGATCATTTACAATCTTACGTATATTGTAATTACAAGGGATTACGTTGCAATTTACATTGTAATTTCGAGGATTACATTGTAATTTCAAGGGGCAAAGAAGGCTCACGCACGTTTCAGAATAAAATATAAAGACCCTTGGCCCCTGCTGTCATCCTTTTCTGTTAAGACAGACCTTCGACTTCAATCGTCCCTTTCTTTCGTTATTAACAATGAACAAATCTGCCCTAGCTTCAAAACGCGTCTCTAAAACTCCTGCAGCATCCCGTGGTCGAAAAAGATCCCTTGAGGGAGGGGAGGAAACTCCAAACAAGAAGGTACATTGACGCTATTTTATCTAATTTAATCACTTAGAGATTCAACTGGGCACAGTATCCAAGAACACAACAGTGGGTGGACACGGCCGCAGCTAAAGGGAAACTTGTCAGGGAAATTATTGATGGAGCTGACAAAGTTTATCAAGAAGAAGGTGGTATTGGAAGCATTGGCGCGGATAAGATTAAGGTTAAATAATTGAACGGTTCCTTATATCGAGCTAAATGTGGTACAGAACCGAGTGGAAAATATCCGCTATAAAAAATCACATCCAGCCAGCCAAAGTCCAAATCCGGACTACATCGAGGTTGGGTCCGAGGATGACGATGTTCCTTTATACCCTCCATATCATCATCGGTTCACACCACTCCCGGCTCCTGAACCAGAACTTCGTTTGTTGCAACCAGACGAAAAAATCGATTTTGGTCCTATTAAACACAATTTTGATTTCTTACAAGATCAAATGGTGCGTCTTTTACAAACATTGGAGGCCTCACGTCGGGAAGTCGAGGAATTGAAGAAGGAAAGGGATGAGCTTTTGGAGTTCAAAAACCAGACTGTCGGCTTTTATTCCATGATGCACCGTGGAATAAGCAATTTCGCATTCACCCCCCAGCCGACCCCTCAGCCGACCCACCAGCCGATGCATTCCAACCCCTTTTTGCCTACTATGACTGTACACCATCCTCCGCCCTCAAATCAAATTCTTCATGCCGATTTCGGGTCTCCCCCACATACTTTATCGACCTCCATCTCTCCAATTACACCTCCCATCATCCAAACTGCCTCTGCTAACACTGAGACAACACCTGCCGTAACTGCCTCTGAGACAACCCCTGCAAATATTTCATCTGTTGAGACACGGGCTGCCAGCGGGGAGGTACGGTCTACGAACATGTCCCTCCTGTCATCAGAATCCACTCTGGTCCAAGCTACTGGCCAATCCATGGAAGCGGAATCTCAAGCTGACAATGTGCCGGGATCTGTCATAGACAAACCAAAAGAAACTAGTGCTACTGAAATGTCACATCATGGTCCGGTTCTGTTTCACCAGATTGAAAATCAGCTCTCCGGTAGTGACAGGTCGCAAGAGGATGAGGCTGCTCTGGCTGCTATTTTAGGTGAAGCTAGTGGGAAGGATGCCCTTGGAAGTGATGAGAGTTATAATTTCTGAGTTTTTATTCGGTTATTGATGTTTACAACAGCTGTATACTTAGAATATTAGAGTTGTATACTTAGAGTATTGGAGTTGTATTAGATTCATGAAGTATATTTATGATTACATATCCTGTGGTATTCTTAATAATTCCTTCTCTAACCGTGATTGATGTTTCCTCTCTTGACGGCGATTCCACACACAGAGATAGACATATGTATACAATATCGCATGCTTTTGATCCATGTATGAGATGCTTTTCTTAATCCTGCTCAGCCCACTATTACTGCATTCAGCAGCGCTAGTATTAATGTTTATGACTTCTGGTCGAACTTGCATGTAATTGCTCATGAAGGAGGCTTGGGAACATCCAACATGACCTTTAGCATGCATCTCATCGACTGCGAAGCAGGTATCTTTGAAAAATAAAGGCTCGCGAGACATACAATACGGGGCCAACTGACAAGCAAAATCATAAATGACTGTTTCCGGCGCCTTTTCAAAATATTTGAAGAGAGCGGAAAAGATATCATTGCGTCCTTCAGCATGAGGCATTTTGTGAAATCCAAGACAAATGAGATGTGGACACCATAATGCCATCAACCCACCCGTCAAACTTTGTTTGGTATAAGTTGAATAGAATTTTCGGCATACCTCAGATTCAGCTGTATCAACAGACTTGTCAGAGTCTCGCCCTTCGTAATACGGTCTGTAACGGACAGCAGGTCGACCGTAATAGCATCCTGTCGTCTCCCAGTAACGTGGTAATGTAGGTGGAGATGATTGTAAAGGTTCAATTACAGTCTCTCGATCGTGGACCAGATGATGAAAAACGACATTTGCTCGTTGGGCAAGTGTACCAGACAAAAGCCGCAACTCCGCCATTCCCGAATATTGGTTATTGATCGGGTGGTAGGCATTGAGAAAGATCATTCCTAGGGCAGGAATAAGTGGCTGTAATCGTGGATCTGGAGGACAGCCTTCAGAGTACTTTTGTAATAGTTGAATAGCAGCGTTCGGGACGAGTTGCAAAACGCTGTCGGCAGAGAAAACTTGTAGCAAGAATTGTCGATATCGGCGAGTGTATAGCTTTTTGTCGTCTGACTGCTCAAGACGATGATATGCCGATAAACAAGCTGTATAGGTACTATAATCCATGGCCTAGCAGCTATTAGTAAGAGAAGTTCCAATTAATTACCAGAAACTTTGCAAATTCCTCGTTCAGCTTCTGTATTCTTTCTTCTCGAACGGATTGATTGAGAGCCTTGTAAACCGATTTACGAAGGTTTGTTGGACCAGGAAAGCTTGTCAACTTCATAGTCGTCCTCTTCAACCGCACCCATGCTTTATCTTTGCTGGAGATAATTGGTGGTTCTAAACTTTCCACTCGATGGCTGGGAAAGCTCACTGCGACGCCGTCTGCAATAATCACCGCTGGATTTGGTCCACAGATTGGACACTGCATTGTGCTACCAATCTCTTGTAAACGGATGAACGCGAACCAAGCATCTTGAAAGGTCTGTAGGCGACAAAAGCTAACTGGAGAATCATCTTCGACGTACGCGTTTATAATGGTTTGATGAAAGGCGAAAAATGGTGTTTCAGAGCTCGTAAACTGAGAAGTGTAATTGTTTAATAGCTCATGCGCAAAACCGACTCGATTGTTCCAGTTGAGGATTCCATAGCTACCGAGATCTGATCCAATTCTCCCTCGAGTATTAATGCATGCCTGACAGTAAACAGTCTGTATCTTGCATTCCAATGCTGATGTAGAGGTGTGTACAATGAAGGCATCTTCTAAAATGTTGTCATGATCATATGTCCCAACATATCCACAGGAACATTGTGCAGAATCGTCAAGCAAAAACAAGGCTGGAAGATTGCAACCCCTTTTGAAGGGCGGATTTAGGATGACTGTATCGGATGGAAGATGACACCAGGCCGGTGCTTGGATGGGTAAATGAGAGATACATCTTTTAAAAACAGTTGTAGTAGAACGTGTCTGTGCAACAGCAGCAGCAGCTTGTTCAGGAGATAAATCGATGTCGAGACCGGGAAGTTCTGGAAGTGATTCCAGGTTCTTTTGCGCTGCTGTAATATGCCGACAATTACTATAACAAGTTATTACAAGTTATTGTAAAGAAGTCTTTACCTTGTTCTTGGACAGGATCTACAACTCCATTTCCCCAAACAAGTACAAAATACAATGGTTCGCTTGGGAGTATGATGTATAGAAGAGCCTGAAGTTGAGGCCACAGAGAACAAATATTTGAGATTTTGTAAGTTGTAAAAAATGAGAAAGGCCTCAGGTTCTTCGCCGAGTATCAATGGCTCGCCGATTAAATTCCCAAATTGCTCAATTATACGGTGATGAAGGCAAAGGACTTTCCCACAGTCACACGATAATGCTTGACCACCAGACGTTTGTATCATTGTAAACACATGCCTGTATTGCTGCTCCTAAATAAAGATGTCAGTAAAACTGTGTAGAGAGGATTTAACAATCAAGTAACCAAAGCGGACATTCCAGTCTTGTATAAGGTATAAACGAGTCGAAATACGTATAATACTGCATGGTGCTTCTTGAAGTGACTCCCAGTAATTGGGGAGAAGACGTGTTTTCAATTTGTTCACTTGTTCATCACGTACATCCCAATTAATCTCGTCCGTTCTATTGTAGCCGCTTTTTTCATTATCAGTGACGTGAATATTGGGGCTCGGCTGTGATAAAGGACTTGTTCCATGTTTACGATGTTTTACCGAAGCCATAGGATGAGTAGAAAGACGTGGCCGTTTACGCTTTGGACTTGAAAGGGTCAAAATATGAGGAGCTGGTGCGTCGATGAGGTTTGAAGACCGTCCATTTGAACGAAGGTATGTAGGCGATGCAACTATTCGAGAACGAGCTTGTACGGGCTGAACAGGCGACTCGAAAACTTTACCGAATGTCTTGGGAGTACAGTTCTCGAGAGGTGGCTCTATAAGATTGTTTAGTGAAGACATTGGAACAGATGGGAATAAGGTAGCTGACAAGGACTGCCAGCAGGTCGAGACCTGTCGATCTGTCGAGAGTAGAACACATTTTTTACCTGGAATTTGTGGTCAGGGCTGAATACAAGTTCAGACAAGGATTGAATACAATTTCGGATAAAACTTTGTATACGCAATTACAGAGATATTTGTAGACCATTATTATGTGGTAAGTGTATTACAAAGTTAACGTGGCAGTGATTGTGGGATATCCGAGATTCTTAGTAGTACCTTCGGAATTCGACTTTCAAATAAAGCTGGAAGTTCAGAAATTAAGGTCCCAATGCCGGTTTTACCGGAAATAAGGTTCCGAATGATGCCAGCTTACTTCCGGTATTCCCGGTGTTAGGGAGGCCTGCGCGGAACCGCATTGGCGACTGGCGCTATTCCAAACTTGACCTGATTCAAAAGGAGCGCCTAGAGTGATAAATCCGTCCGCGCATCCCTCGTTCTCCTGTACTTCTCAACAGTGGTAGCAGAGTACTTATGACTGATTTTACATCAGGAGACGCCATCAGCCTCCATCCCTTTTCGGAGCCTAATGGATGGGATTGGACTGAGACACCATTTCCTGTTGT
>Ga0209056_10005062_pt1 | contig 13769 bp, 9 predicted proteins | sample GraSoiAngelo_114_FD_185876 | JGI IMG/M metagenome (GOLD analysis project Ga0209056, IMG submission 185876) | Grasslands soil microbial communities from the Angelo Coastal Reserve, California, USA - 14_0903_13_40cm (SPAdes) (version 2) | ecosystem: Environmental > Terrestrial > Soil > Grasslands ... | reverse complement strand
GCGATCACGATGCTCGTGATTTTGATTAAGAGGGATAGGGAAATCGCAATCGCTGCCATCAGTAAGGGCGTCCACTTTTGGTCGCGAGTCCAGCGAAGGAAAAAATATAAGCCGATAATCGAAAGGCTAAGCGATGGCGCGTCCGGCATGAACGAACGGCCGGTAAAAATGTTTAACGGCGCAAAGCTGAAAAAAAATGTGGTCCAAACAGCTGCGGTAGTGCCGAAGGTTTCTCGCACGAGCAAAAAGAAAAACGGCAGCGAAACCGCAAAGAAAATCACGGCCTGGCTGCGTCCGATCCATTCATGGACGCCACCAAATTTGTAGCAGATCGCAGCAAGAAAGGGCAAAATGGGAAATTCGGTTCCAACGTAGCCGGTGGCATCGCCGGCCCAATCGACCTGCGGATAAGCAAACCGAAATCCGTTCTTCAAAAAATTTTGTGCAATCGCCGCAACGTCGCTTTGCCGCCAACTCCAGTGATCGATATACGGCTGAACGATCAAGATGAGTCGCACCCCCACGGCTAAAATCCATAAAACGATTGCAAGCGTGGTTGCTGCACGTGTAGCCGTCGCCCTGTGGGCGACGCGGCGCACCCGTGCTAAAGATGTCAGGCCCTCGCTTCCCGCAGGAAAGCGGCTACAGCAGACGCGCTCTGGTCTGCGCATCCTGCAGCCTCTTGACAGCGGAGTTAAAGTCAATCCGGTACCTTAATCCCCAATCACGCAGGAACGCGCTCGCATGAAATCAACAGCTCGCGTTTGTCCTCTGGCAGGTGCCGGTTTGTTCGCTGTGACCTTGCTCGTTATTTCCGGCGTCGGCCGGGCGCAGGCACAGAACGAACCGATACTCGTGCCTGAGGCGGTCGATTATCAGAAATTGACTCCCATCTTACCGGAACCGCCGCCGGGCTGGACTGCTGATAAAGCGGAGGGTTCCACCGAAGACGTCGGCGGATTTAAAATTACAAACGTGCATCGCGATTATCACAAAGGCGAAGGAGACAAGGCGCCGACAGCGGCGGTCAGCATCCTCGATTCAGTTGCCAATCCCGAGTATGTGAGCGCCACCACGGCTGCATGGAACAGCAACAGCGAAACCACCGAGGGCTATGGCAAATCTGTCACTATCGACGGCAATCCGGGGTTTGAAGCATTCGAAAAAGAAAGCAAACACGCCACTCTCTGGGTAATGATTGCCAATCGTTATTTCGTCCAAATCGAATTGCAGAACCAGGATCCGAAGGAATTGCACGAATGGATCAAACGCATCGATCTGAAAAAATTGGCCGGCATTAAGTGATTCTGTAGCCGCCGCCCTGTGGGCGGCGCTTGGTCGATTAAGGAAAAAGTGCGGCGCTTCGCACAGCGAAGCGGCTACAAATCACCGCTGCTCCGCTTCCCGCACCATTGGCACAAAACGGACAGGCAAGGTGACGCTTTCCTTCAGCTGACCGTTTTTCTTTTCGAGCACGTAAAGTTGTTGGGCAAATCGCTCACCGACGGGAATCACCATGCGCCCGCCGTCTTTGAGTTGATCCACGAGCGGCTGCGGGACTTTGTCCGGCGCTGCAGTGACAATGATCGCATCGAACGGCGCGTGCTCGGGCCAGCCTTTGTAACCGTCTCCCGCTTTCACATGCACGTTCTTGTAGCTGAGTCGTTGCAAGGTCGCCTCCGCACCCTTCGCAAGCGGCTTGACGATCTCGATCGTGTAAACCTCTGCGACCAATTCGCCCAAAATCGCGGCTTGATAACCAGAGCCGGTGCCGATCTCCAACACGCGATCGCTCAGCTTGGGGCGCAGTTGTTCCGTCATAAACGCTACGATGTATGGTTGCGAGATCGTCTGACCGTAACCGATCGGCAACGGGCCATCTTCGTAGGCATCACCGCGTTCATCTGCGGGGACAAACTCCTCGCGGGGCACTTTGCCCATCGCGGCAAGCACACGTTCGTCCTTGATGCCGCGTTCCCTCAGCTGCCGTTGAACCATGCGCTGACGCGTGGCTTCAAACTCCGAGGATGCCACCGGTCTTTGGCCGCATGCGGTTGCCGTAAGCGCTGCGATCACCAGCCATTGCCAAACTCGCTGCACCCGACACATTGCTTGTCATTCCGAGCGAAGTCCAGGAATGGAGCGAGTGGGACGAGCGACATAGACGGTTGCGCCGCAAGGGTAGCGGCGAGAGAGTCGGGAGACGAACGAGTCAATCTCTAAATACAATGTCACCTCTCTTTTGTCATTCCGAGCGGAGCAAAGCGAAGTCGAGAATGGAGCGGTCGGGGAAACCGCGACATGGACGGGCGGGCCGAGAGGCCGAGCGAGCGGCCGCGAGCGAGTCAAATCTCTAAATTTATGTCTGAGGAACGAAAAACGCCCGAGCAGCGCGCGCAGATGACGGACTTGGAACGACTCCGTCACTCTGCGTCGCACGTCCTAGCGACGGCGATTCTGAAAATCTGGCCGGAAGCGCAGTTCGCCGCTGGGCCGCCGGTGGAAAATGGGTTTTATTACGATGTCGATCTTCCACACCGCATCTCGCCTGATGACTTCGAGAAGATCGAGACGGAAATGAAAAAGGAGATCAAGGCAAACCATCCATTCGAGCGAATGGAAATTTCTCGTGATGAAGCGCTCGAACTTGGCAAGAAAGGGCGGCTCGCGGCCCTGAGCGAACGACCTGAGCCTAGCAAATACAAGCTCGACATCATCGAGAACATTCCGCCGGACGAAAAAATTTCGCTCTACCGTAACGGCGATTTCGTTGATCTCTGCGCGGGGCCGCACGTGAAGCGCACGGGAGAAATTGGCGCTTTCAAACTCACGAGCGTTGCTAGCGCGTACTACAAAGCTGACGAAAGAAATCCCCAGCTCCAGCGCGTTTACGGCACCGCATTCAAAACCAAAAAGGAACTCGACGACTACTTCGCCATGCTCGAAGAAGCGAAGAAACGCGACCATCGCAAGCTTGGGCGCGAACTGGAGCTCTTCGTGTTCGACGATGATGTCGGTCCGGGGTTGCCGATGTTTCTCCCGCGCGGCGCTGCAATCGCCGAAGAACTGGAGAAACTTGCGAAAGAAACTGAGTTCGCCGCCGGTTATCAGCGCGTCCGCACGCCCCATATCGCGCGCGAGAGCCTATACAAAAAGAGCGGCCACTTGCCGTACTATGCTGAGTCGATGTTCCCATCGATGGCAGTCAGAAAACACGAGGAATATCGCGTTTTCTGGGAGCAATGGGAGAAACGACAGAACGAGGCATACGAACAAACGGTCAAGAGGTTCATGCCTAATTTAGATGAGCCTGGCATGCGTGAGCGCATCGGCAAGATGGATACGCGAGAACTGAACCAATTTATCGAGCAACGGATTTCGGCCATGGGCCAAGAAGCTGTCAATGCTTTCAACAGAATGGCTATCGACAGCTTCATCCCAAGTCTGATGATGACGCAGGTGTCTCCGATTGAAGATCGCTATTACCTGAAGGCGATGAACTGTCCGCATCATCACAAGTTGTTTGCGGCCATTCCGCGCAGTTATCGCGATCTGCCGTTGCGGCTGGCGGAATATGGGACGGATTATCGGTACGAGAAAAGTGGCGAACTGTTCGGACTCATGCGGGTGCGCTCGCTACAGATGAACGACGCGCACATTTATTGTACGCCAGAACAATTCGAAGCCGAATTCAATGCGGTGAACGAAATGTATCTGAAATATTTCAAGCTCTTCGGGATTGAAAAATATCTGATGCGTTTCTCGACGCACGACCCATCGAAGCTCGGCCAGAAATTTGTCGATGAACCTGAGCTTTGGAAGCAGACGGAGGAGATGACGCGACGTGTATTGAAAGACTCAGGAATTGATTACGTGGAAGTGCCTAACGAGGCGGCGTTTTACGGGCCGAAGATCGACGTGCAGGTCTGGAGCGTTGTCGGCCGGGAGTTCACACTCGCCACCAACCAGGTCGATTTCGCGCAGCCGCGCCGGTTCAATCTAGTTTACAAAGATCGCGACAATCTCGAAAAGACGCCGATCTGCATTCATCGCGCGCCGCTCGGCACACACGAACGTTTTATTGGATTTTTGCTCGAGCATTACGCTGGCAATTTCCCCCTCTGGCTATCGCCTGAACAGGTGCGCATCCTCACCATCGGCGATGACCCAAAGTTGATGGATTACGCCCGATCGATTCTGAACGAGCTGCGCGCCCATCAGGTCCGCGCGGAAATCGACGACAGCACCGACAAGATCAACGGCAAAATCCAGCGCGCCGAACAGATGAAAGTGCACACGATGCTTGTGATTGGAAAGCGCGACATGGAAGCAGACGTGGTGAGCGTGCGGGTTCACGGCAAAGGAAATCTCGGCGCGACGCCGCGCGGTGAAGCAATCGCGGCTGTATTGGAATCGATCCGCACAAGAGCAAAGTAATTTCCAGGACGACGGCAACAAGAGCGCCGACTCGGGCTATTTACTCCCGGGTTTGACAGCCGGGATTTCCGCCAGATCGGGTGGGAGATTGTCTGCGGGAAACGTCTCGACTGCCATTTCGATCAGGCTCACAAACGGGCAGCCGAAGTCCGGTTTTGTTTCGCCGCTGCGATCGACAATCACACCGACCGCGGAGACGATCCCTTTGTGACTGCGGACTATATCGATTGTTTCCTGCACGCGCCCGCCGCGCGTGACGACGTCTTCGACCACAATGAATTTTTCACTCGGCGAAATTTGAAAACCGCGGCGCAGAACAAGTTTGCCATCCTCTTTCTCGGCAAAGATATGACGCTTGCCTAACGAGCGGCCGACTTCCTGGCCGACAATGATTCCGCCAAGAGCGGGGGAGATGACTGCATCGCAATCAAACTTGCGCAGTTTATCGGCGAGTTGTCCGCACACCCGCGCAGCGATGTCCGTATGCTGCAACAGGATCGCACATTGGAAATACTGGCGGCTATGCAAGCCGGAGCGCAAAATGAAATGGCCATCGAGCAGCGCGTTAGTTTTCCGGAACAGGGCGAGGAGATCTTCGCTCATCTGGGGAGCGCACGCGCCTTGCGCGTACGTTTCGGCGGCCCCGCCGAAACGCCTCGAGGAGGGCCACACGATGGATTCCCCTCTACCCCCAAAAAGTCCGCGATGGCGAGGGCGCCATCGCCAGCACGCGAGGCGCGTGCGCTCCCCAGACACGGCTGCCCATGAAATTTCCTCGTCATGCCAATTCCAACTTACCCAGAGGTGTCGTATGCCGTTTGCTCGCCTTCTTCTGCTGCGGCGATCGCTTCGATTTCCACCCCGGCTCCTTTAGGCAGAGCGGAAACCTGGACGGTGGAACGTGCAGGCGGCCGCTGCTTGAAATACGAGCTATAAACTTCGTTGACGGTCTGGAAATCGCGTAGATCGGTGAGAAAAATGGTGGTCTTAACGACATTGTCGAAAGTGAGCCCTTCGGCTCTCAAAACGGCTGCAATGTTGTCGAGCACTCGCCGGGTCTGCGCCGCGATGTCGCCGGAAACAATTTCGCCTGACTTCGGGTCGAGCGGAATCTGGCCGCTGCAAAAGAGCAAATTTCTGCTGCGAACCGCTTGCGAGTAGGGGCCGATCGCCCCCGGCGCTTCATCCGTCGAAATAATCTTCTTCATGTTGGCCGATTGTAACTGCAAATTTAACCGGCACAATGAATGGCAGACTCTAATTAGTCAGGCATGCGGGACATTCTGTTCGTAGGAACTTTCTACTCGTTGCGCCACATCCCTGTAGCCGTAATCAACTTCGTAAATCTGCTTCATACATGCGAGCGATTTCTCCGGTTCGCTCAGCCGCTCGTAAACCAATCCCAGATTGTACATGATTTCTCTTTTCATCGTGTCCATTGTTGGAATTTCTTTAGATGCTTCCTCTAGTTGCTTCGTGGCGAGATCAAGCATCCCAAGTTCGGCATAACAGCAACCGAGCAGATTCATCGCTTTCAGGCGCGCATGCGGATTTTGCCGGGCGCGCTGCAACTCCGGCACCGCCTCGCGAAACTGTCCGGCATTGAGCAGGTGCTCCCCTAGTTCAAATCGAAGCTGGAGATCCGTCGGATTCCTTGCGACGCGCTCCCGCGCATCGGCGACGAGGATTTCTGCACGCCTGGCTTTGGCGGCCTTTAGTTCGTCGGACTTCGTCGCGTACAAACTGTCTGTCGCATCGCGTGTCGAGAGAAATTCCTCGTGCGCGGCAATCTCCCGTTCGAGGCATTTGATTTTCAAATCGGAAATCTTTCGCAGCAATCCGGTGTCCGCGCCTTTGGTCAGATCGGCAGCACGCTGGTACCAAGTGATCGCTGTCGGGAAATCCTCTTTTTGCTCGTTCAACGCGCCCAGGCGCCGCGCCAAATCAACATTTACCGGCTCCGCCTGGTGACGCGCGTACGTTTCGGCAATCTGCTGATCCAGCGCTTCGCCGGTCAAGCGCACCCGGCTTTGTTGCTCCAGTGAAATCGCTTCCTCTTTGTCCTTGATCAGGTCGCGATAACTTTCGGCCTGCGTCCATCCGCCTCTCTTCATGGATGCGCGTGCCGAAGCGTCTTTGCACAGGCGCAGCGCTTCGGCATCAAGCGGATCGATCTCCGTGATTTGATTATACACCTCCACTTCCTGGTCGCTGTCTCCGAGTTGATGATACAAGCGCCCCAGCTCGTGCAGCAGCTTGACGTCGCGAGGATTTCCTTCGAGTAACGTCCGGAGCGCGAAAACCCCGATCTCCGGCCAGCCGGCTGCAAGCGCAGCTTCTTTCAAAACCAAATTCGCCTGGCGATTGTACGGCTCCTCTTCCAGAACCTTCTCCAGCATTTCAATGGCGCGTTTCGGGTCCTTTTTGATTTCGCGCTGCGCCTTCATGACCGCGATCGGCGCAGTAGAAATGTTGAAAAAACTTTTCTTTGTCGATTTGCTTCTCGTCACCTCGGCCCGCCGCAACAGTTGGCGCCCCGTCAGAAACTCCGGCTCCTGCTTGAGAATGTCCTGCAAGAGCGAAATCGCATAACCGAAATTGCGCAGCTCAATCGCGGCTACTGCCTTCAGCCATAAAGCGCGCAGCGATTCACTCAACTCTTTTTCGGTTTTGGCTGCCATCACTCGTAGCTTATCACAATTCACAACGCGTGCCTGAGCGCGGGAACCGATGGCGCATACTTCTCAAATGGATAAGTTTTGTTGATGCGCCGGTTCGATTTCAGTATGAACCGCGACGCGACGCCTTTTGAATTGAACGGCGGCGGTCGCTTTGTCCTCTCGCGCAAGGATTTTGTTCCGGCGTACCTGAAAGCGTTCGAGGAAGGCGTTCTCCACCAGCGCGCCGAGGAGGCGATCGAGTCGCTGCGCTCGTGCAAAGTTTGTCCGCGCGACTGCGAGATCGATCGGTTCAACAACAAGATCGGCGTGTGCAAGAGCGGCAGACTGGCGCGCGTCGCGAGCGCGTTCCCGCATTTTGGCGAGGAGGATTGTCTGCGCGGCTGGAACGGCTCGGGCACGATCTTTTTCGGCTGGTGCAATCTGCGCTGCGTGTTTTGCCAGAATTTTGAGACGAGTCAGTTCGGCGAAGGCGCAGAAGTGACCGCGGCGGAGTTAGCGGAAATCATGCTCGATCTGCAAAGGATCGGCTGCCACAACATCAACTTTGTCACGCCCGAGCACGTCGTTCCGCAAATTCTTGAAGCGCTGGTAAGCGCCGTCGAGCACGGTCTGCGTCTGCCGCTCGTCTATAACACCTCGGCCTACGACAGCCTCGAAAGCATCCAGTGGATGGAGGGAATCGTAGACGTTTACATGCCGGACTTCAAACTCTGGGATGCCGAGTATTGCCGAAAATATCTTGTGGCCAGCGATTACGCGGATGCCGCGCGTACTGTGATCGCCGCCATGCACGCGCAAGTGGGCGAACTAAAAGTGGACGAGAACGGCTTGGCGTTGCGCGGCGTAATCGTTAGGCATCTCGTTATGCCCAATCTTCTCGATGACACGCGCGAAATCATGCAGTGGATCGCTGCGAACTTATCGCGCGATACCTACGTCAACGTCATGGACCAATATTATCCCGCGCACAAAGCGGAGACCGAACCGCGCTTCGCTGAGATCAATCGCGGCATTTCCGCCGACGAATTCTGCGGTGCACTCGAACTCGCGCGCGCCGCCGGTCTCTGGCGATTCGACACCCGCTGGCGCCGCGTCATTCCCCACGGCACGCCGGTCTGGCTGCCGCGCATCCAAAGGCTGGCGAATACGGCCTAAAGCAAATCCAGCTGTGGCTTATGCGATTCCGGCATCGGCTTTCCAGTTTTCTTGGCTCGCGGCTTTCGCTCTGCTGTTGCGCGGCTTGAATCCTCCAAATGCACGAGAATTTCCTTTGCGCGGTCGAGAATTTCTTTTGGCAGACCGGCCAGGCGCGCAACTTGGATCCCGTAACTTTTGTCGGCACCGCCGGGAACGATTTTGCGCAGGAAAATGATCTGCTCGTTCCATTCGCGTACGGCCACGTTCAAATTGCAAACGCCTTCGCGGTCCTCGGCCAGCTTGGTCAGCTCGTGATAATGCGTGGCGAAGAGCGTGCGCGCTTTGATTTTGTCGTGGAGAAATTCGGCTACGCTCCAGGCGATGGATAGCCCATCGAAGGTCGATGTGCCGCGGCCGATCTCGTCCAGGATAACCAGGCTGTGCTCGGTGGCGTTGTTGATGATGTTGGCTGTCTCGTTCATCTCCACCATGAACGTGGATTGGCCGCGCGCTAGATCGTCGCTGGCGCCAACGCGCGTGAAAATGCGATCGACCAGGCCGATCTCCGCGTTCTCAGCGGGAACGAAACTGCCGATCTGCGCCATCAGAGTGATGAGCGCGACCTGGCGGATGTAAGTGGATTTGCCAGCCATGTTCGGTCCGGTCACGATGGCCATTCGCAGATTTTCGCCGCGCAGCTCGGTATCGTTAGGCACGAATTTTTCTTCCACCAAATTTTGATCCAGCACTGGATGCCGGCCATCCTTGATTACGAGGCGGAGGGAGCGGTTTAACGTTGGCCGGCAATAACGAAACAGCCGCGCCGTCTCGGCCAGCGCGCAGATGACATCGAGAACCGCGATCGCTTCCGCAGTTTGCTGAATTGGCCCAAGCTCGCGCAGAGTTTCCTCCCGCAATTTTTGAAAGAGTTGGTATTCGAGGTTTCGCGCGCGCTCGTCTGCCCCGAGAATTTTTGCCTCCATTTCCTTGAGCTCGGGCGTAATGAAGCGTTCGCCGCCCACAGTGGTTTGCTTGCGCGTGTAACGCGCGGGCACGTTGGCCAGGTTTGATTTGGTCACTTCGATGAAATAACCGAACACCGAATTGTAACGGACCTTGAGCGACTTGATCCCGGTCGCCGCAATCTCGCGCTCCTGCAATTGGCTGATCCAATTTTTCCCATCACGCGACGCTTGCCGCAAGGCGTCAAGGTCGGCATCATACTCGTCGCGGAAGATTCCGCCTTCCTTCAGCGCCGGCGGCGGATCGTCGACCACTGCGCGCGTGAGCTTTTCCGCCAGTGCCGGCATTTCGTGGATTTCGTTTTGCAGGCGTTGTGGTAGGGCGGGCTCGCCGAGCCCGCCGCCTTCTGCAGCCGTCGGCGCGCCCGGCGGTCGCGCCCTACCAAATTGAATCCGCTCGACGAGCTTTTGAAGTTCGCCTTTCAAATTCGGGATTTGCTGAAGCGAAGTTTTGAGCGCGACAAGGTCGCGCGCGTTGCCGGAAGCCTGGCTTAACCGGCCAGCGGCGCGTTCGATGTCGCGGATCGATTTTAGCTCAGCGCGAATCGATGCCAACAGATCGGGTTCCTGCAAAAGATCGGCGATCATTTGCTGACGCTGTTCCAATTCAGTGAGATCACGCAGTGGTTGCAAAATCCAGGAGCGGAGTTTGCGCGCGCCCATCGGAGTTTCTGTGCGATCTAGGACAGCAAGCAGGCTCGTGTCGTGCGCGCTTCGGGACTGGACCAGTTCGAGGTTGATCTGTGTGGCAGCGTCGAGCAGCAGGTAATCGGTGGGCGCATCGCAGCGGAGCGAGCTGAGATGATCGATCGTGCGCCGCAACTGATGTTTCAAGTAATGAATGATCGCTCCGGCGGCCGCGACCGCCGCGGGCATCTGCGCGCAGCCGAATCCATCGAGCGATTTGGTCTTGAAATGCTCGCACAGCGTGAAGATCGCTTGCTCCCGCAGAAACGCGTAGCTGTCGTAACCGATGGCGCGATCGAGCTTGCCTAGTTGATCCTTTTGTTCATCGCTCACCAGCAGTTCGGAAGGCGCGACCCGCGTAAGTTCGTCGAGGAGCGATTGGCGATCTTGCAATTGGGTGAGTCGAAATTCCCCAGTAGTGAGATCGGTGTAAGCGAACCCGAAAACGCCGTTGTCGATGTAAACTGCGCCGAGATAATTTGCGCGCCGCGCATCGAGCCAGTGAAGCTCGCTGATCGTTCCGGCACTGATGATCTGCGTGATTTCGCGATCAACAATTTTGCGGCCTCGCTGCGGTTCGCTCATCTGATCGCAAATGGCCACGCGCCGCCCGGCCTTGATCAACCGGCGGATATAACTTTGTGCCGCGTGATATGGCACGCCGCACATCGGCACGCCATTGCGTTTGGTCAGCGCGACATTGAGCAGGGTGGACGCCTCCCTGGCGTCATCGAAAAACATCTCGTAAAAATCGCCCAGCCGGAACAGCAGAAGCGTGTCGGCTGGGACGCTTTTCCGCAAGCGTTGATACTGCTGCATCATCGGGCTAAGCGCGTCCTGCATCATCTTCAGAATTAAATCACCACGCGCGAATTGCGAGTTTGGAATGTGGATTCGACAAAATTCCTTGCTTGTATGCGGAGGTTCCCCTGCAATCGGGCGCGACTTTCATGATTTGCTTCGCTCGCTTGTCCGGCAGACGCTCGTTCATCTTCGGGTTTATTTTTCCTGCAACGCTTCTGGCAGCGGCGCTTGTCCAAAAAAACCCGCCCGTGCGCCCTGCGGACGCAGACTCGCCGGTGTTGATATGGGATATTGATCTGAAACTGGCCAACACGCTGCCTCGAACTTTCCGCACGACTGACGATCCGTTGAAGGCGACGACGGGCGAAAGACCAGCAACAACTGGGTTGAGCGATCTGCGCACCTCGGGCAGTGGCGAGTTTACTGCTGAAGGTCTGGAGCTTTTGCTGGCGCGAACTTAGGGCCCGGTGACGGTCTTCGATTTGCGGCAGGAAACGCACATATTCGTCAACGGCCTCCCTGTTAGCTGGTATGCGTCACGCGACTGGGCGAATGTGGGTCGCAGTCAGCCAGAGATTAAAGCAGGTGAAGCTGTACGTCTGCAATCGCTGAAACCCGAGAGCGAAATCACTGTTTACCCGGGCGAAGCCATAAAAAAATCAGACGTTGGTTCCGCGACGCCGGAACATGTGACCGTCAATTGGGCACTTGCAGAGCGCGACGACGCGCAACTGCTTCCATCAACCGCTCCCATTCGTCCAAACTGCCGCGAAAGCCCAGTTCGCAAGCGGTGTTGAAACTCAGCCGTGCGTTCGCCTCACGGCGCTTTCCGCCTTTTGTGTCGTGAGCGTTCCGATAATGACGCCGTGAAACGAAACGAGCCTACGCTTGGGTGACGCCGCCTGCGTCAAAGAACGGGGAACCAAAATACACCTCCGTTCTTGGCGTTCCGCCGATAAACTCCCCCGAAGATGCCGTTAAGGCTTCTATTTCGAAGGACGTTAAGGAGTTGATTAGGTTAGCCTGGAAAATGAAATTCGGAGAGTAACAAAGCCATTTTCCGTGCGCTGCGCGCAACGGAGTTGACGAATCAGGGGCAGCAATGCGTATGTCTCCGTGTATCTCCGTCGTATAACGGAGAGTACGCCGCCAAGCCTTGGCAGGGCAATCTCGGGCGGAGATGAAGGTTCGAATCCTTCCGGTGACGCGTCAATACCAAATTAGGACACTACCGAAAAGCTTGCAATACGGATTCCGCACATGCTAAAAGCAGATTATGAAAAAGATTGTGCTCGTAATGTTCCTATCGGTCGCAGCGTGGTTTGTACTATGTTGCGACGTTAGTACCTGTTACGCGCAGACAACTGGAACTGACAGCGGATCCGGAAGTGGCTCCGGCTCCTCCAGCGGTAGCTCCTCCAGCGGTAGCTCCTCCGGCGGTGGCTCCTCTGGTGGTGGTCATTCCGGCGGTGGCTCCTCTGGTGGTTCTGATTCTGGCTCGCCAACAGCTACACCGCCTCCGAAAAAATAAGTTTTTAAATTGAAGTGCGGCCCTTTCCTGGAAGCGGCGTACTTGCTTCTTTGAAACAGCAAGTACGCGTTATGAAAATAATGCTATGTATCCCGTTGTGCCCTTTTGCCGTTTCGAAATGAGTCAATTTGGTTCCAAGCAGGGCAATTTGAGCTTTGCGTAATACGCTACCCCCGACCTCAATTTTAATAGAAATCCGCCGAAGGTTCAGGGAGGACTCTGCGCCACTAATAGCTCACTGTTGTTAAATCACAATGGTCTTTGAACAATGCCATCGAACTTGTTCCGAGTCTCTGATGCAATTCCGCGTGCCTGGCCGCAATCGCACGTCAAACCGAAGAAGCGTTTACGGACTGAAAAGCTCGGCGCTGCCTAGTCCTTCGCCATTTTGGTCGTAGCCTCCAGCCACCATAACTCTCCCATCAAGCAAGGTGGCGGTTGCATGCTGCTGTCGACCGGTAACAAGGTCGCCTGTCCTGGTCCAGGCAGATTTAACCGGATCAAAGATTTCCGCCGAGGCGAGCGTTCCGCTTCCTTGATAGTCTTCTCCGCCTGCGACCAGGACACGTCCGTCGGGCAAAAGAGCCGCGGTATGTCTGGCGCGAGGCTGGTGCAGCCTGCCGACGACCGTCCAAACGCCAGTGGCAGGATCCCAAATCTCCGCCGTGCGGATCGAGTTATTGAGATAATCTTGACCGCCGGCAACCAAAACTCGGCCATCTGCGAGGAGAGTGGCCGTCTGGAGAAGGCGGGCAGCGTGGAGCCGGCCAGTATAAGCCCAGGTGCGAGTTACGGGATCGAATAGCTCACACGAGGTCTGAGGACCCGACACTCCCCCGCCTGCGGTGACCAGGACTCGGCCGTCGAGCAGAGTTGTGGCCGTGCCCCACCAGTGTGGGTCATTCATGTCGCTGGAGGTTGCCCACAGGCCGGTTGCGGGATCATAGGTCTCGTTGCTGGCCAAAGTGCCGACCAGGTCGCCATAGCCGCCTGTCACCAGCACTCTTCCGTCTTGCAGCAACGTTGCCATGTGTTCTTCGCGGCCGACATGAAGAGAACCCGTCCTGGTCCACCGTCCCCGCCTCGGATCGTAGATTTCGACGCTTGTCATACTTTCCAGGCCATTGTAACCGCCGGCGACAAGCACGCGCCCATCCAAGAGCAGGGTGGCAGTGTGACTAAAACGGGCGTTTCTCATACTGCCCGTGGGTGACCATGTTGCGGTAGTGCTATCGTAAAGTTCCGCCGAAGCCAGGTCATAGGTTTCATAGCTGTAACCAGCGGCGGCCAGCACTTTTCCGTTCATCAGCGTTGTCATTGTAAACCACCAACGCTCGTCCTGCATCGAACCCGTGGCGCTCCAGGCGTTCCCCGCGGCAGGACCGAAGTCACCAGCTATAGTCCAGGATGATAGACCGATGACCATCAGAAGCGGCAGCAGAACTCGCTGGTGACTTCCGAAACGGCGAT
>Ga0209056_10005060_pt1 | contig 13774 bp, 12 predicted proteins | sample GraSoiAngelo_114_FD_185876 | JGI IMG/M metagenome (GOLD analysis project Ga0209056, IMG submission 185876) | Grasslands soil microbial communities from the Angelo Coastal Reserve, California, USA - 14_0903_13_40cm (SPAdes) (version 2) | ecosystem: Environmental > Terrestrial > Soil > Grasslands... | reverse complement strand
TGTCGAAGAAGAACGGCACGAGTGGCAGCTCGGCGCGCAGCCGTTCGACGTCGAGCTTCCGTCCGAAGCGCCGCATCGTCATCTGGAACGGCAGCGGGGTCCCGTCCGGGCGGAGCGCGATCGCTTCGCCGTCCAGGATGGCGTCGTCGAGCGGGAGGCGCCGGACCGTTTCCACCACCTCGGGCACCGCCTGCGTGACGTCGTTCAGCTGACGAGAGAACACCCGCACCTCGCCTCTCGCTTTGTGGACCTGGATGCGCGCGCCGTCGAGCTTGTGCTCGAACGCGGCCTGGCCCCCCAGGCGCGTCAGGGCGTCGGCCACGTCATCGGCGGCCTGCGCAAGCATCGGCTGCAACGGGCGGAACAGCTCCACGCGAAAGCTCGTGAGACCCGCCGCTCCCCGGGTGAGCGCCGCGTGCGCCACGCGACCCAGATCGGCGGCCAGCATCGTCGCCCGGCGCACGGCCCCGGCCTCGAGTCCCGCCGCCCGCGCCACCGCTTCGGTCACGAGTCCTTCGAGCGCCCCCTGGCGCAGCTCGCCCATGAGGAGGCGAAGCAGGAATTCCCGCTCGTCGGCCGTCCCCCGCGCGAACAACTCACCGAGGAGGCGTTGTTTCATCTGGGTGGAGCCCTTGCCGGTGGTCGTCGCGAGGCGTTGCAGCGCCGCATCCACCGCGGCGAGCTCGAGGGTAGGAGCGGCAGCCGCCTGCTCGGGTTGGGCGGCCTGCAGGGTGGCGTAGCCGATCCCGATCCGTCCTTGGCGGAGTGAGCCCGACAGGAAAGCGATCGCGATCTCGATCTCGTCCGGACCGGCCCGCTTCAGGAGGGCGGCGACGAGGTCGATCTTCGCAAGCCGGCCGCTCGTTGCCGCGACGCTACGCGAGGTCTGGACGAGGTCATGGAGCAGCACGTGGTCCTCACCCAGAGCGCGCTAGAGGACGACATCGCCGCCCGGATCGGTGCCGCGCAGCCGCTCGAGGCGCTCGCGGGCCTCTTGCAGGCGCCGCTCGCGCTCGGCGTCATCGATGGTGGCGCTCGACCAGTCGGGATTGCCGGCGGCGTCGAGCCGTACGCGCAGCACCACGCCCTCGCGCACCTTGACCGGGAGCGTCTTCTTGAGCACGTCCAGCCCGACGCCGTCGTCTCCGACCAGCACCGCGACCGCGCGCTCGAGGCGATCGACCGAATAGAACGCTTCCCTCTCGCTCATTCGTCATGGCCTCGCGTCGCAGGCGCAGCCCGGCGGCTTCCGGCATTGGTAGCCACGGTTGATGCAGGAGTTGCCGCAGGCCTTCCCCCGGGTGCAGACCCGGCAGCACGCGCGAGGCGGCTCACCGCTCGAGTCGCCCTGGCGTGCGACGGGCGTGGGCAGCGGCGCGGCGCTGCCCGGCCCCGAATACTCGTTGAGAACGATATAGCTGCCGTCGCGCTGTGCCTCAATGATCACGGTGCCGTCACGGTCCGTGCGGTACACGCGCGCGCCGGCGTTCTGCCACAGCCCGATGACCTGCGACGCGGGATGCCCGTACGAGTTCCCCGCCCCCACCGAGATCACCGCGACCTGCGGGCCCGTCGCCTGAACCCACGCAGCCGTGGTGCCGTTCTGGCTCCCGTGATGGGCGACCTTCACGACCGTCACTCGCGGGACGGAGTCGTGCTTCAGCCAGTAATCGAGCTCGTCCTGCTCCGAATCCCCGGTGAGGAGCGCCCGAAAGGCCCCGTATTCGAGCAGGATCCCCACGGACGCGTTGTTCTGATCGCCTTGTCGTGCCGGTGGCGGCAGCACTCGCAGGCGTGCGGAGCCCACGGTGATGGTTCGCGCGGTCGCTTGGAGGTATTGCGCTCCGCTCGCGGCCACCGCGCGCACGGTGCTCTCGTACGTGGCGGTCGTATGGGGCATGCCGTTGTCCAGGTAGGCACGCACCGTGGTCGAGGCGATCACGGCCGTCATCCCACCGATATGATCGGTGTGATTATGCGAGGCGACGACGAGGTCGAGGGTGTCGTAATGGTGCGACCGCAGGTAAGGAACGACGGGGAACGCGGCGGGGCCCGCGTCGACCAGGACTCGCTTGCCGTCAGGTGTGACGATGAGCGCCGCATCGCCCTGGCCGACGTCGAGAAAACGCAGCTCGAGCGTCTGCGCATGGACAGGACCGACAACCAGGAGGCAGCCGATGAGAGCGGCGGCCACCCGGCGCACGTTCCACCGACCCTTCAAGGCGCCAGGATCTTTCGGACGTTCGAGAGGATCGCGTCGAGCTGGCTGTCCACCCGGCGCTTCTCGAAGAGCCGGCCGCGGAGCCAGGACACCAGTGAACGCGGGGCCCACACGTCCCGCACCGTCACCGCGGTCGATTCGGCCGTCGGATCGAGCCGGAAGAACGTCTTCCAGCCGTTCCGCTCACCGCGCTCCACCCAGCCGAAGGTCGTGGGCGGCGTGAAGTCTACGACCTCGAATTCGGTCATGCGTTGACCGAACCGTACTTTGAACCGCACGCCCTTTCTGAGCGGCTTGTCGCTCTGGGTTCCGGCACAGCCCGGGAGCCACTCGGCCATACGACTCGGGTCGGTGAGCAGCGCGAAGACCCGCTCGATCGATACGGGGAGGGTCTGAATCACGGTTCGGCTGACAGGGTGCATGAAAGGGCTCGACGGTCGCTCGTAGGCTCGCACCACGCGGCCGCCGTGTCAACCGGCTAGCGCGTGAGCACCGGGAGATAGGCCTTCCACGGCCCGACGGCCGCGGAGTACTGCTTCGCCATCACGCGCGAGATCTGGGCGATGTGGCCCAGGTCGTGCACCACCCACGACGCGAGCAGCTGGGAGAGCGTCACCTGGCCCAGCTCGGGATGTTGGCCGCAGCGCGCCAGCTGCTCCCGGGTCAGATGCCAGGCCCGCAGCGTCGCGATACCCTGAGCGCGTGCCTCAGCAAATCGATCCAGCAGTCGTTCGAGCGACCAGCCCGTGAAGCGCCGGGCCTGTGCGAATCGGTCGAATGGCTCGAACGCCTGCGATTCCCCCTTGGTGAGGATGATCTTCGCCCGCGGGATCCAGTCGGTCTCTTCGCCGTGAATCAGGTGGCCGACCACGTCCTGCGGGCTCCACGTGTCGGGACCCTCGGTCGCGCTCGTCCACGGAGAGGGGAGCCCGCTCAGCATGCTCTTGAGCGTGCCCGGCGTGCGGTTCAGGACTTCGAGCGCGGTGGGGAGTGAGAAATCCATACCGGTGCGCCTCCCTGGTGGCGCGGCTGAAGCCGCGGCTCGGCACCTACAACCTCATCCGTTTCAGAAACGCCTCGTACCGCGGCTCATTCCTCACGGCGTCGAAGATCGGGTCGACCTTCATGTAGGTCAGCCAGCCACGCCGGTCTTCGTACGCGCGGTCGAGCCAGTGGAACACCTGGTCCACATTCCTCAAGCCGAGGTGCGCGATGCAGAGCGCGACCGGTGTCACGTAGTGCTCGCGCGCGCGGGCTTCGAGCTCGGCCACCATGGCCTCCGCCTCGCGCCGCCGGCCGCTCAGGGCCAGCACGTGGGCCACGCCCGCGGTCGCGTACGACAGGTCGGGTGAGAGGGTGATCGCCTCGCGGAACGCGCGCTCGGCCTCGGCGTAGGCCCCCTGTTGCATCAGTACGAGGCCCATCACCCGATAGGTGTCTTCCGACGTGGGGTTCATCGCGACGGCGCGCCGCAGATGGTACAGCGCCTGCTCGTAGCGGCGGGTGTAGTAACTGATCCAGCCCACGCCACGCCGCACCGAGAGCGACGACGGGTCGAGCTCGAGCGCCGTCAGCACTTCCGTCATCGCCTGCTCCGACTGCCCGTTCACGAGCAGCACGTACGAATACCAGTGGTGCGCCGTGGCGAAGCCCGGGTTCAGCTCGAGCGCTCGGGCGTACTCGCGCATCGCTCCCGGCCAGTCCCAGTCATACACGTGCAGCACCCAGGCGAGCGACGTGTGCGCCTCAGGCAGGCTCTGGTCCAGGGCCAGCGCCTTGAGCGCGTATTCGCGCGCGAGTCGGTAGCCCTCGGTGACCGGCACGCTGCGGTAGTCCACCTGGAGCGCGTACGAATCCGAGAGGCCGGAGTACGCCAGCGCGTAGTCGGGATCGTGGTCGATCGCCTGCTTGAAAAAGGAAATCGACTCGAGCACGCCCTCCTGACTGCGCTTGTTCCAGCAGAACCGGCCCTTCAGGTACAGCGAGTAGGCCTCGAGGTTGTGGGTATAGCGCTGCGGCGTGGGGTCGGCGATGTCGGCCAGGAAGGTCGTGCGCAGCGTGCTGACGATGGTGCGGGCGATCTCGTCCTCGATCGCGAACACGTCGTCCAGCGCACGATCGTAGCGCTCCGACCAAAGCGTGCGTCCGTCGTCGGCGGCAGCGAGCTGCGCCGTGATGCGCAGACGGTCTCCGGACTGCCGCACCGTGCCCTCCAGCACGGCGGAGACGCCGAGCAGCGCGCCGATCGCCCGGATGTCCTGCGGCTTTCCCTTGAGGGCGAACGCGGACGTGCGAGAGGCGATGCGCAGGCCGTCGACCTTGGTGAGCGCGTTGATCAGCTCGTCGCTGATGCCGTCGCTCAGGTATTCGTTGTCCGGATCGGCGCTGGCATTCACGAACGGCAGCACCGCGATGGAGCGCGTCCTGCCGACCAGCGACGGGGCGGCCCCGGGTCGCGTCTCCTCCAGCGCCGCCGTGAACTGGGCGACGCTCGCGAACCGGTCCGCCGGCGCCTTCGCGAGCGCGCGGGCGAGGGCCTGCTCGACCGCGGCCGGCGCGTCGGGACGGCGGGCGCGAAGCGGCGCCGGCGGCTCGCTCAAGTGTTTGGCAACGATGGCCCGGGCGCTGTCTCCGGAAAACGGCGGCTCCCCGGCCACCATCTCGTAGACGACGCAGGCGAGGGCGTACTCGTCGCACCGCCCGTCCAGCTCGCGATCGCCCGCGGCCTGCTCGGGGCTCATGTACTCGGGCGTCCCGATAGCGAGCCCGACCTCGGTGACGTGCTCCCCGCCGGCCTGGAAGATGGCGCGCGCGATCCCGAAGTCGGCGAGCACCGCGTGCCCGTCGGCGAGGAGCACGTTCTCGGGCTTCACGTCCCGGTGGACGAATCCCTCACGGTGCGCGTAGTCGAGCCCCGCGCCCAGCTCCCGCGCGATCCTCAGCGCGTCCTTGAGCGCGAACCGCTGCTCGCGTACGAGGCGCTCCCGCAGCGTTTCGCCGCGCACATATGGCATCACGTAATAGAGAGATCCGTCCGCCTGACCGGAGTCGATGAGCGGCAAGACATGAGGATGGGTGAGCCGCGCGGCGATCGCGATCTCGCGCAGAAACCGCTCGGCGCCGATCACGGCCGCGACATCGGGCCGCAGCACTTTGATCGCGACCTGGCGGCTGTGCCGGAGGTCCTCGCCGACGTACACCGTCGCCATGCCGCCGCGACCCAGGACTCGCTCGATCCTGTAGCGGTCCCCGAGGGCGGCCGAGAGGGCTTCCCGCACGCGCTCCATGGAGGAAAGCTATCGTGACGGGAAACCGAACGCGCCCTACCCCGGCGAGCGAGCGCCATTGCGCGGGCTCAGAAGCGCTGAGAGTTTGAGGCCTATGCTTGGCCGCCTTGCCTTCGCCGGTCTCCTCGTCCCCACGACCCTCGTAGCCCAGGGGACGCCCTGCGTCTCTCGACGCTCGGGGAGCGTTCCTGCGGCTTACGCGGCCACGGTTGCTCGGGAGCGCATGCTCGTGTGCGAGCGGCTCGCGACCCGCATCCCCGGAGTGCAGGTGGCCGTGGCGGTGAACGGGAAGCTCGTGTGGTCAGAGGGGTTCGGCTACGCCGACGCCGCTCGCAAGCGGCCGGTCACACGCGAGACGCAGTTCCGCATCGGGAGCGTATCGAAGCCGCTCACGGCCACCGCCGTCGCCCTGTTGTACGAGCAGGGGAAGCTCGATCTCGACGCACCGGTGCAACGCTACGTGCCGTCGTTCCCGGACAAAGGCTACCCGATCTCCACTCGGCAGCTGACCGGTCATCTCGCCGGCATCAGGCATTACAAAGATCAGGAATTCTTCCTGAACCGCCGTTTCGCCACGGTGCTGGACGGGCTGACAATCTTCCAGGACGACTCGCTCCTGTTCCCGCCCGGCACGCGATTCTCGTACTCGAGCTACGCCTGGAATCTCGTCGCGGCGGTGGTGGAGGGCGCGTCGGGAGACGACTTCCTGCACTACATGTCGACGCACGTATTTCGACCCCTCGGCCTGACCCACACCGCGCCCGACCGCGTGGATAGCCTGGTCCCGGGTCGCACCCAGTTCTACGATCGCGACAGTGCGGGGATCTTCCACATCGCGCCCGCCGTCGACAATAGCTACAAGTGGTCGGGCGGCGGGTTCGTCTCCACGGCCGAGGATCTGGTGCGGTTCGGGTCGACGCTGCTCGATCCGGGGTTCCTGAAGCGCGAGACCCTGGACCTGTTGTTCACCTCCCAGCGTACCAACGCGGGCACCGAGACCGGCTACGGGATCGGTTGGTTCCTGCGGACCGATAGCTCAGGCCACCACTGGGCGTTCCACGGGGGCAGCGCGGTCGGCGGGACGGCGGTGTTCGGCGTGGACCGGGATTCCCGCGTGGTCGTTGCCATTCTCGCGAACCTGTCGGACGCGCCGCTCGATCCTGCCCAGGAGATCCAGGCGGCGTTCGACGGGGAGGCGGTATCCCATCGCCCGTGATTCGCGGCTAAAGCCGCGGCTGGGCCCGTACCGCTGAAGCGACAGAGCGGCGTCAGTTCACTGACACGTGCCGAGTCGCGGGTTCACCCGCGGACCCGTCGAAAACGGCGCACAAGATGAGCTTCGTAGGGCGCCGCGAGTCGTTGATGGGAACGACGCCGGGGCTCGCTCGTCGTGCGCGGCTCAAGCCGCGGCTCGGCACGTACCGCTGAAGCGGCAGAGCGGCGTCAGTTCACTGACACGTGCCGAGTCGCGGGTTCACCCGCGGACCCGTCGAAAACGGCGCACAAGATGAGCTTCGTAGGGCGCCGCGAGTCGTTGATGGGAACGACGCCGGGGCTCGCTCGTCGTGCGCGGCTCAAGCCGCGGCTCGGCACGTACCGCTGAAGCGGCAGAGCGGCGTCAGTTCACTGACACGTGCCGAGTCGCGGGTTCACCCGCGGACCCGTCGAAAACGGCGCACAAGATGAGCTTCGTAGGGCGCCGCGAGTCGTTGATGGGAACGACGCCGGGGCTCGCTCGTCGTGCGCGGCTCAAGCCGCGGCTCGGCACGTACCGCTGAAGCGGCGGAGCGGCGTCAGTTCACTGACACGTGCCGAGTCGCGGGTTCACCCGCGGACCCGTCGAGGACGGCGGATCAGAATTCGTTCACAGGTCGCCACACATCATGAATGGGACCGCGACGGCGCCGGCCCCTCGTGCACGGCTAAAGCCGCGGCTCGGCACGTACCGCTGAAGCGGCAGAGCTAGACGCTCGGTTCCGACGGTGGTACCAGTAGTACCCGCCGATCGCGAGCAACACCAACAGCGAAATCGCAATCACGGATCGATAGTCGCCCCGTGACACGCCCGCGCCGAACATGACGCTCGCGAGCAGAGCCGGCGAGCGCGCCAGACCCGACAACACCAGAAACTCGATGATGGTCATTCCGGAGAAGCCCGCCGCGTAGCTCAGGAGGTCCTTGGGCAGACCCGGGAGCAGAAACAGGAGAAACATCGCCGACTTGCTCCTGGCGCTCCCGAACGAGCGGTCGATCTTGGCGAGTCTGTCCCGCCCGATGAGCCGCTCCAGCGTGGGCCGACCCACCACCCGGGCGAACCAGAAGTTGAAGGCCGAGCCGAGCGTGACGCCGATGGCGGAGTAGAGGAACCCTCGCGACGCCCCGAAGACGTAGCCGGCGGCGAACGAGGTGATCTCGCCGGGGATGGCGGCGATCACGACCTGCAGGAACTGGACGGCAATGCACAACAGCGCGCCGGTCGGACCGCCCTCGCGCAGCAGGGCGATCAGGTGGTCCTTGTTCGAGATGCGATGCAGCACTCCCGTGTGCCACAGCATGGCCACGCCGACCACCAGCAGCACGATCAGGCCAACGGGGAGAAGCCATTTGCGTGTCACGATAACCGTTACGAAAAAATAGCGCGCGTGAGCGCTCCTTCGTGCTCGAGCAGCCAGCGCTTGCGATCGAGGCCCCCACCGAACCCGGTGAGTGCGCCGTTGGCGCCGACGACGCGATGGCAGGGGACGATGATGGGGATGGGGTTCCTGCCGTTGGCGGCACCCACGGCGCGGGTGGCCCGCAAGTCGCCCAGCCGGCGCGCCAGCTCGCTGTAGCTCAGCGTCGTCCCGTACGGGATGGCGCGTAAAGCATCCCACACGCGCCGTTGAAATGCCGTGCCGGGCGGGTCCAGTGGGATGTCGAACGTCCTGCGCGTCCCGGCGAAGTATTCCGCCAGGTCCTGTCGAGTGCGAGCCAGCAACTCGCCCGCGGGGCCGCGGCCGTCGTCCTCCATCCATCCCGCCCGCTCGATGGGGGGCGGTCCATGGCGGGAGATGCTGAAGTAGACTCCCGTGAGGGCGGTGCCCGAGGCTGCGAGCACAAGCTCGCCGACGGGGCTGGGGACGCGGGTGAAAATCACGGGCATTGGGGGCTCGACGAATCGGATCCAGGAGGAATGTAGCGGTGCCCCCGCTTGGTCGGCGAGGACGGGGTCGCCCTACCCCGGTCGCGGTGAGCCGCGGTATCATCTCTCCATGCACTGCCACAGAGCCGTTCACCACATCGTCCTGGTGGCGGTGGCGTTGGTCGTCTCGTGTGACAAGTCCACCGCCCCGAGGTCCACGGTGCCGGTGGCTTCCGTGACAGTGAGCCCCGCCGCCGCCAGTATCGCGCTGGGACAGACGGTGCAGCTCACAGCAACGCCGAGGGACTCGCAAGGGAACGGGTTGGCGGGGCGGGTGGTCGCCTGGTCGACCAGCGACGCCTCAGTCGCGACCGTCAGTGGCAGCGGTCTAGTAACCGCCGTGGCAGTGGGCGGCGCCACGATTACCGCGACCAGCGAGGGCAAGAGTGCCGGCGCCGCGATCACCGTCACCACGCCGAGCAGCGGCGGCACGCCGGATCCCACCCTCTTGCCCGTGGCGACGACCTTGCAAGCGCCGCTCACCGCGGCCTACGATGCCCTCAACGTGCCGGCCGTCGCGGCCGGGGGCTCGTATCGCGACCCGACGACGGGCGTGAGGGTGTACAAGGTCACCTCCGCCACCTTCCCGAGCACCAGCGCGAACTGGGGCCACGATTACGCCGAGGGCGGGGACGAGGTCTCCCTGCCCTACAGTGGCGCCACACGGGCCGTTCTGGTGCACGGCGGCGCGTATTGGCTCGTCGACTTCACGCCTGGTGTCGGTGTCAGCAATGGGCGCCAGCTCAGCGGCAACCTCGCGCCGGTACAGGACCAGGCTTTTGCGTTCTCCACTAATCCCGCCACGCCGTGGTACGCGTACGTGAGCAACGGCACGTCGGTGCGCCGGCTCGACATTCGGACGATGACAGAAGCGGCAGGGGACGGCTGGCCCGTGAACAACGAGCCCGTGGCGGTGTGGCTGCAGCAGAGCGAGAACGACGGCCTGTTCGCGTGGATGCGCGGGGCGAGCGGGCCGACGGTGGTGGGTTACGAGCCGGCGACGGGGACGCTCAAGACGTACACGAACACGGGCATCGACGAGCCGCGCATCGACCGCGCCGGCCGTTACATCGGCCTGACGATGGCGACGCCCGCGGAGGCCCTGTACCTGTGGGACTGGCAGGCCGACCGCATCGTGTTGCAGACCACGGGCGATCCCGACATTCCGTTCATTCATGTGGCCAGCTTGCGTGACCGCTGGTACGGCGTGGATTGGAACCTGTCGCAGCCGTACGAGTACGTCGTGTTCGATCCCGTCGCGCGGACGCAGACGCTGCTCGGCGGGCCCACGAACTCCGGCGACGAGTACGGCAACGGGAACTGGATCCAGCATCCCGCCGATCTGGACGACCAGTGGGCGCTGTTCAGTCACTTCGAAGGCCTCGCGCCCTCCGGGAGCGGCTGGCTCGCGCCGGGCGGGATGGTATACGTCACGGCGAACGGGCAGCGGCGGCTGTTGGGCCATCCGTACACGACCATCACGGAGGCCGCCAATTACGCGCTTGCGTCGTTCGTGCGGCAGTCGTCGGACGGCCGCTACGTGATGTTCACGTCCGACATGAACGGCTCCGGGCGCACGGACGTGTTTCTGGTGGAGGTGCCGACGCGCTAGGAGGGGGGCCGCCCAGCCTTAGGCGGGACGCGCGCGGCTACGAAGCTGGCGATCTGCGCCAGGGTCCGGAAATCGTCGAACTCGAGCGCGTCCATCGCTACGCGCACCCCGAACTCTTCCTCCAAGGCGCCCAGCAACACGACCAGTCGCCAGCTGTCGAGCAGGCCGCTCTCAAACAGATCCACGTCCGACGACGCCAGCTCGACCTGCAGTCGCTCTGCGAACAGGCGCGCGATGCGGGCCTCGAGCTCTCTAAGGCCCTGTGTCTTCATCTCGAGCGAACTCCTCGCGGAGCCGGCGCCGGTCAACCTTGCCGTTGGCGTTGCGCGGCAATCGGGTGAAGGCCATCCAGCGGCCAGGCACCATGTAGCCCGGGAGAATCTTGGCGAGCGCCGTGCGCAGCGTCGGCGGCGTGACCGCGGTCCCTGGTGGTGCGACGTAGGCGCAGCAGATCGTCAGGCCTTCGAAGCCGTCCGCCGGAACGGCCACCACGGCGCTTTCCTCGAGGCAGTCGAGCGCGTTCAACGCCGCCTCGATCTCGCCGAGTTCGATCCGATAGCCGCGGGCTTTGATCTGGGAGTCGGCGCGACCGAGGAAGTACACCAGGCCGTCCTCGCCAACCCTCGCAAGATCGCCGGTCTTGTAGATCCGCTCGCCTGAGGCCGACCCGCGGTGATCGAGCAGGAACGCCGCCCGGGTCGTGTCCGGATCGCGCCAGTACCCGGGGCTCAAGCCCGCCCCGTGGATGTAGAGCTCCCCCACCTCCCCGGGCGGCACGGGCGCGAGCGCGTCGTCCAGGACCAGGAGTTCCTCCCCTCCGCACGCTCGCCCGATCGGGATCTCGGCGCGGTCGTCGTCCGGGCAGCGCGGCACGGTGTAGTGGCTCGACGCGATCGTCGCTTCCGTGGGCCCGTAGAGGTTCGTGAACGCTGCGTGGGGCAGCTGGCGCATCCAATAGCGGAGGGCCGGCGTGTAGAAGACCTCACCGCACCACAGCAGCCGCTTCAGGGCCGGAAAGTCGTTCGGACGCACGACGTCCAACTTGGCCATGAGGTGCAGCACCGACGGCACCGAGAACCACTGCGTGAGCTCCTCCGTACGGATGAACTCGGCGAGCTTATGTGGCAGCAGGTTCAGCTGGTGCGGCACGAGGTGAAGCGCCGCCCCCGCAGCCAGGCTTCCGAACACGTCGAAGGTGGAAAGGTCGAAGTGCAGCGGAGCGTGCCCGGACAGCCGATCCAGCGAACCCAGCCCGAAGTGTCGCACGGCCCACTCGATGAAGCACGCGACATTCGCGTGCGTGATGACAACCCCTTTGGGCATGCCGGTCGATCCCGAGGTGAACAGGATGTGCGCGGGATCCGACGGGGCGTTCCGCCAATCGAGCGGACCCGCCGGCGCGCCCTCCACCTCCGCCAGCGAAAACCCGGGCTCGCACGGGAGCCCGGCGGGCGCATCGTGCTCCATCCAGCCTACCCGCACGGAGTTCCGCAGCCCAGGATCGCGGAGCAGGTCGTCGAGCAGCGTGGCCGCGCGCCCGGCGGCGAGGATCACCCGCGGCTCCGCCGACCCAACGATCTTCGCGACGCGGGGAGCGGGGCTCGACACGTCTACGGGAACGTAGATCGCGTCCGCCTTGAGAACGCCGAGCAGGCTGACGATCGCCGTGGGCGACTTGGGCAAGAGCAGGCACACCCGGTCGCCGCGGTCGCATCCCGCCGCCCGCAGCGTCCGGGCGAGCCGGTTGCTCGCCGCGTCGAGCTCGCCGTAGCTCAGGCGGACGCCCTCCATCACGACGGCGGTCGCGTCGGGGCGGCGCTCCGCCTGCTCGCTCACCCAGCGCTGCATCAGAAACTGAGCCACCACTCGCCGTCCAGGTGCGACAGCAAGGCATCGCCCCGCTCGATCGCGTGCAGGATTTCGGGCTGCGGCGAGTGCACCAGCGTCCATTGATGGAGCCAGCGGAGGATGGCCCAGTTCGCTCCGCCCAGCGCGTCGACGAGCCACGGCTCGACCCTGCCCGCGAGCGCCCACGCCCCGTGGCGCCACGCGTCCCAAAACAGAAACCGCAGCACCGTCTTCTCGGCGGATCGCCGCGCGGCCACCTGGATCACCTCGCCGGTCCCTCCCGCGTTCAGGCAATACACGAACCAACCCGCGACCTGTCCCGTCGCGCCGCGAACCAGCATTTGCCGGAGCCCACCGCATATGGCCTTCTCCGCGAGCTGGGCGAACAGCCATTGGAGCGACGCGTCGTCGTACACCGGCCGCAGAGCGTGTCCCCCGACGACGTCCTCGAGGAGTGCGACCATGGTTCGAGCGTCGAGGGGCTCGATCGTGCCCGGCGGCGGTGCCACACTGGTCGGACCATGCAGTCGGGCCGTGATCGCGTCGGCGGCGGCCAGGAGCGGCCGGGCGGCGGACACCACACCGCGCCCGAATGCGCCGCGCGCGAGTCGCCGGGCGGCATAGGAGCAAGGCCGGAGCGGACGCGTCCAGCGCAGCCCGTAGATCGGGGAGCACTCGCCGCCGAGACTCTCCCAGAGCCGCCGCGCGGCATCGTTGGCGTCGTCCGTGATGCTCAGCTCCTGCGGTCCCGAGAGGAGCTGACTCATCAGCCGGTGCCCGACGCGCCCACCGTACCGGGGCGCAACCATGAGCTGAGTCGTTACGGCCACGCGGATGGGCTCGCCCCGAAACAGCATCCGACGCGGCACTACGCCGACGAACCCCCCCACCCGCCCCGTCTCGTCCTCGTACACGAGCGAAGGGAGGTCTGCATCGACCCAGGGATTGTGGAAGAAGATCCGCTCAAAATAGGCAGCCATGGCGTCCGCCCCGACGCGTTCGTTTAGCCGGAAGGCCTGCTGACTGAGCGCAACTAGGTTGGGGATGTCGCTGCGCATCAGCGTGCGAATCCGCCCGGGCCCGGCTTCCGGCGGGGTCACGGAGGAGGTTGCACGCTAGGCTGTCTTCCAGGCGCCGAGCAGGCGTCTGATCAACACGAGCTGCCCTAGGTGATAGGCGTTGTGGTCGGCGAGAACGAGCGCTTCGCGCAGCACCGTCTGCCCGGTGCCATGCGGGAGGCGGGCGAACAGGTCCGTCGCAGGGTCGCGCACCAGTCGCCGCATGGCCTGGAGATCGCGCTTCACCTGGGCGACGCTCGTGTCCCAGGCGACGGCGTCGGGTGGCGCGTCGCTCGCGGGCCAGTAGCCCGCGGGCCACTCCGGGGAGACGTGTTTCGCGCTCTTTGTGAATTCCACGATGTCCCATTGCGAGATGCGGATGTGCTCGAGGACACGCCAGGGCGTGAAGGGCTGCCCCGCGGGTTTGGCGCTCCGGAGTCCGGGCGGCCAGTCGGCGATCGCGTCCTCGAAGGTGACATGGGCGTGACCCCCATCGAGCAGCTCGACGAGATGGTCGCGGAGCGAGCGCTGGGGATCGGAGCGACGAGGTTTGCGCTTGACCGCCAT
>Ga0209056_10005057_pt1 | contig 13779 bp, 12 predicted proteins | sample GraSoiAngelo_114_FD_185876 | JGI IMG/M metagenome (GOLD analysis project Ga0209056, IMG submission 185876) | Grasslands soil microbial communities from the Angelo Coastal Reserve, California, USA - 14_0903_13_40cm (SPAdes) (version 2) | ecosystem: Environmental > Terrestrial > Soil > Grasslands... | reverse complement strand
GCCGTTCGGGCCACAGTGCAGGTAGCCCTGCTCCGCCGTGCCGGCCCGCTTGTCGCGCCCCGGGGTGCGGGCGAGCGAGCCGGCTCCGGGCGCGAGCGTCGCAAACAACGGATCGAGGCACCGCACGACCTCGGCCTCGCCGCCGATCATGAGGCAGTAGCCGCGCTCGAGCCCCCACACGCCGCCGCTCGTGCCGCAGTCGACGTAGTGGAGGCCGCGCGCGGCGAGCCGTTTCGCGCGCTCGATGTCGTCCCGGTAGAACGAGTTCCCGCCGTCGACCACGACGTCGCCGGCCGCCAGACGCGAGACGAGCTCGTCGAGCGTGGTGTCGACGACCGCGGCGGGCACCATGAGCCAGACGATCCGCGGCTTCGCGAGGCGAACGACGAAGTCGTCCAGCGACGCGGCGCCGCCGGCGCCTTCCCGGGCAAGCGCCTGAACGGCGTCCTTCGAGACGTCGTGTACCACGCACTGGTGACCGCCCCGCATGAACCGCCGCACCATGTTGGCGCCCATGCGCCCGAGACCGATCATACCGACCTGCATCGCGCCTCCTCTGGCTAACTCTTCCTAGTCGAGGCCCCACGGACGCCACGCCTCCTGCTGCACGGAGATCGTGCCTTCCCCTATCTCCGCCGTCCACCGGCTTCGGTCGCCGTCTCGCCAGAAGCGCAGCTCCACCCGCGCCGGGCCGACCGCCAGGCCGTGGAGCGTGATCTCCGGGAGCCAGCGGGGCAGCTCCGGGTCGACGTAGAGCCGGCCCCTCGGCGCGTCGGCGCGGATGCCCAGAATCGCTTGCAGCAGGTGGAAGACGCTTCCGGCGGCCCAGGCCTGTGGCACGTTCGCCTTCGGATACACGACCGGGAAGGTGCCCGGGCGGCGTTCGATGCCGGCGTAGAGCTCCGGCAGCCGGTAGCTCACGAAGTAGCTCGCCGCCTCCGAGATGTCGCGCGCCACGCGGGCCGCGTCGGCGGCGAAGCCGTAGCGCTTGAAGCCGAGCGCGATGATGCCGTTGTCGTGCGGCCAGACCGATCCCCGCTGGTAGGAGAAGGGATTGTAGGCGGGGTTCCGCGCGGACAGCGTCCGGATACCCCAGCCGCTCCACAGGTCGGGCTCGAAGAAACGCTTCACGACCCGCGCGGCGTGATCCGGGCTCGCGATGCCGCTCCACAGACAGTGGCCGGCGTTGGAGGCGATCGTCCGGACGGGCTCCTTCTCGGGATCCAGCGCGAAGGCGTAGAAGTCGAGTTCCTCGCACCAGAACTTCGCCTCGAACGCCGCGCGGAGGGCGCGCGCCTTGCTACGGAGACCGGACGCGCGCTCCGGCTCGCCGAGGACGTCGAAGACCTCCGCCATGCGCATCCACGCGTCGAAGACGTAGCCCTGGAGCTCGCAGAGCGCCTTCGGTTGCTTGACCTGCCGGCCGTCGGGATAGACGACGGCGTCGAACGCGTCCTTCCACCCCATGTTCTCGTAGCCCTGCGGGGAGCGCGTCCGGTACTCCTGGAAGCCGTCCCCGTCGAGGTCGCCGTGGCGGTCGATCCACTCGAGGCAGCGGAGCGCCGCCTCCCGGTGCTCGCGGAGCAGCGAATCGTCGCCGGTCCACTTCCACGCCTCGTGCAGCACGATCAGGTAGAGCGGCGTGGCGTCGGCGGTGCCGTAGTACGGCGTGTGCGGGATCAGGCGGAAGTGGGCGAGCTCGCCGGCGCGCACCTCGTGGGGGATCTTGCCGGGCTCGGCGTCGCGGAGGTCGTCCTGCTCCGTCGCCTGCAGCTCGGCGAGCTTCCTGAGCGCGCCCCGCGCCAGCTCGGCGTGGACGATCATGCTCTGCAGGCTCGCGATGAGCGAGTCGCGCCCGAAGAGCGCGACGAACCACGGCACGCCGGCCGCGGGCACCCAGACGTCCGGACCGAAGTCGTGGTCGTACAGGCGCAGCGCCCCCATGTCTTCGACGGATTGGCGGTAGACGCGGTAGACGTCCTCGTTGGCACTCGTCACCTTCGTCGCCACCTCGAGCCACTGGTCGTGCAGGGTGTCCTGATCCGACGCAGCGCCGTCGTGGTAGCAGGCTCGTCGCGGCGCGCGCACTGCCGCGCCTCGATCGAGCAGGTAGTGGCAGCAGGTGTGCCACGTCGCCCCGGGACGCAGCTCGACCTCGAAGGTGACCCGGCCGTTCGCATAGCCGGGAGGAGAGCTCGTGTTCAGCAACCGGTAGACGAGGCTCCGGCGGAAGTCCCGGTTGGTGTACGACGTCTCCAGCTCCGCGCGCCGGTCGTGCCACCGGGTCAGGATGCGGCCCCGGCGCACGAGGTGTCCGAGCTTCACCTCGAACAGGTCGGCGAAGTCCGAGCGGAGCGCGATCTCGAGGTTGAAGCGCACGGCGACGAGCCCGTGGTTCGCGATGTCGAGGTCCTCGTGGATGCCGTCGGCGACGGTGCGGCCGATGACGAGCGACAGCGTGCCGGCGGGGACGTCGCCCTCCTCGGTCGGGACCACGGCGTTGGTGAGGTAGATCCTCGCCGCGTAGTAGGCCGTGGCGGCGGAGTTGAGGCGTTGCCACGGGAGCCCGTTCGCGAAGATCGCATAGTACGAGACGAAGCGGGTGTCGTCGGCGAAGACGCCCTGCTCCGTGTCTGCCTGGATCTCTCCGCCCAGGTCGGTGACCATGAAGGTGGCGCCGTGGTTGATGCTCAAGAGGGGTGGCCCGACAGCGATCTCGACCGGCATGGATCAGCCGCCGAGGCTGGCGCGCAGGCGCTGCATCCCGGCCCGGACCCCGCGCGGGTCCTCGAAGACCGCGGAGCCGGCGACGAGCACCCGCGCTCCCGCGTCGACCACCAGCGGCGCCGTCTCGGGGTGGATGCCGCCGTCCACCTCGAGCTCGCACTCGGACCGGACGCGGTCGAGGAGCTCGCGGACGCGACGGACCTTCGGCAGGGTGCTCGCGATGAACTCCTGGCCCCCGAAGCCCGGGTCGACCGTCATCACGAGCACGAGATCGAGATCGGGCAGCACCTCCTCGAGCATCGCGGCGGGCGTGGCGGGATTGAGCGCGAGGCCCACGCGCTTGCCGAGCTTGGCGATCGACTCGAGCGTGCGGTGGAGGTGAACCGCGCCCTCCACGTGGACGGTGAGCGCGTCCGCTCCCGCGTCAGCGAACGCCTCGAGATGGCGATCCGGCTCCGCGATCATCAGATGCGCCTCGAGCGGGAGCCGGGTCACCCGGCGAAGCGAGCGGACGACCACGGGGCCGATCGTGATGTTCGGGACGAAGCGTCCGTCCATGACGTCGACGTGGATCCGGTCGGCGCCCGCCGCCTCCACTTCGGCGACCTGCTCGCCGAGGCGCGCGAAGTCGGCGGAGAGGATGGACGGCGCGAGGGCGACCCGGGTCATCGAGCGCTCCGCTGTTCCCGAGCCTCCGATCACTCGGCTGGACCGCGCCGCGTGGGTGAAACACTCGCAGAGCGTGGCTCGTTGTCCCGCGAATTCAGTTCGGCCGTGTCCTGGCGCCGCCACATGGCGCCCAGGGTCCAGGGTGGCGGATCGCTCGCGGGGAAGGAATCCATCAGGACCTGATCGACCTGATCGTTACTGTATGGGGGACAATCGATGGTCTGGATGGACACGGTGCGTACCGTATCGGTTGCCGGCTCGCCCCGCTATCCCCAGGCGACACCCGCCCCGGGCATCCACTCCTCCCACATCGTTCAAGCGGTCGCCGTGCCTCGCATCGCCTCACGCGAACGCCGGGCGCGAGCCGGCGGCGCCATGAACTCGGGGCCGATGGGATCGGCCACGGTCTCGCGCACGAGCGCGTCGATCGCCCGCTTCGCGTCCGCGTCGAGCGACCATCCCGTCACCTCGTCGAGCGGCTCGAGCTGCTCCGGGCTGCGGGCTCCCCAGAGCGCCACCTGCACGCCGGGCTGGTCCAGCACCCAGCGCACGGCGACCGCGAGGACGCTCCTGGCGTACCACTGCCGAGCAACCCGCTCGAGCGCGGCAACCGCCCTCAGGTACTGCGCGTAGCGCGGGGGGCGGAATTTCGGGTCGCTCTGCCGGAGGTCGTCACCGACGAACCGGGTGTCGGGCCGCATGCGCCCGGCAAGCAGCCCTCGGCAGAGCGCGCCGTACGTCAGCGTGCCGATGCCGTGCCACAGGCAGTAGGGGAGCACGTCCTCCTCGGCCTCCCGCTCGAACAGGTTGTACGGCGGCTGGACGGTATGGAGGGGCGCCACCTGCCGGAAGACGTCCATCTGCTCGGGGGAGTAGTTGCTCACACCGATCGCGCGGATGAGCCCGGTCTTGTAGAGCCCGTGCAACGCTTCGGCCGTCTCCTCGATGGGGACGAGTGGGTCGGGCCAGTGGACCTGGTAGATATCGACGTAGTCGGTGCGGAGACGCCTCAAGGAGGCGGCGATCTCCTGCCTGATCCGTCGGGGGCTCGCGTGCCGGACCACGTCGCCACCGCTCCGCCACTCGAGCCCGACTTTGGTGGCCAGGATGACGCGATCGCGCCGTCCCCAGCGCTCCACGGCCTTGCCGACGATCTCCTCGGAGCGACCCTGGCCATAGGCGGGCGCCGTGTCGATCAGCGTGATCCCGCGGTCGAGGGCCGCGCAGATGGTTTCGATCGAGCGCTCCTCGTCGGTTCCGCCCCACATCGAGCCTCCGATCGCCCAGGTACCGAGCCCGATGCGCGAGGGCGAGAGGTTCGTGCCCGGAATCTTCACGTACTCCATCAGCGGTCTCCATTCTCCGCGGCGGTCAGACCACCGCGCTCGTGCGACTTCTTCCTGATCTCCTCCACGATCGCCCGTGTCATGCAGCCGGAGGCCACGAGCGCGGCCCCCCGCTCGTGCATCGCCCAGAGCAGGGCCTTGCCGGCGGTATCGATGAACGTCACGGCATCGAGGTCGACGCGGACCGAGCGGGCGTCCCGGGTACCCACCAGGCTTCGCCAGGACGCCCGCAGCTCGTCCACCCAGGGACCGGCGAGTCGTCCCTCCAGCGCGAGGGTCGTCCCGTCGGGATGCGTCGTCACGGTGATTCGCAGCATCGCCCGCTCACTCATCAAGTCCCGTGCCGAACGCTGCCTGGGCGGAGCGATCGAAGCGCGCCGTCGGATCAAGCGGTTGAGCGCGCGGCCACACTGCCGATGCCGAGGTGACGATGCCGACATGTCGGCAGTGCCGGTATGTCGGCTCACGGCCCCGGCGGTCGCCGAGACGTTGCGGCCGCTGTCGACGGAGCGTTTCCGAAGCCGACGATCTGCGCCGGACCATGGCGCAGATCATGCATCGACAGCACGCGAGGAGGTGCCCGATGATGCAACTCCGGCTCGCTCCGATGGCTCTCGGCCTGCTCGCCTTCGTAACACACGCCCCGGCGATCTGCAGTCGGTCCGGGACCCAGATCGCGTGCGACATCGGCGGGACCCAGCTCTCGATCGGGACGCAGCGGATGGCCGAGCCCACTTGCGCCAAGGCCGCCTTGCCGCTGCAGCGTCTTCAGGGCTGTGACGATCTCCTCGACGACCACGCGGCACCCGAGTGGCCCGTCCGGCTCGAGATCCAGAACGTCGGGGTGGACCCCGGGCTCTGCCGCAGGCTCGGGAACGAGACGTACTGCTACTGACCCTTGCGGCGCGCCGACGATCAGACCCTTTTGCCGATCCGACGCCCAGGAGGGTTCAACCGAGCGGCTGCCCCTCGGAGGCCCACAGGCCGAGGGGGTTGTCGACGCGAGCCAGCCCGCTGAAGTGAGGGTGTCGGTAGTGCGGGTCCATGGTCACGATGCGGTCCAGCCGCTCCCGACACGGAAGCACGACCAGATAGTCCCAGATGTGAATGCCGCTCTCTGCTGCAAGCGCGAGAGCCTCTTCGAGCCGTGCACGGGAGACGGGCCGATAACGGGCGTTACGGCGGCCCAGGATCTGCCGGAGATAGTCGCGGACCATCGCTCTCGGCAATCGAGGCCGTGCCCGTGAGGTCGTCACGTGGTGGATCTCCGCGATCAGCTGGGGCGAGAACAGCACGACGTCACGACCCAGCGCCTCCCTTACGATCTCCGCGGAGCGGCTCCCGAGGTCGGCGAGATGTGACCCGGCCTCGTAAAGGGGGGCGCGGAGGGCGAGGACCCAGATACGGGTGTCAATCAGCGTCCACGCCCGAGTCCGTCGCATCCGGATCCCAATCCGTCGCTCGAGCCGCCGCCTGCCGGTCGAGATGCGAGAAGGACCCTGCCGGAGCACGGAGCCAATCGAGGACCGAGCGTGGGGGACGCTCGCCTCTCCGCGCGTGCCGGCGCGACCCTTCGCCTGGTGCCTCTCCCCGCTCGGTCTTCAGCTCCCGATCCAACGCGCGTCGGATGATCGCGGCCATGGGCTCTCCCCGCCGCCGTCGTGCCGCGACGAGGGCCCGATAGACCTCATCCGGCAAGGTCAGGGTCGTCACTCGCGACACGAGACCTATATAGCCGCGGCCGGCGGCCAGCGTCAACACCATATAGGCTCGTCAGGAGCCTCACGCCTCGGCGCGACGGATGCCGAGCTTGGCCTGAGTAGTTCTCGAACTCCAGGATATCGTCGCGGCTCATCGTCAGCGCCGAGGGACTGATGAGCTCGCCGTCCATCAGCATGATTTTGTGTGCGACGGCAGCCCCACCCTTCACCTCCTCCGACGCGATTGCGATCATGGAAACCTCCGTGCGGCCACCTGCGCAACTACCGTGCCGTCCCCAGAGGCGCGGGTGCACGGACGAATGACGCGAACATGTCGCATTTCGAAACGTCGCGCGGTGTTCGATGGCGCAGAATGCGAATGCAGTGCGGTCTCTTGGCCGTGGCCCTCCCATGCGGTACTGGAGCTGCGGAGTAGCCGGTTTGCACACCCCATGATCACGTGCGCGCACCGCGATCGTGTTCGCCGCGTCAGCCCCGTCTCGACCGGATGCGCGGAATGCTCGAAGCTGGGCGAGCGATGGGTTCGTCTTCGCATGTGCCTCACGTGCGGCCACGTGGGCTGCTGCGACTCATCGCGCGGCCGGCACGCGACCGGCCACTTCGAGGCGACGGGCCACCCGCTGATGCGGTCGATGGAGCCGGGCGAGACCTGGGCGTGGTGCTACGTGGATCGGCGGGGATTCGAGACCGCCGAGGTCGCGCTCGAGGACCCGCCGGCGCACGAGGCCGACCAGCTCGAGTCGGCACGCCCCTTCGTCGACACGCTCTATCGCGAGTTCCTCGGCCGGGGCATCGAGTACTTCTTCCCCGAGGCGAGGCTCCAGATGCTCGGAGCCGTTGCGGAACGCGGCGCCCTGCCCGCTGGCGGACGGACACGAGCGGGCGAGCTGGAATTCGACGGGTTCGGGTTCCGCTATCGGCTGTCCAGGGAGGGAGGCGCCTTCTCCACCGACGAGGCGCGCCTGCTCGACAGCATCCTGCGCGTGCTCTCCGCTCGATATCACGTGCTGCTCGACGCCGCGCTCGCCGCGCAACGCCTCCACCTCTTCCACGGGCTCCCCGAGGACCGCTACGTCTCGGCGTTCCTCGATCCGACACCGTACGCGGACGCACCATCGCCGGTGCCGGATCGCGTGTCGGATGCGATCCAGGTGCTTCGGGTGAGCGCCCTCACCACCTACGAGAATCGCCGCATCGAGACCGGCGTCCTGCTGTTCGGCGCCACCCCGGAGGACTGCCATGCGCCGCCGTCACGGCCGCCGGCCGCGCTCCCGTACTCGACCGCTCTCACCGGCATCCGGAGCTTCCACCGCCTCTGCGACGGCCTGCAGACCCTCGCCCTCGTGGATCGCGACGGGATGCTGGTCGAGCTCGTCGACGTGCACGAATGGGGGGCCGCGTATGCGGGGCTGCCGCTGCCGGTCCCCACGATCGATCGCTACGCCGCCCACAGCCGGGCCACGCTGTGCGGCGGGCACGTCTGTCTCGTCCTCACACCCAACGGCGAGATCAAGATCTTCGCGGACGGCCGGCAGGTCTTCAGCTTCCTCGACGGACGCTGGCGGTTGACCGATGCACGCCAGAAGTACGCCGCCTGGCGGCACGCCGCCGGGGACGAGCAGGTCGCGGAACGTCTGTTCACCGTCGCCCTGAATCTCGCCGAGGACCGTCGGGGGGCGCTGTTCGTCATCCTCGACGATTCGACGACGGGGGGGCACATCATTCCGCCCGGCGACCTGCTGGCGGAGCCGCGCATGGCTTCGCCGCGGGGCGGGAAGCAGGCGCTGCACTACCTCCTGCGCGATACGAGCCTGCTCCGGATCGCCCCGGCGGTTCTCGAGAGCGTCGCCCGCATAGACGGGGCGATCGTGTCGGACGCTTCGGGCAGGCTCCTCGCGTTCGGGACGATCCTCCGGCCACCGACCGGGGTCGACCCCGAGGTGGCCGCCACGGAAGGTGGACGCACGACGGCGGCGTTGGCCGCCTCCCACTTCGGCAAGGTGCTCATGGTGAGCGAGGACGGTCGCGTCTCATTCTTCCATGGGGGACGACGAGCTTGGCAGCTCTAGCACCGGGGGTGCCGGGCCCGCCGCACCCGGAGCGCCAAAAGGGGGTTGCCAGCCGCGGCAGCAGGGTTCTACTACGGCCGTCTGCTCGAGCTCTCGGGGGGGAGGCTCCCGCAGCAAGGAGGCAGCTCATGGCTCTGGTCGAGAGTTTGTTCAAGGGATGGCGCGGGATGCTCGTCGGCTTCGGCGCGGGCATCGCGGCCCCCACGCTGTTTCCGGATGCAGGCTCCAAGGCGCGCCCCGTGGCAAAGACCGTCGTCAAAGGGGTGCTCGCCGTCGCCGATGGCCTCAGGACGGCGGTCGCAGAGGCGACGGAGCAGGTGAACGATCTGGTCGCGGAGGTGCGTGCGGAGCGCGCCGCAAACGGGAACGACGGCGGAGCCGGCGAGCGAGCCCGGTCTGCCGGTCGCTAGGCGGGACCATGGACACCGCGGACCTCCGCACCGTCCACGCGATCCCCGGCCGGATCCGGGTGAAGGTCGGCGCGCTGAAGGACAACGCCGCCCTTGCCCGCGAGCTCGAGGCGCGCCTCGCCGCCGAGCCGGGCGTGCGCAGGGCCGAGGCGAACCCGACGACGGGCAGCCTGCTCGAGGCGCATCACGTGATCGGCTTCTTCCGCGGCCTGAACGAGCAGGTGCGGTCGGCGACAGGGGGACCCGGCCTGACGGTGCTCGTGCCGCTCGCGCTGCTTCTTCTCGGTGCGCGGGGGCTGATGGCTGCCGAGCAGGTTGCGGTGCCGCGCTGGTACGACCTCGTGTGGTTCGGTTTCGCCACCTTCCTCATGCTGAATGCGGCTGGCGTACCGGCCGCAAAGGCGGCAGAGGAAGCCGCCGAGGTGGCGGCCGCGGTGTAGGCTCGAGGCCGCTGGCCGGCTGGCTAGCCGCTCACCTCGCCGGCATGACTGCTGGCCGCCGGCCCCGGCTACCCCGTCGAACGTCAACCTGCTACGAGGGTCGGCGCCCGCGTCGATGCCGCAGATTTTTCATCCGAGCACGAACACCATCTCGCGCGTCTCGATCGCGGGGACCGTCGCGCTCGTCGGCCTGGTCGCGGCGGTCGCCGGCGGGCTCTTCGAATCGACCTACCTGACCGGCGTGCGGGTGCCGCGCGAGCAGCCCGTGCCCTTCAGCCATGCGCACCACGTGGGGGGCCTCGGCATCGACTGCCGCTACTGCCACACGACGGTCGAGACCTCGTCGTTCGCGGGCATGCCGGCAACCGAGGTTTGCATGAACTGCCACAAGCAGATCTGGTCCGAGGCGCCGATGCTGGAGCCCGTCCGCGCGAGCTACCGCACGGGACAGCCGCTCCACTGGAACCGCGTCTACGACCTCCCCGGCTTCGCCTACTTCGACCACAGCATCCACGTGGCGAAGGGCGTCGGCTGCGTCAGCTGCCACGGGCGCGTGGACGAGATGCCGCTCCTGTGGCGGGCGAACACCCTCTACATGAAGTGGTGCCTCGGCTGCCACGAGGAGCCGTGGCGCTTCGTCCGTCCGCGCGAGCACGTCTTCGAGCTCGAGTGGCGGCCGAGCGAGGACCAGGAGACGCTCGGGCACCGGCTCGTCAAGGAGTACGGCATCATGGATCGCGAGCACCTGACCAGCTGCTACGTCTGCCACCGATGACGGAGCTCGACGCCGTCCGCTCCCGGCTCGCCGCCGCGCGGGGCGAGCACTACTGGCGCACCCTCGAGGAGGTGGCCGACTCGGCGGCGTTCCAGGAGCTGCTGGCGCGCGAGATGCCGGCCGCCGCGCCGCTCTGGCTCGACCCGATGCGGCGACGCTCGTTCCTGAAGCTCATGGCGGCGGCGCTCGCGCTCGGCGGCCTCGGCGGCTGCGGCGAGCGTCCCTCGGAGCCGATCGTGCCCTACGTGCGTGCGCCGGAGGGCATCATCCCGGGCCGGCCGCTCTACTTCGCGACCGCGATGGCGTCCTGGGGCGGCCTCGGCCTCGGCCTGCTGGTCGAGAGCCATCTCGGGCGGCCGATCAAGGTCGAGGGCAACCCGCGCCATCCGGCCAGCCTCGGCGCGACGGACGCGTACGCGCAGGCCTCGGTCCTGACGCTCTACGACCCGGAACGACTCCAGGCGGTGACCTTCGGCGGCGCCATCCGCACCTGGGCGGACTTCCTCGCCGTCTGTCGCGCGGCGCTCGGCGTGCAGCGCGCCCGCCGCGGCACGGGCCTCCGCATCCTCACCGAGACGGTCACCTCGCCCACCCTCGGCGCGCAGCTCCGCGCGGTCCTCGAGCAGTACCCGGAAGCGCGCTGGCACCAGTGGGAGCCCGCCAGGGCCGACGCGGTCCGTGGCGGGACGCTGGCCGCGTTCGGCGACGACGTGCGCCCGCTTCACCGCGTCGTCGACGCTGACGTCATCGTGGATCTCGACGCCGACTTCCTCGGCTGCGGGCCCGCGCACCTCGCACACGTGCGCGAGTTCGCGGCCCGCCGGCGGCCCGGACAGGCGATGAACCGACTCTACGTCGCGGAGAGCGGGCTCACGCCGACGGGCGCGAAGGCGGACCATCGCCTCCCCGTGCGTGCGGCCGACGTGGCGGCGCTCGCCCGAGCGCTCGCCGCGGCCGCCGGCGTCGCGGGGGCGACCGCCCCGCCCGCCGACCAAGTACCTGCTCGCTGGCTCCAGGCCGTGACACGCGACCTCGGCCGCCACCGCGGGCGAAGCCTCGTCGTCGCGGGCGAGACGCAGCCGGCGGAGGTCCAAGCGCTCGCGCACTTGACGAACGCCGCCCTCGGGAACGTGGGGCACACCGTCAGCTACGTACCGGCGGCCGAGGCGCGGTCGGAGGATCAGCTCGCCTCCCTGCACGTGCTCGTCGACGACATGGCGGCGGGCCGCGTCGAGCTGCTGGTCGTGCTCGGCGGCGACCCCGCGTTCAACGCGCCCGCCGACCTGCCCTTCGCCGAGGCCATGGCGAAGGTCCCGCTCCGCGTGCATCTGTCCCTTTACGCCAACGACACCGCGGCGCGCTCGCACTGGGTGGTTCCCGCCGCACACTACCTCGAGTCGTGGGGCGACGTGCGCGCCTTCGACGGCACGGCGACGATCGTGCAGCCGCTCATCGCTCCGCTCTACGACGGCAAATCCGCGCACGAGCTGCTCGCCGTCCTCGCCGAGGGGCCGACGCGCGCGGGCTACGACATCGTGCGCACCCGGTGGCAGGCCGAGCAGCGGGGTGCGGATTTCGAGGATGCGTGGCGGAGCTGGCTCGAGGCCGGCGTCGTCCCCGGGACGGCGCTCGCGACGCGCTACGTCCTTCCCCGACGAGCGCCGGCGGCGGCGCGACCAGGCGGCGAGCAGGGCCTCGAGGTCGTCTTCCGTCCCGATCCGATGGTGCACGACGGTCGCTTCGCAGCGAACGCCTGGCTCCAGGAGCTGCCGCGTCCCGTGAGCCGCCTCACCTGGGACAATACCGTGCAGGTCGCCCCGACGACCGCGGGCCGCCTCGGCGTGCGCGCCGAGGACGTGGTCGAGCTCGCCTTCCGCGGTCGGTCGATACGGGCGCCGGTCCTCGTGGCGCCCGGGCAGGCCGAGGGCTCGCTCACGGTCCACTTCGGGTACGGCGGCCGCGGCCCCTTCCGCGAGCACGGCTTCAACGCGTACGCCATCCGCCCCTCCGACGCGCTCTGGTTCGGCGCCGGGCTCGAGGTCCGGCCGACGGGCGAGCGCCGCACGCTCGCGCGCACGCAGCACCACCAGCGCATGGAAGGCCGCGACATCGTGCGCGCGTATCCGATCGAGCGCTACACGGCGAGCGCCGAGCGGGAGCCGACCGCCGCCGCTCACGGCGGGGAGAGCCTCTACCCGGAGCGGGACTACCCCGGGTACCGCTGGGGGATGGCGATCGATCTGAGCGCCTGCGTCGGCTGCAACGCCTGCGTCGTCGCGTGCCAGGCGGAAAACAACATCCCGGTCGTCGGCAGGACCGAGGTGCTGCGCGGGCGGGAGATGCACTGGCTCCGGATCGACACCTACTTCACTGGTGATCCGGCGGCACCCGACGCCTACTTCATGCCGGTGCCCTGCATGCACTGCGAGAACGCGCCGTGCGAGGTGGTGTGCCCCGTCGAGGCGACGGTGCACGGCGCCGAGGGCCTCAACGAGATGGTCTACAACCGCTGCGTCGGCACGCGCTACTGCTCCAACAACTGCCCCTACAAGGTCCGGCGCTTCAACTTCTTCGAGTACTCCCGCTGGAACGCCGAGAGCCTGAAGTTGCTCTACAACCCCGACGTCACCGTGCGGAGCCGCGGGGTGATGGAGAAGTGCACGTACTGCGTGCAGCGCATCGTGCAGACCCGGATCGCCGCCGAGAAGGAGGGCCGCCGAATCCGCGACGGCGAGGTCGTGACGGCCTGCCAGCAGGCCTGCCCGGCCGAGGCGATCGTGTTCGGCGACCTGAACGACGAGGGAAGCCGGGTGCGGCTGCTCAAGACGGAGCGGCGGAACTACGCGTTGCTCGACGAGCTCAACACGAAGCCGCGAACGACCTATCTCGCGGCGCTCTCGAACCCCAATCCCGAGCTCGCCTGAGATGTCGACTCCGACCGCGCCGTCCGGGAGCGCCCCGCCGCCCGTCATCGGCGCGCCGCACACCTACACCTCGATCACCGACAAGATCGCCGGCATCGTCCTCACGCGGGGTGCGCGGCGCGGATGGCTCCTCGGTTTCGCGGTCGGGCTCGGCCTCCTCACGCTGCTCGTGGTGGCGGTCACGGCGCTGCTCTCCGTCGGCATCGGCATCTGGGGCGTCAACATCCCGGTCGCCTGGGGCTTCGCGATCGCGAACTTCGTGTGGTGGATCGGCATCGGGCACGCCGGCACGCTGATCTCGGCGATCCTGCTCCTCCTCCGCCAGGAGTGGCGGCAGTCCATCAACCGCTTCGCCGAGGCGATGACGATCTTCGCCGTCATGTGCGCCGGGCTCTTCCCGCTCCTCCACCTGGGCCGCCCGCAGTTCTTCTACTGGCTCGTCCCGTACCCCAACACGATGTCGCTGTGGCCGCAGTTCCGGAGCCCGCTCGTGTGGGACGTGTTCGCGGTGTCCACCTACTTCACCATCTCGCTGCTGTTCTGGTACGTCGGGCTCATCCCCGACCTCGCCACGCTCCGCGACCGCTCGCAGAGCCGTATCGGGCGCGTCGCCTACGGCGTGTTCGCGCTCGGCTGGCGAGGCTCCGCGCGGCACTGGCAGCGGTACGAGGTGTCCTACCTGCTCCTCGCCGGCCTCG
>Ga0209056_10005055_pt1 | contig 13781 bp, 9 predicted proteins | sample GraSoiAngelo_114_FD_185876 | JGI IMG/M metagenome (GOLD analysis project Ga0209056, IMG submission 185876) | Grasslands soil microbial communities from the Angelo Coastal Reserve, California, USA - 14_0903_13_40cm (SPAdes) (version 2) | ecosystem: Environmental > Terrestrial > Soil > Grasslands ... | reverse complement strand
AATTGGGTCTGAAAACCGTGGTCGTCGAGAAGGACCCCTTCCTCGGCGGCACCTGCCTTCACGTAGGCTGCATCCCCGCCAAAGTTTTGCTCCACCACGCGGAAATCTACGACCACTTCAAGAACGCGGCCGAATACGGCTTCGAGGTTGGGGAGCTAAAGATCAACTGGGCCAATGTGCTCGCGCGCAAGGACAAAATCGTCAAGAAACACGCGAAGGGCATCGAGATGCTCTTCAAGAAAAATAAAGTGGAATTCGTACAGGGTTGGGGACGCTACGCCGGGCCGGGGCGCGTGAGCGTCGAACGGGACGGCAAGAAGAGCGAAATCGAGGCCGCCAACATCATCCTGGCCACCGGCTCGGAGGCGCGCTCGCTGCCCGGCGTCGAGCCCGATAGCAAAACCATCCTCACGAACCGCGAAATCCTCCAGCTCCCCGAAATTCCCAAGACCATGATTGTCGTCGGCGCAGGCGCCGTGGGCGTTGAGTTCGCCTCTATCTTCAACTCCTTCGGCACCCAGGTGACGATCCTCGAAATGCTCCCCCGCGTCGTGCCGGTCGAGGACGAGGAAATCTCGGCCGAGCTGGACAAAGCCTTCCGGAAAAAGGGAATCCAGATTCATACCGACAGCACCGTCGAATCGGTGAAGAAAGACGCGAAGGGCGTGGTCGTGACGTTCAAGCACATGGACGGCACGCCGCAGACACTCGCCGCGGAGAAGATACTGATCGCCGTTGGGCGCCGGCCGATGACTGAGAATTGCGGCCTGGAAAAATCCAAGGCGAGGCTCGAGCGCGGCTTTCTCCAGGTGGGGCCGTACATGGAAACCGACGAAAAGGGTCTGTTCGCCATCGGCGACATCGTCGCGGGGTTCCCACAGCTCGCCCATGCCGCTTCGATGGAAGGCATCACGGCGGTGACGCGCATGGCCGGAAAGCCTGTCCAGCCGGTCGAGAAAACGCGCATCCCGAACGCAACGTACTGTGAGCCGCAGATCGGCTCGATCGGGCTGACGGAGAAACAGGCGCGCGACGCGGGCTATAAAGTGAAGATCGGAAAATTCCCGTTCGTGGGCAACAGCAAGGCCACGATTCTCGGCAGCCACGGAGGATTCATCAAGGTCGTTTCGGATGAAGCGTACGGCGAGGTTCTTGGCGTGCACATCATCGGCCCGCTGGCGACGGAGATTCTGGCCGAAGCCGCGACCGTGCTCCAGCTCGAAGGCACAGTGGACGATATGATGGCCATGATCCACGCGCACCCCACGGTTTGGGAAGCGATGGGTGATGCATTCGCCTCCGTGCGGGGCCTGCAGATCAACGTTTAGCCGGACGTGAAGACCTGTCACATCCTCGATCTCGGCCTCATCGACTACGCCGAAGCCTGGGCCCTGCAGAAGCGCATCGTGGCGGCGCGGAAGGCGGATGCGATGGAAGACGTGCTCTTGCTCTGCGAGCACCCGCACGTGATCACGCTCGGCCGAAACGGCAAGCGCGAGCACCTGCTCGCCTCAGAGCGCGTTTTGCGGCAGCGCGGCGTCGAGTTCCATGCTACGGATCGCGGCGGCGACATCACCTATCACGGCCCGGGACAGATCGTCGGCTACCCGATCTTGAACCTTGCCGAGATTCGCCGGGACGTCGTCTGGTACGTGCGCACGCTCGAAGAAGCGATGATCCGCGCTACCGCCGAGTTCGGCATCGAAGTCGGGCGCGAAGCGGGTAAAACCGGCATTTGGGCGCGAACGGCGAGCGGCGCTGCCGAAAAACTCGCCGCGATTGGCGTGCACATCAGCCGGTGGGTCACTTCGCACGGGTTCGCCTACAATGTTTCCACCGACTTGCGCTATTTCGACCTCATCGTCCCCTGCGGCATTTCGGACCGCAAGCCGGCCTCGCTCGAAAAGCTGCTGGACCGGCGCGTCGAGCGCGCCGAGGCCGCCCCGCGAATCGTGAGGCATTTCGGAGGCGTTTTCAGTCTGGAGATGAGGGAGACGGCGCGCGACGAGTTTTTTGAACGGCTCGAGCACGCCGAGGCGTTCGCGGCAGTCCCGGCCTAGGAATCGGAGTCACGAATGAGCATGCAGCCCACGCGGCAACAGCATCACGACCTCTACTACTACATGAAGCTGAACCGCGCCGTCGAAGACACGATGGTGAAGCTGTTCCGCCAGAACAAGATTGTCGGCGGGCTGTATTCGAGCCTGGGGCAGGAGGCGATTTCGGTCGGCACTGCGTACGCTCTCGAGAGAAGAGATTGGATGGCGCCGATGATCCGCAACATCGGCGCGCTGCTCGTCAAGGGCGTGCCTCCGCGGGACATCTTCACCCAGCACATGGCGAAATACACCTCGCCAACGCGCGGCAAAGACGGCACCAGCCACTTCGGCGACCTCGAAAACCTGCACATTGTCTCGCCGATCTCCATGCTCGGCGACCTGATCCCCGTAATGGCGGGTGTGGCGATAGGCGCGCGCTATCTGGGGCAGAAGATCGTGACCATGACGTGGATCGGCGACGGGGGCAGTTCGACCGGCGTCTTCCACGAGGGCCTGAACTTCGCCGCCGTGCAGAAGGCGCCCTTCGTGCTGATCCTCGAGAACAACCAGTGGGCCTATTCGACTCCGGTGCTCCGCCAGGCGCCTATCGAGAACCTGGCCGACCGCGCCAAAGCTTACGGCATCGACAGCTATGTGGTGGACGGCAACGACGTCGTCGCCGTCTATGCGACCGCAAAAGAAGCGGTGGAGCGCGCGCGCGCCGGGAAAGGACCCATCCTCATCGAGGCGAAAACCATGCGCATGCTCGGCCACGCGCAGCACGACCCCGCCGAATACGTGCCCAAAGAGATGCGCGCGTTCTGGGAGTCGCGCGACCCCATTACGCTGCACGAAGAGCTTCTGTTCAGCGAAAAACTCCTCGACGCCAAAGGCAAGCAGGAAATAGAAGCCAAGATCGAAGCATTGCTTGAAAAAGACCGCGAGTTGGCGGAGAACTCGCCCCTGCCTCCGCCGGAACTTGCCGCCGAGGGCGTCTATTGCGAAGGCTGCCACAAGATCGAGCCGAAGTGGGAGAGGCCAGTTGCGGAGGTGATGCCGCCCAAGGCGAGCACGAAGCCGGCCTGGCCCGCCACCGGCTACGCCACCGGACACGGCGCGGCAAGAGTGGCCGCGCAATTCATCCCGGCGGGTGCGGACGCCAGCGGGAATGGCGCAGGCCCGCTTGTCCGGGCCACGTCGAAGGGCGTGGCTCTCTCCCGCGGCAAAAAGAAGCCAATCAAACCGGCTGCAAGCCGCAGGCCGGGGAGATAGCCGTGGCTCCGGTTACTTTTCTCGAGGCCGTTCGCCAAGCCATCTTCGAAGAGATGGAGCGCGACCCGGCGGTCGTTTTGCTCGGCGAGGACGTAAACGTCTACGGCGGCGCGTTCAAGGTGACCGAGGGCCTGCTCGAGCGCTTCGGCTGGGAGCGCGTCATCGATACGCCGATCAGCGAGAGCGCCATCGTCGGCGCCGCCTGCGGGATGAGTTATCTCGGCCTGCGGCCCATCGCCGAAATGCAATTCATCGATTTCATTGTCTGCGCCTTCAACCAGATCACGAATTTCGTCGCCAAGGGCCATTATCTGTGGGGCGCGCCGGCGCCGATGGTCATTCGCGGGCCGTCCGGGGGCGGAGTTCACGGCGGACCGTTCCATTCCGCCAATCCGGAAACGTATTTCGTGCACACGCCCGGTCTGAAGGTCGTCTATCCCTCGACGCCCTACGACGCGAAAGGTTTGCTCAAGGCCGCCGTCCGCGACAACAACCCGGTGCTCTTTTTCGAGCACAAATTCCTCTACCGGCGCATCAAAGAAGAAATTCCCGCGGGCGATTACACCGTGCCGCTCGGCAAAGCCGTCGTCCGCCGCGAGGGCCGCGACCTGACGATCCTTTCCTACGCCGCGATGATGCATACATCGCTCGAAGCCGCCGACGCCCTGGCGAAGGAAGGCGTCGAGGCCGAGGTCATCGATCTGCGCACGTTGCTGCCGCTCGACGAGGAGACGATTCTGCAGTCGGTGAAGAAGACGAACAAATGTTTGGTCGTCCACGAGGACACGAAGACCGGCGGCATCGCCGGCGAAATCGCGGCAGTTCTCTGCGAGAAAGCCTTCGGCGACCTGGACGGGCCGGTGCTGCGCGTCACTGCGCTCGATACACCGGTGCCGTATGCGCCGCCGCTCGAGGAATATTTTCTGCCCAACGCACAAAAGGTTTTTAACGCCGCGAAGGAGCTCGCGCGGTATTAGAGATTGCAGCACTCGGCTTGGGCGGGCTTCTTTGACGCATTTGAAAGGTTTTACAGGAGAAGGAAAAATGGCTGTCGACATTGTGATGCCCCAGATGGGGGAAAGCATTTTCGAAGGCACGATCACCAAGTGGTTCAAGAAGCCCGGCGACAAGGTCGAACGCGACGAGCCGCTCTTCGAAATCTCGACCGACAAGGTGGACGCGGAAATCCCATCGCCCGTGGCCGGCGTCCTCAAGGAGATCAAGTGCAAGGAAGGCGAAACGGTGCCGATTCAGACCGTCGTCGCCGTGATTGACGCCGCGGGCGCGCCGGCTTCGGCCGCGGCTCCTGCTTCGACTGCCGCCGCGCCCAAGCCCACTCCTGCTCCCGCTCCCGCTGTGGCCGCGCCGAGGCCGGCGCCGATTCCCATGCCCGCGCCGGCAGCGCCGCGGGCGGCTCCGGTGGCCGCCACAGGTCCCGCACCGATGCGCGAGGGCGAGCGCATTCATAGCTCGCCGCTCGTCCGCCGCCTTGCCAAGGAGCACGGCATCAATCTATCGGGCGTGCCGGGATCGGGCGCAGGCGGCCGCATCAGCAAGAAAGACATTCTCGCCGTGATCGAGGGCGGTTCTTCCGCCAGCGCCGCTGCTTCGCCATCCTCCGCCGCGTCCACGATGCCACCGCCCGCCCCGGGCGTTCCCGGCGGGCAAGCCCGCGTCGCGTTCGAGACGGCGGTGCCGCGCGAGAAGATCTACTTCGGCCACTACGAAGTGCAGCCCCTGTCGGTCATGCGCCAGCGCATCGCCGAGCACATGATCGCCTCGAAGCGCGTCTCGCCGCACGTTTATTCCGTGGACGAAGTGGACATGAGCAAGGTGGCCGCCCTGCGCGCCAAGTCCAAGGACGAATTCGAGAAGCGCTACGACACCAAGCTCACCTTCATGCCGTTCTTTGTGAAGGCCGCGGTTGCCGGGCTGCGCGCCTTCCCCACGATGAACGCCTCGCTCGATGGCACGAACGTCGTGCTGCACAAGGAAATCAACATCGGCATCGCCGTGGCTCTCGATTGGGGGCTGATCGTGCCGGTGATCAAAACCGCCGACGAGAAAAACCTGCTGGGCATCCAGCGCACCCTCAACGACCTGGCCGAGCGCGCCCGCGCAAAAAGGCTGAAGCCCGAGGAAGTGCAGGAAGGGACCTTTTCCATTACGAACCCGGGCGTCTTCGGCGGGCTCTTCGGGCTGCCGGTGATCAGCCAGCCGAACGTCGGGATCCTCGGGCTCGGCGCGATCGAAAAGCGCCCCGTGGTGGTGGACGACGCAATCGCCATCCGCTCCATGTGCTACGTGACGCTCAGCTACGACCACCGCGTGGTGGACGGCGCCATCGCCCACCAGTTCCTGCATAAAGTGAAGGAAACGCTCGAAAACTGGAGCGAGCCTGTCGTGTAGGGACAAAGTGGCCGAGAATTCGTAGTGAGTGGGATTTGCGACGAGTGACTGGCGCGGACAGCGGTCGCTGCTCACTGAAGCATCGGCTTCAGCTTCGCCACCCACACCGCAAACCCTTCCTGCGGCACGGTCTCGATTCCAGCGTCGCGCAGCGTCTCGCGCACGAAGCGGTGCCGTTCGTTCTCCGCCGCCAGCGCCGTGTCCGTCACCGCGGTGAACTCACTAGCGGGAATCTTGCCGCGCACGCGCTCCGCCGTGTATGCCAGGAGCTTCGCGTCTCCGGGGGCGCGCGTCACCGAAAGCGCCTGCACAAACCCGCGCGCGCCGTTCCGCCGGTAGCCGTAGTCGAGCTTCATGGGATCGCCGGGAAACGTAAACTCGTCCACGCGGATTAATTTCGTAATCCGCTCCCATAGCCGCGCCTGCCGCCAGACCTGGTTGCAGTAACCGCGAATCGCTCCCCGGCTTCCCGCCCTCTCGGCGGCAATCCCGCGCCCCGCCGGCGGAGCCACATGGTCGGCATAGAGCCGTTCGAGCTCCGCGTCCAGATCGCCGGCCAGCACGCCTTTTTGCGGCGCGAGCTGCAGCGCGTTCGAAAGGGTTTCATCCCACTTCGCCAGGAGCGCGCGCCATCCGCCGTTCTTGGCCGCGTCGAACTGTTTTTCGATGTCGTCGCGCAGGGCGCGCAGCAACGCCTCATCGGCCGCCGGATGCAACCGGCGCACGCGCGCGAATTCCCCCGCCTCTTCGATCAGCCGCAGGCGGCGCTCTCCCGTGGCCGGGTCGAAGACCAGCACGCCGATGTTCACCCACTCGTCGCGGACAAGGTTCGGCGCATAGCGCAGGATGCGATAGGCGCAGGCGCGCGCATCGGGGGCTTGTTCCACCGCTTCTTGCGAAATCACTTCCGGCATGGTTCACGTCCAGTTGGGAAAGGGATTCCGGTAGGATTTTTTCGCGTCGAGCAAGAGATCCGGAACGCGGTCCCGCCGCCGCTCGAGCAGCTCGAGCAGCCGGTACAGCGCGTCGTGATCGTCTTCATACCACTCCGGCGGAATCTCGCTGCTCACCTCGTCCAGCATGCGCTCGCCAATGCGCTTTTCCATGCGCTCGAGCCATGGCGCGAACGACTCCATTCCCGTGACTCCCAGATAGACGCGGTTGCGCGCGTAGAGCCCGCGCAGCGGCGCGTCCGGGAAATTCCATTCTCCCGCGTTGAAGCAGAACCCCTGGTCGATCATTACCGTGCGGTACGCGGCCCGCGGCGTCTCGCGGATGAAAAGCGCCTGTCTCCCGTTTGTGTTGCAAGTCCACTTGTCGAATACCAGCATCCCGGCGAAGTCGTGCATGTTCTCCACCTGGAGCAAGAGTTCATCCGGCAGAAAATCGTGCAGCGTCAGGCGCCGCGGATCCCCCGGATAGCGGGACCCGAAGTGCAGCCCAGCCGCGCAGGGGATCCGCGCGCGGCCCAACTCGATGGCCAGGTCCGGCGTCAGACGGATCAATTCCTCGCCCACTTCGACCACTGCCACCGGCACTGTCGGGAGCCCCAGCCGCGCCGCCAGCTTCGTTCCCAGCATTTCGTTCGCCAGCACGCGACGGTGCTGCGGGTTGTTCTGGAACTTGACGACGTAGTAGTGCCCGTCCGAGCAGCGCATCAGGTGAGCTTGGGCGCCGCCGCGCATCCGCCGGATCTCTTCGAGGGCCCGCAACATGCGAGCGTTATGCTAGCGAGAGGCACTCGCAGCGGCAAGTGCCTGCCTCGGATGATGCGGTCTCTTCCCCTTTTGGGAGCCGTCGGCACCGACTTGAAACTCCGGCCTCTCGACTCCGGGTTCCGCTCTGAGAACACAACGGGCCCGGATTGAATCCGGGCCCGCCACCAGCGGTCAAACTGTCTAACGCTTCTTGCGCCTTTTCGCCCTTTTCTTCCGCTTTTTGGCTGCCTTCTTCTTCGGTTTCTTCTTCGGCTTCGCCTTGGCCTTCTTTTTGGGCCGCGCTTTTTTCGCCGCTTTGCGGGCGGGCTTCTTCGGCGCGGGCCTGGCTGCCGGGGCGGGCGCCGGCGCCTCTTCCGTCACGAGGATCTCTTCTTCCTCGGACTCCATCACCTCTTCAGCTTCGTGGCCTGCTTCCTCTTCCTCTTCGAGGCGCGAGAGATCATTGTCGTCTTCAAAGGCGTCCTTTTGAAATTCCATTCCATCCTCCAGCGGGAATCCTCACCGACTCATCGGGCGGGACGCCGGGCCAGTCGAACATCGCGAGCGGACGACATCCCCGTGGGCTTTGCTATCGCAGTCTCGCCCATTTTGTCAAGCATTCCAGCAAGCGCGCGCGATTGCAAGGTGTTGGGCGCATGCGCTTGTTCCGGTCGCCAGCCACGGCGGTGTCTCCATGATGTTGAAAAGAAAATATTTAGTGGGGATCAGAGCTGCTCGCGCTCTTTGGAGCTTGAGCGCTCGCCGCCGTTTTCGGCCGCCCCTTAGACGAAACCCCGGCCCTTTTCCGCGCCGGCCGCAACTCCGGCCCGCCGCCCGGCGTATAAATCCGCAGCACCATCCCGCGGTAGACATGGTTCGAGCGCAGCCCGTTCCACCTGCGCAGGTCTTCCGCTTCCACGCTAAAACGGTCCGCAATCGCGAGCAGCGTATCACCCCTGCGCACCCGGTACCGCACCAGCCGACTCTTCAGTTCCGCCGGCGGCGCGGCCGGAATGATCAGCTTCTCGCCCGGCTCGAGCGGGTCCTTGCGGTCGAGCTTGTTCACTTCCGCGATGGCCGCCATCGTCACGCGATAGTGCTTGGCAATCGACGCGAGCGTGTCTCCCGCTTCGACGCGATGCCTCCGCCAGCTCACCCACTTTTCTTGCGGAATATCCGCCAGCCCGGCCGTCAATTTCTCCGCCGTTCCCGGAGGCAGCCGCAGCTCGAAGTTTGGAACGTTCGGAGTGACCATACGCAGCAGCGCCGGGTTGAGCTGGCGCAGCGTATCCAGATCGGTGTCGATCGTGTCCGTCACCAGCCGCAAGTCGATCGGCTTGCCCGGCTTCCACGCTTCGTAGGGCAGGGGCTGGTCGGGCTCCACTTGAATGCCGTAGTGCGCGGCGTCCTTCGCGATCAGCGTCAGCGCCAGAATAATCGGGACGTAGTTCCGCGTCTCGCGCGGCAGCACGTTTCGCTTATGGAGTTCCCAGAAGTCCGCATAGCCCGTGCGCTCGATCCCTTTTTGCACGTTTCCCGGACCGCAGTCGTACGCGGCCATCGCCAGATACCAGTCGCCGAACTGACCGTAGAGGTCGCGCAGGTGCCGCGCTGCGGCGCGCGTGGATTTTTCGGGGTCCTGCCGCTCGTCAATCCACCAGGTATGCTGCAGGCCGTACTGATTCGCGCGCCAAGCCATGAATTGCCAGAGTCCCCGCGCGCCTTTGCGCGAAAGCGCCTGCGGTTGGAACGCGCTTTCCGCCTGCGCCATGTACATCAGGTCTTGCGGCATGCCCTCTTCCCGCAGGACGCGCGAAATCGTCTCTTTGTAGCGTCCCGCGCGCCGTAATCCTGTCTCGACGATGTCCCGGCCGCGCGGCGTCTGGAAAAAATTCAGGAAAGACAAAACCGTGTCGTTCAGCGTGAGCGGCAGATCGTGCGACACGCTCTCGAGGGACTTTTCCGCCTTGGGCTTCAGCCGCGGGTCGACCGGAAAGGTCATCTCCGCCACTTCTTCGATCGGCGCGGGCACGGCTGGCACTTCGTTGAAGCCCTCGCCCGCGCGGAAAGCCTGCAGCTCATAGCCGTAGGTCGTATCCACGATCTTTTCGAAGAGCGCCTCGAGCTTCGGATCCGCGCTGAGGTCGTAGCCGCTCTCGAGCAGTGCGTCCACGGCCGCGTCAAAATCACGCCGCGCCGCCTCGAGATGTCCCGCCTTGTAGTTCTGCTCGCCCGCCGCAAATTTCGCTTCCACTCTGGCGGTCAGCAGCTCTTTCCCGCTGCGCGCCTGCGGCACGAGCGCCAGCAATCGCTGTGCGCCGGGGTTTCTGAGGGGTAGCTTCGGCAGCGGGGGAAGTTTTGGCGCGGGCTGGCCTGACCCGGGTCGAGAGGATTGTGGCTTCGGCGTCGGGGCCGTCGCCGCAGATGCCGTCAGCGGCGGCGCGTTCGCAGGAACCTTTGCCTGGGCGGGCCGCTTCGCCGCGTCCTCGCAACCGCACAGCCCCAGCGCCAAAACGCCGGCGCTGACCGCCAGAAATAGATTGCCGCCGCACCCGTGAGGCCTTCGGCTCATCCTGGTATGTTAAGAACCCGTCGCGACGCGGTCAATGCTTTCCCGGCGCGCCTTCCTTCTCGGAGTCAATACGCGCAGACCGTTTTCCGTTCGCGAGTCGTCAGGCACACGTCACGGACCAAGCGCCTTCCACGCGGAAGCTGCCTTTATTCGCTTGATGGGTCAAGCCGCCGTATGCCTCGCAGCGAACTGGTGCGGGTTGTTTGCGCGGACCGATCGATCAGAATAGAAAAGGCCTCGGCGGTGCGCGCCGAGGCCTGAACGCTGTGATGGTTGGCTGTCGTTACGGCTCTCTCGCTCACCAACTGAGCAAGATGTAACCTCCTTGACCGGGTGACCCGTTGACATTACCCGTCGGACTCGTTGATCCGCCGTCGCCACCGGCCCCGAACTGCCCGTTGGCTTGGAAGAAAAAGCCGGGCAAAACGTAACCCATCCCTCCTCGGCCGGGGGCGCCTTGGTTCGTTGAACCCGCGCCGCCTGGGGCTCCCGGATGGTTAATCATCGGGTTGGGCGCGTTGGGGTCCACTGCTCCACCTAAGCCGCCGGTAGGGAGCGGGCCGCACGGTGTGAATAGAACGCCAGATCCGCCGTGGGCAACCGCGAGCGGGGTGCCACTCGCATCGAGGACTTGGGTGTCGCCGCCATTGACACCTGGGGAGGCCCCTGCTGAGCCAGGTGCACCTCCAAGACCCACGGTGATAGTCAATAGCTGGCTCCCTTGCACGGGCAGAATCGTACTGCTATAAGCGCCGCTGCCACCACCCGCCCCGCTAAAGCACGGGCTTGCCAGGCCGCTGCCGGCACCTCCGGCACCGTACAGTTCAACGCTCAAACGGGTGATTCCAGGAGGAACAGTGAAAGTTCCGCTGTCGCGGAACTCCCGCCTGCTCGTTAGCCCGGGCCCAGTTGGTCCAGTTGGCCCCGATGGCCCCTGCGGGCCGGGAACGCCTTGCGGAATCGTGAAGTTCAGCACTGCCGCATTGGCTGTGCCGGTGTCCGTTACGTTGGCATTGCTTCCGGGCGCTCCCGTCGTCGTCGTGCTTACCGCGACTGTCGCCGCCGTTCCGGCAGCCCCGGACGCTCCCGTCGCGCCCGTATCGCCTTTGGCTCCCTGCGGAATCGTGAAATTCAGCACTGCCGCACTGGCTGTGCCGGTGTCCGTTACGTTGGCATTGCTTCCGGGGGCCCCCGTCGTTATCGTGCCTACCGCGACTGTCGCCGCCGTCCCAGGCAGTCCGGGAACGCCTTGAGGAATCGTGAAGTTCAGCACTGCGGCGCTGGAAGTCCCGGAGTTGATCACGCTCGCCGGCGTGCCGGGCGCTACCGTCGTCGTCCTGTCTACCGTCACTGTCGCCGCCGTCCCAGGCAGTCCGGGAAGACCTTGCGGACCGGCGGGACCTTGCGGACCGACGGTCAGACAAGGCAGCAAAGTCACGCTCAGGAAATTGGTGCCCTGTACGACCTCCATGGTGTGTGTAGCCGGGGTCCAGCCCAACGAAGCTGGGTCCTGGCAAGAGATTGATCCAAAGGAAACCGTAATCGTGTGCGTACTCAATGGCACGCTGACGGTCATCGGTGTGATTTTGCCCGTGTCCACGCCATCCACGAACACATTCGCGCCCGACGGGAACGACGTGACCTTCAAGGCGCCGCCGTCCGCCCGCAGATTTGCCGGAAGGCCTAGCAGACCCAGCGCCATGGTCACAACTGTCGTGATCAAGAACTTTCTTATCCCACGCATTTTATCTCCTCCTAAAGCGGAGGCGGGGAGTCTCCGATTGTTCAAGGATTATTTGAGACCGCCGGTCGAAAGTCTCCGACGGCCACTCCGGGAGAAGTCGCGGGGAAGAAATCTAACCATCTCCTGAAGCGGAAAACGAGAACGAGCCGAGTCGCGGGAAAATTGGTGGTGCGAAGCAAACCTGCCCGCGACGCCGAAATACGCTTCACGCGGCCAAATAGACTTCAGCACTCAGGTTGAGATCTATCACCCTTACTACGACCATACTCGTCGCGGCATGCATGCGCAAGGAGCCGTGCGGCCTCGTGACCCCAAACAGTAACTATTGCTGAAACCGTTCATCTCGGACGGTTTGACGGAGCCGATATCCGCGCCAAATCTGAGACCGGCGCGCCAGCGGCTGAAATGGCTGCTTCAACGCGCTGGCGGCCTCCGCACTATTGGGCGTATCTTAGGCGCTTACTCATCAGGGCCGGAAAAGCGGCTTGAGGGGTGTGCTTCCGTGATTGGCGAATTGCTCGGCCATTACCGCATCGTCTCCAAGGTAGGAGAGGGTGGGATGGGTGTGGTTTACCGCGCCCGGGACGAAGTCCTGCACCGCGACGTGGCCATCAAAGTATTGGCCCCCAGCGCCGTCGCCGACAAGTCCGCAAGAGATTTCCTGCTCCACGAAGCCCGCGCTTCGTCTGCGCTCAGCCATCCGAACATTTGCACCATCCACGAAGTCGGCGAAGTCCAAGGCGAGCTATACATCGTGATGGAATTAATCGAAGGCAAGCCGCTCAGCGCGCTTATCGGCGGCGGTTTGTCCGTCGAGTCCGTCCTGCGTTACGCCGTGCAGATCGCCGGTGCGCTTGCCCATTCTCACGGCCGCAGCATCGTTCACCGCGACCTGAAAAGCTCCAACGTCGTGGTCACACCGGAGGGGCTCGTCAAAGTGCTCGATTTCGGCTTGGCGAGGCGTTTGCAAAAAGAGGTGTTTGACGAGGCCACGCAAACGATCGGCCCGCTCGAGGGCATCGGCGGAATGACGGGCACGCTGCCCTACATGCCGCCCGAAGTTTTGCGCGGCCAGGAGGCGGACGCTCGGGGCGACATTTGGGGGCTCGGAGTCGTGCTGTACGAAGCCGCTTCAGGCAAGTTGCCCTTTCGAGGACGCACCACGTTCGAGGTTAGTTCGGCGATTCTGTACGAGCTGCCGCCACCGCTCCCCTCGTGGATACCTGCCAGCCTCTGGGCCATCGTCCAACGCTGCCTGTCCAAAGAACCTGCGCAACGTTACCAACTGGCCAGCGAAGTGCAGGCCGCGCTCGAGGCCGTTCAGGCTGCGTCCCATGCCGGTGCCCCTGCCGGTGCTACAAGTGAACAAAGGGGGCCGTTGACCACTGTCCTGCGCGGCATTCGGCATCTCGCGGTGCGGAGCGGCGACCTCCTGCTGCTTGTGGGGACAATGAAGGGAGCATTCCTCTTGCGCTCAACGGCGGAACGTTCCCGGTGGGAAGTGGCTGGCCCCTATTTCCACGGCCAGGCCATCTATTCTCTCGCGTACGACCATCGCGAGGGGCGGCATCGCTTGTGGGCGTCCACGCATAGCTTCTGGGGGACTTATTTGCGCTCGAGTGATGACTTCGGCAAGATTTGGACGAATCCGCCGGAAGCCAACGTCCGATTTCCGGCCGATTGCGGCACCTCCCTGAAGAACATCTGGCAGATCGTTCTCGGCCGGGAGAGCGAGCCACAGACGATGTACTGCGGCGTCGAGCCGGCGGCGCTATTTGTCTCGCACGATGCAGGCGAGACGTGGTCGCTCGTCCGCGGTCTCTTCGATCATCCCCATCGCCCCCGCTGGGTTCCCGGAAACGGTGGACTCTGCTTGCATACCATTCTCCTTGACCCTGTGAGCATCGAGCGAATGTACATTGCGATCTCGGCGGGCGGTCTTTACCGGACGGACGATGGGGGCAGCACGTGGCAGGCGCGCAACCGCGGCATCCGCGTCGTCTTTCAGCCAGAAAAGTACCCCGAATTCGGCCAATGCGTGCACAAAT
>Ga0209056_10005053_pt1 | contig 13786 bp, 8 predicted proteins | sample GraSoiAngelo_114_FD_185876 | JGI IMG/M metagenome (GOLD analysis project Ga0209056, IMG submission 185876) | Grasslands soil microbial communities from the Angelo Coastal Reserve, California, USA - 14_0903_13_40cm (SPAdes) (version 2) | ecosystem: Environmental > Terrestrial > Soil > Grasslands ... | reverse complement strand
CGGCGGCAAGAGCGGCGCGGTAAAGGGTGCGGTGATCGGTGGTGCGGCCGGTACCGGTACAGTACTCGCCACCAAAGGCAAGGAAGTGGAATTCGACTCGGAAACGAAGCTGAAATTCACGCTGGAGAAGGGCACAGAACTCCCCAGGATCACCGGTCGGACTTCGTAGAAGCCAGAAAGCCGAACTCCGGTCCCTGAAGTCCAGCGCCATCGATAGTGACCTACGCAGAAAGAACGCGGGCTAAAGCCCGCGACTACGTAAGGACCAACCGTGGGTCCACATGTAGTCGCGGGCTTTCGCCCGCGTTCAACAGGCTGCTGTCACTGTTGGTCCACACTTTTGGAGATCATCGCTTGCTGAAATAGAAAATCAATCCGCCTGTCGCTTCACCGTGATGCATAGCTCCGGTGGCGGGAAAAACTGTGGCATTCGGATCGCTCGACTGCCGGGCCAATCCAAAAGACGGATTGCGCGATACAAATCCACGGGCATCCATCCGAAAACCGATCCAGCTACTCAAGCGTGTCTTGAAACCGCGTTGCCCCTCAGCGGATCAATGGCGACGGATTGCGAATAGGAAGTCGGACGAAAAATCGACGCCCCAAGGCCAACCGTCAGGAATGGACGGATGCGCTGGGTCTCTTGTTCCTGCAAATAATAAAGTGTGTTCACGGCAACGTTGTGGACTTGAATGTCGAGCTTGAGCGGGTTTGAGGGCGTGCGTTGCAGCACGAATTGTGCGCTGTTGGGCTCATAGCTGTAGAGGAACTCTTCGCCCCAATGGCCACGTGTGTAGACGTTGAACCGCAACCCCGCCCGCAGACCCGTGTCCAAGCGGAATCGTCCGGGTATCGGAGTAGGGGATTGCGGGAACCCTATTTCATATAAGTTCTTCGTGTAAGCGCTAACCCCGCCAAACAGATTTAATTCCCCGCTTTCCTTTATCTGGGCGAATACAGCACTTGAAAGGGTCAACAGTGCAGCAACGATCAGTGTCAAACGCATGAGCCATCCGGTCATAGGACCTCGCTTGAAAAGGTTTATTACAACCCTATTTCAAAATAGGGACAGAACTGGGCCAAGCGAAAAGTATTTAAAGTTTTTCCAGAGCAGCGCGGTAGTCTTCTTCGTTATTGACATTTCGGAATATCGAAATATCAAACCCCGCATGGCTTAGCTCCGGTTCAAGAATAAATTCCGGGCCGCAGCCTTCGACAAACGCCTGAACGCTCAGTTCGCCGGCGAGCACGCGCCGCTCAAGTTCAGCGATGAGCCTCCGCCGAAGGCCAAAGCACAGCGGAAAATGGGATTCAATCTGGCAAGCGACAAGAAGTTGTTCTGAGTTTTCGATTCGGAACCGGAGATATTGCAGGAACTCCTTCGTCAAAAGAGGTAGGTCGACGGCAACCACCAGATTGGTTTCGGTTTGGCTGATTTGGAGAGCGGTGAGGATGCCGGCTAGCGGGCCGCGGCCGGGGAACAGGTCAGGCAATGGATGGCGGCCGATCACCTGGACCTTGCTGGTGACGGATGACAGCAGGTCCACCATGTACTCCAGCAAGGTTCCAGAGCGCCATTCCAGCAGGGCCTTGTCGCGGCCCATACGAGTGCCTTTGCCTCCGGCGAGGATGAATCCATTTACGGCACTCATGACAGTGGGTCTCGCGTTGACATAAACTCCGCCAGTCCTTTAAGATGAGTTGTCGATTTTTCTAATTGATAGCATTGTATTTAGGAAGAAGCTGATCCGGTCAATCATGAAAACAAACATCCTTCGAATTTTATGCCTCATCACGATCACGAGCTTCACGATCATTACTTCCTTAACCGCTCAAGATACCAAGATTATGCCCGTCGACGAAGTGCGGCAGGGGATGAAAGGTTTTGGTAAGACGGTTTTCCAAGGGACGACAATCGAACAGTTCGGTGTTGAAGTTTTGGGTGTGCTGAAGAACTTCGCACCAAAGCAGGACATGATCCTGGTCCGCTTGTCGGGTGGACCGCTCGAGCGCACCGGTGTCATCGCCGGAATGAGCGGAAGTCCGGTCTTCATAGACGGCAAGTTGCTCGGCGCCGTTGCTTTTGCTTTTCCATTTGCTAAAGAACCTATCGCGGGTGTCCAGCCGATCCAACAAATGCTGGACATCTTGGATCAAAAGCCGGGGAACACGCCGAAAGTGGCCCAGGCTTCTTCTGGAATTCTCCCCGCCGAATCTCCGACAGCTTTCGTCTTTGGTCAACTCCAGAGGCTTGCCGAAGGGGTGCCCATTCAGCAATTGCTGCTGCCTCAGTCGCTGTTAAGCGCCGGTTCTTTTCAGTCCGGCACTGGAACCCCTTCGTTGATGCGCATCCAAACGCCCCTACTGGTTTCGGGTACTTCAGCGGCCGCGCTGCAACAGTTCGCACCATTCTTTAGCGCGTTTGGTTTCACGCCTGTGCAGGCCGGCGGTGGCGGCGGCGCCGCGAATCTGGCGCCTGGGTCTGGAAGCAAGTTGGAGCCGGGATCTTCAGTCAATGTCGAATTGATTCGAGGCGACATCAGTTGGAGTGCCAACGGCACGGTCACTTACGTGGACGGAAATAAAGTTTATGCGTTCGGCCACCCGAACCTCACCGCGGGTCCAACAGATGTGCCCATGTCGGCCGGATATGTGATATCGCTGCTGCCCAATGTTCAAAACTCTTTCAAGCTGGCGGTGCCTCTCGACGTCGTCGGAGCTTTTCAACAGGATCGCTCGACAGGCATTGCCGGCACTTTGGGCGCGACATCGAAGATGATTCCGGTCAGCGTGATGCTCACCACCAGCATGAACACCGTCAACAAGTACAACTTTGAGCTGGCAGCGGATCGTTTCCTGACCCCGCCCCTGATGAACTTTGTCGTGTTTAATGCAATAACCGCAAGCGAGCGCGCTTTGGGTGAAATGACTCTGTCGATATCCGGCAAGATACACCTGAAAAACAACGAGCCGGTCAATATCGGCAATGTTTTTTCCAGCGATATGAACGGACCCGTGATGGCATCGATCGCCGCGGTCAGCCCGCTGCAATACCTGTTGGCGTCTGGTTATGACGGTATGGTTGTGGAGAAGGTGGATCTTGAAATCACTTCGATCGACCGGAAAACCAATGCGCAACTCGAACGAATTGCCGTCGACAAAACCGAAGTGCGTCCGGGTGAGACGATCAACCTGACTTCGTATTTGCGTGGTACCGATGGAGCCACGGTGACGGAGCGTCACCCGGTGCAGATTCCTGCAGGTTTGCCGGCAGGTTTGATCCAGTTGGTGGTTGGTGATGGAACGACAGTAACTGGTTCTGAACTGCGCCGCGGTCCGTCCAGTGTGCCTACAGATCTGAAGCAGGTTATCCATGAATTGAATAAGCTCCGCAAAAATGACCGGCTCTACATTAAGATTCTAAGTTTTGAGCCTGGCGCGGTGATTGGCGGTCAGGAGATGCCTTCGCTACCCCCATCGATGGCCGCCCTGATCAATACCGACAGATCTTCCAGCCGGAGCGTCTCCGGCACCGCGAATTCCACCGTCCGTGAATACGAACTCCCTCAATCCAAATTCGTGATCCAGGGGCAGAGATCTTTGAGCCTCACGGTGAAACCATGACGCGTGGGGAGCAGGCCGCGAATTACGCCAATGCCGCGAATGGACGCAGTCGAAATTTTTTGATACGTCCGTTCGCGGCATTGGTGTAATTCGCGGCCAAAATCCGCATTTCTGAGACTAATCGATGAAAAAAACTTTTTGGTTCTTTGCGCTCATGTTGGCTATTCCTCTGTTCGCCGTAACACCGCAATTTTGGGAAACTCGCAAGTACGATGATTTTCAGAAAGGCAAGTTGACCAATCTTTCGCTCACGAGCGACGACGAGCTCGCACTGGCGCCGCGATTTGACACGGTTTTCAATACGGAGCAGACGCTGATCTGGTCTGCAGTAGCGGATTCAAAAGGAAATGTTTACCTCGGCACCGGCCACGACGGAAAAATTTTTAAGGTGGATCCCTCCGGCAAAGGCATCCAAATCGCAGATCTGGCGGAACTCGACGTTCTCGCTTTGGCTGTCGATAGCAAAGATGTCCTCTATGCAGGCACGTCGCCCGACGGGAAGGTTTATCGCATCGAACCAGGTGGAACGCTAGGGGTGTTCTACGATCCCGGCGTGAAATACATCTGGTCCCTGATTTTCGATAAGCAGGGGCGCTTGCTGGTGGGCACAGGCGATAGAGGTGTCATCTACCGCGTGACTCCGGATGGCAAGGGTGAATCGTTTTACGATACCGATGAGACGCATATCATGTCGATGGCTCTCGACAAAGATGGCAATCTGATTGCTGGCGGAGATCCGAAAGGGTACGTCTACCGCATTTCACCAGAGGGAAAGGCATTCGTCTTGTACGACTCCGGAATGCGCGAAGTGCATTCCGTGGCCGTTGGACCCAATGGGACGATCTATGCTTCCGTTATCAATGGTGAGCCCGGGCAGGCACCGGTTCCGGCGCCTGCTCCTTCGTCAACCGACCGGCCATCGGGCGCTCAGCCCTCCGTCAGTGTGACTATCGGGTCCACTTCGGCCGCCACGGCGCAGGACATTCAAGTGATCGAGCCGCTCGATCAGGTTTCCCCGGACACACCGCGGGCGCAGACTCGGCGCAGCGACGGCAATGCTCAGAGTGTGGTGCTCGAGATTCTTCCCGACGGCATTGTGAACACATTGTGGCGTTCACGGGAGGAGACGGTTTTTGCGGTCTTGCCGCATGCTGGGAAGGTCCTGTTTTCTACCGGCGCAAAAGGTCGTATCTATACGATGGACGGCGCCCGAAGCGCAACCTTGCTGCTCGAATCCACGGAGGAACAAACGACGCGCCTGGTCGAAGTAGGCAATCGTGTTTATGCGGCATCAGCGAATGTCGGTAGACTCTTCAGCATCGGCGACGCGCTGGCGACATCCGGAACATACGAGTCCAACGTAAAAGATACAGATGCTATTTCCTCCTGGGGCAAGCTCTTGTGGAAGGCTGAGAACCAGGATTTGATTCAGATTTCAACCCGCGCCGGCAATACCAGCGCTCCGGATAAAACGTGGTCCGAATGGGCGTTGGTAGACGGCAGTGGCACGACGACCAGCCCTAAAGCGCGGTTCATTCAGTGGAGGGCGGTTTTGAGAGCCGACGGCTCCAGATCTCCAAGATTGTCTTCAGTCAAGGTCCCGTATCTGCAACAGAATTTCCGGCCTGAAGTTACGAATGTGGACGTTCTGCCTTCTGGCGTTGCCCTCCAGAAGGTCGCGGTCACGACCGGGAACAACGTCAACCCGAACGATCCTGCGACGGTTCGCGCAAATGCCCGCGCGGGACAGTCGGCGCTTCCACGCATTCCGCCTCGGCGAGTGCCTCAGAGGGGTGCCCAGTCGTTTCAGTGGACTGCTACCGATAAGAACCTGGACACCCTCACCTATGATCTGTCTTACCGCGGTGAGAACGAGCGGACGTGGAAGATTCTGAAGAAAGATTTGGAGGACAATTTTTACACCATCAACTCCGACACGCTGCCGGATGGAATCTATAGTGTTCGCGTGGTCGCCAGCGACGAGCCGTCCAATCCTGCCGACCTGGCGCTGAAAGGGGACATGGAGAGCAAGCCGTTTTTCATCGACAATACTCCGCCGGTGGTTACGCTGAAGCTGGAGAATATCGAAAAGGGGCGCGTTCGCATTGCTATCGAGGCCGTTGACCAAACGTCTACATTGAATCAGGCGGAGGTCGCGATCGATACGGGCGATTGGCGGCCGGTTTTCCCCAAAGACGGAATCATCGACTCCAAGTCGGAATCCTTTAGTTACCTGTCCGGCGAACTGGCAAGCGGTGAGCACGTGATTGCGTTTCGAATTTATGACCAGAACGATAATGCGGGAATGGGAAAGCTGGTGGTAAGAATTCCGTGAAGGAAGGGCGCGGGCTAGACCCCGCGACTACATTCTCAGGTGTTTCGGCATGCATGTAGTCGCGGCCTTAACCCCGCGTTAAGAAAACAGTCATGAGTAAAACTTTTTGTTCGATTTTGTCACTGCTTCTTTTGGCGGCGCCGCTGAATGCCCAGTCGGCACGGGGCGCACAGCCTGCCCCGGACGAATCGGAGCGGCCGCGAATTGACGTTGACTTGTATTCCGTCGATGTGACGCTGGTGCCCGAGGAACATCGACTGGTCGGCAAAGCCGATATTCAGTTCAAGCAACTCGATCGCAAAAATTTTGCGACCTTCGATCTCGACCGGCGGCTGCGTGTTTCCAGCGTGACGATCAGCGGCGCCGACACGCGGTTCCGGCAATATGATCTCGATTCGACGGTCGAAGTCGATTTGAGCGGGCAGCAGTTCAACGGCAATCCTGTCGTGCACATTGAATACGCCGGCATACTCAATCCGGAAGAGGATCGGCATGACCCCGTACTTGCGAGGGTTTCTGAAGAGAGCGCGTTTCTCCTTTATGAAGGCAGGTGGTTTCCGACCAATGGTCTACACAAGGACAAGGCCGACATGCGTCTGAGAGTCACTGTGCCTCCAGGCTGGAGTCTTGTAACCGATCTGCCCAAGGTAGCGGATGGTTTTGCCAGCCCTCAGCCGTCTTATTGGGGAATGGTTGCTGCAGGAAACTACACTCCAACAGATGTGAGGACGGAGAAATCCGAAATCTCAATCCACACGCTCAAAGCGGCCGCCGATACTGTGCAACCGATGGCCGAAACCGTGGGAAAGGTTTTGGACTACTACACGGAAACGTTTGGTCCGCCGCCAGTCTCAACGCTGCGCATCATCGAGGTTCAGGGTGCGAATTGGACATCGCAATGGTCCGTGGGAACGCTCTTGTTGCCCTCCTCCCAATTCCGCAAAGACTTCGACCTGTCCGCACTCGCAACGACCATCGCTCACCAGTGGTTCCCTTTGAAAATCGCAGTCAAAGATCCGACCGCCGACGCCTGGCTGGTCGATGGCATGGCCGCCTTCGCCAGCCTGCTCTATTTTGAGAAAACGCTTTCTCCTGCGGAAGCGCAGGAGCATATCGACAAAGCGCTCGTTAAAGCTCTTGGGTACGAAGGGAAAACCCCAGTCCGCCAGGCGGGCGGCATGGAGAAGGACTCGCCGGAATATCGTTCGCTGGTCCAGTACAAAGGGGCCTTCGTGCTGCGCATGCTGCGCTGGGTTATCGGGGATGACAACTTTCAGAAGCTCATGAGCCGGTATCTGGAGCAGTTCCAAAACACGCCCGCTTCGACGGAAGCTTTCGAAAAATTGGCGACCGAAGTAGCCGGTGGCGATTTGAACTACTTCTTTGATCAGTGGCTGAATTCCACGGGAGTGCCGGAGTTCAAACAATCGTACACGGTATTTCGCACCAAGGACGGATACAAGATCATGGGTCAGATCAAACAGGATCTTGATCTTTTCAAGATGCCTGTGGAACTTCAAATTCAGACGGATGGCGAGCCGGAATACGCGCGTGTGGTCGTATCCGGTGAATCCAGCGATTTCGATGTAGTGACTCAGCGGAAGCCGAAACTCGTCACGATCGATCCGCGGGAAAAGCTGCTTCGGATGTCGAATGATATTCGGGTGAACGTCCTGGTCAACCGCGGTGAAGAGTTTGTTAACGACGCAAAGTACAACGATGCGATCGATGAATATCAGAAAGCGATCGACATCGATGGCCACAATTCGCTCGCGCTGTTCCGCATGGGCGAGGCGTTGTTCGAACTCGGCAATCTTCAGGCGGCGGCCAATGAGTTCCGCGAATCATTGAATGGGGATCTCAAGCCCAAGTGGGTGGAAGTCTGGGCCTATATGAATCTGGGCAAGATCTACGATATTCGTGGCCAGCGCGAACGCGCCGTCACCGAATACCAAAAGGCCGCCAACACCGGCGACGATTCATACGGCGCTCAAGGCGAAGCGCAGAAGTACCTCAGCGAGCCATTCCGAAGATCGGGTAAAACGACGATCGGTTAGAAATTTCGGATTGCCGATTTCGGATTTCGGGCCAGCTTGAATCTGGTTGTTCCCCAAATCCGGAATCGGGCAATCCGAAATTTTTACTCGTCCAACTGGTAATTCGGCGCCTCCTTTGTAATGAATACATCGTGCACGTGACTTTCGCGCAGCGAGGCTTCAGTAATCTTCACGAAGCGGGTCCTGGTCTGGAGTTCCTGAATTGTGCTGGCGCCGCAGTAACCCATACCTGCTCTTAATCCACCGACAAGTTGGGCGACCATCGAGCCGATAGGTCCTTTGTACGGAACGCGGCCCTCAATGCCTTCGGGGACCAACTTGCCTGGCGATTCTTGATCCTGGCCATAACGATCGCGGCTACCGGACTGCATGGCGCCCAGCGAACCCATTCCTCGATACGACTTGAACGTACGGCCCTGATACAAGATCGTCTCGCCGGGGCTTTCGTCGGTACCGGCGAAAAGCGAGCCGATCATCACCGTTTGCGCTCCGGCGGCAAGAGCCTTCGTCATATCACCGGAGAACTTGATACCACCATCCGCAATCAAAGGAACCTTTGCCTCCTGCGTGGCACGCGCGCACGCGAGGATTGCCGTGATTTGGGGCATTCCGACACCGCTGACGACGCGTGTCGTGCAGATGGAACCCGGCCCCATGCCCACCTTGATCGCATCCACCCCCGCCGCAACCAGGTCCCGGGCAGCTTCTTCGGTTGCGATGTTGCCCGCAACAACATCCATGTCCGAAAATCGCCGCTTCGCTTCCTTCACGGCTTCGAGTACGCGGGTGGAGTGTCCGTGCGCGGTATCGATGACGATCAAATCGACTCTCGCGCGGACGAGCTCGGACATACGCTCCAGGTAGTCCCCTGTCGCGCCGATGGCCGCGCCAACGCGCAACCGGCCGTGCGCGTCTTTGGACGAAAGCGGGTATTTGATCTTCTTGGTGATGTCCTTCACCGTGATCAGACCTTTCAGGTTCTGATCTTTATCGACGACGAGGAGTTTTTCGATCCGGTGCTTGTGCAGCAAGCGCTGTGCTTCCTCCAGCGTTGTGCCGACAGGAACCGTGACGAGGTTCTCTTTTGTCATGACCTCGCGAATCGGCAGATGGAACCGCGTTTCGAACCGGAGGTCGCGATTCGTCAGGATCCCCACCAGCCGGCCGTTTTCCGTAATCGGCACCCCCGAGATTTTGTAGTGCGCCATCAGCTTGACGGCGTCTTCGATCTTGTCGCTCGGAGACATTGTGATCGGATCTACAATCATCCCGCTTTCGGACCGTTTCACCTTATCCACTTCAGCAACCTGCTTGTCGATCGGCATATTCCGGTGCACGATGCCGATCCCTCCATGCTGGGCAAGGGCAATCGCCAGGCGCGATTCCGTCACCGTGTCCATGGCGGAACTGACGATCGGTATGTTCAGTTCAATTCTGTTTGTCAGTTTGGTATTTGTGCGAACTTCGGTGGGTAGGACGTCCGATTTGACAGGCACGATCAGGACGTCGTCAAACGTATAGGCGTCGCCTGAAATTTTCTTTTCAGTCAAACAGTCACCCCATGACACTTCTTAAATTTCTTTCCGCTGCCGCAGGGGCAGGGATCGTTTCTCCCGACCTTGGGAGAGTCGCGTTTGACCTGGCGTGCTGCTCCGTCGCCGCCATTCTGGTTGGACATTACGAATTCCTGCTTGCGCCGGCGCCGTTCGACCTGCTCGGCCTGCTTTTTTTCTTCAACGGGTTGGAGGAGGAAAAGGAAACGGAGCGTGTCTTCTTCAATCCGGCCCATGAGGTCTTCGAACAATTCGTAAGATTCTTTCTTGTATTCGACCAACGGGTCGCGCTGTCCGTAACCGCGCAGTCCGATGCCTTCCTTGAGATGGTCCATTGCCAGAAGATGATCCTTCCACTGCGAGTCCACAATCTGAAGCATGAGCATACGTTCGTGGTATCGCATTGGTGCGGAGCCGATGATGGCTTCCTTCTGGTCATATTTCTCGTGTGCCTTGGCGATCAACGCATCTTCCAGGTCCTTGGATCCGAGTTGGCCGGGATCGATACCTTCCGCTCGATAGTCGAAACCGAACTGGCGCAGGACGGCGGTCGCCAGACCCTCAAGATCCCATTCGTCCGGATGCGTGTCCTTGCCTGCAAATTGCGAAACGAAACCGCTCATGATGTCGTCAGCGATTCCCATCAGGTATTCCTTCTGGTCTTCGCCTTCGAGCAGCTGCCTGCGGAGCCCGTAGACGGCTTCACGCTGCTTGTTCATGACGTCGTCATATTCCAGGACGTGTTTTCGGTAGGAGAAGTTCTGGCCTTCAACCCGCTTCTGCGCGTTCTCGATCTGTTTAGACACAAAGCGCGACTCGATCGGTACGCCTTCTTCCATTCCGAGCCGCTGCATTATTCCCGAAATGCGGTCCGCGGCAAAAATGCGCATCAGATCGTCTTCGAGCGAGACGTAAAAGCGGGATGATCCCGGGTCGCCCTGGCGTCCCGATCGTCCGCGAAGCTGGTTATCGATGCGCCGCGCCTCATGACGTTCTGTACCGATGATATGAAGCCCGCCAACCTGAACGACCTCTTCGTGCTCTAAATCGATCCCCGGTTTTACCCGCGCGAGGGCTTCATTCCATTGCTCAGGCGTCGCCGTCAGCGGATCGATATCCCTCTTTCGCATCACATCGCGCGCCGTGAATTCCGCGTTGCCGCCCAGAAGAATGTCCGTACCGCGTCCGGCCATGTTCGTGGCAATGGTAACGGCGGCTTTGCGTCCGGCTTGCGCCACGATTTCCGCCTCCTTCTCGTGATACTTTGCGTTCAACACGACATGTTTCACGCCCGCGCGCTTCAGCATCGAGCTGAGTTTCTCCGAACGATCGATGGAGATCGTGCCGACCAGCACCGGCTGACCCTTTTCGTTGCACTGCTTAATTTCCCTGACGACGGCGTCGAATTTTTCCCGTTCCGTTCGGTAGATCATGTCGGGATTCTCAATTCGGCGCAGCGTTTGGTTGGTTGGAATGACAGCGACGTCCAGCCTGTAGATTTTCTGGAATTCCTCGGCTTCCGTTTCCGCAGTGCCGGTCATCCCGGCCAGCTTCTTGTACATCCGGAAGTAGTTCTGAAAGGTGATCGTGGCGAGCGTCTGGTTTTCCTGTTGGATGCGAAGACCTTCTTTGGCCTCGACCGCCTGATGCAAACCGTCGCTCCAGCGGCGTCCGGGCATCAGTCGCCCAGTGAACTCGTCAACGATAAGAACCTCGCCTTCCTTCACTACGTATTCAACATCGCGTTTGAAGAGTGTGTGTGCCTTCAACGCCTGATTGATGTGGTGGAGGATTTCCATATTGGCTGGATCGTACAGGTTCTCAACACCAAGCAGGCTCTCCGAACGTGCGACGCCTTCCTCGGTCAACGTAACCGTGCGGTGCTTTTCATCGACCTGGTAATCGATGTCGCGCCGCAGCTTCGGAACGATCTTGTCGATTCGATAGTATTTATCGGTGGATTCTTCGCTTGGTCCCGAAATGATGAGAGGTGTTCTGGCTTCATCGATAAGGATCGAGTCCACTTCGTCAACGATCGCGTAATGGTGCTCGCGTTGGACGCAGTGAGCCAGATCGAACTTCATGTTGTCCCGCAGGTAATCGAAGCCGAATTCGTTGTTCGTGCCGTACGTGATGTCCGAGCCGTACGAGTCGCGCCGCTGCTGGTCATCCAGACCGTGCTGAACGACGCCAACACTCAAGCCGAGAAACTTGTAAAGCCGGCCCATCCACTCCGAGTCGCGCCGCGCCAGGTAATCGTTGACGGTAACGACGTGAACGCCCTTGCCTTCGAGTGCGTTCAGATATGCCGGAAGCGTGGCAACGAGCGTTTTCCCCTCACCGGTTTTCATTTCCGAGATCCGCCCCTGATGCAGGACGTATCCGCCGATGAGCTGCACGTCGAAGTGCCGCATGTTGAGGATACGCTTGCCCGTCTCGCGGACGACCGCGAAGCCTTCAGGCAGAATCTCCTCCAGCGACTCGCCGTTTTCGAAGCGCTGCCGGAATTCCGCTGTTTTGGTCTGGAGTTGTTCGTCGGTGAGGCTGGAAATCCGAGGTTCTAAAGCGTTGATCTGTTCAACAACGGGCTGGATTTTCTTAATTTCTCGATCATTCTTCGACCCTACGATCCGCCTAACAATCGTATCGAGCATAGACGAGTTTAACATGATTTCGGATTGCGGATTTCGGATTGCGGATTTGGGCGCCATGCCGATTTAAGCTGGTCCCTAAATCCGAAATGCACAATCCGCAATCCGAAATTCCAGCTAGCTTTTCGGCAGATACGTCCTCGGGTTGATCGGCCGGTCGTTCATCCGGACTTCATAATGGAGGTGCGGCGCGGTGCTTCTGCCCGATGTGCCGACAAATCCGATCATGTCATTTCTGCGGATCGTCTGTCCGACCTGGACATTGAAGCGGGAAAGATGGCCATAACGAGTCGTCAGGCCGTTTCCGTGATCCAGAATGATCAGGTTTCCATAGGCGGACTTTCGCTGCGCATAGATGACGATTCCGTCTGCCGGAGCGTGCACAAGGCTTCCGTAGAGAGCGGCAATATCGAGGCCAAAATGCATTTCGGAGTCGCCGTTGAAAGGATCGAGTCGGTTTCCATAATGACTCGTGATCATACCCCGTACGGGCCAGATGGTTGGCGTGAAGCGCAGAATCGAGGCTCGCCGCACGGCGACCTGCTCCAGCAGTTTCAACTGGTTCTCCAATTCGGTGGTGCGACCCTTCAGGAACTCGACATCCACGTTGGGATCCGAACTACGGATCAGGTCTGAAGTCCGATAATCCACAGTTGAACCGCCCACTGCCGCCACACTGAGCTTTGGCAGCCGTTGTTTATTCCAGCTATCGCTTTCGATGAGATTCGTCAGCTTTTCGGAAAGCGTCTGAAGCGCTGTAAGTTTGGTGCCGAGCTTGACAGTGGAGACTTCGAGATTCTTCTTTTGAACTTTGAGGTCGAGGTTCTCAGCCTGCAGCTTGTTGTAGTCGGCCACTTTGAAAGCCATCTTTGCGTAGCTGAAGCCCAGACCAACGATTACAAAAAGTGAAATAATGCCTATGACGACCAGAAGATGCAAGACCAGAACGGGCAACCGAAGCTTATGAAGGCGCGCACTAGCCTCGGGAAGAATAATAAAGGTATAAAAGCTCTTGGCCATTCGTTTGCTCCTTGATTGAGTTTCCGAGAGGGCCAAAGTCCCTTGTTAATCTTGCTTCTTATTTGTTTGAGGTGAAAGGACTTATTGGCAAAAAACGACTGAACTGAAAGACGCATCGTAACAAACGGCCATCTGAATGGTCAAGCAGAAATTAAGAATTTTTTCATAATTTTACACGACTGGAAAACAGCAGTATGGCCTGGATCCTGCCTGCGCTCGCTCTTCTGACCTTCATATTGTCGTGGGCTGGTGCATTCCCCCCCGGAGTGGTTGAAACTTGGTATGCCCGCGGCATGTTCCCCAAAATATCCGGCCTCGCCGGCGGGTTCGCCGATGCGGTTTCCTTCGCTTGGTTGGATGCCGGCATTTTCCTTGGATTAGCTCTGTTGGTTTTCCTTGCCCGCAGGCGGCGAGTCCGTCTCGCCGCAAACATTGCCGCAGGTTTGTATCTCATCTTCTTCTGGTCGTGGGGGCTGAACTACCACCGTCAACCGCTCGATTCGAAGCTGCCTTTCGATGGAGAACGTGCTCGGCCGGACCGTGTGA
>Ga0209056_10005052_pt1 | contig 13788 bp, 8 predicted proteins | sample GraSoiAngelo_114_FD_185876 | JGI IMG/M metagenome (GOLD analysis project Ga0209056, IMG submission 185876) | Grasslands soil microbial communities from the Angelo Coastal Reserve, California, USA - 14_0903_13_40cm (SPAdes) (version 2) | ecosystem: Environmental > Terrestrial > Soil > Grasslands ... | reverse complement strand
GGAAATGCAGAAGCGCGTAGCCGCGGCCGTAGCGCGGCACAAAGAAGGCGAGTGGATCACCGGCGGGGGATGGGACCACACACTCTGGCCGGAGAAGAGGTTCCCGAATCGCCAGCAACTCGATGCCGTTGCGCCGAAAGATCCGGTGATCCTCACGCACATTTCCGGCCACGTAGCGGTGGCGAATTCGCTGGCGCTCAAGAAAGCGGAGATCGACAAATCAACGCCTAATCCGCCGGGCGGCGAAATTGAACACGACGGGCTTGGCGAGCCAACGGGAATGTTGAAAGAGGCTGCCGCGATGGCGTTGGTGAAAGTGCGTATTCCGGATCCCTCACCGGAAGAGCGGCGGCGGGGAATTGAAATCGTGCTGGCGAATGTCGCGCGCAACGGTGTCACTTCCGTGCAGGACAATTCGGCATGGGAAGATTTTCAGGTTTATCAGCAACTGAAGGAGGACGGCAAACTCACCGCGCGCATCACGGAGTGGCTGCCTTTCAATGCCTCGCTCAATGAGTTGCAGGATAGGCGCGCACAGGGCGGCTATAGGGATCCATGGTTGAAGACCGGCGCGCTGAAGGCCGTCAGCGACGGCGCTCTGGGTTCGCGCACGGCGGCGCTGCTCGAACCCTATAGTGATGATCCTTCCTCGACGGGCATCTTCACGTACGATCCAGGCAAACTGCGCGCCATGGCTATCGAGCGCGACAAAGCTGGATTCCAACTGGCGTTTCACGCCATCGGCGATCGCGCCAACCGCATTTGCCTGGACGTTTTCCAAGCGGTGGCAAAAGCTAACGGGCCACGCGACCGCCGTGACCGCATCGAGCACGCACAGGTGGTTGCACCAATGGACTTTCAGCGCTTCGCGGAACTCAAAGTGATTGCCTCGATGCAGCCTTCGCACCAAACCACGGACATGCGCTGGGCCGAAGATCGCATCGGCAGTGAGCGCATCAAGGGCGCATACGCGTGGAACACCATGCTGAAGAATGGCGTCCGCCTCGCATTCGGGACCGACTACAACGTCGAGCCCATCAGCCCGTTTCGCGGCCTGTATGCTTGCGTGACGCGCGAGCGGCCGGAAGGCGGGCCCAGGAAAGGCTGGGAGGCTCAGGAGAAGATTTCGCTGGAAGATTGCATCCGCGCCTATACCTCTGGTTCGGCTTACGCGCAGTTCGAGGAAGGGAAGAAGGGCGAACTAAAGCTGGGCGAATACGCCGACTTCCTCATTCTCTCAGACGACCTGACCAAAATCCCGCCATCGCAATACACCAAAGTCCGGGTGCTCCGCACCGTGGTGGGCGGCCGGACCGTTCATCAAGCCAACTGAACGTTTGCTCGTTTACCTCCAGCCAGCAACACAGCGCATTGAAGTACTGGAACTGCCATAGCTCCCGCACGCCCCTCTGTGAGTCCAACTCCTCTTTAGAGATTTAGTGCCGGTTTGCAACGAATTCATGTTGACACGTCAGTCGGAGAGCGATATATAGCCACCATTCGGTTGCACTGGGATATCTATGAAATGCCATAGAAGAATATGGCGGTGTATAGAAACAAGTTATTCGCACTTTATTCGGACGTTAGATAAAGCATAGAATTTGCTGTGTTTGGTGTTTGCAGGTCGGTTGGTAGCGAAGTTGCTCACGTGCAGTGCAAGGGGCAGACTGCGAGTGGCCGATGTCTCCGGGGAAACCTCGCAGCCTTTCTTACTTCGATCTTTCAATTAATGATCTTCGTTGCAGGACGTGGAAACGCGGATCCGAGTGGAAATCAGGAGGTAGTGGAATGACGAAGCGAGTGGTTTTTTTAGTTGCAAGTATGTGTTGCCTGTTCGCTTTGACGCCGTTGAACGTGGCGTTGGCCCAGTCTGCCGCCAACAACGTCACGGGTACGGTGACCGATCCCGCCGGCGCGCTTGTCCCAAATGCCACCGTGGAAATAAAGAACACTGGGACCAACGGGGTGTTGACGACAACCACAAACGACAGTGGCCAGTTCACCTTCGTAACGGTAGAGCCTGGGCCTTATACTCTGACAATTACGAAACAGGGGTTCGCGAAGTTCGTTACCCGTTTTGACGTCGCGATCGGACGCGCCGCCTTGGTGAATGCCCGGCTGGAGATAGGAACAGCGTCACAGACGGTAGAGGTAGTAGCGGGCAGCGCCGTCGAGTTGCAGACGCTCGACGCCAGCGTCGGTAACGTCATCAGCCAGGACGCGCTGGACAAGCTGCCCAGTCTGAGCCGCGATGCGACTGCCATTCTGCTGATGCAGCCGATGGCCGCCCCCGGGTTCAATTCCGCAGAGGGCAATGGCACCGGCGGCCAGGTGGCTGGCGCGCGCTCGGACCAGAACACGTTCGTCCTGGATGGGGGCGATGCCACAAGCAACACGGAAGGAGGCGGCGGTTACGCCAATCAAGCCGGTTCGGGCTTTTCGGCCGAAGCCCGTGCCTCGGTCCCGACGCCGGTAGAAAGCCTGGAGGAATTCCGCGTTACCACCAACAACTCGAATCTCTTTGCACGGTCGGCTGGCGGTTCGGTGGAAATGGTGACGCGTCGGGGCACCAATAACTGGCACGGTGGCGCGTACGAATACAACCAGAACACAGTTTACAATGCCAATACCTGGCAACTGAATGCCGCAGGCAGTCCCCGGGGCATCTGGCAGGACAATCGCTTTGGAGCCCGCGTGGGCGGTCCCATCTGGAAAGACAAAGCCTACTTTTTCACGATGTACGAGGGACGTCGGTTCAAGAAAGCGAACCAGGTCACGCGCCTCGTCCCCAGCCCGTTCCTGAGGCAGGGCATCCTGCAATTCAAGGACAGTACAGGTGCGGTGACCCAATACAATTTGGCGACGTCCACGAAGTGTGGGGATGGAACGCAAGCCTGCGATCCGCGTGGGCTGGGACTCAGTCCCATCATCTCCCAGATTTGGGGCTTCATGCCCGATGCCAATAACGTGAATGAGGGCGACAAATTAAATACTCTAGGTTACGACTTTGCGGTGCCCGTCATTACTCACGAGAATTTTGCAGTCACGCGGCTTGATTACAAGCTGACGCAGAAATGGGACTTCAACTCTTCCTTCCGCTACTCGGTAAGCGACGGTACCGGGTCGGGGCAGGTAGACATCGGCGGCATCGTTCCGGGGGACACGAAAGGCGTGCCAGTGGCCACGCGCAAACTGCCCACACAGCCGCGCTTTTTCGTGGCGGGTCTGACCGGGCGGCTCACTAGCCAGATAACCAACGACTTTCACTACAGTTTCCTGCGTCACTGGTGGGCTTGGACGCCCGTGTCTCCTTTTCCGCAGGTTGCGGGTCTCGGCGCGGCGGTGCAGATCAATGCTGAGAGTGCGGGCAGCGGCCTCGTACCTATGAACATCGACACGCAGAACGCGCGCAGCCGCTCTTGGAACGGCCGTGACCACTCCTTCAACGACTACCTGACGTGGATAAAAGGCAAGCACCTGATGCAGTTCGCCGGCGAGTTCCGGCGTGAGCATTTCTTCCACGCCCGCGACGACAAAGTGGTCGGTGCGCTGACAGCCCCCGTGTACTTCGCCACGAAGAGCTCGGATAACACCATCCCTGCGGCGAACCGGCCGCCCACATGTGACACCGCCGGCGGAATCACGACGAATTGTCTCGCTTCAGGCGACGTCGGCCGCTGGAACAGTTTGTACGCAGCTACGACGGGCATGATTTCCCGTGCCTCGCAACTGCTGACCCGGGACTCGAGTTTCAATCCCAACCCTCCGGGTATACCGAACCTGCAGGACTCCATCGTTCACTGGTATAACTTCCATTTTGCCGACAGTTGGCGAATGACCCCCTCGTTTACCCTGACATACGGACTCGGCTGGGGCTACCAGTCGCCTCCGTATGAGAAGCAGGGGCGGCAGACGATCATGATCTACACCGCCACCGGGAAAGAAGTCCATATCGGTGACTACCTCGCTCAGAGGGCTGCGGCCGCCGAGCAAGGCCAGATGTTTAACCCGGAGGTGGGCTTTGTCCCGATTCGATCCAGCGGAAGAAAGTACCCCTACAACCCGGATTACAGCAATATCGAACCTCGATTCTCAATGGCTTGGAACCCATCGTTCAGCCAGGGAGTCTTGGGGAATGTTTTGGGAAACCGTAAAACCGTGATCCGCGCCGGGTATGGACGCTACAGTGACCGCCTGAACGGCGTAGGCCTGGTGATGACGCCCGCGCTGGGCATCGGCTACGGCAACACGGTCAACTGCCGCGGGCCACGCATCGGCGGCGGGTGCTTAAAAGGCGCGGACCCGACCACTTCCTTCCGTATCGGTGTGGACGGCAATAGCGTCCCATTGCCGAGCCTAACGGCCCTTACGCCGCCACTGATACCAGGTGTAAACAGTCCCTATGAGACCTTGGATTTCCGCATTGACCCGAAGCGCCGCGTAGGCATGGAAGACACTTGGGACTTGAGCATCCAGCGCGAAATGCCCGGGAAGATGCTGCTGGAGGTCGGCTATGTGGGACGCGTGGCGCACCACCTGTATGGCGCAAACGATCTTAACCAAATACCTTACATGTTCAAGGTTGGCGGACAGACGTTTGCCGATGCCTATGACGCGGTTGCCTCGGCCGTCCGCGCGGGCACCGCGCCCTCGGCGATTCCCGTCCAGCCTTGGTACGAGGCGATGTTGAGTGGCAGTGGCGTGTGCGTGGCACCATACACCTCGTGCACGGATTTTATCGCTAGTACAGACGCCTCGAACATCCTCGACGGTCTCGTGACCGACCATTGGGAGGGCATGGTAGGATTGAACCCTGCGGCGTTTGGGGGCGGGAGCACGATTCCCGCCGACACTCAATTCCTCGAAGAACAGATCAGTACGTCGGAAGGCAACTCGAACTACCAGGCGGGGTACGTCTCGCTGCGCAAGCAGACTAGCTACGGGCTTGCCTTTCAGGTCAACTACACGCTGTCCCGGTCCAACGACAATCTGGGTGTCAACCAGGAGAACGTTTTCATCTCACCGACTGACGGATTCAACAAGAACCGCGACTACGGTGCTTCCGCATTCGACCGTCGGCATGTTCTGAACGCGTTCTTTATTTATGACATGCCTTTCGGGCGCGGCCACCGCTTGTCGGGTCCCAGCTTGCTTAACCGGGTGATCGGCGGCTGGACCGTAACCGGTCAGTTCACGGCAGCCTCCGGACTCCCCCAGAACGTTTACGACTTTGCCAGTTGTGAAGAGATGGGAAATGGCTATGCCACCTTCTGCGGCGCCATGAAGCCGTTGGGCAGCGGACACCTCAAGGCTTCCAGCCATTACAACTCCGATGGGACTGTCACAGCATTCAACCTCGCGCCCACCGCTGCCGCCGCTCAGTTCCGCCAGCTACTCTTTAGCGACAAGCGCACCGGTGTGGGCGCCATCCGCGGCTTCAACCGTTGGAACATGGATGCGGCGCTCACCAAGACCATCGATATCACGGAGCGCGTCAAGATGCGGTTTGATGCGCAGGCAGTGAACGTATTCAACCACATGCAATTCGAAGACCCAGCCTCAACAACTACAGGCATGGACCTCTCGACTCCGGATAGTTTTGGCGTGGTCAGCAGGGAGTACGGGTTGCCGCGATTCCTGAACCTGGGGCTCCGTATTGTGTTCTAGCCGGTGAGGTTCTTCAACCAGAGGGGTTGGGCCTTGGCCCAACCCCTCCTTTCTCTTCGCCTGCGTTACTGAGGTTGTGACCCCGTTTGCCGCTCGCTTGTCAGCCGCGCCAGAGCGGCGCGTGCGTGTCCGGCGTTTGGTCCGTTGGGCGCCTCTGCCAGGTACAGCCGGTATTCTGCTGCCGCGACCTCGGGGCGCCACAAGCGCTCCAATGCGCGGCCAGCAATCATGTGCGCGCTTGCATATTGCTGATGCGGGAAGACGTGCACCCTCCGGGCATTTGCAGCGGCCTCCTCGAACTTGCCTTCCGTGAATTGCCCGAGCGCCGCAAAGGAGAGTGCCCAGGCATCATCCGGATGGCCGCGCAGCCAAACTTGTAACAACGGCTCCGCTTCAGAGTATTTGGCCTCGGCGACGAGCATCCCCGCGAGATTGTGCGCCGCTTCGGGGTGATTGGGGTTCAGTTCCAAAGCCTTTGCCAGATCGCGCTGGGCGCCTTCGCGATCGCCTTCCTGCAGTTCCAATTCTCCCAGGGCGCTGAAGGCATCGTCATAGCGCGGGTACAGACGAATGGCTTTCTGCAGATGCTCTTTCGCCTCGCCCCGGTTGTTCTTGAGCGCTGCGCTTCGCCCCTTCTCAAATTCCTTCACGGCGTTCTTGGGTGCCTGCAGCCGGCTTGACGATACAGCTTCGCCGGCCTTCGATGTGGCAACTTTGGTGAGCGTGCGCCGGGGTTGCACGTACACGGTGTACGTGTATCCGGTCTCCAGACTGAATTCTTCGTCGTAGCTCTCAATTTCCGGACCTACAATGAGAAGACGGTGAAGCCCATCACCGGTGGCGACCAGTTGTACATAGCCCTTGTCGGTGGCTGCCCCTCCCTCGATGTTTCCCCAGCCGTCTCGCAGGGTGACGGTGATCTGCTTGTCGTATGGTTCCCGCGCTCCCTCGAGCATGATGACAATGTTTATGATGACGCCGTGGCCGCGCTGGGCTCGGGCGGGTGTGGCGAGAAGAAGCAGATACGAGACAGACAAGGCGGACAACATCGTCATGTGCCACGGCGGAAGAAGGATGCGCCACCGTTCGAGCCAGGAGTGCATAATGACACTCACCAAAGCTCTATAGTCCCCGCGAAAGGAAGAACATACAACGAAAAAATAATAGGGCCACGGGAAACGCGGCCTTGAGAAGCTTCTTCGAGGGGCGCATTGCAGGGCACGTAGGGTTCTACTAGTATTCAGAATTACGCGAGGAAACTGGTGTCCGTCCCTGAACTCTCCCGGTTCTTCACTGGTTCCGCCGACCGTTTGCTCCGGGGCCTTGCCGTTCGTGTGGGATTGCGACGCTGCACTGCGAAGCTCGCCTATGCAAAGCTCACGTGTGGCGGAATTATCTGCGCACTCTTGCTGGCCGGGGCCGGCGAGCGAAGGACTTCAATCAGCACATCGGTTGCGGACTTTGTGGACCTAGGCGCTGAAGCCGGGCTTAGTGTGCGCGTCATATCCGGTGGCGAGATCAGCAAGAAGTACATTCTTGAAAGCACGGGGACAGGAGTTGCGGTTTTTGATTACGACAATGACGGTTGGCCCGACATCTTTTTCGTGAATGGCACGACAATCGATGCTGGGGGAAAGGAGAGACCGTCAAACCGGCTTTACCGTAATGCTCATGACGGCACCTTCGTGGATGTCACCGAGCGGGTGGGGCTGGGCGCGTCGGGATGGGGACAAGGAGTTTGTGTTGGCGACTACGACAACGACGGCTGGGAAGATCTCTACGTAACCTACTACGGCAAGAACCGCCTCTATCATAACAATCATCGTCTTTTTGAAGACGTCACGGAAGAAAAACACGTCGGCGGGGACGCTCACGGTTGGAGTACCGGGTGTGCGTTCACAGACTACGATCGCGACGGGTTGCTCGACCTGTTTGTAGCTCAATATGCCCGCTTTGATCTGCGGACAGCGCCCCTGCCGGGAGCGGGCCCATTTTGCCTCTGGAAAGGTATCGCGGTGTTTTGCGGCCCACGGGGGCTGCCTGGTGGTAAGAACATGTTATTCCATAATGTTGGCAACGGCAGGTTCCAGGACGTGAGCGCAGCGGCTTACATTGACCACACTGCAGGTCATTACTGCTTCACTGCCTCCGCTCTCGATTACGACGAAGACGGTTGGCCCGATATCTACGTTGCCTGTGACAGCGCTCCGAGCATCCTTTATCACAACAATCGTGACGGGACTTTCACCGACGTTGCTGCCATGGCTGGAGTGGCTTACAACGAAGAGGGGAGGGCACAAGCCGGGATGGGCGTGGCGATCGATGACTACGATTGTGATGGCCACCTGGATATTTTTCGCACCAATTTTTCGGAAGATACCGCGACGCTCTATCATAACAACGGCGACGGAAGTTTCAGCGAGGCCACTTATCCTAGCGGACTGGGTGTAAATACAAGATATCTGGGATGGGGAACGGCATTTATTGATTTCGATGACGATGGCTGGCCTGATCTCATACTTGCAAACGGTCACGTGTACCCGGAGGTGGACCAGCTTAACCTCGACGTGACGTACAAAGAACCGAGGGTCCTCTACCGGAACAATGCGAATGGTACCTTTTCGGATGTATCTGACGCGGCAGGACCTGGCGTGGGCATGCGTTCCTCGGGCCGCGGCCTGGCCACAGGAGACTTTTGGAATGATGGTCGCTGGTCAATAGTAATTGCCAACATGAATGGCACGCCGTCCTTACTAGTGAACCGGCTGCGCTCCTCGAATCATTGGCTCGAATTCAAAACCCTTGGAACGCGCTCCAACCGTGATGGGATCGGCGCGAAACTGACGCTCGCACACGGTTCACGCCGGTGTGCCCAGGAAGTCCGGAGCGGGTCCAGCTACATCTCCGACCCAGACCGGCGCATCCACTTCGGACTCGGTCCCAAATCGGCGTCGGTGGAGTTGCACGTACTGTGGCCTAGTGGCCTTCGCGAATCCTTCCGCGATCTACCAACCGACACAATTGTGTCCATTAAAGAAGGCACGGGTAAACCGGAAAGCGTGGGGGAAGAGAAACGATAGTGCGGAGGTAAACTCGCGACTGCGGCGCAGCTTCGCGGGAGTATGCTTATGTCCCATTGGTGGAAGCTCGGGATCGTAGTGGTTTTCTTTCCTTTAGCCGGGCTGGCTCAAACGGAGGATGAGCCGCTTGCGGCGGTCCGCACTTTGCTTCAAAACGGCCAGAACGACGCGGCGATTTCAAGATTAGAGGAGATTGCTGTGAGCCAGCCCGCTTTGTCCGGCTTGCAGCACCAGTTGGGCCGTGCCTACTATGCAAAAGGGGATTACCTCGTGGCCATCGAACACCTGAAGCTCGCTCTGAAACAGGATCAGGACGATCGTGACGCCACCCAGTTGCTGGGGCTTTCATACTATCTCACGGGGCAGCCGGCGAAGGCCATTCCGTTTCTCCGCCAGTTCCAATCCGAGGCTGAGGGACGGACGCCGGATGCCGCCTTCGTCGTTGCGTTGTGCTACGCGCTTACAAAGCAGCACGATGAGGCGATGCGCGTCATCTCTCGGCTCTATGACCTGCGGGCGGATTCGCCGGCCGCGCATCTCATCTTCGCCCGCACGTTGTTGCTGCAAGGGCTCGATCTTGTTGCTGAACGTGAGGCCCGCGAGGCTTTGCGGCAATCCCCCGCGCTGCCGGAGGCTCACTTCGTGCTTGGCCAGGCGGCCCTCTATCGCGCCGATTTTGCTAAGGCAATTGCCGAATTTCAGGCAGAACTGGAGGTGAATCCCGGGTACGCTCCCGCCTTCTCTCGACTGGGGGAGGCATACTTCCGAGAAGGAAAGTGGAATGATGCACAGTCTGTCGTGCGGCGCTCGATCTCGTTGGACGCAAGGTCCCCCGGATCGTACATCTTGCTCTGCAAGATCCTGCTCCACAACAGGGAATCCCTGCTGGCGCTGAGGGCTGCGCAGCGGGCCGTCTCAATGGATTCTCGCGACTACACTGCACACTACTTGCTCTCCCAAGCCTACCGCCAAACGGGGCAATCGGAGCTGGCGAGACGCGAGATGCAGATCGCCGCACTGCTGGAACAACAACGGGCAAGTTCCAACAGATGACTCGCTTTGGGGTTCGGCGATCCCTGGAGTGTGCAATAATACCGCACATTGCGGAGGTTACTAATGTGCCGCTTTCTTCTGCTGTGTGCCCCCTTTCTCCTTCTGGTTTCTGGTATTGCGTGCGCTCAGGATGTGACGCCGGGCGACGTGGACCCGAACGAGTTGAACAGGCGTTTCGAAAACCTCCGGCTGATTGAGCGCTTCGGCACCAACTACATCACTATGCGGGAAACCCTCTTCGCCCCGATGCCCTACGAAGTCGGCGAGTATTCCAAGGTTCCCAAAAAGGCCCGTTCAGACTTTCAGAAGGGAAACGCGGCGATGCAGTGCGGCGAGTACGCAAAAGCGAAAGAGGCGTACGAATCCGCTATCGCCAAATATCCTGACTTTGCTCTTGCCCACCACAATTTGGCCGTGGCCGCGATGAACCTGAAAGACGGGCAACGGGCAGGCAGCGAATTCCGGGCCGCTCTCAAGATCGATCGGGAGATGGTTGCGGCATATCAAAACCTGGGCGTGCTCGAGATCCAGCAACAGAAGCTCGATGCTGCTCTGGAGCCCTTGCAGACCGCGAATCGGTTGAATCCCACAGACCTGAAGACGCTTACGTTGTTGGCTTATTGCGAGGCGCTCACCGGGCGACTGGAGAATGCGGTTCTCACCGCACGGCGGGTACACGATTTCAAGGAGCACAAAGGTTATGCGTACTCGCACATGATCGCTGCAACAGCACTGCAGTCCTTGAACAGACTCGACCAAGCGGTCCAGGAATACAAGATTTTCTTAGCTGAAGATCCGTCTGATCCGCGGGGTGCTTACGCCAAACAGCAGCTTCAAAGGTTGCAAGCGGAGAGTCGCTAGTTCTTGCGTGTCTGGGAATGTCTTCAAAGGCAGGAATCTCACGTGCTTCTTGGCACATGCGCCCCAGTTTTGGGCTCACTCGAGGTCAAGGAAGGCGGAAGACAACTTGCATTGCCTCACGAAAATAAATCGAACCTACCCAATCTAAGTTACTGCCCGTTGGAGTAGTACTTCACATCGACGGGGTCGAACATCGTGGCGGTGGCGGTGTGCGTTTTTTCGTAGGAGTCGATGGCGGCGGCGTGTTGCATGGAGGTGCCGATGTCGTCGAGGCCCTTCAGCAAAACTTCCTTGCGCGACGGCGCGATTTCGAATTTGAACATCAGGCCGTGTTTATCGGCGATGGTCTGGTTGGGCAAATTCACCGTTAGCGAATAGCCTTCTTCCTTTTCCGTGCGCTTGAAGAGTTCTTCGACTTCGTTTTCGGACAATGTCGCAGGCAGGATGCCGTTCTTGAAGCAGTTGTTGTAGAAAATGTCCGCATAACTCGGGGCGATGACCACGCGGAAGCCGTAGTCTTTCACTCCCCAGGGAGCGTGTTCGCGGCTGGAGCCGCAGCCGAAGTTCGCGCGTGCCAGCAAAACGGACGCGCCTTTGTAGCGCGGAAAATTCAGCACAAATTCCGGATTTGGTTTTTCGCCAGGGAGATAGCGCCAATCGTAAAAAAGAATGCGGCCAAATCCTTCGCGCGTCAACGCCTTCAGGAATTGCTTGGGCACCATTTGGTCGGTGTCCACGTTGACTCGATCGAGCGGCATGACCATGCCGGTGTGCGTTGAAAACGGTTGCATATTTCTAGCCTCCGTGGACTTCAAAAGATTTTACATACACCACCTCAGACCAATAAGCTGTGCCATTCTTGATGTGATCCGAGCGGTTCGTCGAGATAATGTCGTAGACGATGCCGTTGCATTCCTGATGCTGGTCACACCCACTAATTAGCAGGAGTTTGATCTCGGCGATTTCACCACCCAAGACTTCAACACGCAGGCGTTTGTCTTGATGTTCGCGACCTATACGATTTTTGACTGTGTTCATGACGAAACCACGCTCACTCGACAGGCGCGACGCCGTCGAGTGAGCGGACATCCACGAAATGGCCGGCGATCGCGGCGGCGGCGGCCATGACCGGGCTGACGAGGTGCGTGCGGCTGTCCTTGCCCTGGCGGCCCTCAAAATTGCGGTTCGACGTGCTGGCGCTGCGCTCGTGCGGCGGCAGGACGTCGGCGTTCATGCCGATGCACATGCTGCAGCCGGCGTCGCGCCACTCGAAACCGGCGGCACGGAAAATTTTGTCGAGGCCTTCTTTTTCGGCCTGCGACTTGATGCCGCGTGAGCCGGGAACAATCAGCGCCTGCTTGATGTTTTTCGCCACGTGCTTGCCGGCGACAAAGTGCGCAGCGGCGCGAAGATCATCGAGGCGCGAATTGGTGCACGAGCCGATGAACACGCGGTCGACGGGAATATCCACGATGGGCGTGCCGGCTTTCAGGCCCATGTATTTGAGCGCGCTTTCAGTAGCCTTCTGGTCGTTAAGGTCCTTGAAATCATGCGGATCGGGCACGCGCGCGGTGACGCTGGTGACCATGCCGGGATTGGTGCCCCAGGTGACTTGCGGAGCGATCTGCTCGGCGTGAAGCTCCACGGTCATGTCAAATTTTGCGCCGTCGTCGCTGCGCAATGTTTTCCAGCGCTCGACGGCTTCCTGAAACGCTTTTCCACGCGGAACAAACGGGCGGCTTTCGAGATAAGCGAAGGTGGTTTCGTCCGGCGCGATCATACCGGCGCGCGCCCCGCCTTCGATAGTCATGTTGCAGACGGTCATGCGGCCGTCCATCGAAAGGGCGCGGATGGCTTCGCCCCCGTATTCGGCGACGTGACCGTTGCCGCCGCCAATGCCGATTTTCCCGATGATGGCAAGAATCAAGTCCTTCGCGGTGACGCCCTTGGGCCGCTTTCCATTCACAAGAATGTGCAAAGTCTTGGAGCGCGATTGCACAAGACATTGGGTCGCGAGAACGTGCTCGACTTCGCTGGTGCCAATGCCAAACGCCAGAGTGCCGAATGCGCCGTGGGTGGAAGTGTGGCTGTCGCCGCAAACAATGGTCTGGCCAGGCTGCGTGATGCCGAGCTCCGGGCCAATGATGTGCACGATGCCCTGATTCTTGCTGTTCATGTCAAAGAGACGGACGCCAGATTCGCGGCAGTTTTTCTCGAGGGCATCGAACTGAAGCTTGGCGTCGTTATCGAGGATGGGCAGCGTGCGGTCGGTGGTTGAGACGGAATGGTCCATCACCGCGAACGAGAGATCGGGGCGGCGGACTTTGCGGCCTTCGGCGCGAAGCCCGGCGAAAGCCTGGGGTGAAGTTCCTTCGTGAATGAGGTGGCGATCAATATAGATGATGGCGGGCTGGCCGGGTTGCTCGTGAACGACGTGCGAGTCCCAGATTTTTTGATAGAGCGTTTTAGAAGTCATGGTGTTTCCATTCGGATTCTAGCACTCCTGTTGGGAGAGGCAAATGGGCGGAGCGGGGGGAGCGGGGGGAAGGTTGACAGTCGACAGTTGAGGTCCAAAGAAAAACAACGATTCAACACAGCGCGGCGGAGCCGCAACCAAAAGCAAATGACCCATACATCGGAAGGTATTGCGACGGACGATAGCATTTTTGCGCGGCGCACAACGAATTTGAGGATTAGTAGTACAGAGTGCGGGGAGAATACGGAGCTCACGGAGACGAAACGAGAAAAGGCGCTGCGGCGGAAAAACCGAGCGCGCTCTGAGGAAGGACCAGTTGTCAACATGCTACCCTCCCCCACCCGAGTGTTTTTGACAAAGAGTGCGGAATGGATTGAAAATAAAAGAGTTGATTTTTTTCGAGGTGCAAAAGAGTGCGCAAGAGTGTGAAACGAAAGGAATTCAGTAAAGTGGTGAGTGGCATAGAAGTGGCAAGCAAAGGACTGCAGGATACGGAACTTGGGAGTGTGTACGGAAGATGGGAGACAGCGGAGAGTGATCGGAGAAATTGAGCATGGTCCGGCCCCTCTATGTTTTTGTAACGATATGATAGGACAGGGTTTAGGAGGTAAGGGTCGGCAAACGATATGATCCCATGGAAGTTGGTGGGAG
>Ga0209056_10005048_pt1 | contig 13795 bp, 12 predicted proteins | sample GraSoiAngelo_114_FD_185876 | JGI IMG/M metagenome (GOLD analysis project Ga0209056, IMG submission 185876) | Grasslands soil microbial communities from the Angelo Coastal Reserve, California, USA - 14_0903_13_40cm (SPAdes) (version 2) | ecosystem: Environmental > Terrestrial > Soil > Grasslands... | reverse complement strand
CAAGACCCAGCGAGATATAGTCAGATTCTCGGCGAACCACGTCAAATTTGTCAACGAGCAGCTATAGCACTAATCCTTTTTTGAACCTGTTTTCGGGATCTTGCTCGCGGTACGTCGAGTGGCAAGGGTTGCAAATTCCATTCCACAGGCTCACGCCCGTGGCTATCACCGTTTCGCTGCTCCGCCATGCATCACACGGCTGCATCAATAAGCAGCCGCTGGAAGACGGTTGGGGTGAGACCTGAACTCGTTTGACAATCTTCTGCGACGTCCTAGAATTGTTCCATTGCATTTCCGCTAAAGGAATCCGGACATGAAATTTTCGGTGTCCATATCGACCGCGCGGCACGGACCGCCGCTGGAAGATTTACATCCAACGGTGGTCCTTGTCAGTGTGTGCGGCAAATGTATAGGGAGGAAGGCAGATGACTATAAAGACTACAAAAATGGTCCTCTCGGTTCTTCTAATTTTGGCAGTCGGAAATCCGAGTTTGGCCCAGCGGACGACGGCAACATTTGGCGGAACGGTGGAGGATCAGTCACACGCCGTGTTGCCAGGAGTACAAATAAATCTCATCAATGAAGGAACCTCGGCGACTCTGGAGCAGCTGAGCAATGAGCGTGGAGAATTTTTTTTCGATTTCGTGCCTGTCGGGATCTACACACTTAAATTGAACATGCCGGGATTCAAGAACCTCGAAAGCCGCGGCAATTCGCTCGGCGCCGCGCAGTCGGTACGGCGTACCTACACGATGGAAGTCGGCGGCCTCACCGACGAAGTGATGGTGACTGGTGAAGCAGCTCAGGTGAACACCGTCTCCCCCGAGCAGCGTTTGGCGCTGGATACGCTGCAAGTCACCTCACTACCGATGATCAATCGCAATGTGACGACGATCATCGCTGCCGCCGGGACCGGCTTGAGTCGAAACGACCTCACTTCCAACACAATGGGCGGCACGCGTTACAAGTTGAACGGGCTGGGCGGCGGCTCGATGAGCGCCACCGTCGACGGCGGTAGTGCGAGCGGCGATGCGGGCTCGGAGATGCTGGGCATGTACGGGAACTTTGCCAAAATCGAGGTCATGAGCGCCGAAGCCATCGGTGAAGTACAGGTAGTCAAGGGCGTCATCTCCTCTGAATACGGAGGCATGGGTGGCCATGTGAGCATGGTAACGAAGTCGGGAACGAACGATTGGCATGGCAGCTTGATGGAGCGCTATTCCGGATCTGCGCTGGATGCCCGCTCACCATTTCTGAGCAGGAAACCGAATTCTGTAGGGAACCAGTTCGGCGGCTCACTGGCGGGACCGATCAAACACGACAAAGCCTTTTTCCTTTTCGCCTACGAAGGATACCGCGTCCGCGCAACGGTACCGGTCAATGGCGCCTTTCCGACTCCCTACTTTCGCAACCTTCTGCTCCAGTACTTACCGTACCGGGAGACGCAGGTTAATTTGAATTACATGCCTGTTCCCAACCAGCCGTACGGTCCGACGGATCTGTTAGGCCGATGGATTGGTCCAGGAGAGAGTACCTGGAATGACGACCACGTCGATGCAAGAGCGGACTATGTGCTCGGCCCCGGCAACCTGTCGGTGACGTTTGCCGGAGGCCATCCCAACCGGAATGAAGCGGCTGACGACCCGTTGGAGACCGTAAGGTTTACCAGCAGAGTCGTACGCTTGAACGTGGGGTATGTGATCGGCAAGGGTCGGCTGACTTCGTCGACGCGCATGGGAATGAATCACGTTCCACAGGTGAGAATCGAAAAGACGTGGTACGAATATGACCCAAGCCATGAAAAATACGCCAAAGGCTTCGGCATCATTAACAAATTTTCGTACCCTGGAATGACAACGACGCGGGGTGGGCTGCGGAGAGTTAATAAGTGGCCATCCTGGACGGCAGAACAGCAGCTTTCTTTGTTCACCGGTCCACACGCCTTGAAGTTTGGCGCGATGGTCCGTCTTAAAATCGGTGGATTTGACAACCAGCAGGCCGGCAATGTTGCCTTCAACACGTTGTCCGATATTCAAAACAACACGCCGAACGCAGTAACCCTGGGCCGGTCGGTGCCCAGCACCAGGTGGAGCATGCCGAGCTATTCGTTCTATATTCAGGACGACTGGCGCATCACTCCGAAGCTGGTCCTGAATCTGGGACTTCGCGAAGATAACTATTACGCCATCAAGGTAACACCGGCCGCCGTCTACGGCGGCGCCTCAGCGTATGAGAAATCCAGGGCATATGACAACCAACCCGCCACCGCGGCGTGGAATCTGGATGGGCTGCTCGATCCCCTGAACTTCACCTGGGGCGGGCTCCGCGACCGCAATAAGCCCTACGAGAACGATCTTTGGAATTTCGGGCCGCGGTTCGGCTTCGCCTACACGCCGAGTAGCAAGGGCGACTTCGTCGTTCGTGGCGGATTCGGAGTGAATTTTGCAGGGTTTGATGCGGGGCCTCAGGAGGAAGGATCCGGCCAGATAGCAAGACCCGATCTTCCCGCCACCAAAACATGGAGCAGGCTGGAAGCCGCCGCTCTCGGTTTGAAATTCCCGGCCTACAACGACGACCTGGCTCTGGTCGCGTTGGCGGAAAAGAAGATAGGAGTAACCCGCCGGATCAATCCACACTATGAGTCTCCTTACGCGATGAATTACACCCTGGGGATTCAGCGGGCCCTGACTCCCTACTGGTACTGGAGAGCGCATTCGTGGGATCACGCGGCGTCAAGTTCGTCATGGTCAGGACGTTCAACAGGGTCGACCGTGTGACAGGACTTCGGCCAAACCCGGACGACATCCAGGGCTCTTACAACGACAATTCTCAACAGACGAATTACAACTCTTGGCAGACGTCGCTGAGGCAACGGTTCGCGCGCGGAATGGGCTTCAATGTTCACTACACGTGGGGCAAAGGCATGTCCTACACCGGCGGTGATATCGCGGAGGGCTGGGTGGGAGACGGGACCCGCAACTCCATCGAAGACTTCAATGAGGTCAAAATCGAGCGCAGCCTGTCGACCGGCGATATCACCCATAATTTCTCAACAGACTGGGTGTATACGGTGCCTACACTGTTTGCCGGTTCCCCGGTAGCTCGGACGGTTCTGGGAGGCTGGCAGCTCACCGGCATATTCGCAGCCCGAACGGGAATACCTATCTTCACGGGCATCACTCAAACCGGCGGGCGGCCGGACCTGATCGATCCCGCCAACATGTTGAACAAGAATTGCTGCAGCTTTGGAAACATTCAGTACATCAATCCTGCGGCTTTCGCGAGATTGCCAATTCCTACCGCTTCCGGGCTTACGATCCGGCGAGGCAACATCAATTCCTCGCCTGTGCGGGCGCCCGGGATGTGGAACGTCGACCTCTCGTTAGGCAAGAGCGTCAGTCTTACGGAGCTTGTGAAGGTTGAATTGAGGGCCGACCTGCTGAACGCCTTCAATCACACTACGTACACCAACTTTGCGACCAACCTGAGCGGGATCGACTTCGGCAAGGCCACTGCAACCGGACCCGCCCGGATGATGCAGCTTCAGATGCGCTTGAAATTTTAGCCGACGCGCTGATGGGAGAGCCCCGTAATTCTCCGGCAAGGCATGAAGAGTTAGCTCGTAGCCGCGCCTGTCCTATGCGGTCTTGAAGGATCGGGATCCGATTCCTATCGCCGCCGCCCTATGAATGACTCGTGAGAAGTGTTCAGGCCAAGTCGCGGTGCAAGACGTCCCGCCTTCTTCGCAAAATGCAAAGAAGGCACAGAGGAAGAATCTACATTCCAACGACGAGCACCAGGCAATTTTGTAGCGTCGTACGGCATAAAGCTGATCGTCCTTACCCCGAATTTCAGCCAGGAATACCCCCTACACCGGATATACAGGCACCCTTTGCCACGTTATAAAACCACGCAATAGAAACGCGCACCAATCCGGATTAACGCAGTCAAGAGGGTCGATCCTATGAAACTCCTGGGTATGTGTTCGGTACTCTTCGTTTCTTGGCTCATCCCGGCATTGCTGATGAGCCAAGCTCCCACGGGGGGAATCCGTGGAACGATTCAAGACGAATCCGGCGCCGTAATTCCCGGAGCGTCGATCACGGCGACGCACAAGACACTTGGCATCACCCGCCAAGCCCTATCCGACGACACCGGAACGTATTTGCTGCCCAACCTGAACGCCGGTGAGTGGGAAGTCAAAGCCGAGCTCACGAGCTTTCAAACTCAGGTTCAGACCTTCACGGTCGTGACCGGTTCGACCGGTAATGTCGATTTCAAGCTCAAGGTTGGAGCGAGCTCGGAAGTCGTGGAGGTCATCGGGCAGGCGGCGCAGATCAACACGACCGAATACAAGATTGACGGCGTGATCACCCGCAACCGGATCGAAAACCTGCCGCTCAACGGCCGCAGCTTCATGTCGCTGGCGCTGCTCGAGCCAGGAGTCGCTGCGAACTACGACCCGACTCCGGGCTGGGCGAGCACCTATTTCACGATTTCGGTTGGTGGATCAGGCGCACCTGAATCCGTAGTCACTGTCGACGGCGCTTCGACCAGGGAACGGCTCTCGGGAGCCACGCAGAATTTCTCTCAAGAGAGCGTGCAAGAGTTCCAGATTTCCACTTTCAACTTTGACCTCTCCACCTCGGGGGCCTCCGTCGGAGCCGTCAACGTGATCTCGCGCACGGGCAGCAATGCCTTTCATGGCAGTGGGTTCATCTTCTTCCGCGACCAGCATATGGCCGCCTTCCCAGGCCTGAAGCGCCCCTGTGATCCGGCAGTGCTTGCCAATCGGGTTGCTTGCGGGGGCGGTGACCCGCAACTTCTCGCTGCCCTCGAACAGCCGCCGTTCGTGCGCCGCCAAAGCGGCTTCACCTTCAGCGGCCCGCTGAAGAAAGACAAGACGTTTTTCTTCACCAACTACGAGTACACCAACCAGGTCGGCGCTTACAGTGTCGCCTTCAGCGACCCGCTTTTCCAGGGCTACAACCATCTGTCGCCCTACCCATACAAATTCAGGCTGTTCAACGCGCGCATCGATCACAAGCTGAACAACCAGCATACTGGCTTCCTGCGCTTAAGCCAGGACAATAACGACGGCATTCAGGCTACCGCCATAGAGTCGAACTGGGCCTCGATCGACAACTTGAGGAACCAGGCGGCTATTGGTCTCAACAGCGTCCTGACACCTCACCTGGTGAACGACTTTCGATACTCCTACAGTTACCTGAACGAGCATTTTCTGCGTTACGGGGACAAGAACTGCACTAATCCGAAGTACTGCTTTGACCTGGGCGGGCCGACGATCACCGGCTTCGGCATGACCATCGGGATCGCCGGAAACGTTGAGCAGCATCGCATCCAGCGAACCAACCAGTTCACGGATAACGTTTTTTGGAGCACAGGAAACCACACCGTGAAATTCGGGGGGAACTGGGAGAAATACAACATCCTCGGTTATTGGGAGCGGCAGGCAAGGGGAGCTTTCAGTCTCTTTAGCCCGGCGGTAGTCCAACAGCAGAACCCCGCGCTGTATGACGCTCTCCCGCTAACTCTTCGTACGACGACGGCGGGCGTGCCCACTTTTGCGGAGATGATGCAGCTTCCCGTGAACGGGACTTTGACGATTGGGATGGGGGACCCCAATTGGTGGGGAAACTACCGGGAACCTCAGAACAGGCCAAACCATTTGATTCGCGGTTACATTCAGGACACGTGGCGCGTGCGCCCGAGCTTTACGCTCAACTACGGTTTGTCTTACGTGATCGAAACCAATTGGTGGGACTATGACTTGGGTAGGCCTGAATATCTCCGTCCCATTCTTCCGGGGTCGAACCTGGGATTTATCCAGCGGGCCGAGAAGAACTTTGGCCCAGCCATGGGATTTAGCTGGTCGCCAGGCTCGGACAAAAAGACCGTCATCCGTGCAGGCTCCGGGATCTACTATGCCCAGGAGGCCTCGCAGTGGAAGAAGACCTACGAAAGGCCCCTTCTCGGCCCCGCGGGAAGTGGCCAGATCACTTTCAGAACCACAAACCTGCCGAATCCGTTCTTCGGACAGCCCGGCCAAGTAGCGACGCTGAATTTCACCAGTCCGACTCCCTTTACCGGGCAGAATATGCTGGATCTGTTGCCATCCATCCAATCCCAGCTTCTCGCGAAGTGGGGAAGCTCGCAGGAAGCGGCGAAGAAGGACCTTTCGGGGCCTCGGGGCATCGATGTCGTCAAGCAGGCGAATTTGGTCTTCGCAGGTGACCGCTACCCGACGCCTTACACGATTCACGTCACCGCCGGCGTCCAGAGAGAGATTGTAAGGAACCTGGTGGTATCAGCGGATTACGTCATGAGGCGCGGCCTGAAGAGCGGGGTGTCCAACCAGTCCCATACGTGGGACGCGAATCACTTCAATAAACCCAGGGTGACCGCCATCAACCCGACGACGGGAGTCGTCTCTTTTGTGCGCGATCCCCTCATTCCTCTCTGTGTCGGAAATCAGGCCGACATCGTTCCATTCCCGTGCTCGACCGGTCCAATCATTGAGTATATTCCCGCTTACAACTCGAGGTATCAGGCCCTGCTGATCAAAGTGGACAGGCGCTTTTCCGGGCGGCTGCAGTTCACCGGCTCCTACGCCTTTTCGCGTTTCACTTCCTCACAGGCTTCCACAACTTCTCCCACCGATCCCAGCGGAGGCTTCTTCCAGGATTGCCGGAATTGCGGCTACGGAATCAATGATGCCGACCGCCCGCACCGTTTCACCTTCAATATCCTGTACGAGATTCCAGACTTAAAAGGTGGAAACCGGTGGATCCGGCAGGTCCTGAACGGGTGGACCGTATCCAGCATCACGGAAATGGTTTCGGCGCCGCCGATGAATGTCATCATTGCCAACGTGGATCTGTATGGTGACGGTATATCGACGGCCCTTGTTCCGGGGCTGAAGGTTCGTGAGTTCGGCCGCGGAGTGGACGCCAACCAGATCCGAAAGCTCGTCGCCAACTACAACGCGACCTATCCGACGCTCCCCAATCCGGATGGCACCTTCCCCACCTATCGCAAGCGCACGGCGGAAAACCAGATCATTCCGGTCATCACGCTGCCCGGCGTTTTTTCCAATGGCGACAAGTTCGCCTCCACGGATCTCCGCGTGACGAAAGCCGTCCCAATTCGCGAGGGGATTTCGCTCAATCTCGCGGTGGAGAGCTTCAACATGTTCAATATCGCGAACCTCACAAATTATAACGCGATACTGAACCAACCCGCCTTTGGTCAGCCGACTGATCGAGTCAACCAGGTCTTCGGCTCCGGAGGCCCACGCGCTTTCCAGATCTCCGCGCGCCTGCGCTTCTAGCGCTGGGAGGCGAGATCCCGGTTGAGTTGATCGTTGAAATGGCGGGACGCCTGCCTCCGTCACTCGAAAGCTGGCGGATTCAGGCCGAATTGATTTACCGCGCGCATATCAATGCCGAGGAACCCACGACGGCCGAAGAACTTGCAGCAGATTTTACCTTGCCAGTCGCCGCTGTCGTTGAGGCCATTGAGTACGGCAAGTCCAATCCCCAGAAGTCGCGGCCGATATTGCCAGAGAAGAGGCGATCATGGCAGCTAGCGGACAATTGGATCCTAAATACAAGTACCATCCGCACCCGAGAATCCTCACACCTGAGGAGTGGGCACAGCTGCCTTCCTGATGTTGCTGTACATCGACGACGATTCTGTCGACCGCGTTTTGATCCGCGGGTTAACCGTTAGTGGATATAACACTCTGACGGGAAACCATCGGGAACCTAAAAAGCCGGTTCGCAGGAAGCAAGCAATGTTACGCGGGTTAAAGGCCCGGCGGTTCATCGCCCTCAAAATGTGGATCGTATCCAGAAAAGAAAAGGGTCTCCAAGCGGTTTGCCTCATACATAACTGCATCTGGCACACGGCGTCGCTCAACTGTCAGGAAATCAACCAGACCATTAACAGCGTTGACCACTTCGCGATGAATGAGTGGATCACGGCCGACTGCCTGAACATACTGGCGAGCACAGCTTGCGAACGCTGTGAATTCCGAGGTGGGATATTTCCTCTTATCAGAGAGAGCTATCTGAAAAGAGACCCACCGCTCCAGGACTTCCTTGGCGAGACGGTCTTTTTCTGATCTTGGCATTGTCCAACTTTCTAGCTGATCGATATCAACGGTCGCCCCTAAAGTACAAAAGTATAGAGGGACACAGATCCCTCAACGAAAGTCGCCTGATCGATGCCCGGGTTGAACTGTCACTTTTCCGAGAAGCCGACAATACACCCAAATGGAAGTAGCTGAAATCCCGGCCTAGGCGAGTCAGCGGCGAGTCGCGCGGGGATGGACGCGTACGCCCCGCGAAGCAAGAAGCTGTCAGTGCTGGGAGTATCATTGGCGTTGTTGCGCGAGAGGTCACTCCAATTCTCCATTTGTTGGGCTTGTTACACGCGAGGTCCCCCTGGCAGCGCGCTTACGTCGAACGCGTGATTGGTTCCATCCGGCGAGAATGTCTGGACCACGTGATTGTTTTTAATGAAGAGTCCTTGCGCCGAACGCTTCGTTCGTACTTCCGCTATTACAGGTCGAGATTGCATCTGTCACTGGATAACGATTCGCCCGATCCACGCGCAGTGCAGACCATCGGCAGAATCGTTGCGATCGGTGAGGTTGGCGGTCTCCACCACCGCTACGTCCGTCGTGCGGCATAATCGAATTGTCTTTGCACCGGCCATCCAACCGTGTTCGATAATCGGGATCGCGCGCTCGCGCGCATGCTGGGGCAGAGCGGAGAACTTTTGCCGGAACGCCCTATCGAATCGGACAAGAACGTCGCGCATCGAATGCGACATCTCTTCCAAATGCAGTGACCTTGCTCATTATTGTCGTGGACGATATTTTCAGTAAGGACAATTGGGAAAACTACGCCGCTTCTGGGCAATGAGCGGCAACTTTTGCGGCGTGCACCCCACTACCACCACTACCAGGGACCCTTTGACTTTCCCGACCGTTGAGGGTAAAAGTCAACGCTGTATCTCAATTAGCCTGAGGAGAATTTCATGAAGAGGTTTTTCCATGTGCTGACGACGATGATTCTGATATCCGCCGTGTCCTGGGCTCAAGGCACTCCGAAAAAAGCCGAGACTAAAGCGGGTGGAGGCGTGGAACAGGCGCTCCTCGAGATGGAGCGCAACTGGGCGGCTGCCGCCTTGAAGAGTGACCCCGCCCCCATCGATGCCATACTTGCGGACTCCTGGTCTGCTATCAGCGTGGAAGGCAAGATCACGACCCGGGCCCAGTCTCTAGACGACACGAAGAAAAGCAAATTTACTCGTTCGGAATCCAGTGAGATGAAAGTCCGGATGATCAATGCCGACACGGCGATCGTGACGGGAGTGTGGACTGGAGTGGGTACCGGCCCGAAGGGTGAGAAGATCGATACGAGTGAACGTTGGACGGATGTCTTCGCCAACCAGGGCGGAAAGTGGAAGTGTGTAGCCTCCCAGTCGACGACGATCAAGAAATAGGAGACTGTGAGATTGGATTTGTTGCGCCCGCCGAGGCGCCAGTCTACGAAATTGCGGTTAATCAAGCATGTGATTGTACTCAATCACGCCACTTGCCGAACCTCGTTTTCTGGTCTTTCAGCAAACCCAAGGATCAAGCTCGGGGTGTTTGGAACAACGCCTTGATTGGCCGACGGCTCAAATACCAGAAACTCCAGGCCGCAAAGCCGAGCAGCACTGATCCTGGCCAGAGATCGAATTTTGGGATTTGCAACCACCAAGTTATTACCATGAGTGGTCCTGCGATCTTTTGTGCCATCAGGCCCCACGCCTTAAGTGCAAATAGTGCCCACGTAATCACGGGAAGAGTGGCCGTTAAAAGAACTACCAACGCAAGGGAATTCCAATCTGGAAATCGGCTATTCCCAGTACAACAGCGCTTATGCGGGACCACCGGCGCAGTCGAAGGAGACCCACGCCTGTACAGATCATCACAACCGAGATCATTAGTGGGGCGGAGATTATGAGAATCGAAAATAATCGAAAATATAGAGCGAAAGCCGTGGACTGCTACGACCGGCCAACCCAAGGACCGCTAAAGCGACTAGAAAATTAAAAATGACGACAGCCAGGCCAACCAGAGTACCGGCAGCAATGAATATTCCACCTATAAACCGAATTGGGCTACAGTGTTCATACTTCTCTCCGGCTGTATCGGCCGCATTTAAACACAGAATCGCACTCTCCAAGTATAAGCTTGGCGGGAACCCCAACTCTCCACGGACGCTGTCCAACCCTGCGCGCGTTCGATCCTGCGTAGTGTCGATCTGCTGTCTTAGCATTGGGACAGCTAATGCTTTCTCGGGAGTCGAAACGAGCGCAGATTCGAGAGAAGGGTTTGGTGGATTCGTTTGCGTTCCATTCTTTTCTAACGCGGTACGTAGTTCTTCGTTGGCCTTCGTCGAGGGCTGCAACTCTATGCGAGTCTCGTTTAACTCATTCAGCATTCTCTCTGCGCGCTCTGTCGCCGCCCGGACTTCCATCGCGGTTAGGGCGGCATTAGCCCGGGCGGCTGCATCTTGTCGAGCGGTACTGTACAGACCAAAGGCCGCACCAACCATCGTGATATCCGCGAGATACGAGAAACTCTTCAATCGTTGGTAAGTCGGTTTGGGATCTCGCGTTTATCGGACACTGAACTTGTCGGGTTCTACCAATTCGCTAGTTTCCGAGATCGCGGTTACACGGCCAAGTGAACGTCTGCCGCAGGGAATACTTGTATAGAGACTCGCACCTTCCACAGTCGCGCATCGTCATGAGGGACACAGTAGGCCCGATCTCCAACCGCGGCACTTGCTGACCTGCAGCCGAATTAGCTAAGATCGTAAAAGCAAGGGCAGTAAAAACAATTATGCACGTCTTCAAGGACTCTTCTACTCGATGTCCAGAAGCGCGAGGAGTGCAGCAAGTAGCCCTTATCATTGCACTCTGTTTGGCTATGGCCTAGTTATGATTCCCTCCTGTCCGACGATTGGCACACCTGAAAACGTTTTGCCTTCTAGAATGCCGAGTGTGTCGCCAGATTGGAACCCTGTTAGCTCCGTCTCGAAGTGACAGACCAAGTCTAGCAAACCATCGCCATTGACGTCCTCACCGCCCGCGTTGCAGAACGCAAGGCTTTGTTCATTGCCGGTTTGCCCGAACGTTACTGAGCTTGTGTCAACACTCGTCACGGCATTGAATGTTGGCGTGGAAAGGATGGCAACTGGGATTTTCCCGTGGCTTCGCGGATTAATCGGAACGGGTGGAGCGGCATCGGGCTTGATCGAAATATCTACCGGCTTGGCAAGGAAGCCACGGATCTCCCCGCCTGGACGAAACGTGGAGTGGACGTTCAGGTATGCCTGCCCGGCTAGCATTCCCGCAATGAGAGCCGCCTCGGCGCTCACCGCAGTCCCTCCGTGGGCCGCAACGAACGCAGGATTATAGCTCGCCGGATTGAGCATATCAAACGTCTGGACATAGGTTCCGCTCGTAACCCCGAGCGGGAACCCCGTAAAAGTTGGGACCGTAGTTGCCACGCCAGCGTTACCGGGTGGGCTGACGCAGCAGTGAATATGTGAGGCCGTGGTCGTCCCACTCAACCCGGTGAAAGCTACATTCACCGTCATCATGCTCGTCACAGTGTCGAAAGTGATCAGCGCCGACCCGATTGCGGACGAACCATTCGGTGGGTTTTCGTTGAGTCCGCTCAGTCCGGGCGCGGCCGGCCCGGTCGCGACGAACGAGAGGACCTCAGCCCGACTGCTCACCGCCACCAGGAACAGAAGAGCCAATACACATAGCGACTGTCTCATGGATCGATCCTCCTGATTATGATTGCCAGTGTAGCACCCGCAGAAGTTTCTTCAATCGCGCTTTTCGTTCGATCAACGGCAACCAGCGAAGATCCTCTCCATTGAGAAACAACAGATCAAACGCAAAGAATAGACACTCTCTCCGACGAAACAACAGGTCATTGAACACATGAACCGAAATCGCGGGCGCTGTCACGGTTGGATTAAACGGCAGCTCCGCTCGTCTGGCCAAAAGATGCTGTCTTTCCGCCCGCGAGTGGCTAGCCTTGCGGTGACTTGCGCAGAGTTACTTGGCCTGCAACTTGCCGCGGTACGCCGGAGAAGCTCTTCCATAACCTTAGCCTGCTCCTGTCTGTAGCTGTTTCGAACCAATAAAATATTTATAAAGATTTAACCGCGTCGCGTCGATAAGTATGTTGTGCGCACCGTTGCGGAGTTGTCCGAGGAAGAACGTCGGATTGCAAGTCTGATCCGCTCGGCGGGTCAAAGTCTTGCCAATCCGCACACATCTTTAGGCGAAGGGCTGCGCCTTGCGAATTGGATGAAACAACTCGAAGCCTACTTGGAAGGAATCCGCTTTGCACTTGGCGAAAAGACAAGATCGTATGTGCCGGAAGGACCCAGCAGTGGAGAAGGCAATGAAAGAAATCAGTAAAGGTTGGTGGACAGCATTGTTGATCTTTGCATGGGCCGCGATTGCCCTGCCATTCGCTCTGCCCCTCGTCCTCCCCATCCGTTAAGTCGGCGGACTGCCGCCGCATGTTCTCGGCTCCGAAGTGTGGCATGACGATGCCGCTTACGGCACGCTAAGCTGCGTCGCCTACGGATTCCGGCGGGATGTCGGATGACGTAGTCGTTGGCTGGTCTAAGTAGGCGTAAAGGACGCCCTGACAAACATGGCATCCATGAAGGTGGTCTTGCTCCCACTTCTCTAATCTGATGCGTCCGCCTGCCAGACCCCACAAGCGCTGATTCTCAATGTGCGTCACGACCTGTTGCTTCGGATCTTCCGCGGCAGGCTACGCTCACCTTCGTGGAACACTCCGCCCCTGGCATCGCCTTCTCGGAACTGCCCGTCTCTATTAACACCTTCACGGAATTGCCCGGTAATCGTAGTGGCCGACAATTGGCCGTCAAAAATGATCGTCGTGAAGTCGCCAACCAAAAGGAAATGGCCGTTTGGCGCGTTGTGAGTGACATTGCGCAGCGGTATTCGGAGCGCGTGTAGTGCCGGGGAATTAAAACTGCCCCTAATGCCCGCCGCCTCATCCGAAAAATCGAAGCTCACTATTAGTTCCGAGCCTTGCCGAACCATCACGCCTTCCCAATGGCCGTCGATTGAGCTTTGGGCGGCGGTACTCGAACTTACAAAGGTGAGCACACTCGCGAACGCCACAAGCATATTTAGCTTTCGCATGATGGATTCAATCTTTATAGCTTGTTCACGGCGCACCGTCAATATTTGGAAAGCAGGTCCCGCTGTGAATAGCGGAAGAGTCTTGTTTGTATACACGGCCCAGTTGTCCCAATCGTCCCTTCGGGATCTATTTCCGATACTCGCTGAGCCGAGGGGCTGAGCCGACTGGCGCAGCCCTGGCATTGTCGTCGCTGTGATATAAGATGGAGCAGTATCGGACGCAAATGAAACTAGTCACGGCATTGGTGCTCGCCTTCGTGGTGATCTCCTCCGGCCAATCGCTAGAGACATACCAATCACTGGAGACATACCTGGAAAAATACATTGTGCGGCTGCCACCAGCCGCATTCCCCGGAGCTTCCGGCCAATCTGCTGCAGGAGCTTCAACGCCGGCAATGAATGATCCCACAAGAGGCTTTTTCGCCTGCGAATACGAAGAAGGCAAATAACGTCATCAAGGGTGAATTTGCGCGACCGGGCCAAACGGATTGGGCCGTGTTGTGCTCGG
>Ga0209056_10005047_pt1 | contig 13795 bp, 12 predicted proteins | sample GraSoiAngelo_114_FD_185876 | JGI IMG/M metagenome (GOLD analysis project Ga0209056, IMG submission 185876) | Grasslands soil microbial communities from the Angelo Coastal Reserve, California, USA - 14_0903_13_40cm (SPAdes) (version 2) | ecosystem: Environmental > Terrestrial > Soil > Grasslands... | reverse complement strand
TTGCGGCTTTGGCTGTTCCATCGGCGCGAAGCAATCCACAACGAAAACGTGGCTTGCCGACGCGCACGCCGCCGGCGCCCGCATTCTCGTCGGAACTCGCGCCGAGCGCGTTCTTATCAAGGGAAGCACGGCGCACGGCGTGGAAGCCTACACGCGCGAAGGCCATCCCGTGACGGTAAGAGCCCGGGCCGTCATCCTCGCCGCGGGCGCGATTCAAACTCCCGCGCTGCTCTTCCGGTCGGGTCTGCGCAATATTCACATTGGCCGCAATCTGCATCTTCATCCTGTCACCGTGGTTTGGGGCGTGATGGACGAAGAAATCCGGCCGTGGGAAGGCACGCTCCAGGCCATTTATTCCGATCAGCATCGCAACCTCTCCGGCAATTTTGGTGTGAAGTACGAGACCACGGCTCTTCACCCGTGCCTCTATTCAGCATTTTTGCCCTGGCGCGATCCCATGCAGCACCGCGAACTCCTCGCCGCACTTCCTCGTCTGGTGGGAATCGGCATCCTCTTGCGCGACCGGGACGCCGGCTTCGTCCAGCTCGACGCGCAAGGTGAGCCGGTTGTGCGCTATGCGCTTTCACGTTTCGACCGCGAACATATGCGTGCGGGACTTGCCGGCGCCGCGCAAATCCTCGAAACCGCCGGCGCCCGCCGCATTTTCTCTTCTCACACGAAATGGGTCGCCTACGAACCCGGCCGCGCCGGCAATCTCCAGCAGTTCTGCCGCGATGCCGATGCCTGCGGCTGGTCTGCGGGCCGCTGCGTTTATTATTCGTTCCATCTCATGGGCTCGACTCGCCTCGGCGGCTCGCCCAAAACTTCCGCCACGAATCCGGACGGCGAAACGTGGGAGGCGCGAAACCTCTACGTCATGGACGGCTCTTCATTTCCCTGCTCCTCAGGCGTGAATCCCATGATCTCCATCGAAGCCATCGCCCACCGCAATGCGTCCAGACTCGCTGACCGTCTCGCCTCTTCGTAATTCTTGCTGCCCTTCCGTTGTTTTTTCCGTTGCGTGCAACGCGCCCGAGTGGACCATTTCGCCATTTTCAGCCCGGGGACGTTTGACTCCCCGTTCGCGCAGAGAACGATTTCCGCAAGCGCGCCGGGCAAGTGCTGGGCAGCACATCGTGGTAGACTCCGCGGCAATTCTGTTTGTGGAGGATTTTCATGCCGCTTCGACGCCGCGAATTCTTCCAGCGTTCGGCGGTTGCTGCCGCAGTGCTGGGTTTGCCGCTCGCCCAGGCGGAAAAACTCTTTGCGCAGGAGGCGCCGCCATTGCCCCCGCGCGGCCTCTTCGCGACCGATCCCGATCGCTACTGGGCGCTGCTGCGGCGGCAGTGGCTTTTGGCAGCCGACCGCATCAACCTGAACTGCGGTTCGGTGGGCTGCACTCCGCTTCCGGTGCTGCGGGCGATGATCGATCACATTCTATCCGCGGAAGAATTCCGCGAAGCGGCGTTGCCGTGGTTCGGTTACGAGGAGAACGCCCGCATTCGCGAAGTGCACGAGGCGCTGGCAGCCTTTCTCCACTGCAAGCAGGATGAGCTGGCGATCGTCCGGAACGCCACCGAAGCGAATAACGTAGTTTGCAACGGGCTCGACCTCAAGTCCGGAGATGAAGCACTGCTGACGGACCAGGAACATCCAGGCGGGCGCTGCTGCTGGGAACAGAAGGCGGCGCGATACGGCGTGAAGTTGAACTACGTTGCGCTGCCGAAGCCGCCGGCGTCAACAGCGAGGATCGTCGAGTTGTTTGAAAGGGCCCTCACGCCAAAGACCAAGATCATCGTGTTCAGCCACATCACCACGGTGACGGGCGTCGTCCTGCCAGCGAAACAGATCTGCACGATGGCGCGCGCGAAGGGCGTTCTGACGCACGTGGACGGCGCGCACGCCATCGGCCAGATCCCGCTCGATTTGCACGACATCGGCTGCGACTTCTACGGAACAAGCCCGCATAAATGGCTGATGGCGCCGAAGGGCACGGGCACCCTCTTTGTTCGCGAAGAGCATCTGGAAAAGCTGTGGGTGAACATCGCTTCCGGGAGCTGGCGCGATTTCGGCCTCAAAGCCTACCGCTTCTCGAATTTCGGTACGTCGAACCTTTCCGTGATGGTGGGACTGAAGGCCGCTATCGAATTTTTTCAGGCGATCGGCCCGGAGCGCATCTACGCACGCATGCATCAGCTTGCCACGCAGGTGCGCGACCGAGTGACGGCGCATCCGCAGTTGCGAGTGGTGAACGCCAGCGCCGACCCAGCAAATCACGAATTTTTCAGCGCGCTCCTAAGTTTCGAGCCCGCACAGCCTGCGCCATCCGCGGCGTCCAACGCGATGAAGAAAGTCGCCGAGGAGTGTGCTGCGCGGAACATCCGCCTTGCCGGCGGAGCCGAGCGCATCCGCATCGCCACGGGACTTTTCCTTCAACCGACGGAGCTGGGCGCCTTCTTTGAGCTTCTCGATGCGGGCTTGCGCAGCTGAGCACCGGCATTTTGGTTTGCGCTCCGGCGAGGCTGTATAATCATCGAATGCCGATGAGCCAAGGAAGTGCGCCGTTGCACGGCACAACGGTGTTGTGCGTGCGGAAGGACAATAAAGTGGTGCTCATCGCCGACGGGCAGGTGACCCTGGGCGATCACGTGATGAAGCACACGGCGCGGAAGACGCGGCGGCTTTTCAGTGACAAGGTTTTAGCGGGATTTGCGGGCTCGACGGCCGATGCGCTCTCGCTCTTCGAGCGATTTGAAGGCAAGCTCCAGGAGCATTCCGGCAACTTGCAGAAGGCGTCCGTGGAATTGGCAAAAGATTGGCGGAAAGATCGGGCATTGCGGCACCTCGAGGCCATGCTGATTGTGGCGGATGCCAAGGGAACGTTTCTTGTCTCCGGGAACGGCGACGTCATCGAACCGGACGACGGGATGTGCGCGATTGGCTCCGGGGGCTCGTATGCGTTGGCGGCGGCGCGGGCGCTGCTCAAGCACACGAAACTCACGGCGAAAGAAATTGCGCAGGAAGCGATGCGCATCTCGAGCGAGATTTGCATTTTCACGAACGCCAACTTCACAATCGAGGAGTTATAGCGACGGCCAGGCGCCACATCCTGGAGCGGGATTGCATCAAGGAATAAAGCGGACGGCTTTCGCAGCCGCGGGGAAAGAAGACAACGCTAGATGGCCAGCAAGTCAGACAAAGAGTTGATTTACATGCCAGGCAGCGGGAACGGCGCGGCCCAAAGCGAGGGGTCTGAGTCGGTACCCGCGCTCGATGATCTGAAGCCGCGCGAAATCGTGGCCGAGCTCGATAAATACATCGTTGGGCAGGCGGCAGCGAAGCGGGCGGTCGCCGTGGCGCTCCGCAACCGAGTCCGCCGCCAGAAGCTTCCGCCGGAAGTCGCGGAAGATATCCTGCCGAAGAACATTCTAATGATCGGTCCCACCGGCGTCGGCAAAACGGAAATTGCCCGCCGGCTTGCGCGGCTCGCCGGTTGCCCCTTTGTAAAGGTGGAAGCGTCGAAGTACACGGAAGTGGGCTACGTCGGGCGCGACGTGGAATCGATGGTCCGCGATCTGGTCGAGACCTCCATCGACATGGTCCGCGAAGAAAAACTCGACGAAGTGGCCGAGCGCGCGGAACACGCTGCCGAAGAGCGCGTCCTCGATCTGCTTCTTCCTCCTTCACCACCGTCTCCGCAGGATGGCGGGCAGGCGGAAGCAGCGCAGCGGGAACAGTTCCAGCGCACCCGAGAAAAACTCCGGGCGCAGCTCCGCGAAGGAAAGCTCGATCAGCGCATGGTGGACCTGGAGGTCCGGGAGCGCGCGATGCCCGCGTTCGAGATCGTTTCCAACCAGGGCGTCGAGGAGATGGACATCAATCTGAAGGACATGCTCTCCGGCTTTTTCGGCCAGCAGAAGAAAAAGCGCAAGATGAGCGTCGCGGACGCTTTCGAGTATCTGATCCAGGAAGAAGAAAACCGCCTGATCGACATGGACCAGGTGACGCGGGTGGCCGTGGACCGCGCCGAGCAGATGGGCATCATCTTCGTCGACGAAATCGACAAGATTGCCGGGCGCGAATCGGGCCACGGGCCGGACGTTTCGCGCGAGGGAGTACAGCGGGACATCCTGCCGATCATCGAAGGCACGACCGTGAACACGCGCTACGGCATGATCCGCACGGACCACATCCTTTTCATCGCGGCCGGAGCGTTCCACGTCACCAAGCCGTCCGACCTGATTCCAGAGCTGCAGGGCCGCCTGCCGATTCGCGTGGAGTTGACCTCGCTCGGTGAAGCCGACTTCGTGCGGATTCTCACTGAGCCGAAAAACGCGCTCATCAAGCAGTATATCTCGCTGCTCGAAACCGAGGGCGTAAAGCTTACATTCACTGAAGACGCCATTCAGGCGCTCGCGCGCTTCGCGACGAATGTCAACGAACAGACGGAAAACATCGGCGCGCGCCGCTTGCACACCATCCTCGAAAAGGTGCTCGACAAGCTGTCCTTTGAAGCGCCGGACCTCAAGAAGAAGAATGTGAAGGTGGATGCGGGGTACGTGAACGAACAACTTTCAGACATCGTCAAAAACCAGGATTTGAGCCGCTACATCCTGTAACTTCCGATATACCGAAAAATGGAAATTCGAGATTCGGGGAAGAAGAGCGCGGAGCAAGTCCACCCAGCGCGGCTCTCAAATTCCAGCTTTCGCATTGTGCATTTGATTCTGTTCGTTTCGGCCGGGTGCGGCGCGCCGGGCGAGCCGCAGCCTCCACAGCCGCCGGTCCCCGCGGCCATCACCGACTTGAGCGCCCAGCAATCGGGCGACGGGGTCGCGCTGATCTTCACGCCGCCGCGCAATTCGCTGTCCGGCCAGAACCTGGGGGAACCGCCCGCGGTTGAGATTCTCCGCGGCTCCAGGCAGGCGGATGGCTCGCCCGACGAAAAATCCTTCCGGCTGGTCTACACCATTCCCGGCGCCCTGCTCGAGACCTACGAGCAGGACGGCCGCGTGCGCTTCCTCGATCCCATTTCGCCGGAGGAAATCCGCGCGCATCTGGGCGAAATCCTCGTATATCGCATCCGCACGCGCGTTTCGAAGAAGCGGGCTTCTCTCGATTCCAACACCGTCACCGTGCCCATCTTTTCGGTGCCGGAGCGAATCTCGCAGATAGAGGCGCGCGTCACGGAGACCGCCGTCGAACTGTCGTGGCCCGAGCCGACTCGCACCTCCGCTGGCGAGCCTGCTCCATCCATTTCCGGCTATCGCATTTACCGCGGCGAACTCGATCCGGCAAGTGCGGAAGAGGCACAAAGGGACCTTTCGAAAGTGCACTGGAAAAAGCCGCTGGCTTTGCTGGCGTCTTCTGCGACAAATCGTTTTCCTGACGCGCAATTCGATTTCGGGACGACGTACGCGTATGTTGTACGCAGCGTGGTCGTGGTGGGAGGCACGACGATCGAGTCAGGCGAGTCTTCGCCGGTGGTCGTCACTCCACGCGACACCTTTCCGCCCGCTCCGCCGCAAGGACTTGTGGCGATTTTCCTTATCAGCGGTGAGCCACCCACGTCGCACGTTGAACTTTCCTGGTCGATGAATGTGGAAACCGACCTGGCCGGATACCACGTCTATCGGAGCGAGCAGGAGGGCGTGCCGAGCCAACTGGTAACCCCCGATCTATTGTCGGCTCCGGCCTACCATGATATGTCTGTCGAAGTGGGGCGCCATTACTGGTATTCCGTGACAGCCGTGGACCGCGCGGGAAACGAAAGTGCCCCCAGCGCCGCTGTGGCCGTCGAAGCCGCGCAACCATCTTCGCGTTAGCGGGTTCCCAGGAAAGGAAAGTTCGCGACACCCAGCCATGGCGGCACGCACGCAACCCGTCGGTTATCGCTGGCTCCTCAGCCTGCAAACTTCCGCAGTCCGAATCGGTCTTTACACGGGCGTCGGCATGTCGGGCGTCTTCGTCGTCTGGCTATTCCTGGCCAACCGTGTCCCTTTCCTGGAGCGGTTCGCCTTGGAACGGAACGTGGCCGGCGGAGGGCTGCTGGTGGTTCTGGCCCTCGTACCTGTTCTCCGGTTTCTGCGCCATCCGCGACGCCTGCTTCTGTCGGGTTTGCTGGCGGCTGCGGTGTTCAGCTTCGCCTACCGTCTCCTTTGCCTTTTCTTTTCGGCCCTCCCCGATCGCATCGGCGCCTTCCACCTTTTTATGACCGGGAGCATTGCCTATGCCGTTGTCGCCACACTGGCATGGGTCGGCAACCTGATCTGGGCGGTCCGCGGTCATCATGAGCCAAATTCAGGGCACCATCTGAGCTGACACGGGATGAGATTCTGCCGTTTCCTTCCGTTACGGGCTGGAGCACTCCGATCCTCCTCGGGTGTTTACGGCCTCGTCGAGATTGGCCAGATTCGCGAAATCGCGGGAGCGCCCTGGGGCGAGTGGTCGCGCGGCTCTCGGACCTGGCCCCTGGCAGATGTGCGTCTGCTCGCACCGGTCGAGCCAACGAAGATTGTTTGCGTGGGCCGCAACTACGCGGCACATGCCGCCGAACTCGGCAACGAGGTGCCGGGAGAGCCGCTGATTTTCCTCAAGCCGCCGTCCTCGCTGATCGGTCCCGGCGACCCGATCGTGCTGACGCGATATTCGTCACGGGTCGAGCACGAAGGGGAGCTGGCGGTGGTCATCGGGCGCCGCTGCGCGCATCTGAGCGACGCGGATGACCCCCGGCCCGCCATTCTCGGGTACATGTGCTTGAATGACGTGACCGCGCGCGATCTCCAGAAGAGCGATGGACAATGGACTCGTGGAAAAGGCTTCGACACGTTCTGTCCGGTGGGTCCGCATATTGAGACAGAACTCGATCCGCAAGATGTACTCGTGGAAACACGCGTCAATGGGGTACAGCGGCAATCTGCCCGCACGTCGTTGATGGCCTTTCCTGTTCTTTTTCTCATGCGCTGGATCTCGCGCATGATGACACTCTTTCCCGGCGACGTTATCGCCACGGGCACGCCTGCGGGCGTTGGCCCGCTCGTCGCGCATGACGTGGTCGAGGTTTCGGTCGAAGGGATTGGCACGCTGCGAAACATGGTGCATCCTCCGAGTGGATAGTTTCCGCCGCTCCCCGGCTTTCGGTAGAATAGCTGCTGCAGGAGGTGATCCTCCCATGAAAATCTTTCTGGATACTGCGAACCTCGACGAGATTCGCCAGGGAACATCCCTCGGCGTGCTCGACGGCGTGACGACGAACCCTTCGCTCGTCGCGAAAGAGAAGCGGCCGTTCCGTGAGCACGTTCTCGAAATCTGCCGCATTTTCGAGGAGCGCGGGATACATGCGGCCATCAGCGCCGAAGTCGTTTCCACGGACACCGAAGGTATGCTGCGGGAAGGCCGCGAGCTGGCCAGCTGGCACAAAAGCATCGTCGTAAAGTGCCCGACCACGCCGGACGGCATCCGCGCTTGCACGATCCTTACCCGCGAGGGGATCCGCGTGAACATGACGTTGGTCTTCTCAGCGTCGCAGGCGCTGCTCGTCGCAAAAGCCGGCGCATACTTCGTGAGCCCGTTCGTGGGCCGGCTCGACGACATTTCGGCCGACGGCCTCCAGCTTGTCCGCGAGATCGTCGAGATCTATCGTAATTACAACTTCCCGACCGAAGTGCTGGCCGCCAGCTTGCGCGGCCCCTTGCACGTTGCCGAAGCCGCGCGCATCGGCGCGCACATCGGCACGATGCCGTTCAAAGTGTTCGAGCAGCTATTCAAGCACCCGCTCACCGATCGCGGGCTCGAAGCATTCTTGAAGGATTGGGAGAAGGCGCGTGCGACGCTGGGCGACATTCTTGCTCCGGCAAAGGCGGCGCGTTGAGGCACCTGTTCCAGGATCCGAGGTTCGTGCTCGCAGCGGCCGGCGTCGCCGTCGTGATCCTTGGGGGTCTCCTGTACTCGCTGTTTCACCGGCCGGAAGACCCGGACGAAACCGAGCGCAAACGCCGCCTGCATCTGAACCAGATCGGGCGCATCGCGGAAGGCCAGGTGGTCGAGCTCGTGGATCAGCCGGCCGAGCCGGCAAAGAAAAGAGGCGGAGGATTGCTTTCGCGCGGGCGTCCGGTGGCCGCAGCGCTCGGACGCAAGCTCGTCTGGTACAGCTATTCCATCTCCGGCGTCACCTATCAGACCGCGCAGGACATCACCGGCCTCGACAGCCAGATTCGCTTCGACAGGCTCGCGGCCGGCCAACTGGCCAGCATCAAATACGACCCCTCAAACCCGAGTGATTCCATCCTCGTCGCCGACGACTGGTCGGGGTTACGCTGACCCCCGACGAGCGTGATCCAGGTGAGAAGCGCGGTGACAAAGGCCACTCTTCCCCCCTCTGCGCAATCACGGTTCTGATTTTCCGCTTGCTGCGCTATCCTTGCACCCCCAGATGGCCTGGAAGAAGATTGTCGCCGCTATCCTGACCACCATCCTCATCTGCGCGATGACACTCAGCGCGATGTTCGTCCTGGTGCGCGCCACTCTCTACGTTACATCGCTCGATTCCCCTCTGATGCGCAGCATCGCATTCACGGCTGAGCTTGTCCTCGGCGTCGTGCTTCTTCTCGGGACGGTGTGGCTCGCCACGCACCTGGCTGTGCGCATTTTTGGACCTGCGGAAGGTGCCGAGCCCGAGTGGACCGATCCCCTCAAAGACGAGGAAGAATGACCGTCAACCGCAAGCGGCACGACCGCCTCGAAGAGCTGCGACGCCGCTCCGCCGAAGCGGAAGCCGGGGGCGGCGCCGAGCGCCGCGAGCGCGAGCACAAGTCCGGGAAGCTCACCGCGCGCGAGCGCATCCACTTGCTGCTGGATGAAGGCACGTTCGAGGAGCTTGATAAGTTCGTCCGCCACCGCTGCACCGATTTCGGAATGGAGGAGCAGCGGCCGGCGGGCGACGGCTTCGTCACCGGCTTTGGCCGGATTGAGGGTCGCTTGGTCTACGTCTTTGCCCAGGATTTCACGGTTTTTGGCGGCTCGCTCTCGGAAGCCAACGCCCAAAAAATTTGCAAGATCATGGATCTTGCCATGCGCGCTGGCGCGCCCATCATCGGGCTGAACGATTCGGGCGGCGCGCGCATACAGGAAGGCGTAATGTCGCTCGCAGGCTACGCGGATATTTTTTTGCGCAACACACTCTCGAGCGGCGTTATCCCGCAGATCAGCGCCATCATGGGTCCGTGCGCCGGCGGCGCCGTGTATTCCCCGGCGATCACCGACTTCATCATCATGACCCGGGAGACGTCATACATGTTCGTCACCGGCCCGGACGTGATCAAGACCGTGACGCACGAAGAGGTCACCAAGCACGAGCTTGGCGGGGCGACCACACACAACGCGACGAGCGGCGTGGCGCATTTCCTCGCGCGCGATGACGCCGATTGCCTGGCGATGATCCGCGAGCTGCTGAGCTTTCTGCCCTCGAACAATCTGGATGATCCGCCTCGCCGGACAGTTTCGGACGCGCTGGACCGGCGCGAAGAATCGCTGAATACGATGGTCCCCGAAGACCCCCAAAAGCCCTACGACATCAAGGACGTGATTCATGCCGTGGTGGACGAAGGCTACTTCTTTGAAGTCCATGAATACTTCGCCCAAAACATTGTCGTCGGCTTCGCGCGGCTCGATGGCCGTCCGGTCGGCGTCGTCGCGAATCAGCCCGCGTTTCTCGCGGGTGTGCTGGACATCAACGCTTCCGTGAAGGGAGCGCGCTTCGTGCGCTTTTGCGATGCGTTCAACATTCCGCTCGTCACGTTCGAGGACGTGCCCGGCTTCCTTCCCGGCACGCAGCAGGAGTGGGGCGGGATCATCAAGCACGGCGCCAAGCTGCTGTTCGCGTTCGCCGAAGCCACCGTGCCGAAGCTTACGGTCATCACGCGGAAGGCTTATGGCGGCGCGTACTGTGTCATGGCGTCGAAGCACATCCGCACGGACGCGAATTTCGCCTGGCCCACCGCCGAAATTGCGGTGATGGGTCCCGAAGGCGCGGTAAACATCGTCCATAAGCGTGAACTCGATAAAGCGCCGGAATCCGGGCGCGCCGGGTTGCGCCAGGAAAAAATTGAAGAGTTTCGCGAGCGCTTTGCGAATCCTTTTGTCGCCGCCGAGCGCGGGTACATTGACGCCATCATCGAGCCCGCCGAAACCCGCGCCAAGCTCATCACATCCTTACGGGCCCTCGAAAACAAACGCGACGTCAACCCCAAGAAAAAACACGGCAACATCCCTCTGTAGTTATGAGTTTCTTTGTAGGGGCGCAGCATGCTGCGTCCCAGCTATCTAGGATTGGACCCAAGCAAGGTACGATTACTTCAGTAGGTACTCCCGCAGAAATTCCACGCTGGCGTAGAACTGAAAATCCTGGTTGCCCTTTTTGCGGAAGCCATGGCCTTCATCCTTGGCCATGACGTACCATACCGGCGTGCCCACCTTCTTCAGCGCCGCCACCATCTGCTCCGATTCGCTCACCGGCACGCGGGGATCGTTCTTTCCGGCGATGACGAACATCGGCTTTTTGATCTTCTCGGCGTTATTCAGCGGCGCAATCTTTTCCAGATATTCGCGCATCTTCGGGTCGCGTTCGTCTCCGTACTCGACGCGCCGCAGGTCGCGCCGGTAGGCTTCCGTATGCTCCAAGAGTGTCACGAGGTTTGAGGGGCCCACGACGTCGATCGAGCAGCGGATGCGGTCGCTGTAAAAGGTCGAAACCGCCAGCGTCATGTGGCCGCCGTAGCTGCCGCCGGTCACCGCAATTCGATCGGAATCCAGGTCGGGCCGCGCGGCGATCCAGTCGAAGAGCGCGTTGATGTCCTTGTACGTGTCGTCGCGATGGAACCCATTGTCCAGCAGCGAAAATGTTTTTCCGTAGCCGGTCGAGCCGCGCACGTTGGGAAAAATCAGTGCGATCCCCAGCTCGTTTAGGTAGTAGTTGTTGCGCCCGAGGAATCCCGGCAGGGACTGACCTTCCGGTCCGCCGTGAATCTCCACCAGCACCGGCCGCTTGCCCGTAAATTTCACCGGCGGCTGGTACAGGAATCCGGAAATCATTTTTCCGTCAAAACTCTTCCAATGAATCAATTCCGCTTCGGGGAAGGCCTCCGTCTTCACGGCGGATTCGCTGAAGGTCCACCGCTCGAGCTTGCCGGCGTTTACGTCCAGCGAATAGCAATCGGCCTGCCCCCGCGCCGTCTGCATCGTGAATCCAAGTTCGCGACCATTCCGGCGCCAGCGCAAGCCGCCGATCACTCCGGGGGGTAGCTTTGGGACGGACAATTCATTGCCGGTGCGCGTGTCAAGCACGTGCAGTTTAATGATCCCCTCTTCGTCCGTTAGGAACGCGATGCGCGCGCCGTCATGAGAAATGTCGAATGCTCCTACGTCCCAGGGAATGGCGCTGGTCAGGAAGTTTGTCTTTTTGCTCGTCAGGTCGATGTAGGCGAGCCGATGAAACTCCGAGTCCTTGTCCGTCGTCGTGTAGATGCCCTTGCCGTCCTTGCTAAAGCGGCTTTCGCCGTACGACACTTTCTCTATGGCGTCGCGCGGCGTGAAAGCCTTCTTTTCTCCGGTTGCCGTATCCACGAGCCACACGTATAACTCATTGATGGAAATCTCTTCGAGCAGGAGAATTGTCTTGTCGTCGGGCGACCAATCGAGCGGCTGCCAGCCTCCGCCGGTGAGCTGGGTCAGCAAGCGGTCGGTTTTCGGGTTCGCCGGGTTCATTGTCCAAAGGTCGGTATCTTTCCCCGTACGACGCGTAGAGACGTAGGCAATCTGATCGCCGCCGGAGGACCACGGTCCAAGCAAGTTGCGGGATTTTCCGTCCGTCAGCAGCGTGACGTTGCCGCTCGCCAGGTCGTAGCGATAGAGCTGGAACCACTCGCCGCCACCGATGTCCTTCTGTAAAATAAGGTAGTCTCCGCCGTTCGGATGAAAGCGTCCGCCGCTGACGGCGTCCGCAAAAAATGTTAGTTGTTCTCGCGCGCCGCCGGGCATTTTGACCAGATGGAGTTGGTTCGTGTCGCCGAAGCGCGTCGAGATAAGCATCTCGCGGCGGGATGGATGCCAGTCGCTTAGTCCCGCGGTTCGATAGTCCGCGTAGCGGCCGGCCGTCTCCGCAAGTGAGGCCGGAATCGCGGGCACGCCCTCCACGACCAGGTTCTCGCGCGGAGCGATGACTCCGTCTTGGGCGTGCGCCGCTGCTGCGCTCAACAGGAGAACTGCAAAAAAGAGTGATGTGCGTTTCATTTCCAACTCCCCGAGTGGATTAGGAGAGTTCCTATATACCGCTGTGCCTCAGATTGGGGAAGTCTTTTCCCAATCCTGATTCGCATCCCCGCGGAGATATGGATCGCGACTTGTGAAACGGGTCAAAGCCTCGCATGGTTACAACGTTTGAGGCGAACAGAATTGTGTTACTCTCTGCCCGCATCGTGAGTCCGAGAGTTCATCATGCACTTCCGTAGCGTCGCTGCCGCATTTGCACTATTGTTTTTTGCGGTCATGAGCGTGACTGCGCAAACGAAAACGGTCGCCGAGCGCCTCGGCTATCCAGCGAACGCGAAGCTCCTCATCCTTCATGCGGATGATCTCGGTGTGGCGCGTTCGGTTGACGCCGCCAGCTTTGCCGCTTTGGATAAGAAAGCAGTGACCTCCGCCAGTGTGATGGTGCCGTGCCCCTGGCTGACGGAAGTCGCGGCCTACGCGAGAGATCACCGCGATGCAGACTTCGGCCTTCACCTGACGCTTACGAGCGAGTGGAAGACCTATCGCTGGGGCTCGGTCGAAGCGAAGGACAACGTTTTGAGCTTATACGATCCTGACGGCTATCTCTGGAAAGATGCAACGCTCGCCGCGGGTCACATCAAGCCCGGCGAGGCGGAACGCGAAATTCGCGCTCAGATTGAGCGCGCGCTTTCTCTCGGCATTCGCCCCACTCATCTGGACAGCCACATGGGGACGCTCTTCGCCACGCCAGAGCTCTTCGCCGTCTTTGCGAAAGTTGCGCGCGATTACAAATTGCCATTCCTGGCCGTGAAAGTTTCCGACGAGCGGAATAAACTGCTCGCCTTGCTGACGGAAAACGACATTGTTCTCGACTCGCTGGTGATGGCGGCTCCTGCGGTCCGCCCGGAGGGCTGGAAGGAATTTTATGCCCAGGCGATCAAAAACCTGAAGCCGGGCCTCACCGAGATGATCGTTCACCTCGGGTATGACGATGCCGAACTTCGGGCGGTCATGGAGGAACATCCGGACTACGGTGCGGCGTGGCGTCAGCGCGATTTCGATGTGGTGACGAGCCCGGATTTCAAGAAACTTCTGGATGAAAACCGCGTCATTCTGATTGGTTGGAAGGATCTTAAGAAGCTTGTGCAATAAGCCCTCCCGCGCTTTTCTTCGTGCTAAACTCAGCCACCGTTCACCCGATTCATGTTCAGGAAGATGCTCATCGCCAATCGCGGCGAAATAGCCGTGCGCATTATTCGCGCGTGCCGCGAACTTGGCATCCAGTCGGTAGCGGTTTTCAGCGACGTCGATCGCGCGTCGCTGCACGTCCTCCTGGCGGATGAAGCCTATGCGATTGGGCCTGCGCCCTCGCGCGAAAGCTATCTGCGCATCGACAAACTCATAGACGTGGCGCGCCGCACGAGCTGCGACGCCGTTCACCCCGGCTATGGATTTCTTGCCGAAAACCCCGCGCTGCCGCGCGCCTGCGCCGACGAGCGCGTGACCTTTATCGGCCCGCCACCGGAAGCCA
>Ga0209056_10005046_pt1 | contig 13795 bp, 10 predicted proteins | sample GraSoiAngelo_114_FD_185876 | JGI IMG/M metagenome (GOLD analysis project Ga0209056, IMG submission 185876) | Grasslands soil microbial communities from the Angelo Coastal Reserve, California, USA - 14_0903_13_40cm (SPAdes) (version 2) | ecosystem: Environmental > Terrestrial > Soil > Grasslands... | reverse complement strand
CAAGATGCAGCCGGATTCCGAGGAAGCGGTCACCACGCTTGCGTATCTCTACAACGAGGAAGGAGACACCAACCGCGCTGCCCAAGTGCTGGCTTCCATCCCCGACGCGGCGCGTTCGGCCAAGTTGTATTCCGCGCTTGGATACACCTATGAGCAGCAAAAGCAGTACAAGAATGCGATCGATTCTTACAAGCGGGCGATTGAACTGGATCGCGACAATCTCGATGCCATCCGGGGCTTGGCCCAGAACTTGATGAATGATGGTCAAACCAACGCTGCGCTCGAGCAATACAAGATTATCGCCGATGCCAATCCTGAAGATGCGCAGACTTACCTGAAGATGGCGGAGATTTATCGCAAGACCGGGAAGTTCGATCTGGCGCTGGAAAATTTGAAAAAAGCCGAGTCCATGGTGCAGGACTCGATCGAGGTTCCGTACAACATCGCTGCGGTTTATCAGGCACAGGGGCGCTACGACGAGGCGATCCAAGTGCTGCAGAACCTGCTAAAGAAAACCGAGAAGGCGGATAACAGTTACACCCAGGGTGAGAAAAACAATCGAGCCGTGTTTTTGGAACGACTGGGAACGATTTATCGTGAAAACAACAACAACCAGCTCGCGATCGACACGTTCCGCAAGATGCTGGCACTAGGCGATGAGAATGCGGTACGCGGCTATCAGCAAATCATCGACACCTATCGTGAAGCCAAGCAGTGGCAACAGGCTACGGACGCGGCGAGAGAAGCTTCGCAGAAGCTGCCCAAAGACCGCGGCCTGAAGATGGTGTATGCCGCCCAACTGGCGGATATGGGAAAAGCGGACGAGGGCTTACAGCAGGTAAAGGCGCTGCTCACCGGCAAACCTGACGACCGCGAGGTATATATCACGCTGGCCCAGATGTATAGCCGGCTAAGACGTTGGCCGGAGGCCGAAGAAGCTGTGGACAAGGCAGAACAGCTTTCCACTAAGGCGGATGACAAGAAAGACGTGTACTTTCTGCGTGGGTCCATCTACGAGCGTCAGAAGAAATATGAGCAGGCGGAAGAAATGTTCCGTAAAGTTCTGGTTGGCGATCCCCAAAATGCAAACGTTCTGAACTATCTTGGTTACATGCTTGCGGACCGGGGGATGAGGCTGGACGAAGCGCTGAATATGATCAAGAAGGCCGTGGACCTGGATCCGGCGAATGGCGCCTACCTTGATTCACTGGGTTGGGCTTACTACAAGCTGGGAAAATATGACTTGGCGGAAGATACGCTGATGAAGGCTTCGCAGCGGATCGGCACTGATCCTACCGTCCAGGACCACCTCGGAGATCTCTATCAGAAGACCGGGCGCTTGAAGCTGGCGGCGGCACATTGGGAGCGGGCTCTGCTGGAGTGGAACAAGACCGTGGCTGCGGAAGTGGATCAAAATGATGTAGCACGGGTGCAGAAAAAGCTTGAGTCAGCCAAGATGAAGCTGGCCAGGGAAGATTCTCAGAACAAGTAAGGCCTTTGTATCGGCGCTACGGTTGCAATGCTAGACTCACTGCATGCTCGCCGAATATGCGGTGCGAGTGGAGCAATCCGGCGGACGCCGTTTTGCTGAACCAAGCCATCCTTATCGCAACGATTTTCAGCGCGACCGCGACCGCGTAATCCACTCCCGCGCTTTTCGCCGGCTGGAAGCCAAGACACAGGTTTTCACTCGCCGCTACTCCGATCATTTCCGTAATCGCCTTACCCACACCATCGAAGTAGCGCAGATCGCACGAACCATTGCCTTACAACTAGGCTTGAATGGGGATTTAGTGGAAGCTCTGGCGCTGGTGCACGATGTCGGGCATCCGCCTTTCGGTCACGCCGGGGAAAAAGCTCTCGACTCCGCCATGCGCGCCCACGGGTCGTTCTTTGACCACAACTTGCACGCGTTGCGGATTGTGGAAGATTTCGAAATGCGTTATGCCGCTTTTCGAGGATTGAATCTGACATTTGAGGTGCGCGAAGGCATCATTAAGCATTCGCACGACTATGATGCCAGCCAGTTTCCTGAACTGGCGGAGTATCTGCTCGATCAACGTCCGCCGCTGGAAGCTCAACTGATTGATCTGGCGGATGAGATTGCCTATTACACCGCCGACTTGGACGACGGTTACGAAGCTCATCTGCTTAGGCTCGAAGATATTTGCGAGGGCCTTCCCGTCTTTGCCCGTTTCTATCGCGAAGCCGAGCGGACGTATCCGAGTGTGATGGAAAAATTGAAGTTCAACGAGGCGCTCAAGCGTTTGCTCGACCACATGGTCGGAGACCTGATCCGCAACATCGAGAAACGAATTCGGAACGCAGGGATAAAGTGCCTGGAAGACGTGCGAGCCTGTCGCCACCGGCTTGCCGCGTTCAGCTCGGCAGTGGAAAAGGAACGAAGTGAGACCAAGAAGTTTCTCTACGTCAATCTGTATTTCAGCGCGGCTCTGGATCCGGAGAAGAACGACGCTGAACGTGTCATCAGCGAATTGTTCGACCTATGGATGGCGCATCCAGAAAACCTGCCGTCCAGTTATCAAGAAAAAGCCAAGCAGGAACCTTTGTCGCGGGTGGTGTGCGACTACATTGCGGGGATGACCGACAACTATATTTACGAGCAATATGAAAAATATTGCCCCAAATTTAACGTTGCGGCGGGGACCACAGAGAAAGGGTGAATGCCAGGATTAGAATCTTGTGATCTGCGTAGCCATTGTGGCATTACCGACCGGCCGATAGTCACTGTGGTAGATGTCCACGATGGTACGTCCGACCAGACGGGTGCTGGCTTCGGAGTGGATGTGCATCGGCAAGGTGAAGGAACCGATATCAGTGTAATCCTGCACGAATTCAATCTTCTTGATGAAGAAAGACGGCGATTTGACCGCGCTCCCCTCGGCCCGAACCAGGCTTCCGGTATAGACATCCAGGTAGAGGCGGCCTTTAAACAATCCGACGCGCTTCTTGCGCGGCTTCAGTTGATAGACGTGCACGATGCGTCCGTCCAATTGGCTCGTCCCCTTAAAAGAAAATTTGTAATTCGCGGGGGTCATCGCGGTTAATGAGGTGTCGTCCTTCTGAACGTGATCGACTTCGGATTGCAGCAAGCGGGTAATGATGTTGCTCTTGACGAAGCCATCTCCCGTAAAATTCACTGCCTTAAATTCCAGAGTGTGGGGCGCGGAGTAGTGCCGTTCGAGCTCGAACTCTCCATATTGTGAAGTGTCAGGAAGCTGAGCGCTAATCCGCGTGTTTGCGGAATAGGAAATCAGTGCCGCTGCCTGCAAAACGGATCTCCCTTGGTATGTTTGCAGGGCCAACTCGGGAGACATCCGGGGCAGCGAGGCCGGAGCCGCCAGCACGGCCGCAGTACGATCGGCTGCTGGACCGCTGGTGGCAAACATGCTTGAACCCTCGCCATATAGAAGAGCGATCGGGGACAGACCATCGACAGCGTTGCCCTTAGCAACCAGAACTGGGGCTTGCGCAGCCGCGCCAACCGGCAGACACAAAAACAGCGCCGTAATGAAAAAAAACTTCATGAGCTAAAGTGAGTGCTTACTTTATAATTGATTCACCTACCCAAGGAAAAGTAACAAAAGTTAGTCCAGGTGCGCCCGACGGTACCCTTGCGCATTCGTACTTTGCGACGATTTCGAAACCCAAGAGGCTGCACTTAACGGCTGCGTATGTCGTTGATACGAGGCCATGCTGCGCTTTGGTCCGCAATCCTGTTCCGCAGGGCTGTTGTGTATCGGGGTGAGGGCAATTAAGATTCGTAGTCTCAATCAAACTGAGGTCACCATTCGGCATGCCTGAAGTCATCGTCACGCCCAGTTCTGCCAACAGCGACATCGAGACCGCGGATGCGCCAAGCCTAGAGGTTTTTGCTGTGTACGGTGTGGAGCCTGAGGTCCAGGCCTATGCCATGGCGAAGTATTCGCGTTCGGCGCTGTCCATGAAGGAGTCGCTGCAGGAGATCAACCAGCAGAAGGCGGAGAAGTTTCTCAATACCTTCTACTTCCAGTACGGACATCGTTCGATTGCGGATCTGGCGCATATTGCGCTCGCTATTGAGAAGCTTTCCATTCTCGCTGCCATTACAGTTGCCGACGAGCAACGTTGGGACGGGCAGGAACGCTCTACGCGCTATCAGGATTTCAAGAAGAGTGGCTACTTCACCCCTAGCTTTGGGGAAGACGAGCCGGCGTGCTCTTTGTACAAGAACACAGTCGATAACCTTTTTGCGGAGTACGAATCGCTCTCCGAGCAGATGTTTCGTTACCTGATGGGGATAACTCCGACGGAGATGAAGCAAGAGGGCTATGAACGTACGCTTCGGGCCAGGGCGTTCGACATCTCACGCTATCTGCTGCCGCTGGCGACGAACACGTCGCTGGGAGAGATCGTCAATGCGCGAACGTTGGAGGGTCAGGTTTCCCACCTGCTCGCGCATACCCATCAGGAAGTCCGGCGCCTCGGGGAATTATTGAAACACGCTGCCATTTCGCCGGCGTACAACGTGAATCGTGAATCGCTGGAGCGGTTGGTGGAAGACATTCGCGCGGTGTCGGCCGAACTGGGTACGCGTGCGGAGCAGGAACTTTTGCGGGAAGTCCGTGTAGCGCCGACACTGGTCAAATATGCCGACCCGAACAAGTATGAAATCGAGACTCGGCAAGAACTGCAAGAAGCAGCGGCAGCCCTGATGGGGAACTCGCCTATCGATGTCATGAAACCCGTTGATCTTCAAGACGACGAACCGCTTGAAGTGGAACTCGCGAGCACACTTCTCTACGAGCACTGTCATTATCCCTATCGCCAGATTCGTCAAGAGGTGGAAGCTGCAGGCGAGAAGAAACGACGAGAAATTATTGACTTAGGTCTTCGCCATCGCGGCAGTCACGATGAAGTGTTGCGCACGTTCTGTGCCGGGCAACAGTTTCGCTTCGATATCTTGATGGATATTGGCGGCTTCCGCGATATGCATCGGCACCGGCGCTGTATCCAGGTCGGCCAGGGATTCACCATCAAACATGGCTACGACTCGCCTCCAGAGCTGGTAGCTGCGGGATTGCAGAAAAACTACGACGGCATCATGCGACGCACGGCCGACTCAGTGAAGGACCTGGAGAAACGTTCCGGGGCGGAGGCGAAGGAAGATTCGCAGTATGCAATTCCGTTGGGATTTCACAAACGGACGCTCTTTAAGATGGACTTCGCCGAGGTCGTGTACATCTCCGAACTCCGGAGCGGTCCCGCCGGACATATGTCGTATCGCAAGGTTGCCTATGCGATGTATGAAGCCGTGGTGAGGAAATATCCGGCGCTAGCGAAGTATTTTCGGGTACATGACGTGCGAGAACCAGTGGATTTGCTGAGACGCTGATGAAATCAGCACTCAGCATTTGGCACTTAACATTTAGCCATTCGAGAACAGTGCAAGATGTCCAATAAATCCGCACAAAAATGCCAAGCGGTCAGTTGCGGGGCCTTGCCAGCCATGTACTGGCTAAATGCTAAATGCTAAGCGCCAAGTTGCTCACGTATACAGCACCTTGCGATCGCCCTTCACGATGCGTCCCACCGTGTAGCCTTTTTCGCCGGCGCGTTCCAGAACAGTCTGTGCCTTTTTAAATTTCTTCGATGGCACCACCAGCAGCATCCCTAAACCCATGTTGAAGGTGCGGAGCATCTCGTCCTGAGGAACGTTTCCCAGGTTCTGCAGGTGCTCGAAGATCGGCAGCACAGGCCAGGAACCCAGGTCGATGACGGCGGCTACGCCACGCGGAAGAACGCGCGGCAGATTTTCGGTAATGCCTCCTCCAGTAATGTGGGCCATGGCGGAGACGCATTCTGCATCCACCAATCTTTTTATTGCCGGCCAATAACTCTTGTGTGAGCGCATGAGTTCATTGCCGACCTTGCCTTTGAGTTCGTTGACGTAGGTTTCGGGAGTGTAGTGAGCGACTTCAAAGAGCAGCTTGCGGGCCAGCGAATAGCCGTTGGTGTGCAGTCCATTGGATAGAAGTCCTAGAATGACGTCCCCGACTTCCACGGTCTTGCCTATCACCATTCGTTCGCGTTCGACGACGCCAACGATGAAGCCGGCGAGATCGTACTCGCCCTCTTCATAGAAACCGGGCATCTCCGCCGTCTCGCCGCCGATCAGCGCGCATCCGTTGTGCTTGCACGCCTCGGCTAAGCCTTCGATGATTTTCTCGGTCACTTCGGGCTCGAGCTTTCCGGTGGCCAGGTAGTCCATGAAGAACAGGGGCGCGGCGCCTTGCACCGCAATATCGTTTACGCAGTGGTTGACCAGGTCGGCGCCCACGGTGTGGTGAACGTTCATCTCGAAAGCGACTTTTAGCTTGGTACCCACGCCATCGACGCTTGAGACCAGCACTGGATTGAGATATTTCTTGGTGTCGATGGAAAACAAGCCGCTAAAGCCGCCAACCTGACTAAGCACACCACGAGTGAAGGTCTTATGGGCAAGATACTTGATTCGCTTCTTGGTACGGTTGGCGCGGTCGATGTCTACGCCAGCGTCGGCATAGGTGATAGTGCTATTCGAGGGGTCGTGGGCCACGGCAACCAATCCGTCTTTATGAGACGTGGGGAATGCGCTGGGTGTCCGTCAAACGGGAGAAACGTTCAAGCGCGGCTCATTGTAGCACGTTCGAGTCAGCACCCGATTCGCACAGAAGCCTTAGCCATTGCTTCATGGCAGCAGACCAATGCCGCAGCTATCGAGTGATGAAGTCGGAAAAGTAATACGCCAGAATGCCAAACAGCGCCAGAGCGCAAGCTCCGTAGGCGGTCAGGACCCAGACATTGCGGTCCTCCTGCCTCGATTGGCTAGATTGACGACTTGCCACGTTAGTCGACGAGCTTTCAAAGTTCCGATCGTCCATGAATTCCCTCCAGACGCAGCGTCGTTTTGCCACGAGCCAGCGTCCTACATTGCCGGATGGCGAATCGACGAGAAATTTTACTCCCGATGCAGAGCTGGAAGTGCGGAAATTCGAGCTCAGGATGGCGCGGGCAGACTCACCCCTCAAAATAGAGCCTGGGGTTTTCAATTTGGGAACGTTTTCCTCACTTTTCTGAACTGTATCTTCATAATTCGCCTTTTCTTCGCTCTCGTCCCGTTATATAATCCGGCCATAAATCATTCTGCATTCGTAAAAGGAGACCCATGGCCGACGAACGGACCAAAGCGATTGACCTGGCATTTGCTCAGATTGAGAAGCAGTTTGGCAAAGGATCCATTATGCGGCTGGGGTCCAAGGAAGCGATCGTCCCCATCTCAGTGATCCCTACGGGCGCGATTTCTTTCGACGCGGCATTGGGCGTTGGAGGATTCCCGCGGGGACGGGTGGTGGAGATCTTCGGACCGGAGTCGTCAGGTAAGACGACGATTGCATTGCAAGTGATTGCCGAGGCGCAGAAAACCGGCGGCATGGCTGCGTTTGTGGACGCGGAGCATGCGCTTGACCCGGCCTATGCCAAAAAACTGGGTGTGGACGTAGACAATTTGCTGGTCTCTCAGCCGGACTATGGCGAACAGGCTCTGGAAATAGCCGAGGCGTTAGTTCGCTCGGGAGCAATCGACGTGCTGGTCGTGGATTCAGTCGCGGCATTGGTGCCCAAGGCCGAACTTGACGGAGAAATGGGCGACAGCCACATGGGGCTTCAGGCGCGTTTGATGTCGCAAGCTCTACGCAAGCTGACCGGCATTGTTTCCAAATCGCGCACCTGCCTGATTTTCATCAACCAAATCCGGGAAAAAATTGGCGTGATGTTCGGCAATCCCGAGACTACGACTGGCGGTCGCGCGCTTAAGTTTTACGCGTCCGTCCGGATTGATATCCGTCGAATCGCTGCCATTAAGGAAGGCGACATAGTGACTGGTTCGCGAACCAGAGTGAAAGTGGTGAAAAATAAAGTGGCCGCGCCATTCCGCGAAGCTGAGTTCGACATTATGTACGGCGAAGGAATCTCGCGCGAGGGGGACCTCATTGACCTGGCGGCGAACAACGGCATAGTGGAGAAGTCGGGGGCTTGGTACAGCTATAAGGGCGAGCGCATCGGCCAGGGGCGAGAGAACGCCCGTCAGTTCCTCAAAGACAACAAAGACACGATGGCAAAGTTGGAAGCTGAAGTTCGAAAACACCTGGGCCTGACGCTACCTGCGGCTCAGGCGGCAGCACCTTCCGCGCAGAGTCCGGCCCAGGCTAGCCGGGTGACAACCATGCCGAGCGCTGCCCCGGAGATGGCGAGCAAGGTTCCGGCGGCGAGGCGCTAGATTTGTAACTCGGGCAAACTGGCGTCATTTGGATTCCACTGTTCATACGGGACGACTTATCGGAAAACGGGTCGTCCCCTCTTCTCCAACTCTGCGATTGCTAGCCGAACGCAGCATCGATTTATTCAGCCTTCACCTACAATGATTCGTGACAGTCGGGTAGAAGTCCCTTGTCAGGCTGATCTGCGTCCGAATGCAGGTTCAGGAGCCGGTTCATGGAACGACGGTCTTTTCTAAAACGCACGGGCGCGATTTCTATCCTCCTGGCTGGAGGAATCGTGTGGCGTGCCTGTGACCAGGGCGTTTTCAGTACCGGCAAGGGACAAGCTTATGAGCCGTGGCAAGGGTGGCGCAGCAACCCAGGGGCCGGACCGATTGCCTTGGTGCGTGCCGCCATTCTGGCCGCCAGTCCGCACAACACGCAACCATGGTTGTTCCGGATAACCGATGGCAGTGTGGAACTCTATGCGGATAGTAGGCGCAACCTGGGGATGTTCGATCCTTACCTTCGTGAAATGTACGTTGGGTTGGGCTGCGCCGTCGAAAACATGATGCTCACCGCGGCCGCGCAAGGCTACAAGGTGGAACTAAATCTCACGTCCGGAGTCTTAAGTCACATCCCTGAAAAGCCTGAGCCGGTGCTGGCGGCACAGCTAGGTCTCACTTTTGGGGGCGCGCAGAGGAGCAGTTTGCAGCAGGCCATTCCGCGACGACACACCAATCGGGCGGGCTACGATATGAGCAGACCTTTACCCCCAGAGACACTCCGAAGCCTCGCCAATCTTGCGAAAGACGAAACTGACTTGAAACTGTTCGTGTACGACAGCGACGCCGACCGGAAGAGAGTGGGCGAAGTCCTGGTGGAAGCTACCAAGACAATAATTTCCGACCAACAAATGGAGGCGGACAGCCAGCGCTGGATCAGAAATCGTTGGCCCGATGTGCAGAAATATCGCGATGGATTGACCTTGGATTGTCTGGGATTACCACGCCTCGCGGTAGCCGCTGCCAAGATCATGCCCGCGCTGCCTGCAAAAACCGCAGGTAAATACTGGCTGGATCAGACCCGTGAGGTGCACGCGGTGAGGTCGCCATTATTTGGCATCATCGCGGTGCGGGACCGTTATGACCGCGCGCAGAGCATGCGGACTGGACGCGTGTGGCAACGGGTACACCTATGGGCAACAACTCAAGGCTTGGCCGCGCAACCCGTTAATCAGCCGGCCGAGGTAGTGGATCGGCAGCGTACCCTCAACCGCTCGCCTCAAATGGCGCAAGCTTTGGCGGGAATTACCGGCGATTCCTCTTGGCAGGCCACATTTATTTTTCGCATGGGCTATCCCACAACCGAAGCACCGCCTAGCCCGAGGCGTCCGGTTGAAGATGTGATCGTGTGATATCGGAAATCAGCCTGCGGCAAACAACAATTGCTATCCTTTTTCATGCCGAATAGAATCTTCTTTAACTCCAGCCGTCGCTCTGTTGCCCGCACAAATTGAAAGAGGACTATTGAGAAAAGTCATTGCGATCTATCCCGGCTCGTTCGATCCACCGACCAACGGGCATCTGGACTTGATCGAACGCGGGAGCAAGATTTTCGACGAGCTGGTGGTGGCGATCTTGCGGAATCCGGACAAGGATCCACTATTCAGTCTGCATGAGCGGCGGCACATGCTGGAAACTTTGACGGGGAACTTCAAGAATGTGCGGGTGGACGTGTTTGATGGATTAACCGTGGACTATGCGGCCAGAGTGAAGGCCAGCGCGGTATTGCGCGGTATCCGGGCGCTCAGCGACTACGAATATGAGCTGCAGATGGCATTGATGAATCGCAAATTACAGCCCGAACTGGAAACCGTGTTTATGATGCCGGCAGAACAGTATTCTTATCTCAGTTCACGTCTGGTGCGCGAAGTTGCACAACTCGGGGGATCGATCGAAGATCTGGTTCCGGAAATGGTAGAACGCAGATTGAAAGAAAAGTTGGATCCGGCTCTCAAACTACAGAACGCGAGAAAATCCAGAACAGGAAAGCGAGCATGACACCAGTAACGGAAGCACCTTTGGCAGTGAAACTTACTGAGCGAATCAACCGCATCGAACCCTCGGCTACCATGGCAGTCGTCGCCGAAGCTGACAAGCTCCGCCAGCAAGGCATTGACGTGGTGGACTTCGGCGCGGGCGAGCCCCATTTTTCGACGCCGCAGCACATCAAGGATGCCGCCATCGCCGCTATCCAGGCGAATTTCAGCAAATACACGGCGGTGGGAGGCACGGCGGAACTTCGAGATGCAATCGTGCGTCGTCACGCGGCCGATTTTGGTTCGGACTATCGGCGCGAGGAGTCGATTGCCTCAGTGGGCGGCAAGCATGCGCTGTTCAATGCTATTCAGGTGCTGGTGGATCATGGAGACGAAGTTATTCTGCCGGTGCCGTACTGGGTTTCGTTCAAGGACATCGTGCGATACGCGGGTGGCAACTGCGTGTTGCTGGAAACGGACGAGCAAGACGGCTTTCGCGTAACAGCGGAGATGATTGAGCGGCTAGTAACTCCACGCACCAAGCTCATCATTCTGAATTCGCCGTCGAATCCGTCGGGCGCTGTGATGTCGCCGGAAGATCTCGCAAATGTGGTGCGGCTCGCGGCGCAGCGAGGGATCTGGGTGATCTCCGACGAGTGCTACGTTTACCTGAACTACGCAGGAAAGAATTTCTCGGTGGGATCGTTGCGTGAGTACCGCGACCGGATGGTGGTTGTAGGTTCCCTGTCCAAAACGTACGCCATGACCGGCTGGCGGTTAGGCTATGCGCTGGCGCCGGCGCAGATTGTGGCCGCTATGCAGAAATTGCAAAGTCAGTCCACTTCTAACCCCACGTCGATCATCCAGAAAGCGGCCGTTGCCGCCCTGAATGGGCCGCAGCAGTGTGTCGAAGGCATGCGTCTGGAATACATCCAGCTGCGCGATCATGTGGTCAAAGGGCTGCGCTCGATTCCTGGGGTGAAGTGCACGCTTCCCGAAGGAGCGTTCTACGCTTATCCGAACATTTCGGCATTCCTGGGGCGCGGCGGGATAAAAACTGCGTCCGATCTAGCAGGAAATTTGTTGCGCCAGGGGCACGTCGCGACGGTCCCAGGGGAAGGCTTTGGAACGAAGGGGCACATACGGGTTTCCTATGCCACGTCTGTCGCAGAACTCGATCGCGGACTAGAGCGGATGCGTAACTTTCTTTCGGCGCTATAAGCTATTTTTGCAGGCAGCCTCTCTGCCCTAGTAGGCCTCTAAGGGGAGTGACTGAACCGGTCTACTCCCCTACGGCCGGGTTTCCCTCACATCTCGTCTCGCATGAGCGAACTATATCCATTGTTGATGACGCCTGCCTTCGACGCTCGCCCTTGGGGAACGCTGGATCTGTCTCCCATCTACACCAATCAGCGTTTTGAGGAAAAAATCGGCGAAGCATGGCTGACCGGAGACGCCTGCAAGGTCGCGAACGGACCGTTGCGTGGAAAATCGCTAGCCGAAGTAAGTACGGAATTTGGACGGGAACTGGTCGGGGAAGCTGCCAGAGATCCGAAACGTTTTCCCCTGTTGCTGAAATTTTTGTTTCCGCACGAGAAACTTTCTGTACAAGTCCATCCCGATGACGAAGCAGCGCGCCGGGTGGGCGAGCCATGGGGAAAAACAGAATGTTGGTATGTGGCACATGCCAAGCCGGGAGCGCAAATCGCGCTAGGATTAAAGCCCGGAGTCACGCGCCAACAATTCGAAAAAGCGATCCGGGAGAATCGCGCCGAAGACCTTCTAAACTGGATCAATGTTTTTCCTGGGGAAATGATTTACGTGGCCGGAGGCACGGTTCATACTCTGGGACCGAATTCGATCATCGTCGAAACTCAGCAACAGTCAGACACGACTTATCGGCTGTACGACTACGGCCGTCCGCGCGAGTTGCATCTCAAGGAAGGATTGGCGGCAGTGAAGGAGAACGTAAAGTCGGGCAAAGTGGTTCGTCCTGCGCCTACGCAGGTGAACGGAAATCGACGGGGTTCATTGATTGCCGCGCCCTATTTTTCAGTTGATATGTTCGAACTTAAAGAGCCATACAAGTTTGAAGCAGAATCGGGCAAGAGCTCAGTACAGATTTTAGTGGCGGTGGAGGGTTGTGGGGTGGTCGAGGCAGACGGGACGGAACCGGTTACGCTGGCAAAAGGCGATGCCGTGGTGATACCTGCATCGATCGGTGAATTTCGGGTGCGGCCGCAGTGGGCCGTGGAATTTTTGCAAGCGAAAGTTCCAGGGAAGATGCTGCCGGAACCGATGACCAGGATGTAAGCTCGCGGCGTATCAGTCTTTTAAATTCTTGAACATTTGAACGTGGCCAAATCTAATTTTTATCCGGTAGTCCTCGCAGGCGGACGCGGTACGCGCTTCTGGCCGCTGAGTCGCAAGCGCCGCGCTAAGCAGCTGCTCGCGCTCGACGGCAAGCAAACCATGATTCAGCAGACTGTGTCGCGTCTGCTGCCGCTCGCGCCCGCCCGCCAATTTTCGGTAATTACCAACGAAGATCTGCTGAGGGAAATTTCGCGTCAACTTCCGAAGTTGGGCAGAGCGCAAATTATCGCTGAGCCAGTAGGACGCAACACCGCACCTGCAATCGGCCTGGCGGCATTCATCCTCATGCGAAATGACCCGGATGCAGTTATCGGTATGTTTCCGTCCGATCATGTGATCGGAGATGAACAAAGATATCGTGAAGTTCTGAAAAGAGGGATTGCAATCGCCGCTTCGGGGGAAAACATTGTGGTGCTCGGAATCCGCCCTACGCGCGCGGAAACTGGCTACGGCTACATCGAGGCCGGATCTGTATGCGATGCAGACGCGCTGCCGATCCGCCGCTTCACCGAAAAGCCAGATGCGGAGCGTGCAGTCGGATTCCTGAGCGCAGGAAATTATTTCTGGAACAGTGGGATGTTCCTGTGGAGCGCGCGGACGCTGGCGAATGCATTGCTTGAGCATTTGCCCAAAACCGCGACCATTTTAGAAACGATTGCCGCCGCATTCGGCACGCGAAGGTTTGCCGATACGTTTCGACGGCTTTATCCCCGCTGCGAGAACATCAGTGTTGACTATGCCATTCTGGAGCCGCGTTCAGCTAAGGGAGAGCGGCAGTCCAATATTATTTGTCTGTCGTCGGATTTCGGGTGGAATGATCTTGGCTCGTGGACGGCTCTGCATGAACATCACGTGCGGAAGAGTCAACCGCTCAATGGCAACCTCATCTCCGGCGATGGCATCTTCATCCTGAATTCGGAGGGGAATTACATTCATGCGCCGGGGAAGTTCGTGGCCGCCGTGGGCGTGAATAATCTAGTCGTGGTCGAAACTGACGATGCGCTACTGATCACCACCCGCGAGCAGGCCCAGGATGTAGGAAAGGTTGTGAAGCATCTCGATGAGAAGAAGCTCTCAAAGCTGG